>Ga0247738_10000308_pt1 | contig 19505 bp, 16 predicted proteins | sample UWRJL013104B2_FD_180936 | JGI IMG/M metagenome (GOLD analysis project Ga0247738, IMG submission 180936) | Plant litter microbial communities from Arlington Agricultural Research Station in Wisconsin, United States - UWRJ-L013-104B-2 | ecosystem: Environmental > Terrestrial > Plant litter >...
AGCTGACTTAGCAAACCACCTACGTGCGCTTTACGCCCAGTAATTCCGATTAACGCTTGCACCCTCCGTATTACCGCGGCTGCTGGCACGGAGTTAGCCGGTGCTTCTTCTGTGGGTAACATCAATTCATTCAAGTATTAATTGAACAACCTTTCTCCCCACTGAAAGTGCTTTACAACCCTAAGGCCTTCTTCACACACGCGGCATGGCTGGATCAGGGTTGCCCCCATTGTCCAATATTCCCCACTGCTGCCTCCCGTAGGAGTCTGGACCGTGTCTCAGTTCCAGTGTGACTGATCATCCTCTCAGACCAGTTACAGATCGTCGCCTTGGTAGGCCTTTACCCTACCAACTAGCTAATCTGACATGGGCTCATCTGATAGCGAGAGGTCCGAAGATCCCCCCCTTTCCCCCGTAGGGCGTATGCGGTATTAGCGTCTCTTTCGAAACGTTGTCCCCCACTACCAGGCAGATTCCCATGTATTACTCACCCGTCCGCCGCTTTACTCAGTCCGAAAACCTTTCGCGCTCGACTTGCATGTGTTAGGCCTGCCGCCAGCGTTCAATCTGAGCCATGATCAAACTCTTCAGTTTTAAATCTTTTTGTTATCGTCGGCCGAAACCTAGACAACTAAACTTTGCTCAGATGCTGACTCTCAAATTTACATTTCTGTATTTCTGCGAGCACTTACATCTGATAATTTTGCTTTCGCCAAACTATCCCGCAAGTGCCCACACGCATTGCTTGATCTCGCTGTTAAAGAACCGGTGAGCGTTGAGCTCTAACCGTGGGAGGCGCATTCTACAGAATCCAACCTCAACTGCAAGCAATTTATGAAATCTTTTTGCTCGCCGGCAATTCGTTTCAAGCCTCAGCCTTACTTCGTTTTACCACTCGCTTTTCAAGTCACCCTGAAGCGAGGCGCGCATATTACGCTATTTTTTACCTTTGTAAACCCTTATTTTCATTCGGATTTTACTTTTCTCGCCAAACAATTACTTTAAACCGAAGACTAAAACAGCCTGCTCGGCGAGGGCGCGAACTATAGGGACGCATCACTCACCTTGCAAGCTTTTTCTGAACGGATTTTTACTTTAGATGCGATTTAGAATATTCGCCATTCATAACGAATATTTTTTAAGCAACATCAAACAAATGATATTTTTTCTTGCCAAGTTTCGCTAAATAAAAACGCGTGAAGAAAGCTTTTTCTGCCGAAAAGGAAACCGCTGATTGCATATTGTCATCAATAGATTTTGCTTCACCGTTGATAAATACTGCATTGCGGGCCAATGCATCTTTAACTTGTTTGCCAGATGCAGCCATTTCTACGTCAGCGAGAATTTGGGTTAGAGGCGTTTCGCCAATATCTGCACGAATCAACTTGGATGACGGTAAACCATCTTGTTGAAGCTGTTCAAAATCCGACTCACCCAGACTCGCAAGATCATCGCTGAACAATGCTTGTGTAATTCGCTGCGCAGCAAGCAAACCTTCATCACCATGAACCAGCCGAGTCATCTCTTCCGCCAAAATACGTTGTGCCTCGGGCTTGGACTGACGAGCCGCATCCTCAGCTTCAATTTGCGCAATTTGCGCAATACTTAAGAAAGTAAAATAACGCAGAAATTTGTATACATCTGCATCAGCAGTATTTAGCCAAAACTGATAAAAAGTGTAAGGTGAAGTTTTAGATGCATCCAGCCAAACAGTACCCGTCTCGGTTTTACCGAATTTAGTCCCGTCGGACTTGGTGACCAAGGGCATGGTTAAACCAAAGACATGCCCACCGTGCATACGACGGGCTAAATCTATTCCACCCGTAATGTTGCCCCATTGATCGCTGCCACCAATCTGTAAAGTACATTGATTGCGCTGATATAGCTCAGCGAAGTCGTAAGATTGCAGCAGCATGTAAGTGAACTCAGTGAATGAGATGCCCTCACCTTCACGCTCAATACGCTGCTTTACAGACTCCTTATTGATCATATTGTTAATAGAGAAGTGCTTGCCTACATCACGCAAGAAGGTGAGCACATTGATCTCGCCAACCCAATCTAGATTATTAACAACTTCGGCAGAAGTCGGGCCTTGATCGAAATCGATAAACCGAGATACTTGCGCTCGTAATTTACCAACCCAATTCGCAACGATATCCGGAGTGTTAAGCTTTCGCTCTTGAGCCTTGAAGCTTGGATCTCCAATTAGACCTGTTGCACCACCCACTAAAGCAATGGGTTTATGACCGGCCAACTGAAATCTCTTCAACATTAATAGAGGTACAAGACTTCCAATGTGCAAGCTGTCGGCAGTTGGATCGAAGCCACAATATAGAGTTCGACTTGCAGAATTGAGATGCTCAGCTAAGGTATCGCCACCGGTTGTTTGTGCAATTAAGCCGCGATCTTGCAACTCTTGTAAAAATTGTGTGTCAATTGTCGCCATAATTCACCAATAAAAATCTTAAAAATAGTCCTTAGAACTAAAACAGCTGATAACAATACCGGATGTCGGTGCGAAATCACACCCTATACATAGACAAGTTACAAAAAGTGAATTTTAAAGATGTGTTTAAAAATATTTTCTGCTATATATAATTATCAGTATTCAATACGAGTCGGAAAAGCCTTTCAATTATGCATTCAACAATAAGAACCTCGAAGAAAGTGCTTTGCACGACCTTAGAGCAAATTCCACGTGGTCATTTGATTGCTGCAGGCGCCCTCATGGTGAGCTTAGCGGTGATTGTGGCATTGAATCCTGCCAATCAGACTGACTCCCAGACGATTACTACTGAGATGGCAATTGACGCTACTTCAGCAGAAACAGTGACTTACGATGTAAATTTACAGTTGACCGAAAGTAATTCACTTATCACACCCGAAGATCTGTTTTCATCACCCGAACTCATTAATAAAGTCGAACCTGTAGAGCAAGCCAAACCTACCCAACCTTTAGTGCAAGAACTGACTGTAAAGTCAGGTGATAATTTATCCAGCGTATTCGCACGCATGGGACTAAATGATCGCGATATCTACGAATTATTTGATGGGAATAAAAGCGCTAAAGATTTAAGAAGCATTGTTCCCGGACAAAAATTTGATTTTTTAGTGGATTCGCAAGGCAAATTACAAGAACTCACCTATTACAAAAATGTTCTGGATTCTTTGAAGTTCACGCGAAATGAAACTGGGTTTAGCAGTGAACTAACGTCTCTCAAACCAGAAATTAAGCGCAGCTTCCGTCAAGGCACTATTAATAGCTCCTTATTTTTGGCTGGGAAACAAGCAGGCCTTCCTATCAATCTCACCATGGAACTGGCTAATATTTTCGGATATGACGTGGACTTTGCCCAGGATATCCAGAAAGGCGACCAATTTAAGGTCATGTTTGAAGAGCAATATTTAAGCAATAAGAAAATTGGAACCGGCGTAATCCTTTCTGCTGAATTTACCAACGCAGGAAAAACCTATCGAGCGGTACGCTATACCAGCAAAGATGGTGTAACGCGTTATTACACTCCCGATGGCAAAGGCATGAACAAAGCGTTTTTACGTATGCCTGTTGACTTCGCCCGCATCAGTTCAGGTTTTAGTCTTGGACGCCGGCATCCAGTGCTCAATACAATTCGCGCGCACAAAGGCACAGATTACGCTGCCGCAACTGGTACCCCTATTCGAGCCACTGGAGATGGTAAAATTATCTTCGCCGGGCGTAAGGGTGGATTTGGTAACTGTATTGTTATTCAGCACGGTCAAGGCTATGAAACCCTTTACGGTCACCTAAGCAAGTTTGGCAAAAGCGTTGGAAATGGTACCCGCGTCTCCCAAGGTCAAGTTATTGGCTATGTGGGCATGACAGGCTTGGCGTCTGGGCCGCATTTGCATTATGAGTTCCATGTAAATGGCCAGGTTCGTAACCCCGTTACCGTCGACCTGCCTAAATCAGTTGGCATAGCCGCTAATGAAAAAGATCGTTTCAACGCTGCAACCCAAACTCTGGTTGCGCAACTGCAAGATCTTGAGCGCGACAGCCATCTAGCCTTAGGCGAGAGCCAAACCAAATCCAACTAACATGAGTATTTCCGAGATTTACCTTGGCCTCATGTCCGGCACTAGTGCCGACGCAGTTGATGTAGTTGTCGTTGATTTCTCCCATAACAAAACCGTACTGATTGGCAGTTATTCAAAGCCTTTAGATACTGATTTACGCCACCAAATTCATTCCCTCACCATTCCCAACCACAATGAAATTGATCGCTTCGGCCAGCTTGACAGGCAATTAGCGGAGCTTTTTGCTCAATCAATACTTCATCTTCTTAACGAACTTGGGTTAAATTCAGAGCAGATACTCGCGATAGGAAGCCACGGCCAGACTATTCGCCATCGTCCGCCTGGAACACAGCAAAATCCTTTCACCTTGCAGATTGGCGATCCCAATATTATTGTTGAGCGAACGAAGATTACGACTGTTGCAGACTTCCGTCGTCGTGATATGGCAGCAGGAGGCCACGGCGCTCCGCTGGTTCCCGCATTTCATCAGGCCGTTTTTCAGAGCGAATCCATAGACAGAGCGGTTGTTAATATTGGCGGCATGGCGAATATTACCTGGCTGCCAACATCCGGTAAGACAATTGGTTTCGACACAGGTCCAGGGAATGTTTTGATGGATGCGTGGGCACTGAAACACTTGGGCAAAGCTTATGACGCAAATGGGGACTGGGCTGCGTCAGGGCAAGTTGATACAGATTTGTTAGCACAACTCTTGTCACATGAATTTTTTCGCCAACAACCACCGAAAAGTACTGGGCGCGAACTATTTAATTTTGAATGGTTAGCGCCTCATACCAAACATAAAACGCTGTCACCACCGGATGTGCAAGCAACCTTACTAGCGCTTACAGCGCAATCGATTGCAAATGATCTGAATAAACTTAGCAATGCCGATGGCGAGGTCTATGTTTGTGGCGGTGGAGTTTACAATGTGACGCTGATGGGCGCGCTGACTCGTCTACTTCCAAACATGAAAGTAACCACAACTGAAGCGCTCGGAGTTTCACCACAGTGGGTGGAGGCCATGGCTTTCGCCTGGCTTGCGCGTCAGACAATGAAACGTCAGAGCGGCAATCTGTCAGCAGTTACCGGTGCAAATCGCGAGGTGATATTAGGGGGAGTTTATTTCGCCTGAATAAGCTGAGGATTGAACCGTTTACTAATTCAGGAGGGCAATTAGATAGAAAAGGAAGAACCGCATCCACAAGTGCTGGATGCATTAGGATTTTGAATCACAAATTTTGAGCCTTGCAAGCCCTCCTCATAATCCACTTTAGCGCCGACCAGATAAGGGTAACTCATAGCGTCCACTACAACTTTTACGCCGTCTTTTTCGACAATTGAATCATCATCTGCAACCGCTTCATCGAAAGTGAAACCGTATTGGAAGCCCGAGCACCCACCGCCCGTAACGTAAACACGCAGTTTAAGATCAGGGTTATCTTCCTCCTCAACGAGGCTTTTTACTTTAGCGATTGCACTATCAGTGACATAAACAACTTGAGGGATGAAAACTTCTGCGATGGCCATTTACAACTCCAGAGACAAAATACTGCATGGACAATTATCCCTTTACCCTAGTAATTTAGTCAACTATTAACGATCGCGGCATTTTCAGGAAAAGATTCCTTGGCAGGAGTTATATCGATAAGCAGCGGTTCTTTGCTGCTGGAATGCATTTGACCTTTAAGCTGCGCGCCTTTAACCATTTCAATAGATTCATAATGCACGTTGCCTTCTACCACCGCTTTGGCCGCTAACTCCAAGTGTTTAGTTGAATAAATCGCACCACGCACGTGACCGTTAATAACGACATTTGATGCGTGAATTTCACCCTCCACCACACCAGTTTCGGTGACCACCAACTTGGCCGGCTTACTATCATCGAAATAAATGTTGCCCTTCACGCTACCTTCCAAATAAAAGTCACCGCTAAAATAAATATCGCCTACCACCCGAGTTGCTGCACAGAGCAATGAGTGCTGATTTACAAACGTCTTTTTCTTTTTGGACATTAGCATTGGAATAATCTCTATTTAGGTTTAACCGCAGAAACCGGCCAGTCCAGCTCGGCCGTAACCAACGGGGGAATTCTATTTTCAGAGTTTTTTACCACCAACTCTACCTTTAGCGGAACAAAGCCTGGCGGTAAGGTAAGTTCACCCTCAAGTGTCTGGAAATACTTGAAGCTCAAGGGAATACTGGGCGCAGCCACTTGAGTTGAAACCTGATTAAGAGTCAACTCGACGCTCTCACCCGCCTGCTGACCTTTTATTGTAAATTCGAGAAAACCAGAGAAATCACCATCTCTGGTAGCTAACTTTTGTACCGTTAAACTGTAGTTAAAATGGCCTGACTCCGGTAGCGGTGATATGTTGAGCACGCCAAGACTAATGCCCATTGGATTAGCTTTCGCACCTGGTGATAGCAATTCTTTGTAAACGCGCAGATCTCGTTCATAAGCGTTTAACTGCGATCGCTGAGTCATTACCAACTGCCGTAAATCCTCAATGGTTTGACGATCCACTTCACTCATAGTGCGCAGCTCCGTCAGTTGCTGTGATAAATCGCTCGCGGCCTTTTGCTGTACATTATCCTGCCTGTTAGCTTCGCTCGACTGCTGGTGCTCAGTCCAGTAAACGCCGAGAAGATAACTGACCAGAACACTGGAAACGAATCCAGCGATAAACAAAATAACACGCACTGCATGTGCGCGGGGATTATGGGCTGTCAGCCTCATATATGTATGCTTGCTACCTTTAACGGCCACGCTTACCTGCCTTATCTCTCTTATTAGAAGAAGATGTCTCTCTTATTAGAAAAATTGTCTTTATTATTAGAAAAAGTCAGGGGCGATAAATCGCCCCTTTCTCGTAACTGTGCTCCTCCTGGATTTAAGGCAAAAGCGCAACAACGTTCAAACCAGCAGTTTCTTCAAATCCAAACATGATATTCATATTTTGAATTGCTTGGCCCGATGCACCTTTTGTGAGGTTATCGATTACTGATAAGACCACGATAGTATCGCGATTTTGCGGACGTAGAACCGAGATACGGCACACATTAGAACCTTTCACGGTTCTCGTTTGCGGTAGAACACCCGCCGGTAAAACGTCAACAAAGGGCTCATTGGCGTATCGATCTTCATAGAGCTTTTGAAGGTCAGGAAGGGTTTCTGCATCGGTAGCCGTTGCATAAAGCGTAGCGTGTATGCCACGAATTATTGGCAGTAAATGCGGGACGAACGTGAGCCCGACGGGCGCCACTCCTGCAGGTTGGATATCACGTAGACCTTGCTCAATTTCAGGTAAATGACGATGACCGGAGGCGCCGTACGCTTTGAAACTGTCCGTAATTTCTGTCAGCAGATTATCGATTTTGCCTTGACGGCCTGCTCCACTCGCCCCGCTCGCGGCGTTAGCAATCAATCGTGTTGGATCGACCAAATTATTCTCAAGCAAAGGCAAAAACCCTAACTGCGTGGCAGTTGGATAGCAACCTGGGCACGCAATTAATTTGGCAGCACGAATAGCGTCACGATTAACTTCTGGTAAACCATATACAGCTTGAGCAACCAACTCTGGAGCGCCGTGAGGTTGGTTGTACCATTTCTCCCAGAGCGGTACGTCGCGGATTCTAAAGTCTGCCGATAAATCGATAATGCGCGTTTTAGTATTCATTAGCGCAGGCATCATATTTTGAGCAACACCGTGAGGTGTGGCGAAGAACACCACATCTAATTCCCCTAAGGTGGCAACATCAGGCTCAGTAAACGCAAGGTCAATATGGCCGCGCAAACTTGGGTACATATCCGCCACTTTTACACCCGCTTCAGCGCGCGATGTAATCACAGTCACTTTTGCATTAGGGTGATTGACCAACAACCGCAGCAACTCCACCCCGGTATAACCTGTACCGCCAACTATGCCTACCTTAATCACGTGCAACCCCTTTATTTGCCTAATCATTTACTTGTGAGCTATGTTAGCCGCCCAAATGAGCGCGCCTATAACCAAATGCGCGCACTATCATAAAAGCCTTGGCCATAAACCGAAAGTAAAAATATGACCATCGATCGTGAAGAACATTCCGTAGCTAGTTTAAGAACGTTCGCAGGATGAAATTTACACTATTCGACATCAACCGCCGCATCCCGGCAATGTGGCGGATTATCTGTATGTCAGTAAGAGCGCAATGGATAAACTGCTGAATACCCGCCTCCCTACTCCTAACTGAGCAAAGATAAACGCGCTGAAATCTGTAGCTTTTTGTATCTGCGGAGATGAGTGGTCGTTGATACTGCGAAACTTGGTGAATGAGATGCGCCTTATTAATAGCAAACCGCGCAATCAGTGACTCAAATACTATTGCCTTTAAAAGAAGTAACAAATAAGCGGATCTAGTGCCCCGGTTTTTTGCAAAACAGCCCCAACCGATAGCAAATACACCCCCCTATATAAATGAAAGGAGACAACCGGCAAGTAACCGGCCGCCTCCCTTGTCATGCACCCCGGCTAAAGGGAATTGCTTAAGGCTTGCGGACAACTCGCCAGATAGTATTGGCAAGGTCGTCCGCCACTATCAATGCGCCGCGAGGATCCAGGGTTACACCCACAGGTCTACCCCTGGTCTTGCCATCTTCTCCACGAAAACCGGACACGAAATCGATCGGTTGACCGTTGGGGCGGCCATCAGCGAAGGGAATGAAACTCACTCGATAGCCTACGGGATTTGCGCGGTTCCAGCTGCCGTGTTCGCCCACAAATACACCATTGGCGAATTTAGGTCCCATAACATCGCTAGAGAATGTTACCCCCAGCGCGGCAACGTGTGAACCCAAGCTGTAATCCGGAGTTAGGGATTCAGCTACTTTTGACGGATTTTCTGGCCGGACACGGGGGTCCACATTCTTGCCCCAATAAGCCCAAGGCCAGCCGTAAAAACCACCTTCTTTTACGGAGGTGAGGTAATCCGGCACTAAGTTCGGGCCCAGTTCATCGCGCTCATTGACCACTACCCATAACACACCAGTGCCTGGTTGAATCGCCAACGCCGTTGGGTTGCGCAGACCGGTGGCGTAAGGTTTGTAAGCCCCGGTTTGTGCATCAATTTGCCAGACCTGCGCACGGTTTACCTCTGCATCCATACCGCGTTCGGTGATGTTACTGTTGGAGCCTATAGCCACGTAAAGATAACGTCCATCTTCACTGGCGGTCAGAGCTTTGGTCCAATGGTGATTAATGGCCGAGGGCAGATCCAGGATTTTTTGCGGTGCGCCATTTGCGCTAATTTGGCCCTCCTGATAATCAAACCTGACCAGCGCGTCTTGGTTGGCCACGTACAGATTACTACCTACCAACGCCAACCCATAAGGGGCGTTGAGATCCTCGGCAAAAATGCTCCGATCCTCATAAACACCATCACCGTCCTTATCGCGCAGCAAGGTCAAACTGTTACCGCTTTTTACCGTGGTATTACCTTTGGCCTTGATATAGCCGGCGATCACGTCTTTAGGTTTTAACTTGGCTGCACCGCCACCTCGCCCCTCCGCAACCAGAATATCGCCATTCGGAAGTACCAACGTTTGGCGGGGAATATTAAGGTTCGTCGCAATCGCGCTAATGGTGAACCCTTCAGGCACAGTGGGTACTCGGTCGCCCCATGCGGCCGGTTTGGCGATAGTCATATTGGGTAATAACCCACGTTCCGGCGCGGGTAGCCTTATGTCTGACCCATACTGATTGGGAGTAGCATCTTCCCGGCTGCACCCAGCCAGCAGTGCTGCCGATACGCAGAAAATTGCACACAAATTCAAAGTTTTCATTTGGCACCTCCTTTAAGACACCCGGTCACACCAATCCAAGCCGTCACGCAGATTAGGAGGGCGACGATGATCGACAGCGTCAGGCCTGTAGGCATGGTCGCCCATGCGTCCTTGGCATGGACAAGCGCATTAATAAAACCCACCACCCAAGTCACTAACAAAAGCAGAGGGTAGATGAAGGCATATCGGTAACGCCTTCTGGTGCGCACCCAGCCAACAATAGCGCAGAGCAGTGCCAGACCGGCGAACAACAGCGCGCCAGCAATAAGCCATGAGGCAAAGTTGGTCCATTGAATCTGATAGCTGGAGGAATAGGCGAGATCGCTGAACATCGCGCCCAAAAAAAGTGGAACGGCGCCAGCAAGCAAAAGGGTATGGAGCGGGTGGAGTGTTTCAGGATAGGTTTGATCAACATTGACTGTCACAGTAGCTTCCTCTTGGTTAATTGATCCTCGATGAGCTCATGCAACAAGAAATGCCACTTTAAACGGATACAGGGCATCCTATTGTATGAACGCTAAAAACCAGTGTCACTGAACATGCATGCTCTCGGAGTCTAACACTTCCAGCCCCGCATTTGTCCGTTACCACAGATTTGATCGTTTCTTGAGCTTGCGCTAGCCGTTTCGCCTTCAGCCCGGTAGATAATGTAAACATTTACACAGATTATTAACGGCTTCATCGCGCCAGCTTTTCCTTTCCAATCAAGAAACTGACTTACCCTGTTCAGCTTGCGAACGTTATACTGCCGTTACGTATCTTAACCAACCTTAGACTCTACTCAGCTTATGGCCTTTCTTTGGATTAAAGCGTTTCATATCATCTCTGTCATCACCTGGTTTGCAGCGCTATTTTATTTACCGCGCTTATTCGTTTATCACACCATGAGTGAGGACACTATTAGTCGCGAACGCTTCAAAATTATGGAGCGAAAGTTATTACGCGGCATTGCCAATCCTTCCATGATCGCTGTATTTATTTTCGGTGGATGGATGAGTTATTTAGGCTGGGATTACTATTCTCAAGCAACCTGGTATTGGTGCAAGCTGGCACTGGTCACAGTAGTTACTTTTTATCACCATGCATGCGTCGTTTACTTCAAACAATTGCGCGATGACAAATGCACCAAGAGCCATACGTTTTTTCGCTGGTTTAATGAATTCCCGGTGTTGCTGTTAGTGGGCATTGTCATTTTGGTGGTGGTGAAACCGTTTTGATAATGCAAATTACGTTATTGCGCCACGGCAAACCTGATATCTCACAAGATCAATTAATTCAACCAAAAAAATTTGGCAAATGGCTTGATGCTTATAACGACGCTAGTTTGTGCCTGAAGAATGTACCTGATAGCGACATCCTCGCGCTGGCGAAAAAATCAAAAACCGTAGTTTGTAGTGATCTTCCAAGATCAATAAACTCTGCATTACGTCTTGGTGTTAAACCAATATGCACTGAACCACTATTCAGGGAAATGGAATTACCTTACTGGTCATTTCCGGCACCGGCACTACCGGCCAATCTATGGACATTTTTATTTCGTTTATGTTGGTTTTCAGGTTTAACGTCTAAAGCCGAATCATTTAAAGACGCGAAGATACGAGCGGTAAGGGCTACGGATCAGCTTGTAAAACTTGTGCAGGAACATCATCAAATAATTTTTGTCGGACATGGTTTGTTAAATTGGTTTATTGCTAAAACCTTATTGGAAAATGGCTGGTCAGGCCCTAAAAATCCTGGCAAAAAATATTGGCAATACGGTGTTTATATCTATGCAACTACATAAATCTCTCTACGCCATTACCGATTCACAACTTTTAAACGATGACAAATTATTCGAAGCCGTTAATGCGGCTTTAAAGGGTGGATGTAAGTTAGTCCAATATCGCGACAAATCGAACGATCAACCGCGACGATTCGCTGAAGCAAAAACCTTATTCGCACTGTGCGTTAAACATGAAGCAAAATTAATCATTAATGATGATGTTGGTCTCGCACAAGAAGTTGGCGCGCATGGCGTGCATTTGGGGCAGGACGATAAAAACCCGGTGGCGGCGCGCATTATTCTTGGCAGCAACGCTATCATCGGCGTGACTTGTCATGACTCGCTTGCTCTTGCGGAGCGAGCGATAAAAGACACCGCCAATTATATTGCCTTTGGCCGATTTTTTTCTTCCAATACCAAACCCGATGCACCACCAGCGCCATTGAATTTATTAACCGAAGCAAGAACAAAATTTCCGAACACATCTATAGCTGCAATTGGTGGGATAACATTGGAAAATACAAAAAGTGTTTTAGATGCAGGCGCAGATTTAATTGCCGTTTGCCATAGTTTATTTGCAGCAGATGATATAGAAACTCAAGCAAAATTATTTAACGCGAAGCTATTATCCCCTCTCCCTCTGGGAGAGGGTTAGGGTGAGGGCGATGGATTGATAATGCCCCTCACTCCAGCCATCTGGCTGCGCGCCCTCCCAATAGGAGAGGGAGTCAAATAACAACATTCTTTTAATTACACATTTAGCGAAATATTTTTATGACTCGTTCCGAAGAATTATTTGTACAAGCACAAAAAACAATTCCAGGCGGTGTTAATTCACCCGTGCGCGCATTTCGCGCGGTGGGAGGAACGCCAATATTTTTTGAGCGTGCGCAGGGTGCATACGCATGGGATGCTGACGGCAATCGTTACATCGATTATGTGCAGTCCTGGGGACCTATGGTGCTTGGCCATGCGCATCCTGACGTGATCAACGCGGTAATTGAAACAGCAAAATTCGGTTTGAGTTTTGGTGCACCGACTGAACGAGAAACAACCCTAGCTGAAAAGTTGTGCACGCTAATTCCCAATATGGAGATGGTGCGCTTTGTCAGCTCGGGTACTGAAGCCACTATGAGTGCGATTCGATTAGCTCGCGCTTTCACACAGCGCGATAAAATTATTAAATTTGAAGGTTGTTATCACGGCCACTCTGACTCGCTACTTATCAAAGCGGGTTCCGGCGCATTGACGATGGGTGTTCCCAGTTCGCCTGGCGTGCCTGTCGTATTAGCCGCTCACACAGTCACTCTCGATTACAACGACGCGCAACAAGTACGCGATTATTTCGCAACTCATGGCAATACAGTTGCCTGCATTATTGTTGAACCTGTTGTAGGCAACATGAATTGTGTTCCGCCCGTTGCAGGATTTTTAGAAACCTTGCGCGAAGTATGTGATCAATCAGGCGCGCTGCTGATTTTTGATGAGGTCATGACCGGATTCCGCGTAGGCCACAAAGGTGCTCAAGGCCACTACGGTATAAAAGCCGACATCATTACGCTTGGAAAAGTCATTGGCGGTGGCATGCCGGTTGGCGCCTTCGGTGGACGTCGCGATGTCATGAAAATGATTGCACCATCCGGCCCTGTTTATCAGGCCGGCACCCTGTCTGGTAACCCCGTTGCCATGGCTGCCGGTTTGAAAACCTTGGAATTGCTCGAACAAGCGGATTTCTACAAACACCTTAGTGCACGCACTACTCAATTAGTAGAAGGCTTACAACAACTGGCTGATGAAGCTGGAATTCCCTTCACTACAAATCATGTGGGCAGCATGTTTGGTTTCTTCTTCACCAGTGAGTCAAAAGTCACCAACTTCAAGCAAGTGATGGGCTGCGATATTCCTCGTTTCAATAAATTTTTTCACGGGATGTTAAAGCGTGGCGTGTATCTAGCTCCTGCGTCTTATGAAGCCGGTTTCATGTCTGCGGCCCATACCGACGAAGATATCGATTACACATTAAATGCTGCCAGAGAAGTGTTTTCTGAATTAACCGCACTTTAAATTAACTGCGCCCTGCGTCAATTGCGTACTGATAAATATATCGGTTACATAAAAAAAGCGGGCCTTTCGGCCCGCCAAGCGTGCAACCCCGAAGGGACTCTGTAGCCTGACGCATCAGGCGAAATGGAGGAATGGTTGTACAACCAATAAAATTCGTTAGCTGAAGGGTGGAATCAGATTGTCTTGATTCAAGTCTTCGCGGAATGTGAGTTAAAAAACGAGCTACCTACCCTCCCAAGCGAGGCGCCCGTTAAGCTCGCCCTCATCCAGAGTGCGATGCATATACCGAGCCAGCGAAATAAGCATGCGGCATCTGTGATTCATTTGCTAACATTAGCACTGCCATGATGGTAGCGCTAACAGAATATTAACAAAAACTTACAATAAAGCAACAACATCTAAATCAACATTAGCATTATTTTTCATATAAATACCATTTAAAAGAAATCTACATCACCAGAAGCTGTTTTATGAGGTTTATGCTCTTCTTCATGGGTATTATTTATGTTTTTAATAACTTCCAGCTCAAAAACCTCTTGCTTAAGAATTAAATCGCCTATTTTTGCGAATACAGACGCCAACTGCGAATTTAACCCGTTTTGGTCTGAATCAGTCAAAGATCTTTCGGCTAAATAATGTAAAGCTGTTCGTAAATCTGCGCTTACATCTTTAATAGAGTTAGTTTGTTCGGTGGTTGGCTATAAAATATCCTGACGATCCAGCGCTGCCACTTTTCCATCCATCACTCCTAAAATCCAGGCACCGTATCTTTAATTCACCCGTACCTTTCTGGTGCAGTAAGTGGCATATTTTTGATCAGAAGCGAAACCAAAGTGAAGTTACAAAAGGACGGCAACGCGCAATTGAGCATTGGCTTTTAATGCACTACAAACTTCGTAGCCATTTTTAATCGGCATTTCTATATCGAGAAGAATAGTGTCGGGAACCCACTCGGCGGCCAGCTGTAATCCGCTATAGCCATCGTAGGCAGCAATGACATTGTAATCGTCGCGCTAGGTTAAGGATAAGAAAGCCTGCCAGCTTCGATCATCATCAACGATCAATATATTTCGACGCTTTCTCACCCTCACGCTCCCACAATGTCTTCGTGGTTAGAGTGTAGTAGTGCTTACCAATCCCGCTAGGTGATTAACAGTGTCATAAAAGCAAATAGAGATTTTACCGGTCATAAAAACAATCCACCGTTCTTAAGATAAATCCACATTTATTAAGGTGTCAAAGCGGCATCTAAAACGCCTAAAATTATGCTGAATTATTATTTTTAATACCATCGGACAATACCATTTGTAAGATATGTTGACTTTATAATTTTTTTACATAAATATGGTTGCGCTACCATGCAATATTACAATGATTGGAATAAGCAATATCATATCAAATGCGCAAATTGTTGATTGGGCTGTTAAGATGTTGCACAAAAGATGCGCTCGGAATTATCACTAAGTGAGCTGGGTTAATTTGTCGGCACGAAATCAACATAGAGCCTTCTGATAATTACACAGCTCGATTACACCTTTCATTCCTCGGTCGTCTAGCGACTGATTTTTGCCCCTCCCATGGAGGGGCCTTTTTATTACACTGCTTATACAAAAGCACCTGGCTTATCGGTAAACATGCCATCAACCCCCATGCTTTCAAGCCAGCGCCAGTCATCTTCATTATTAACCGTATAAACCCAATTTTTCAGGCCGCGTTTATGTGCGTCAGCAAAAAGCTCTGCGGTAATAAAACTCAGGTGGGTGTTGAAAGCATAGGCATGCAAAGGTTCACAGCATTGTGCGTAATCCAAAGGAATACCTTCAATCAAGACAGCACGCCGAACTTGAGGCATGGACTTTAGGGACTGAAACAATTGTTGATGATCGAAACTAGACACTATGTAGTGTTCAAAAGTCAGTTGGTGTTCTTGCACAAAAGTTGTTAGTTGCTGATGTAAAACAGGTACGCAATTAGCACCTTTAATTTCGATATTTAATAACGCGCGATCTTTGACCAGCGCCAGTACATCATTAAGGGTTGGTAAGGGTTCGCCGTTGCCCAATGTTTGTTGGCGCAAATAAGCAAGCGGTAACTCAGTAATAATCCCCTGCCCCGATACAACACGACCTAACCGACGATCATGCGTAACAAATAATTCGCCATCAATTTGATAAATATCAATCTCCACCGCGGCCACACCAGCATCTAACGCCCGTGAAATGGCAGCTAAACTATTTTCCGGGAGGGGTTGGTTAAACATTAATGGCCCACCACGATGGGCGATACAAGTAGGTTTCGACATATATTCACAACATATTCAGATTAAAGGTTTTATACTAAGTGCCGATTGTATTACCGCATGATTATGGCAGCCACCTTCCTGTTCAGCAATTTTAGCACCCAAGTTTTAGATTCAAATGAGTGAGTGATTTCCGTGTTATTCCTAGATTCTATTGACGAAAAAATTATGAGCGAAAGCCTGACCACAAAATTGTTACTTGTAGTCACCTGCATCGTAGTTTTTTATTTGGCGGCACGACTGCTAAATAAAATTATTCGCGATGTCAGCGTGCGTAAAGCCCTAGGCGACGGTAGAGTTCCTTACATCACCAAACTGATGAATATTGGCATGGTGTTTTGTTGCATCGTCATTATGTGTTTACTGCTTGGTTTGGGCTACAGCGAAGTTTCCGTTTTTTTATCATCAATTTTTGCTGTAGTTGGCGTAGGTTTATTTGCGCAATGGTCCATACTCAGCAACGTTACAGCCAGTATGATTATTTTTTTTGGTTTCCCCTATCGACTTGGCGACCGTATAAGAGTTGCAGATAAAGATGAAGATATAAGCGGCGTAATCGAAGAGATCAGCATGTTTCATATTATTTTGCGTCGCGAAGATGGCAATATGATTACTTATCCAAACTCGATGCTACTGCAGAAAGCGGTTCTTAAATTAGAATATCCCTGTACATCCTTTGCAGAACAACAACCTGAAGTTATTGAGCAGGATAAGAAAGATTATTTAAAAAGCATTAAAACTAGTCGCGATTAGTTTTGATATCCCGTTCATCCTGAGCGCGCAGCAATCGAAGGACAAGCGCAAACCCTTCGACTGCTGCGCGCTCAGGGTGAACGGAGAGCACCAACGGGGAAAACCAATGGAGAGAGCCAATGAAGAGTTGAACGGCATACAGAAATAAATAAAACTAAATCTGCACCCTCGTCCCCAATTCAACGACCGCGTTATCTGGCAAGCGAAAAAATTCCACTACCCCACCCGCATTGCGGCTCATAGCCACAAATAAACTCTCTCGCCATTTCGCCATACCACTCACCGGAGTCGCCACAATAGTTTCACGACTTAAAAAATACGTGGTTTGAAATAATGGAATACTTAAGCCATGAGCCTCGCATAACTTCAATGCCATGGGTACATCCGGGATTTCCATAAAACCAAAATGCAACGTAACTCGCCAGAAGTTTTTGCCTAAATCTTCTAAGTTCAATCGCTCACTTTCCTCCACCCACGGCGAATCAGAAAAGCGCACCGTTAAAATAATATTTCGCTCATGTAAAACCTGGTTATGTTTTAGATTATGTAACAACGCCTGAGGAACAGTTGAAGGATCAGCAACAGGATAAACTGCAAATCGCGCAGATTGTTGAATTTCAGACGGGTTTAGTACGCTTATAAAATTATGCAGATCCACGCCGTCTTTGCGAATTGCCTTTAATACAATATCGCGCCCCCGATACCAAGTCGCCATAATAAGGAATAATAAACCTCCCAATACTAATGGAAACCAGCCACCGTCAAAAAATTTAATCATACAGCCGAACACAAAGGTAAAATCCACGATTAATAAAAACGCCATCAAAATAAATGTTACTGGTTTAGGTAAATTCCAACGATATAGCATTACAAAAATAGTGAGTATTGTTGTTATCATCATTGTTAGAGTTACTGCGATACCGTAAGCGCCCGCCAACCCCGTTGATGTTCTAAATATCAGCACAGCCGCTACAACACCAATTAATAAAACCCAATTCACCGCTGGCAAATAAATTTGTCCAGATTCATCAGCAGAAGTATGCTGCACCGACATGCGGGGTAAAAAGCCTAATTGAATTGCCTGCCGTGTCATGGAGTAAGCACCTGATATAACCGCTTGCGACGCAATAATTGCTGCTGTTGTTGCAATAATTACTGCAGGCCAAATAAACCCGGTGGAGAATAAATTATAAAATGGATTTGAAATCGCACTTGAATCACGCAACAATAAAGCGCCCTGCCCTAAATAATTTAACGCAAGCGAAGGCATTACCATTCCCATCCAAGCCCATTGAATAGGTTTCCTACCGAAATGGCCCATGTCTGCATAAAGCGCCTCAACACCTGTTAATGCGAGTACAACTGCACCGAACACGGCAAATACCAGCCATCCGCGCTCCATTAAAAAATGAATAGCACATACAGGGTTTAATGCAGCAAGTATTTGCGGTTCACGTACAACATGCACAACGCCGGAAATTGCGAGAACTGCAAACCACAGAATCATTAAAGGGCCAAATATTTTCCCTACGGCACCCGTGCCCTTACGCTGCACTAAAAATAATCCCGCAAGAACACCGAGTGTAATCGGCACAACAAATGGCGTGAGTGTCGGCGTCACCACACTCAAACCTTCCATAGCACCCAACACAGAAATTGCGGGTGTAATTACACTATCACCGTAAAAAAGTGTCGCACCGAACAAACCTAACAGCAATAACCAAGAGCGCATGCGCGGATATTTTTTCGTCGCTTGTGCGGCCAATGCGCTCAAGGCCAAAACACCACCTTCACCGCGATTGTTTGCCCGTAAAATCAACAATACATATTTAAAAGTAACTACCAACATAAGCGCCCAAAAAATTGTGGACACTGCGCCGGTTATATTCGTCGCGTTCAACGCAACACCGGTTGCTGGACGAAAAATCTCCTGGAATGTATAAAGCGGGCTCGTACCAATATCACCATAAACAACCCCCAAAGCCGCAAGCGTTATCGCCCCGGCACTTTGTGACTTTATCTTATGGTTAGTAGCACCGACTTGCGATGGTAAACTTTGGGCAGACATGCCAAAACTCCTCTACAGTTAATGTCAGAGTGAGTGTGGCAGTTGGGATGTTAGGATTGTGTTAGGAATTTTAAAAGCTAGAGTGGCAAGTAGAATAGAGCTAGCAAAAATTAATCATCATTTACCAATCTATACCCCACCCCTGGCTCCGTTAATAACAAAACCGGATCAGCAGAATTCGCTTCCAGCTTCGCGCGCAGTTGCGCCATGTATAGACGCAAGTAATGTGTGTGGTCGAGATATTCAGCGCCCCATACATCATTTAATAAATGCCGATGAGTAACAACTTTTCCTGCGCTACGCACTAATCTTGCCAATAAATTAAATTCAGTGGGAGTGAGGTGAATTTGTTGACCATTTCGTTCTACGTGATGTGCAGCCAAATTTATACTTACGCCGGCGCGGTTGTAATGTGTGATTGCAGCATTAACTGAAATACCTTTGTGGCGTAACGCGACGCGCATACGCGCTAGTAACTCGCCTATACCGAAAGGTTTTACCAAGTAATCGTCTGCACCTAAATCTAACAGATGGATTTTTTGGCCTTCTTGTTCACGCGCGGAAATTACAATCACTGGAATATTAAATTGTTTGCGGAATTGTACGAGTAGTGTTTCACCATCTCCATCCGGTAAGCCTAAATCCAACAGAATAAGATCTAATTCGTTACCCGCAGTGCGAG
>Ga0247738_10000309_pt1 | contig 19503 bp, 13 predicted proteins | sample UWRJL013104B2_FD_180936 | JGI IMG/M metagenome (GOLD analysis project Ga0247738, IMG submission 180936) | Plant litter microbial communities from Arlington Agricultural Research Station in Wisconsin, United States - UWRJ-L013-104B-2 | ecosystem: Environmental > Terrestrial > Plant litter >...
ACAGCGAACGCCCGCGACGGCACTGCTCAACGACCGCTTCCCGATTTTTCATTGCAATCCTCCCCAACATCTTTGTTTTTAAGGTCATCGCCAGCACAGGTTGGCGAAGCGCCAGAACGGGCGAGCGAGAGCTGCGATCGCAACCCATCAAAGCCCAATGATTACATCTTGAATGATTGTCGGAATCGACCGTATAGGTCGCTGGGTCGGTCGCCATGACTGGTACCGGGCAAATGAATAAGCCTGATCTAACGCGGTTCTTCATCCAGGATGCATCTGTCTCCTGCATCTGGATACCGCCATGCTTCTGGCGTGCCATCCGCGACCAAGGTCGTATAGGCAGGCGCGCGCTCCTGCCGATAGACGCAGTGCAACGGCTGCGCTCATCGTCAGGCGGCAGGTAAGGCAGGGCAAGGTACGTGCGATTGGGAAGGACGTAATGCAGCCTGAGACACAGCAGCATGGCCTGAAGCCCGGGGCGATCATCGTGATGGGCGTGAGCGGCAGTGGCAAGTCGACCATTGGTATGCTGCTGGCCGAGGCGCTCGCCTGCCCCTTCATCGAAGGCGACGATCTGCACTGCCCCGCCAGCATCGAGAAAATGCGCGCCGGCCTGCCGCTGGGCGACGATGACCGCTGGCCCTGGCTCGACAGGCTGGCCGCCACCCTGCGCGACGCCACGCAGACGCACGGCCTTGCCGTCGCCGCCTGCTCAGCGCTCAAATATCGTTATCGCGAGCGACTGGTGACAGCGATCACGACGCCGATTTCGTTCATCATGCTGGAGACGGACCGCACCGAGCTTGTTCGCCGGATCGACCGTCGAACCGGCCATTACATGCCGAGCAGCCTGCTCGATAGCCAGCTCGCCGCGCTCGAGATGCCGCGTGCGGGCGAGCGGGCGCTGATCCTCAACGCCAGTCTTCCGCCCGAGGTTCTGTGCCGCGCAAGCCGCGATTGGCTTGCGGGAGAAAATGCCCGGAAGGTTTGACGTCCCGGTTCCGTCGAGGCGGCGCGACTAGGCTCACCCTCTCAGGGCGCGACCGAATAGAGCGCGTGATGTGTCAGAATGAAAAGCGTGCGCTTGCCCGGCCCGCCAAAGATCAACTGCAAAGGTCGCTCGGGAACGTGGACCCGCCCCAGTTCCTTGCCGTCCGGCGCATATATAAAGACCTGCCCGTTGGCGACGAACACGTGGCCCTGCGCGTCGACCGCCACGCTCTCACCGCCGCGATTGGCGAAGGGTTTGAGGTCCTTGAGTGTGCCATCGGCCCCGAGCAGGCCGGTATAGGTCTTGTTCTCGGACGCGTTGGTCACAAAGATCCGTTCGCCCGCTTGCCCCGTCATGAAACCATGAGCGTCGAGCGAATGCGAGAAGCGCCAGCCCTGATGCGTCGGCGGCCCCTGCTGGACCGTGCGGAAAGCCGGTAATGCCAAGCTTCCGTCCGGTGAGAGATAATGGGCGGCCTGAGGCGTCGCCATATCCGCTGCGAACAACTCGGCCAGCGTCGTGAAATGATCCGTCGCCGGGTCGTACCGGTCCTGGAACTCGCCATTCACCCAGAGATTGCCGGGGAAGAGCATCTTCGCGCCCATCGGTGCCGGACCGGGCTTGGGCAGGAGCAATGTGATCTGCTCCCCGTCCGCTCGGGGCGCGACGCTGTACACACTCGCCTTGGGGCCGAGCATCGAGAGCACCATCAGGTTGCCCGACTTGTCTACGGCGAGGTTGACCGGGTCGATCGGCGCGTCCTGCACGATGTCCAGGCCTTTCTCGCCCGTCCATCGGTAGATGCGGTTGTAGCGATGCTCGACGAAGTAAAGCTTGCCAACATCATCGGTCGCCGCGCCCGAGATGGACCAGAAGCCGTCCGCCAGCTTTTTCATCTGCGCCCCGACCGCAAAGATGCCCGCCGGTGGCGCGAAGATAGGTGCTGCCTTGGCCTTCGCTGGTCCAGTCGCCTCCGGCACATCGAGCACGGCAAACTCGCGTTCACGCACCTCGACACCGTGCGTCATGTCTGTGATGGCATTCTCGAACGGAAACTTGCTTGCGCGCAGGTAGGTGCCGCAACCTTCATCGTCGCAATAGGCATAGCCGCTTTCGGCATTCACATGGACGTTGCGAAAGCGAATGCTCCCTGAATTGTAGATCTTCACCGCGCTTGCATTGGGCTTGAAGTTCCGGGTAACGCGATAGCCGTGATAATTGGCGAAGAGCAGGTTGCGTGAATTGCGGATTTCCAGGCTGATAGCATCGCCCTGTTCGCCCACCTCCTGCTCGGTCTGAGGCGCGAGAAACTCCCAGTTTTCGACATGATCGAGGATGATTTCGTTGCGGATATGGTGCTCGTTGGAGAGCTGGTAGACATGGCCCGGAGTCGTCGTGTCGGAGACGTAGAATCCCGCCGAGGCGAACGTGTTGGGCGACCAGATGGTCGAGAACGTGCCCCCGCCGCCGTCCGTCACGAGAATGCTCGGCCGCGTTTCGTCATAATGCATGTTCATGACCGGGTCGCCGCCGGGACGGGCGAGTATGTCGAGGCCCTTGCCGTCATAGTTGAGCGTGCCACCGCCGCCCTGAACCTTGACGTCGTCGATAAGGCTGTCCTCCCCGGCCTTCCACAGGATGTTGCCGGCACGCGGATTGACCCGTCCGGTGAAGATGCCGAGGCTGGCGATCACATTGCTGCCGCCCCGGGGCGCCTCGATCACTGCCTTGTAGCTGCCGATACCGGCGAAGGCGGGCGCATTATCGGGCAGAGTGATGTTGGTGAGACCCGGATGGAGCCCGATCAGTTGGGTATCCGGCCGCAGCTTCAGCGTCTCCGAGACGAGATAGAAACCCGTCGGAAAATATAGAACGGCATGGCCGTCGATCGCAGCCTGCAACGCGGCTGTGTCGTCGGTTCTGGCATCGCCTTTTACCCCGAGGGAACGGACATTCACCCACGCACTCGTCGGCGGGAATGGCCGAATGGCGCGGGCACGCGGCAGCGGTAGCCTCGCCAGTGGCGCGGCCTCGTAGCGCGTCTCATATGTGCCCATCGCGCCAACCGAAGGCAGCGTAAGGCCATAGGTGAACGCTGTGACCTTGTAGGCGCCCTTCTGCCCGAGCGTGCGGCCGCTTTCGCGGAACTTCGCGAAGACCGGCGTTGCCGTGGCCAGCGCATTGTCGAAGCTGACCTGAGTATAGGCATTGCCCTCATTGGAGATAATGACGCCAGCCTTACTCACATTCTCGAAGCGCACATCCTTGCCGTAAAGCTGGTCGCCATAGCCCCGGTCGATCTCGACGCCGACGGGCAGGTTGCGGAAGATCACGTTGAGCAGCGTCAGTTGCGCTTCATGTTCGCGAATGGCCGCGTCGCGCTGCCCCTCGAACAGCGTGTCGATCAGCGTGAATTGCCAGGCGGGCGAGGTCTTCTCGGTGACGATGCCATAGCGCCCACCGACGAAGTGCAGGTCCTCCGCTTCATTGCCGACCATATAGACGCCAGCAAAGCCCGAGCCGGTGCGGAACTCCATGTGGCGCAGGAAGCCATGTTGGGCGACATGCATGCGCACGCCGATCGCAGCCGGATTCCCATTGCCGATCTCGAAATCGATATTCGACATGGCGGTGTAGAAGGTCGCGCTATTTGCGTCGCGGATCAGCTTCTCGCGCGGCACGATATTGGGCAACGGGACGGGAATCTTGCCCACGGCATATTGATCGCCACCCGCGAACACGACCATCTCGGAAAGACCCTGCTGGAAGCCGGGCGTGTTATCCGTAAGCAGGATCACCGGCCGCGTCGGCCCCACCCCAACGATGCGCACGGCAGGCGGCACGATGATCGACCTGGTGATGCGGTAACGGCCGGAGGGAAGGAAGACGAGGCCGCCGGCAAAGGGCTTCGCCGCCTTCTCAAGGGCCGTCTGAATCGCGTCGCTATCGTCCGTCCTGCCGTCACCCGCCCCGGCGACCGTGACAGCGGCCGGATCATCCGGCTTGGTCTGGTAGACCGAGGTGGTGGCGGCCACCCCCGGCGTTGCCGATATGAGGGCCATCGCCAAAGCTGCCAGACGGTGCGAAAACCTCGTCATCGCTTGGATCTCCTTCGTCCTCAGGGGCGAACGGAATAAAGGGCGTGGTGTGTCAGGATGTAGAGCGTCCGCCTGTCGGGGCCCCCGAAGAGCAACTGCAGCGGCCGCTCGGGCACATCGATCCGGCCCGCGTCCTTCCCATCGGCGCCGTAAACGAACACCTGCCCGTTCGCGACATAGACGCGGCCGTCCGGTCCCTCCGCAACGCTCTCGCCGCCCCGGTTCGCAAACGCCTTGAGGTCAGTGACTGCACCGCCCGCACCGAGCGTGCCGCTATAAGTCTTGTTCTCGGACCCATTGGTCACGAACACCCGCTCACCCGCCTTTGCGGTGACGAAGCCATAGGTCTGCATGGACGGCGACCATCGCCATGGCCCCTGTGACAGCGTCCGCCAGACGGGCAGAACGAGGCTTCCATCGGGTGACGCATAATGGCGCGCATTGGGCACGGCCATGTCGCGCGCGAACATCTGAGCGAGCGTGGTGAACTTGCCTGTTGCGGGATCGTACTGGTCCTTGAACTCGCCGTTGTTCCACCAATTGCCGGGGATGGCGATGGCGGCGCTGCCCACAGCGCCTTCGGTCGGCGCGATCAGGGCAAGCTGTCCTTCGGGCGAGCCGGGTTTGAAGCTATAGACGGTGCCTTCCGGCCCTTCGCTCGAGAGCACCACCACATTGCCCGATTTGTCGACCGCGAGATTAACGGGCGCGAGGCTGGTGTCGCGCTCCAGCTTGAGCCCGCCCGCTTCGCTCCAGTTGTAGATGCGGTTGAATTGCCGCTCGACGAACCACAGCTTACCGTCTGGCCCGATGGCACCGCCCGAGATCGACCAGAAGCCATCGGCCAACTTCGCAACGGCGGCCCCCTGCGCGGGCGGCTTGGCTGGATTGGCGTTGACGTCGAGCACCGCGAACTCGCGTTCGCGCACTTCGATGCCGTGCGTCACATCGACAATGGCGTTCGCATAAGGAAATTTGCTGGCGCGCAGAAAGGTCGTGCAGCCGATCCGGTCACAGGTTCCAAGGCCGCTTTCGGCGTTCACATGCATGTTGCGGAACCGGATGCCGTCGACATTCTCCAGCCGCACCGCCATGGGCGCAGGCTTCAATGTGCGCGTCACCCGATAGCCATGATAGTTTGCGATGAGAATGTTGCGGCTATTGCGGATCGAGACGCTGACAGCGTCGGGGCTTTCGATCACCTCTTCCTCGGTTTGCGGCGCAAGGAACTGCCAGTTCTCGACGCGATCAAGACCGATTTCGACGCGACCATGATGCTCGTTGGAAAGCTGGAAGACACGGCCCGGCGTTGTCGTGTCCGAAACAAAGAAGCCTGACTGGGCGTCGGTATTCGGGCTCCAGACATTGGCGAAAGTGCCCCCGCCTCCGTCCGTCACCCAGATGCTGTGATATTGCTTGTCCCAGCGAGCGCGCAGATCCGGCGTGCCCGGTCCGCCAAGTCCATAGGGGTCGAAGCGCGCTCCACCAGCCAGCTCGGTGCCATGGCCACCCTGAATCTTGACGTCATCGACGAGAGAGGCCGCGCCCGCTCTCCAGAGCAGTGCCGTCGCGCGCGCATTTCCGCCGCCAGTGAACAGCCCGAGACCGGAGACAATATTGTCGCCGCCCTTGGGCGTCTCGATCAATGCCTTGGGTTCGCCGACTCCCTCGAAGGCCTTCACACCGTCCGGTAGAATGATCTGCGTCGAGCTGGGATTAAGGCCAATTAGGACCGTCTCGGGCCTGAGTTTCAGTGTGTCCGTGACCGCATAAAATCCGCTTGGAAAATAGAGCGTCCTGTTTCCGTCTATTGCGGCCTGCAACGCTGCGGTATCGTCGCTCTTCCCGTCGCCCTTCGCGCCGAGCGTCTTGACGTTCACCCACTGGCGGGTTGGCGGGAGATCGCGAATGACATCTTGCTGCGGTCCGGGCAGCCTCGCCAAAGGCTCGGACCTATATCGGGTTTCATAGGTGCCGAATGCGCCCGGTGCAGGCAGGGTCAGTCCGTAGGTAAATTCGTTGACCTTGTAGCTGCCCTTCTGGCCCACCGTCTTGCCGCTCTCCCGCATCCGCGCGAAGACAGGCGTATTGACCGCAACCGCATTGTCGAAGCTGATCTGGGTATAGGCATTGCCCTCGTTGGAGATGATGATGCCGGCCTTGCTGACATTCTCGAAGCGGACATCCTGCCCGTAGAGCCAATCGCCATAGCCCTCGTCGATTTCGATACCGACAGGCACATTGCGAAAGGTCACGTTGGAAAGGGTCAACCCCGCCTCATGCTCGCGGATTGCCGCATCACGCTGCCCGTCGAAGCTGGAATCCAGCAATGTATATGACCATGCCGGCGACGGCTTTTCTGTGAGGATGCCATAGCGTCCACCGCGGAAATGCAAGTCTTCGCCTTCGTTGCCGACCATGTAGACGCCCGCCAGCGCGTCACCCAGATCAAAGTCCATATGCTTGAGGAACGCGTGCTGCGCCGCATGTTCGCGAATGGCGGCGGTCGCGGGATTACCCTTGCCCACCTTGATGTCGATATTTGCCATGGCGGGGTAGAAGGTGCCGCTATTGGCATCCCCGATCATGTCCGTCTCCGGCACCGAGCCGGGCGGCGAGAAGGGCGGCTTGCGCCCTGAGCCGGTGCCGGCTGGCCCCTGGCCGAAATTCTGCCCCTCGGTCGCGGTCACGGGCGCGCTGCCAGTGAAGAAGACCATGTTCTTGACGCCCCGCTGGAAACCCGGCGTATTGTCTGCCAGCATCAGCACCGGCCGCGTTGCGCCTACACCGAGCAGGCGCACGCCCGGCCAGAGATAGAGGGTGCGGGTGATGCGATATTTGCCCGAGGGCAGGAATACGAGGCCCCCTCCCCCACGATGATAGGCTGCGTCGAGCGCCATCTGAATGGCCCCACTGTCGTCGGCCTTGCCATTGCCGATCCCCTTGACCGTGACGGCCGCCGGATCGTCCGGTGCTGTCAGATAGACCGAAGGACCGGCCCAAACGGGCGAGCCGCCTGCGAGGAAATTTGCCGAGGCGAGCGAGACGACAAATATGGCGGATCGGCGGCTCATTTCTCGCTCCTCTCTTCACGCGCGGGATATTTCCCTGCGATAGGCGGGCGCGCGACGGGCGACACCCGCGACCATAGTCGTATATCGGCCAGCCTTCACGGCATCAGGCGTTTGCGCCCCTGCAGCAGGTGCCAGCGCATGGCGATGGCGGCGCCGTCGGCATCCTGCAGACGGATGGCCTCGACGATCATCTCATGCTCCGAGATCATCGCGCCGATCGCCTCGGGCGGCCGCGAGCGGGAAATGTCGACGCCGGCGCGCATGATGCGCTCCACTTCCCCGTACATGTGATCGAAAGTGGCGACGAAAGCGCTGTTGGCGGTAGCAAGGGCCACGGCACGGTGGAGCGCAATGTCTTCCAGATGGGCCGGTCCGCTCGAAAGCAAGGCCTTGCGCAATTCCTGCCAGGCCCGTTCAATGGCTTCCATTTGAGCGGGCGAGCGACGCATTGCCGCAAGGCGCGCTGCCTCGGTTTCAAGGACGAAGCGCACCTCATAACTGCCGAGTGTCGCCGAGAGATCGTCCAGCGGCATATGTGCGCCCAGCCGTTCGGAAGGCCGCCGCTTCACAAAGGAACCTGCGCCGCGTCGCGCTTCCGTGATGCCATCGGCGGCGAGCCTTACCAGTGCCTCCCGCACCACCGTGCGCGACATGCCGAACATCTTCGCCAGCCCATCCTCGGAGGGCAGCCTGTCGCCGATCCTCAGCCCTTCCGTATTGATGATCTCGACGATGCGCGTGTAGGCGCGATCGGCCAGGCGTCCCTCACTCACAGGCGCTCGTTCATCACGGGGTTCGTTCGCTGAAATAGTGGCCATGGTCAAAACAGATAGCTGCCTAGCAGGACGAAGACGAGTCCGGTCACGGAGATCACTGTTTCGAGCAGAGACCATGTGCGGAATGTGTCTGCCGTACTCGTCCCGATATAGCTCTTGACCAGCCAGAAGCCCGGATCGTTGACGTGACTGAAAAAGACCGAGCCGCAACCGATAGCAAGCACGGTCCATTCCGGCGAGGCGCCCGACGCCGCGATCAGGCCCGGCACGACACCGGCCGTCGTGATCGTCGCGACGGTGGCTGAACCGGTCGCGAGGCGGATCGCCACCGCTATGAGCCAGGCCAGCAGCAGCGGAGGGACGCTATGCCCAGTCGCGAGGCGCGCCAGCAAATCAGAAAGACCGGCGCTGACCAGCACCTGCTTGAGTGCGCCGCCCGCGCCGATCGAAAGGAGGACAGCGCCTGCCGGGGCCATTGCCTCCCCCCATATGTCGCCCTGAAGCTTCGCGCCGAGCATCTGGCGGCCAAATAGCAGGGGCAGCGCAAACAGATTGGCAAGAAGCAGGGCGAAGACAGGATTGGAGGCGGCGGCAAGCCAGGCGAAGCGTGGGGCCACGTCGGCCGGCATCAGCGCAACGACCTGCCCGAGGGCAATGAGCAACACGGGCATGAGTATGACAGCCAGTGCGGCGCTGCGCGACGGCGGCGCACGGTCCGGCCCCGCCCGCTCGATGGCGGGAAGCGAGATCGGCACGCCGCGCGAGATGACGCGCGCAAGGAGCGGACCGGCGATGATCCCGGTCGGGATGGCCACAAGCAAACCATAGCCCATCGTGAGCGCGAGATCGGCGTGCAGCGTATTAACGGCGAGCAGCGGGCCGGGATGCGGCGGCACCAAGGCATGAACGATGGAAAGACCGGCCAGTGCCGGCAGCATCAATCGCAGCTTGCCAGCGTCGTCATTGAGGCCAGCGGGCAGGCTCGCAGCCGCTGCCGCCACAATCGGCAGCAGGAGTACGAGGCCCGTTTCGAAGAAGAGCGGCAAGCCGATCAATAGCGCGACGAGGAGGCTCACCCATGGCGCAGCCCGCGGCCCGGTGAGCGAAAGCGCGCTCCGCGCCAGCGAGGCGGCGCCATTGGATATGTGCAGCATGGCGCCCAATGAAAGGCCGAGCGCGACCACCAGGCCCGTACCGCCCAATATGTCGCCAGCGCCCTTCTGTACGGCACCGGCCGTGTCTTTCATCGGCAGGCCCGCAAGCAGGCCGACAAGGAACGCGCCGCATAGCAAACCGACAAAGGGATGCAGCCGGCCCTTGACGATGAGGACAATCGACAGGCCGATGCCAGCCAATGCCGCGAGGATGAGTTGGACGTCCCCCGCAGTCATGGCTCGCGCCGTGCCAAGGTCGGGAAACGCGCGTGCACGCATTGGATGCCGATTGCCATTTCGCCCTCTCCTCACGTTGGCAAGCTGTCTAACTGCCTATACGGCGTTTTATAAGCTGTATGACAACCATAGAGTGAAATCCCATGGTTTTGCGTACAATGCGAACCGATCCCACATATTAGGGACTTGAATTGGTCTGACGACTTTTGATATTAAATGCGAACGAAGATTACGAATCAGTCCGCCCAGCAGCACTATGGCGCTTGGGGAGAGACAGGATCTCCGGCTGAGACGGTGAATGGATAAAGGGGAGAGAGATGTTTGACGAAGGCAAGATCGCTTCCGGCGACACGGCGCGCATCGTCGAACTTTCTCACGCAGAGCCGGCCGCGTCGCTGTCTCGCCTCACACCAACCCAGAAAAAGGTTCTCGAGGGCGTCCACCTCGGCCTGCTCAACAAACAGATCGCCTTCAATCTCGGCATCGCGGAAGCGACCGTTAAAGCGCACATGACTGCGTTGATGCGTAAGCTGAAGGTCAGGAACCGGACCCAGGTGGCGCTGATCGCCCACAGCATGGGCGATCACCATCCGTTCGGACATGTCCGCCACTGATTCCGGACGACCGCCGAGGGCTTAAGCATCCCCCTCCATCATTATTTGAAGCCGATATGCCGCGCTGCCCGCTCGTCGCACGCTATGAGCGGTGATCGGGTAAGGGGCGATATTGATCACCCTTGCCCCGGCTGAACGGGTCGAGATTTGACTTTGTCGGCAGCGCCTTGTTTTGGCGCAGGCTTTAGTGGGAAGCGCACTCCGGTGTCGGAACGTCAGGATTTAGGCTGGATCCCGTAGATCGCGCCCCCCATTTTAGACTAAACGATATCCACTGACCTGCAAAACCCACGCTCGTCCTGACCCTATTCAAGTCGGAGGCTCGAAGCGAAAACACGCCTGCTATAGCGCAAAGGAACCCATCCACCGTATGACTTGAGCGCACACGCCGGTGCGAAGGTTCGAGCATCATTACAGCTAATTGCGACTTGTCTGGACACGCGCTTGATGCCAGCTTGGCAAATCAGCTTATCCGCGCCAAAGTCACATTCAAAGACAAGAAAAGCGGGACATTCAAAGTTCCGCTCGAGGGGATCATCATCATGCGCATGCAATCTCGCCTGCACCTTCTTACCTTGCTTCTTCCTGCGCCCCTCTTGCTCGGCATGGCGGCCGAGGCCGGCGCGCAGGAAACGCACGCCCATGTGGACATGCCTGCATCGGCCCCATCTGCGGCCGTCAAGCAGACGCGCTGGTCCGATCCGGCGTCATGGCCAGAGGGCAAGGTGCCGGGCGCAGGCGATGCAGTGACGATCGGCCGCGACAAGAACATCGTCCTCGACGTTGCGCCGCCGGCGCTGCGCAGCCTGACGGTCAACGGCAAGCTCAGCTTCTCGAACGATCTCGACCTCGAGTTGAAGACCGAGTGGATCCTGCTGGCGGGCGGCGAGCTGGCCATCGGCAGCGAGGCCAAGCCCTATACGCGCAAGGCCACGATCACGCTCACCGACACTGTCCCCAACGAAGACATCAACACCATGGGCGATCGCGGCATCATGGTGATGGCCGGCACCCTGAACCTGCACGGCAATCGCACCACCAATACCTGGACCAAGCTCGCGAAGACGGCGAAGGCTGGCTCGGCAAAGATCGAGGTCCTCAATGCGAGCGGTTGGCGCAAGGGCGACGTGATTGTCCTCTCCTCAACCGATTTCGACCCCTATCAGGCGGAGCAGCGCACAGTCACTGCCGTTAGCGGCAATGCGCTCACGCTCGATAAGCCGCTTAAATATATGCACTTCGGCGAAGTCACTTTCGGCGTCGACGAGCGCGGCGAAGTCGGCCTGCTGACGCGCAACATCAAGATCCAGGCTTCGGACGACGCGGAGAAGACCTATTTCGGCGGGCACATCATGGCGATGGCGGGCTCGAAAATGTATGTCTCGAGCGTCGAGCTCAATCGCATGGGCCAGAACATGCACCTCGCCCGCTACCCGATCCACTGGCACATCTTGGGCGAGGGCCAAGGGCAATATGTCCAGAATTCGTCGATCCACGACACGTACAGCCGCTGCGTGACGGTGCATGGCACCAACAACCTGCGCATCCAGAACAATGTGACCTTCAACACGGTTGGCCACTGCTACTTCCTCGAAGACGCGGTGGAGACGGGAAACCAGTTCATCCATAACCTCGGCGTGCTAGCCAAATGCCATCCCGACGGCAAACCCTGTGTCCCAACCAATCTCGGCCCGGCCGGATCGGTCGCCACCTCGGCACCAGGATCCTCCGGTCAGAGCGCCAAGGACATCCTGATCCCGTCCGACAACACCGCGTCGATGTTCTGGATCACCAATCCGGACAATATCTACCGCGACAATATCGCGGCCGGGTCAGAGGCGATCGGCTTCTGGTTTGCCTTGCCGGAGAAACCGACGGGCGCGCATGAAGGCAAGAACGTCAATGTCTTTCCGCGCCGAACGGCGGTACGGGAGTTCAAGGGCAACACTGCTCATTCGAGCTATGACGGCCTCATGTTCGATCGCGGCCCCAAGGCCGATGGTACGTTCAGCGTCGGCGGCAGCAACTATCACATGGCCTTCGCCAATCCCGCCGACGACAAGAGCCAGCCGGTCGGATCGGTGTTCGAGGATTTCACCGCCTACAAGAACCGCCATGGTGCCGTCTGGGGCCGCGGCGAGCTGCACCTGTTCAAGAACCTGCGCGTGGCCGACAACGCAGTCGGCTTCACGCATGCAGCCTCCGCCGTCGGCCGCACCGCCTATACGTCGAAGGTCGTGGACTCGGTCTTCGTGGGCGAAAGCGCCAATATCGGCACGCCCACGACGCCACAGGAAATCGCTTATGGCCGCAGCATGCCGAACGACCTCGCGGACTTCCCGATCCGTGGTTATGAATATTATGACATGCGCCACGACGTTGAGAACACGACGTTCGTGAACTTCCAGCCCAACGCCACGCGCGATGCCGGCGCGCTCTCCTACCTCATGTACACCAGCTTCGGCATGAGCAGCGAAAACGCCATTGAAGGCGCGAAATTCGTCAATTCCAAGCGCGTGAGCTTCCCGCCGGTCGTGCGGAAATGGGCCTCCGACTTTGGGCGCGGCAATGCATGGAGAGGCGCTGCGATCCATGACAAGGACGGCTCGGTCGGCGGTGTCCCCAATGGCTACATCGTGCTGGACAATGGAATCGCGTCCGACGAACAAGCCTGCCAGATCAAGCCGGAATGGGGCGCTGCCATCTGCAAGGGCGATTTCGGCAGCTTCACGGTCGGCGGCAATTTCGGCTTTGGCAGTGAAGCCGTTGCCGATCCGGTCATGCTCAGCCGCAATGGCAGACGGTTTGAATATACCGGGCAAACCACGATCCGCAGCGGAGCTGAAGTCAGGGTGGAGACGTCCAAGAAAGACCTGTCCCTCTCCCTGAGGGAAATGGACGATGGCTCATGGGTCATTTTCGAGCTTCCCGGCTTCGCCAATACCGCCGGGGGCGCGCAAACATCCAGTCTGGCCGCATTGCGTCAGGCCAGCCAGACCTCCTATTTCAGCGATAAGGGCAAGCTGTGGGTCAAGCTTGTTGTCGACAATGCAGCGGGTCAGACTGTGACGATCGGCAGGCCTGGAGCGGGCGTGAGCACGGTTGGCCCGGGTCCCGGCGGCGCTTTCGCTGCGGGTGCGGGCCTTACCGTCACCAGATAAGTTCAGCTCGGCTGAATGAACGACCAGCCCCGGCGCAGGTGATGCGCCGGGGCTGGTGATTGCCAGGGTTCTGAAACATTCCGGACAACCGCCCACGATCCCCAAAATTGAGTTCACCCAGTGCCGGGCATCATTCCGCTCCTGCCCTTGCATTCCCGCGAGGCCCAAGGCAGTCCCTGCGTGGATGTCCACCGAAGCTGATCTGGAAACGACGCTCTTAGGGCCGGTGCTCGCCAATCGGTCATGCGGCGACTGTGTGGCCTGCTGCAACGTCCTGAAGGTGGACACACCCGATTTCAAAAAGCCGGCGGGAACGCCCTGCTCTCACCTCACCTCGCATGGGTGCGGCATTCATGCGGTGCGACCCCATATCTGCCGGACATGGTTCTGCGCTTGGCGCCGGATCGCGCGGATGCCCGACGAAGCCCGCCCGGACCGGTCCGGCCTTCTTGTATCACTCAATTTCGTGCGCGAACCGCGCAACTGCTTCGAAGGCGTCTCGATCAACGTTCGCACCCTCGCCGAAAATGATGCGATTGAGAGCGGCATGGCCAAAACCATCCTCGACATCCTGTGCGAGGGGCTGATCCCCGTCTGGTTCAGCGACGGATCGAAGAAGATGCTGATGCACCCCGAGAACGACGTCGCCCGCCTCGTTCTCTCGGGCGAGTCCGCGCCTTCCCCGCTCAAGGATGAAGTTGCCGCATGGCGCGAGCGCTACGGTGCGTTCTCGGGGGACCGCTAGACGGCGAATATATTTTGGCGGTGGGCGGAAGCAATTGATCCCTCGGGGATCACCTGATCGGGCTGGATGTCATTGGGTGCGCCGGATGTCGAGATTCTGCGACCGTTTGCCGATCCTCGAAATATCATGGGCAGCGAGTTGTTGCGGTGGTTCGGCCTGCGATTGGCGCCCCGCAAAGCGGCGCTCGTGAGGACCAGCGCACGCTCGGGGATCGAGACGTCCGTCAGCGTCACAAGCGCATAAGTTTGAAGAGCCCGGCTTGATGGGAATTGAAAGCCGGGCCCTCATTGATAACCGAAGGTCCGCGACGGTCCGTAAAACGGGTCCGACATTAGACCTGCAGGGACCGATCCGCTCTTCGCGAATCCTGCCCTTGAACGGATTTAGCCGTTGAGCTTGTCTTTCACAGCCTTGGCGGGTGCGAAGCTCAGCTTCTTTGAAGCTGCGATCTGGATCGTGGCACCGGTGGACGGGTTGCGTCCCTCGCGGGCGGGGGTGTCCTTCACCTTGAACTTGCCGAAGCCGTTCAGCGAGATTTCGTCGCCTTTGACGGCCGCGTCGGTGATTGACGTGAACACGGCATCGACGATGGCGCGAGCGTCCGTCTTGGTGAGATCGTGCTTGGCGGCGATGGCATCTGCGAGATCACTGTTGTTCATGGCTTGTCCTTTCTCGTTTTTTAGTCGGTCGCGCTTAGCGGGCGCGTTTCAATCAGTCTACGGGCGTCATTTCTGGTCTGCCTCCCGCCCTTGAGGCCTAGGCCGATCGACACGGCGAGAACCCCGCGTTGTTCCGCGTAATTTGGTGCAACCATCGGATACCCCAATTCCGCCGGGAAACACCCCCTGAAATGCCCAATGCGCCGCGGAAGCCCCAAAATCTCACGAGCAACCTATAGAAACATCAATATTTTTTTCGATTGCCTCCACACCCTTGGCCCATACAGTCAGCCGATCGCCTTCGCGGTAATGACCGACATCGGTGTTTCGGTGGATGTGATCGCTACCTCGCCAAACCCCGCTTCTGCAAGCAGATCGCTGTACTCGATCAACGTGCGCTCTCGCCCGGCCATCATGACCAGCATGTTGAGATCCATGAGAGGCGCTAAATCCCCCTCTTCGGGTGCCCACATTATGAGCTCGAAGATCGCGACACGACCGCCTGGCGAAATCGCCTTGCGGCAGTTCCGCAGAATGGTCACGCACTGCTCGTCGTTCCAGTCGTGGAGTATCCACTTCAACAGATAGAGGTCGGCTGGGGGCACGCTTTCGAAGAAGTCCCCTCCGACCTTCTCCAACCGACTGCGGATCTGATCCGGAATATTGGTGAGAGCCTCTCCGTCGATGATGTTCGGCAGATCAAACAGCGTTGCCTTCAAGGCTGGATTGGCTTCCAGAATCGGGACCAGCAACGCGCCGCTTGCGCCGCCTACGTCCACGACCCGCTCGACCCCGACCGTATCGAGCGTCCGCGCTGCCTCTCTGGCTACGACCGCAGTGAGCCCTTCCATGGCCTCAGTGAAAGCATCCGCTTCTGACGGCGTTTTCCTGTAATAATCGAAAAGGTCTGAGCCTAGTGTTGCTGTCGTCTGGCGCTCTCCAGAGCGAAGCGCATCAGCGAACCGCCCCCAGGGTAGCCAGTGGCCAGCAGCGGGCTGAGACAGGGCGAAACCCCGCATCGACTGCGGATGATCACGTCGCAACGTATCAAGCAGAGGAGTGCTCGCGAACCCACGTCCATTGAACGTGACCAGCCCCAGGCTGGCGCAGGCACGCAAGTGGCGGAAAACGGCAGATGCGTTCATGTTTGAGCGGGTGGCGAGCTCTTCCGCTGGCAACGGTCCTTCACGCAGATGCTCGGCATAGTCTGCAATCGCAGCGCCGTGGATAATCTGTGTCACCCAAAACCCTGTAATCATCTGGAGCATGCGCGGGGCTAAAGTCGTATCTTCGACAATCATCTTTCCGCTTTCTCTTAACAGAGGTTGAAGTTCAGGCCTGGGGGCACGGTGGCCACCACAAGCAGGAGCGTGACAGCGAGCGCTGCTGCGGCACACGCCATGTTACTGATCATTTGAGTCATGCTAATCTCCCATCATTGTCGGTGCGGACAATGTCCGGCGACGAACAGGCAGCTACCGCGATGCGAGCTGCGAGACGCTGGGGGGAAGCGACGAAATGCGGGACAAAACCGACAGGGGTGCATCAAGCAGAATCGTCGCGGAGATCGCGTTGGTCATCTATCCGGAGTGCCAACTCTCCGCTATTTATGGCCTGACCGACCTGTTTCGTCTTTCAGTCATCGCAGCGAGGGTGGCGGACGAGCGCGAGGTGCCCGTCGTTCGGATCACCCACTGGCAACAGTCAGACGGCAAGGTCGCTTGCACCTATGATAGCAATCCGGGTGAGCCACATCATATCAGTTATATCATTACGCCGCCCAGCCTGAGCATTCCAGGTGACCTGCCTTCCGCACAGCTGCTCGCCGCTTGGATGATGGCCCATCACGACGCGGGAGCAATTTTATGCTCGGTCTGCGCGGGGGCGTTCGTACTGGCGGAAACCGGATTGCTCAGGGGGCGGGAGGTGACCACCCACTGGGCGTTTGCTGATGCTCTGCGCACGCGGTATCCGGAGCTGAGAGTGGATGCCGGCCGTTTCATTATTGATGATGGCGACGTCATCACCGCGGGTGGCGTCCTGGCCTGGGCCGACCTTGGTCTAACGTTGGTACGACGGTTGCTGGGTGACAGTGCAATGCTGCAGACCGCACGCTTCATGCTCATCGATCCGCCACGGCACGCGCAACGCCCGTATAGTAATTTTATCCCCAAGCTCGATCATGGTGACGGCGCGATCCGCATCGTACAACATTGGCTTCAAAGGCATGCTACGGGAGAATGCTCTGTCGCCATCCTCGCGACCCGCGCGCGTTTGGAAGAGCGCACATTCCTGCGGCGGTTCAAGGCTGCAACGGGCCTGCGCCCCACTGAGTATGTTCAACATATCCGTATCGAGAAGGCTCGCGAGTTTCTTGAACTCACCCGCCGTCCGATCGAGCAGATTGCGTGGGAAGTTGGCTATGGGGACTCGTCCGCGTTCCGCAAGCTTTTCAGCCGGGTAACGGGCCTGCCGCCTGCAGAGTACCGCCGACGCTTTGGCGTAGCGCTAAACCCGAAGAGCGAGCGGCAGTTTCCTCCCGCACCTCCAATCGCTTGAACATTCATATCGGTGCACGGGAGCGCGCCCGCGTCTTCGAAGGGACGAGCAGCAGCGGCCCGTACGACTGTGATTGCGCCAGCATCCGCCGTTCACGCCGAATGTGCCCATCCGGGTCCGCTCGCTTAAGAATGTCATCCACCGTCGCGAGATGGCCCACGTCGTCGCCACGGACGATCCCGTCCTCAAACAACCGATGGCCATTTTTCGGATATCGCCGGGCTCGAGCTGGCGGGCGTCTCGAGTTGGTCCACCACGTCTCGCGACGCGGTGGACCATCTTTCCCGACCAGTCGTCCGATTTCGTCAAATCAGAAGCTGTAGGAGAAGCCGATCCTCAGCCCATGGTCGCTCCAGCGGTCGGCCAGATTCCCGACATAGGCGACCCCGAGTGAGCCGCCAGGCAGGATGTTGGCCTGCAGCCCGGCGTCCAGACGCACAGCATTGCGCGCCGCCGGAAGCCCCTGGATGGAGAATGTTTCCCTTGTGGCGAGGCTGTTCTGCCCTTCGGCGGCAATGTCGCCAAACCCATGCAGCCACGCTGCCGACACGCGCGGTGTAATCACGGCCTGCTTGGAAACCGGCAGCAATGCGCCCAGCCGCAGGCCGAGCGGCCTGTCGCCTCGTCTGCTTGAGCTTGAGGTGACCGAAACCGTGTTCCTCGAGCAAATTGCCAGCAACCTCGAAAGCGCTTTGCGTGCGCTCTCGGCGGAAGGCGTTACAATAGCCTTGGACGACTTCGGAGCGGGCTACGCTTCGCTTACTCATCTCCAGCAATTCCCGGTGCTGCAGGCTGGCTCGCCGCGACCGCTGTTGGCGCGGGCGTCGGCGCCGTGGGCGGAGCGGCGACGGGATCCATTGTGGGAGCGCTGAACAATGCTGGCCATACCGAGGAGGATGCCCATGTCTATTCCGAAGGCGTACGTCGCGGCGGCACCCTCGTGAGCGCGAGAGTGCCCGATGAGCGAGTCACGGAAGCGCGGGTAGTGCTTGCACGGCACACATCCGTAGACGCCCAAACGCGCGGAGCGGCTTACAGAAAGATGGGCTGGACCGGTTTCGATGATGCCGCGCCTGTCTATACGGAGGAACAGGTGACAGACGAGCGAGCGCGCCTTTTTTTCCGGCAAAGGGACGCCCGCTTCTTGAGGAGGCGGGCGTCTTCATTCTGTCTTCAGTAGCACGGCTCTGCCCCGCGCCCTCATCGGGAACGTTTGCCGGCCGGCTCCTTCCAAGCCACACGATATAGATCGAAACGCCGGTCCTTGAGATTTTGCACGGCGCCGCTCTGCCGACTTGTCAGCAAATCGTCGAGCGACAGGTCGGCAATGGCGATGGTCTCTGTATTGGGCGCGGTGTCTGCTGCGACGCCGTCTCGCGCGAAGGGAAAATCAGACGGCGTGAGGATCGCGCTCTCGGCGTAGTGAATGTCCATATTCTCGACATTGGGGAGATTGCCCACCACGCCGGACGTGATGACATAGCACTGGTTCTCGACCGCGCGGGCCTGGCAGCAATAGCGCACGCGCAGATATCCGCGCCGCTCGTCCGTACAGAACGGGACGAACAGGAGGAGCGCACCCTGATTGACCAGGTGACGGGCAAGCTCGGGAAATTCTGAATCATAGCAGATCATCACGCCGATTGGACCGCAATCCGTGGGGATGGCGTCGGCCCCAAAGCCGCCTTTGATATTCCACCAGCGCCGCTCCGAAGGCGTGGGATGAAGCTTTTCCTGCGTGTACATCGCGCCATCGCGCAGGAAGATGTAGCTGATGTTGCGAATGTCGCCGTTCTCTGCGCGCGTCGGGTGCGAGCCGCCGATGATGTTGATATTATAGCTGACCGCCAGCTTTTCCATAAACGCGCAATAGCGCTCGGTATATTCCGAGATCTTCTCAATGGCCTCGGCCGGAGCCAGTTTCGCGCGCGAAATTGAGAGCAGTTCGAGCGTGTATAGCTCCGGAAATACCACGAAGTCTGCGCGGTAATCCGCGGCGACATCGACGAAATATTCCACCTGCTCCTCAAACTCTTCAATCCGGGTGATGCCCCGCATTTGAAACTGCACTGTGGCGACGCGGACAGAGGATGGCAGCTTGACCTTTCCGTCTCGCGCGCGGCCAGAGACTTCCTCGGGTGCCAGCGGATTGGGCCAGAACATCAGCACGGCATTACCGGCGCTATCGCGATCGCCGGGAAGATAGTCAGGCAGGATGCCCTTTGCCTGGAACCCCTGCGCGAGCTGGAAAGTGATCACGGGATCGCGAAGCTTGCGCTCGACGGCGGCGTCGAGATAGCCCTGAGGATCAGGATATTCCCGCCGTCGACGCGCATAACCGGGCAGTCGGCCGCCGAACGCAATGCCCTTCAGCTCGAAATATTTGCACAATTCCTGACGCTTGCGATAAAATCGCTGGCCGATACGCAGCCGAC
>Ga0247738_10000310_pt1 | contig 19500 bp, 14 predicted proteins | sample UWRJL013104B2_FD_180936 | JGI IMG/M metagenome (GOLD analysis project Ga0247738, IMG submission 180936) | Plant litter microbial communities from Arlington Agricultural Research Station in Wisconsin, United States - UWRJ-L013-104B-2 | ecosystem: Environmental > Terrestrial > Plant litter >...
GGCACAACCTCGTCAAACAAAGAGGACACCACCTTAAAACAGAACGGAGCGCTCGACTGTTCGCTGGGAAACACTGGCTATACTGCGCCGGTCGTACTACGAAAGTACGACCGGAAGTGGCATTCCGAAACTGTTATCCAAACCAGATAGCTGCGGCGTTTGCGCGATGCGGCTATCTTTATCTGCGCCTCTTTTATGGTGGCTCGGATGGGGAGCCGCAAGGCTCGCCGGTATTGGGTAACAGTCCGGTATGCCACACCCGTTCGGGCCACCGCCACCCTTTACCCGGGGTGGTGGGTGGTGGTGATCGCAAACTCAAGAGATCCACTCCATGCAACAAGAAAACACGGTATTTACACGCCCCCCGCGCCTCGCGCTGCTCATCGACGCCGAAAACTTCAGCGGCGTGTACGCTGCGCGCCTGATGACGCTGATCAAGCCATTGGGCCGGCCCATCATTCGCCGTGCGTATGGCGACTGGACCACCTCGCAGCTCGCGCAGTGGAAGGGCGTGCTGCACACGCTGGCCATTCGCCCCTTTCAACAGTTTCACTACCGCCATGGCCGCAACGCGTCCGATGCCGCGCTCATCATGGACGCCATGGAGATGCTGCACTTCCGCCGAGTGGACGGCCTCTGCATTGCCTCGTCCGACAGCGACTTCACAGGCCTGGCCGCGCGCTACCAGGAAGCCGGCTTGCAGGTCTTTGGCTTCGGCCTGAGCAACGCCGCCGCGCCGTTCAAGGCCGCGTGCAATGAGTTCTTCTGTCTGGACGCACCCGAACAGCGCGTAGAGTCGGCGGCATGAACGAATCGATCCGCCCCGAACCCCAGCGCCTGGCCAAACGGCTCGCGGCCCAACTGCCGTGCTCGCGCCGCGACGCCGAGCATTACATCGCTGGCGGTTGGGTGCGGGTCGACGGCACCGTGGTGGAAGAGCCCATGGCGCGCGTGCGCGATGAGCAGACCGTGGTGCTGGACCCCAAGGCACGCCTGGAGCCGCTGGTGCCGGTCACGCTGATCTGGCACAAACCTTCGGGCCAGGCCCTGCCCGATGAATCCCCCTTGCCCGACGAGCTGGCCGCGCGCTGGTTTGCCCCCGCTGCGCGCTTCAAGGGCGACCGCTCGGGCGTGCGCCCCCTCAAGGCGCATGGCCACAAGCTGCTGCCGGTAGCGCCGCTGGAAGTGCTCGCCAGCGGCCTGATGGTGTTCACGCAGAACCCGGGGGTGGCGCGCAAGATCACCGATGCCTCATCGCCGCTGGAACACGAGTGGCTGGTGGAGGTGCAGGACGACCCGGAGCTCGACGACGACGCACGGCGCGAGGCGGTGCTGCAGTCCCTGACCAAAGCCTTGTTTTTTGATGGCTGGGCCGTGCCCACGGCGCGCGCAAGCTGGCAGAGCGAGCGGCGCCTGCGCCTGGCGATCAAGGGCACGTTGCCCGGTCAGGTGGCGCATCTGGCGGAGCGCGCCGGCTTGACGCTCTCAGGGGTGCGGCGCCTGCGCCTGGGCCGCATCGGCCTGGATGGTCTGCCTTCAGGGCAATGGCGTTACCTGGCCGCGCACGAGCGCTTCTGAGCGTTTCTGAAGCCGCGCGGCCCACACGCTCACGGCCATCGCGACCAGCAGCACCACCAGGCCCACCTGGTGCAGGTCCAGCATGCGGCCCTGCGCGATCATCACGCCGCCCAGCGCCGCGCCCAGGGCCTGTCCGCCGTACATGGCCGAGGTGTTGAGCGCGACGGTGGCCGACGCGAGCTCGGGTGAAATCTGCACCAAGCGCGCCTGCTGCGACGAGTTGCTGGAGAAGCAGCCCAGCGCCCAGGGGATCATCACGAACGCCTGGGCCCAGAAACCGTGGCGACCGAGCGGCCAGAGCAGCAGGCTCAGCACGATGGTGCCCAGGGTGATGAACGTGGCATTGGCCGCGCCGATGCGGTCGATGAAGCGGGTGACCGCGACGTTGCCCGCCAGGCCGAAGACGCCGAACCACAGGAATATCAGCGACAGCAGCGCGCCACCAGCGCCCAGGGTCTGGGCGAGGTAGGGGGCGAAGTAGGAGAACAGCGTGAACTGCCCGAAGGCCGAGAGCAGCGTCACGGCCACGGCCACCATCAGCGGGGCCGAGCCCACAGTGCGGCCCCAGGCCTCGCGCGAAAGCGCCGCCGGCTTGATGCCGTCGGGCATTTCGCGCCACACCCAGGCGCCGCTGAGGAACGCGGTCAGTGCCACCAGCCCGAAGGCCCAGCGCCAGCCGAGTTCGCCACTGATCCAGGCCGACAGCGGCATGCCCATCACCGAGGCCACGGACCAGCCGAGAAAGATGAAGGTGATGGCGCGCCCGCGCTGCGAAGGGCCGACAAGCAGGCCCACGCTGGCCGCCGCCTGCGGTGTGAAGACCGCAGGCGCGATGACGGCCAGCACGCGCAGCGGCAGCAGGGCAGCGTAGTTGGGCGCCAGCGCGCAGCACATCAGGAGCACGCCGTACCACACCAGCGAGAGCGTGAGCAGGCGGCGCCGGTCCCAGCCGGCGACCAGACTGGCGAACAGCGGCGCGCCCAGGCCCATCATGATGGCCGCTGCGGTGATCAACTGGCCGGCCTGCGGGATCGACACGCCCAGCGAGTGGCTGATGTCGTTGAGCGTGCCGGGCACCACCATCACGCCGGTGCCGATCACGAAGTTGCCCACCATCAGGGCCCAGAGGGCGCGTGGCAGGCCGTTGCGGGCGACGGTCATGGGTGCAGGGTTCCAGGGAAGAACCACAACAGCGCGGCCGTCATGGTGAGGTAGCGAGCGAACTTGCCGATGGCCATGTAGGCGAGGCAGGGCCAGAAGGGAAATTTCATCCAGCCGGCCACGGCGCACAGCGGGTCGCCCACCACCGGCAGCCAGGACATGAGGCAGGCCTTGGGCCCGAAGCGCTCCAGCCATCGGAGCGCGCGCACATCGACATGGGTGCCGCGCGCGCGGTCCACCGCCTTGTGCGTGCCCAGGCCCATCAGCCAGCTCACGGCGCCACCGGCCGTGTTGCCGGCGGTGGCCACCAGGATGGTGGGCCAGAAGAGTCCGGGGTTGAGCTTGATCAGGCCGAACACCGCAGGCTCCGAACCCAGGGGCAGCAAGGTGGCCGACACGAAGGACACCACGAAGACCGTGCTCAGCCCGAATTCGGGCAAGGCCAGCTGCTCTATCAGATAGGTGATCCAGTCGGGCATGGGCGGTGAAATCTTGGGGTGGGGAGACCGGCGATCGGGAAGTCTGAGGGTGAGGGCAAAAAGGGTGCCGTCATATCGCCTGCTGAAAAAACAGGCAGATACAATCGCGTTCCTTCGCCCCCCGCGTTAGCTGGGATCGCGGCAGTTCCACCGCTCGACACCGATTCTCCCACCGCCATGCAACTCGGGGCTTTCACCCTGCCCAATGCCCTGTTCGTCGCGCCCATGGCCGGGGTGACGGACCGGCCGTTCCGCAAGCTGTGCAAGCGCTTGGGAGCGGGCTATGCGGTGAGCGAGATGGTGACCTCGCGCCCCGATCTGCAGGACAGCCTCAAGACCTCGCGCCGCGCCAACCATGAAGGTGAGGCCGCACCGATCTCGGTGCAGATCGCCGGCACCGACGCCCAGATGATGGCCGACGCCGCGCGCTACAACATCGACCGGGGTGCGCAGATCATCGACATCAACATGGGCTGCCCGGCCAAGAAGGTCTGCAACAAGTGGGCTGGTTCGGCGCTGATGCAGGACGAGGCGCTGGCGATCGAGATCGTCCAGGCGGTGGTCGCCGCCTGCGAGCCGCACGGCGTGCCCGTCACGCTCAAGATGCGCACCGGCTGGTGCGCCAGCGTGCGCAACGCACCCACACTCGCGCTCGCCGCCGAAGCCGCCGGCGTGCAGATGCTCACCGTGCACGGCCGCACGCGCGAACAGGGTTACAAGGGCCAGGCCGAACACGACACCGTGGCCCACATCAAGAGCCGCTTGCGCATTCCGGTGGTGGCCAACGGCGACATCGACAGCCCCGAGCAGGCGCGCGAGGTGCTGCGCCGCACCGGGGCCGATGCCATCATGGTCGGCCGCGCCGCCCAGGGCCGGCCCTGGATCTTCCGCGAGATCGCCCACTTCCTGGCCACGGGCGAACACCTGCCACCGCCCGACCTCGCCGAGGTGCGGGTCTGGCTGCTCGATCACCTGCACGACCACTACGACCTGTATGGCGAGTCCACCGGCGTGCGCAGCGCGCGCAAGCACCTGGGCTGGTACGCGCAATCGCTGCCGCTGCCGCCCGGCGCGGCCGCCCTGTTCCGTTCGCGCGTCAATGCCGTCACCACGGTGGAGGCGCAACTGCGCTGCGTGAGCGAGAGCCTGGACGAGTGGTCCAGCGAAGCAACAACAACATCCCCGAGCGACAACTGGAAACTGGCCGCATGAAACAGAACAAATTGCACGACTGTGTGCGTGCCAGCATGGAAGACTTCTTCCGCGACCTCAACGGCACCGATCCCGCGAACCTGCACGACATGCTGGTCAAGGCGGTGGAAAAACCTTTGCTCGAAGTGGTGATGGAGCAGGCTCAGAACAACCAGTCGCGCGCTGCGCAATGGCTGGGCCTGAACCGCAACACACTGCGCAAAAAACTTCTTGAGCACAAGCTCATCGACTGAGTCCGACCGACTCCGACCAACCTCCCCAAGACCTTTCTTCCATGCGCGCACTCATCTCCGTCTCCGACAAGACCGGCATCGTCGAACTCGCCCAGGCCCTGCACGGCCTCGGCGTGGCCCTGATCTCCACCGGCGGCACCGCCAAGCTGCTGGCCGAAAAGGGCCTGCCAGTGACGGAGGTGGCCGAGGTGACGGGCTTCCCCGAGATGCTCGACGGCCGCGTGAAGACGCTGCACCCCAAGGTGCACGGTGGCTTGCTCGCGCGCCGTGATGTGCCCGAGCACGTGGCCGCGCTCAAGGCCCATGGCATCGACACCATCGACCTGCTGATCGTCAACCTCTATCCCTTCGAGTCCACCGTGGCCAAGGCCGGTTGCACGCTGGAAGACGCGATCGAGAACATCGACATCGGCGGCCCGGCCATGGTGCGCAGCGCCGCGAAGAACTGGAAAGACGTGGCGGTGCTGACCGACGCGGCCCAGTACCCGGCCGTGATCGACGAACTCAAGGCCGGCGGCAAGCTCAGCGACAAGACGCGCTTCGCGCTGTCGGTGGCGGCGTTCAACCGCATCAGCAACTACGACGCCGCCATCAGCGACTACCTCTCGTCCATCGAATTCGAGGAAGGCGCCAGCGTGCCCCGCCGCAGCGAGTACCCGGCGCAGAGCAATGGCCGCTTCGTCAAGCTGCAAGACCTGCGCTACGGCGAGAACCCGCACCAGAGCGCCGCTTTCTACCGCGACCTGTACCCGGCCCCCGGCTCGCTGGTGACGGCGAAACAGCTGCAGGGCAAGGAGCTCAGCTACAACAACATCGCCGACGCCGACGCGGCCTGGGAATGTGTGAAGAGCTTTGAGGCCCCCGCCTGCGTGATCGTCAAGCACGCCAACCCCTGCGGCGTGGCCGTGGGCAAGGACGCGCTGGAGGCCTACGGCAAGGCCTTCCAGACCGACCCCACCAGCGCTTTCGGCGGCATCATCGCCCTCAACCGCGTGCTCGATGGTGCGGGCGCGCAGGCGATCAGCAAGCAATTCGTCGAGGTGCTGATGGCGCCCGGCTACACGCCCGAGGCGCTGGAGGTGTTCAAGGCCAAGGCCAATGTGCGCGTGCTCGAAATCGCGCTGCCCCCGGGCGGCGCCACCGCCTGGGACAAGGGCCTGAATCTCAGCGACGTCAAACGCGTGGGCTCGGGCCTGCTGATCCAGAGCGCCGACAACCACGTGCTGCAACGCAGCAGCCTCAAGGTGGTTACCAAGCTGCAGCCGACCGAACAGCAGATCGAAGACCTGCTCTTTGCCTGGAAGGTGGCGAAGTTCGTGAAGTCCAATGCCATCGTGTTCTGCAAGGACGGCATGACCATGGGCGTGGGGGCGGGCCAGATGAGCCGCCTCGACTCGGCGCGCATCGCCAGCATCAAGGCCGGTCACGCCAAGCTGTCGCTGCAAGGCACGGCGGTGGCCAGCGACGCGTTCTTCCCGTTCCGCGACGGCCTGGACGTGGTGGTGGACGCGGGTGCGAGCTGCGTGATCCAGCCGGGTGGCTCGATGCGCGATCAGGAGGTGATCGACGCGGCGGACGAGCGTGGCGTCGTCATGGTGTACAGCGGCGTGCGCCACTTCCGACACTAAAAAACCACCCCTGCGCCGGCGCTTCGCGCCGTCACCCCCTCAAGGGGGCGCCGCTGGCGGCCCGGCAAAGCCGGTTCCGCTGCGGCCTTGAGCAAACCCTTCGCTCGTCAGAGTTTCCTGAACACGTCGCGTGCGGCACTCACGGTGTCAGCAATGTCCTGTGCCGTGTGAGCCGCGCTCACGAAGCCGGCTTCGTACAGGGCCGGCGCGATGTAGACACCCCGGTCCAGCAGGCCGTGGAACAGCGTGTTGAAGCGTGGGCCGTCGGTGGTCATCACCTTGGCGTAGTTCTGCGGCAGCTCGTCGAACAGGAAGAAGCCGAACATGCCGCCTTCGCTGTCGCCGCTCAGCGCCACGCCCTCTGCGGCGGCCGCGCCTTTGAGGCCTTCGACCAGCGAACGCGTGGTGGCCGCGAGCGCGTCGTAAAAGCCCGGTTTGCGGATTTCCTTGAGTGTGGCCAAGCCGCAGGCCGTGGCCACCGGGTTGCCGGAAAGCGTGCCGGCCTGGTAAACGCCGCCCAGCGGCGCGAGCTGTTCCATCACCGCGCGCTTGGCGCCGAAAGCGGCCAGCGGCATGCCGCCGCCGATCACCTTGCCCATCACCGTCATGTCGGGTTCAAAGCCGGGGATGAGCTTGGCGTACACGCTTTGAGCGCCGCCCAGCGCCACACGGAAGCCCGTCATGACCTCGTCGAAGGCGAGCAGGGCGCCGTGTTGGGTGCACAGCTCACGGCAGCGTTTCATGAACGGCACGCTGGCGCGCACGAAGTTCATGTTGCCCGCGATCGGTTCGATGATCAGGCAGGCCACGTCGGGACCGTGCTCGGTGAATGCGGCCTCAAGCTGTTCGAGGTTGTTGTATTCGAGCACGAGGGTGTGCTGCACCACCTCGGGCGGCACGCCGGAGCTGGTCGGGTTGCCGAAGGTGGCCAGGCCTGAGCCGGCCTTGACCAGCAGGGCGTCGGCGTGACCGTGGTAACAGCCCTCGAACTTGATGATCTTCTTGCGCCCGGTGGCACCGCGTGCCAGTCGGATGGTGCTCATCCCGGCCTCGGTGCCCGAGCTCACCAGCCGCACCATGTCGATGCTGGGCACCAGTTCGACGATGGCCTCGGCCAGCTCGACCTCGCGCTCGGTCGGCGCGCCGAACGAGAAGCCTTCCAGCACAGCCTTCTGCACCGCCTCGACCACCGCCGGGTGGCCATGGCCCAGGATCATCGGGCCCCAGGAGCCGATGTAGTCGATGTAGCGTTGGCCGTTGGCATCCCAGAAATGGGCGCCTTGCGCGCGCTGCACAAAACGGGGCGTGCCGCCCACCGCGCGGAACGCGCGCACGGGCGAATTCACGCCGCCTGGAATCAGCGCCTTGGCGCGGTCAAACAATTGCTGGTTGCGGTCGGTGGTCATGGTGAAGATGTCAGTGAGAGAGATGGCCCCGTCAAGGAACAACGCAGAACCGGCTTTGCCGGGCCGCGGGTGTTGCCCCCTTGAGGGGGTTGCGGCTACACGCAGTGAACAAGCGACGGGAGTTGGCTCATTTCAGTGCCGCGTGGTGTCCAGCGGGAAGTCGTTGGCGTCAAGGGTGCTGTCGGGTGTGCCTTCGGCGGGTGCTTCTTCGTCGCCCTCGTCGTCGTGGGCCCAGAACAAGCGATCGGGCACAGCGTGGCCCATGCCGGGCTGAAAGCCCGCGTCCAGGCATTGGTCGAGGTAGGTGAGGGCTTCGGCGCAAGCCGCCTGCAGGTCGCTGCCGCCCGCGATGAGCGCGCACAGCGCGGCAGAAAGCGTGTCGCCCGCGCCGGTGAACGTGGCTTCGAAACGCTCGTAGCGCGCCGTGGCCAGCACCGACTCGGGTGTGGCGAGGTGGCTTTCGAGGTACTGGTCGGCGGCGTTGAAGCCGGTCACCAGGGTGTAGGGCACGCCGTGCACCGCAGCCGCGCGGGCGACCTCACGAGCGGTCGGCGGACGATCGCCTTCCCATTCGGGCAGCAGCCAGCGGCACAGCGTGCTGTGGTTGCCCACCAGCACCGTGGTCTGCGGCAGCAACAGCTCGGCGCACGCGTCCAGGTAGGTGTCGATCGCCATCTCGTCCCACCAGGAGAGGTCGGGCATGTAGGTGATGACGGGCACCTCGCTGTAGTCGGTCGTGATTTCCGCGATCACGCTCAGGTTCTCGGGGCTGCCCACGAAGCCCACCTTGAAGGCCTGCACCGGCATGTCCTCCAGCGCGCAGCGTGCCTGATCGGCCACGGCCTCCTCGTCGAAGGCGAAGTGGTCGTGGATGTCAGAGGTGTCGCGAATGTAGGCACCCGTGACGATGGGCAGCACGTGCGTCGATGCGCTCGACATGGCGGTGATGTCGGCGCTCAAGCCGCCCGCACCGCTGGGGTCGCTCGCGTTGAAGGTCAGCACGCAGGGCAGGGAAATCTCGCCGGGCTTCTCGACCGTTTCGGGTGCGGAAGTTGCGGGTGTATCGGGCATGGGTACGGTGGGGGGGAAGGGGTTGTGGCGCGGTCACCCGAAGGTGGTTTGCGCAGGGCGCCAAACGTGATCGACAGCCGGTCCAACTGGCTTGCGGAGCGGTGCATGTCGCTCGATACAATGCTTGCATTCTAAGACAATGCCCCCTATAACCATGACCGAAACCAAGACTTGGATGTGCCTGATCTGCGGCTGGATTTACGACGAAGCCGCCGGTGCACCCGAGCATGGCGTGGCCGCCGGCACTCCCTGGGCTGAAGTGCCGATGAACTGGACCTGTCCCGAGTGCGGCGCCCGAAAAGAAGATTTTGAAATGGTGCAGATCTGAGGTCGGGGTCTGCGCGCTTGATGGTTTCCTGGCGAACCCGGTAGGGTATTTCTCCGGTCTCGCTTTCCTCGTTCTGTCCCACCCTCTGGAGCTAGTGAAACGTGAGCACAATGCCTGCCCTCAAAGTCCTGGTGGTTGACGACAGCAACACCATCCGCCGCAGCGCCGAGATTTTCCTCAAGCAGGGCGGGCATGAAGTCCTGCTGGCTGACGACGGCTTCGATGCCCTGGCCAAGATCAACGACTACCAGCCCGACCTGGTGTTCTGCGACATCCTCATGCCGCGCCTCGACGGTTACCAGACCTGCGCGATCATCAAGCGCAATGCGCGCTTTGCCAGCATTCCGGTGGTGATGCTTTCGTCCAAGGACGGCGTCTTCGACAAGGCGCGCGGGCGCATGGTCGGTTCGCAGGACTACCTCACCAAACCCTTTACCAAAGACCAGCTGCTGCAAGCCGTGCAGCAGTTCGGTGCCAACCTAACCGGAGCAGTGTGATGCCCATTCGGAAAATCCTTGTGGTGGACGACTCTAAAACCGAGTTGATGGTCTTGTCCGATCTGCTGGGAAAAAACGGCTACACCGTGAGCACCGCTGAGAACGCGGACGAGGCCTTCCGTCGGCTTGGCGAGGAAAAGCCCGATCTGATCCTGATGGACGTGGTGATGCCCGGTCAGAATGGGTTTCAACTCACGCGTGCCATCACGCGGGACCCTCAATATTCGAGCATTCCCATCGTCATGTGCACGAGCAAAAATCTGGAGACCGACCGCGTCTGGGGCATGCGCCAGGGCGCACGCGACTACGTGACCAAGCCGGTGGACGCGGAAGAGTTGCTGTCGAAGATTCGCGCGCTGGGTTGACCGCACCAACGACCTGAACCGCACCGAGCATGGCCAAACGTCAATCACTCAAGGAACTCCAGGAACGATTGGCCCAGCGTTTGACGGCCGCCAAGACCGAAGCCGTTACCGCCACCTGGTTGGCGGTTGAAGCCGGCGACCGGCGTTACCTGCTCCCCTTGGTGCAGTCCGGTGAAATCTTCCCCTGGTCCGCGCTGCAGCGCGTGCCTTACACCAAGCCCTGGTACGCCGGGGTGGCCAGCCTGCGCGGCGGCCTGCACGGCGTGATCGATCTGGCCCGTCTGGTCGGGTCTTCGGCGCCGGCACTCCCCTCTCCGACCAGCGAACGCGTGACCTCCGAGTCGCGCCTGGTCAGCCTGCACACTGCGCTCGGCGTCAACGCCGTGATCTGGATCGACCGCCTGCTCGGTCTGCGCAACCCCTCCATGTTCACCGCCCTGGGGGTCAACCCCGAGGGTGCGCCTTCGTATTTCACCCGCTCGCTGGTCGATGCCCAGGGCCAGTCCTGGCAGGAGCTGGATCTGCAGATGCTGGTGGCCGAGCCCGAGTTTCTGGCGATCGCCGCCTGAAGGTTGAACCCGCGGACCGCATGGGGTCCATTTGTCATTCTGTTTTCAGTTGGAAGGTTTTTACATGGCTATGCTTGATCGATTCCAGGGTCTCTTCAAGAAAAAAGCCGGCGACGAACCCGACCTTTCCAATGCCACCGACCAGGAGGTCGCCGAGTTGGCGGCGGCCCGTCTGGCGCCCACGCTTGCATCGGAAGGACTCGTCGGCAATCCGATGGTGGATGAGGACAGCACCGACGCCACTGGCCAGGTGACCCTGCCGCTGCTGGGCACCAAACCGGCCGAGCAGCACCAGCGCACCCTGGCCATCCTGTTGGCCCTTGGCCTGGTCGTGCTGGGTGGCGTGACGCTCTATGCGCTGACCCAGACCGAGAAGGTGGGTCAGCAGGTGGCCGCGAGCGGCCAGGCCCTGATGCAGTCGCAACGGCTCGCAAAGAGCGTGTCGCAGGCCCTGATCGGCAGCCCTACGGCATTCCCCGAGGTGCGTGACAGCTCGACCGTGATGGCCCGCACGCTGCGCGGTCTCCAGGGGGGCGACAGCGAGATGTCGCTTGACGCCCTTGGCAACGAATACGCGGAAGACCTCGACAAGATCCTGCCCAAGGTGGATCAGGCTGAGCGCAATGCGGCGGCCGTGCTGGCTCAGCAGAGCATTCTGACGCAGGTGGGCAACGCCTTGCGCACCATCAACCGGCAGTCGTCGGACCTGCTGGAAATCGCTGAGACGGTGTCCTCGCTGAAGCTGCAGCAGAACGCGCCGGCCGCCGAGATTTCCGCTTCGGGCCAGCTGGTGATGTTGACCCAGCGCATCGGCAAGTCGGCCAACGAGTTCCTGACGATGGAGGGTGTGAGCCCGGAAGCGGTGTTCCTGCTGGGCAAGGACTTGAACACCTTCAAGGAAATCGCGGAAGGCCTGCTCAATGGCAGCGACGAACTTCGCCTGGCCGCCGCGCGCGACCCGCAGGTGCGCGAGCGTCTGGACGCCCTGCTCAAGCTGTACGAAGCCACGCGCGTCGAAGCCGGCGCGATTCTGGGCAACCTGCAGGGTCTGGTGTCGGCGCGTGAAGCGCAGGCCGGCATCATTGCCGACAGCGAGCCCTTGCGCCTGAGCCTGGAGAAGCTGCAGGGCGACCTGTCCTCGCGCTCCGGCCTGGGTGGCGGTCAGTTGGCGGCCCTGGCGCTCTCGGCCCTGTTTGCCCTGCTCTGCGCGGGCGGTCTGGCTTATGTGCAGCTGCTGGACAGCCGTCAGCGACAGTCGGTGGCGGAGTCGCAGCGGCTCGCCGCCGAATCGCTCGAGCAGGACGCCAAGCGCGTCAACGATGCCAACCAGGCGGCCATTCTGCGTTTGATGAACGAACTGCAGACGGTGGCCGAAGGCGATCTGACGCAGGAAGCCACGGTGACGGAAGACATCACCGGCGCCATCGCCGACTCGGTGAACTACACGGTGGAAGAACTTCGTTCGCTGGTGGGCAACGTGCAGGCCACGGCCACGCGCGTGGCGCAAACGACGTCGGCGGTGGAAAGCACCTCGACCGAGCTGCTCGCGGCCTCCACCGAACAGCTGCGCGAGATTCGCGAAACCGGCCAATCGGTGCTGGACATGGCGCAGCGAATCAACCAGGTGTCAGGACAGGCGCAAGAGTCGGCCACGGTGGCCCGTGCGTCGCTGCAAGCCGCCGAGTCCGGCCTGCAGGCTGTGCAGGATGCCATCGGCGGTATGAATGCGATCCGCGACCAGATCCAGGAAACCTCCAAGCGCATCAAGCGGCTGGGCGAGTCGTCGCAGGAGATCGGTGAAATCACCGAACTGATCTCGGACATTACCGAGCAGACGAACGTGCTGGCGCTGAACGCCGCCATTCAGGCCGCGTCCGCGGGTGAAGCCGGCCGGGGCTTCTCGGTGGTGGCGGAAGAAGTGCAGCGGCTGGCCGAACGCTCCGCCGATGCCACGCGCCAGATCTCGGCGCTGGTGAAGGCGATTCAGACCGACACGCAGGATGCGGTGGCCGCCATGGAGCGCTCCACGCAGGGTGTGGTCGAAGGGGCCAAGCTGTCGGACAACGCCGGTACCGCGCTGTCTGAGATCGACCGCGTGTCGCGCCGCCTTGCCGAGCTGATTGAACAGATTTCCGATGCCGCATCCCGCGAGGCCGATTCGGCCAACGAGGTGGCCGGCAACATCCAGCACATCTTCGCGGTGACCGAACAGACCGGCGAAGGCACGCGTTCCACGGCAGCCCAGGTGCGCGAACTCTCGGCCATGGCCGAAGAACTGCGCCAGTCGGTGGCCCGATTCAAGATCGCCTAAATCCGGTCAGCGCCCGTGTAAACCCACTGGAAGAACATGCTCGACTCAGCCATCGACACCGACAGCCTGCCAGCGGACGCGCCGGTCGCCGACCTCGGCCCCCTGGCCTGGGTTTTTGAGGAACTGCGCAAATCGCTCGACGGCGCCAACAAGGCCATCAAGCGCTTCGTGCGCGAGAGCGAACTGTCGCGCAACAACGATCTGGAGGCGGTGGACCCTGGTTCGCTGCGGCTGGCACGCCAGCAGTTGCACCAGGCCGTCGGCGCGCTGGAGATGGTGGGCCTGGGGTCCCCGGCCCAGGTGCTTCGAGCGATGGAGGCTGCCGTGCAGCGCTTCGTGCAGCGCCCGAACACCTGCACCGAAGAGGCTGCAGGCAAGGTCGAGCGGGCGAGCTTCGCGCTGATCGAATACCTCGAGGCCGTGCTCAACAACAAGCCGATCCAGCCGGTGGCGCTGTTCTCGCAGTACCGCGAGGTGCAGGAACTGGCGGCGGCCGAGCGAGTGCACCCGGCCGACCTGTGGCCGTTCGAGCACCGGGGCAAGGAGGTTGGCGCGCCGACCGACGTCGCGCCGCTGGAGTTCAGCGCGGCCGTGCGCTCACTGTTCGATCGCCTCGTGCTGCTCGTCGTGAAGACGCAGAGCGTTGCCGCGGCCCAGCAACTGGCCAAGCTCAGTGCCGGCCTGTCCGCCAGCGCAACCGAAGTCCGCTCGCGCACGTTCTGGCGCGTGGCGGCCGGTTATTTCGAGGCGGTGGCCCATCGCCTGCTGCCGCCCGACGTCTACGTCAAGCGCGCGACTTCGCGCATCCTGCTGCAATTCGTCAGCCTCACCCAGGGCAAGGCCCAGGTGTCGGAGACCCTGCTGCACGATCTGCTGTTTTTCTGTGCCCAGCCGGTGTCCGTCTCCGCTGCCACCACACCGCATCTGGCGGCGGTGCGCGAAGCCTTTGGTCTGGGCGGGCTGCCCCCGGTGGATTACCACCAGGCCACGTTGGGCCGCTACGACCCGGCGGTGCTGGCCCAGGCCCGCAAACGCATTCACGCGGCCAAGGAAGTCTGGTCGTTGTATTCCGGCGGCGACAACAGCCGCGCCCGGCAGGTGGCCGACCAGTTCAGCCTGATCGGTGATTCGCTGCTCAAGCTGCACCCGGCCAGCACCGTGCTGGCCCAGGCCTTGGTGAAAGCCGCAGATCAGGCGGTGCAGGAAGCGGGCAATGTGCGCCCCGAGCTGGCGATGGAAGTGGCGACCACCACGCTGTACCTGGAGGCCGCCTTTGAGGACTTCGACCCGAGCGCGCCCGAGCTGACCGAGCGCACGCAAGCCCTGGCCGAACGCCTGGAAGGGGTGCTCGCCGGGCGACCCGCGCAACCACTGGACATGTGGATGGAGCAGTTGTACCGGCGCGTGAGCGATCGCCAGACCATGGGCAGTGTGGTCGGCGAGCTCAAGGTCTCGCTGGGTGAGGTGGAAAAGTCGCTCGACCAGTTCTTCCGCAACCCGCAGGAGAAGGCGGGCCTGCATGTGGCGGTGTCCCAGCTGGGGCAGATGCGCGGCGTGCTCTCCGTGCTGGGGCTGGAGCAGGCGGTGCTCACCGTCGCCCGCATGCGCAACACGGTGGACCAGATCCTCGATACCGAAGTGGACGAGGCCCTGGCGCGCGAGGCCGGCACCTTCCAGCAGCTGGGCAACAACCTCAGCGCCATGAGCTTCCTCGTTGACATGCTCAACTACCAGCCCGGGTTGGCCAAGAAGCTCTTCGTGTTCGATGAAGAGAAAGGTGAGCTGCTGCCCCTCATGGGCCGCACGGTGGGCACCGATGCCGCGCACCAGCCTGCCCAGGAAGAAGCGCAGGCCATCAGCGATGGCGTGCAACGTGTGGTCGACAGCGTGCAGGGTGGCCTGAGCCTGGTCGACCTGAGTGAGCAGCTCGACTCGCTGGCAGACCAGGCCTCGCTGGCCGAACAGTCGGGCGTGGCGCGTGCCGCGCGTGAGGCCGCCGAAGCCGTGGTCAATGACGATGCCGCCGCAGGTGCGCAGGCACTGGTGGGCTTGTCAGCGTCTTCCACCCCCGCTCAGATGCCCGAACCGGAAGCTCAGAGCGACGCAGACAACGACGAAGACGACCTGCTGGACATCTTCCTGGAAGAGGCCCGCGAAGTGGTGGCCAACGGCCTGGAAGCCGTGTCGCACCTGCAGGTGCAGCCCAGCGATCTGGAGCACCTCACCACCCTGCGCCGGGCGTTCCACACGCTCAAGGGCAGCTCGCGCATGGTGGGCCTGGACGAGTTCGGCGACGCGGCCTGGGCCATGGAGCAATTGCTCAACACGGTGCTGGCCGAACAGCGGCCCGCCAGCCCGCCCTTGCTCACGCTCTCGGGCGAGGCCATGACGGAGTTCGGGCGTTGGGTGGACGACATCTCGGCGCGCCGCGCCGTGCCCTGGCGTTCGTTGCCCTTCCGCACCAGCGCCGAGGCGCTGCGCGACCACGGCCAGTACCTGCCACTGGCCTCGCCGCCCGTGGAGACCCCCGTGTCCGCCCCCGCGCCGCTCCTGGAAGCAGCCTTGTTTGAATCTGAGGTGACCGAACCAGCTTCGACGGAGCAATCCCTCGGCGAACTCTCGTTCGATCTCGATCTGGACGCCGTGGCGGCCGCCGCGGCGGTGCCTGTCGACGGCGAGCCCGTGCAAGCCTTCCAGCCGGTGGACGAGCCGCCCGAGCCATCGGTGATGGCCCAGCCCCTCGATGCCGAGCCGCTGTTGGCCGACATCGATTTCGGCAGCCTTGCCGCGTTCTCCTCATCGGCCCAGGCCGCACCGGCCGAGCCGCTCGAAGTCGCGCAGGCTGAACCCGACATCGCCGAGGCAACCGATGTTGTGGACGCCCCCGTTCTGGAGACCGCGCCAGAGCCGGTGGAAGCCGTGGTTGAGCCCGTTGAGGCAGCGCCCGAGGCGGCGGTGCCCGAAGAAGCCGTCTTGGCCCTGGAAGTGGCGCAGTCGGTCGAACCCGTCGTGGTGCCCGAGCCTGAGCCGATCCCCGACGAACAGACCAAGGTCATCGGTCCGCTGCGCATCGGCCTCAAGCTGTACAACGTGTACCTCAACGAGGCGGACGAATGGTCTCGCCGCCTCAACACCGTGCTGGCGGAGTGGGCGCTGGAACGCCACGAGCCGGTGCCCGAGCAGGCCGAGGCGCTGGCGCATTCGCTGGCCGGCAGCTCGGCCACAGTGGGCTTCCAGTCCTTGTCCGACATTGCGCGCGCTCTGGAGCATGCGATCGAATCGGTGGGCATGCACCAGCGCGCCGGCCATCCAGCCACCGCTGGCCAGGCCCAGCTGTTCGTCGAGGCCTCGGACGACATCCGCCGCCTGTTGCACCAGTTCGCCGCCGGCTTCCTCAAGGAGCCGAACGCCGAGCTGATGGAGGCGCTCTACCGCGTGGTGCATGACCCGCAGCCCGAGTTCAGCCCGGCTGAGGCCGAGGCCGAAGCGACTGTGACCCAGGACGATGGCGCGCCGGTGCTGGCCTTGACCGGCTTCGAGGTGCCCGACCGCACCGAACACAGCACGGCCTTTACCGCGCCGCACGCCGACATCACCCGCGTGCACGAGGCGGTGCAGGACATCGACGACGACATTGACGTGACGGACACCGTTGACGTCGATCTGTTCCCGATCTTTGCAGAAGAAGCGCAGGAACTCATCCCTCAACTGGACGGCGCCCTGCGCCAGTGGGTGGCGCGTCCCGACAACAGCAGCGCGCGCGCCGAGGTGCTGCGCAATCTTCACACCCTCAAGGGCAGTGCGCGCCTGGCTGGCGCCTTGCGCCTGGGTGAGATGGCCCACCGCATGGAAACCACCGCCGAGCGGCTGGGCTCCGATTTGCAGCGGGGTGCCGACCTGGAGCCCCTGCAGAGCGCGTTCGACGCCATCAGTGCGCGCTTCGAGCAGTTGCGCAACGCCGATGCCCAGATCATCGACATCGTGCAGCCTGCGCCCGAACCCGTGCCGGCGCAACCGGCGCCGGAGACCATTGCCCCGACGATGACCAGTGCTGCCGTCTCTGGTGCGGAAGGGGGCCTCACCGGCATCTCACTGCCGCAGGCGCCGACCCTCCTGCAGGCCCGCGCGGGCGCCGCCGTGCGCGTGCGCCCCGAGCTGCTGGACCGCCTGGTCAACCAGACCGGCGAGGTGATGATCACGCGCTCGCGCATGGAGTCCGAGCTGGTCACCCTGCGCGGCTCGCTCAAGGACCTCACCGGCAACCTGGACCGTTTGCGTGGCCAGTTGCGAGACATCGAGTTGCAGGCCGAGACCCAGATGCAGTCGCGGCTGGCCCAGGCGCGCGACGCCGACCAGTCTTTCGACCCGCTGGAGTTTGACCGCTTCACCCGCGTGCAGGAACTCACCCGCATGATGGCCGAGTCGGTGAACGACGTGGCCACCGTGCAGCGCAACCTGCAGCGCGCGGTGGAAGCGACGGAAGACAGTCTGGTCGCCCAGGCGCGCCAGACGCGCGAATTGCAGCGCGACCTGCTGCGCACACGCATGGTGGAATTCGAGGGCATCTCCGAGCGCCTTTACCGCGTGGTGCGCCAGGCTTCCAAGGAAACCGGCAAGCAGGTGCGGCTGGACATCACTGGCGGCAACATCGAAATGGACCGTGGCGTGCTCGACCGCATGACCGCCGCGTTTGAACACCTGCTGCGCAACAGCGTGGCCCACGGCATCGAGACGCCCGAGCGGCGCCAGCAAGCCGGCAAGCCGGCCGAAGGTCAGATCGAGATCGTGCTGGGGCATGAACTCAACGACGTGTCGCTGGTGTTCACCGACGACGGCGCCGGCCTTGATCTCGCGCGGCTGCGCGAAAAGGGCCTGTCGCAAGGGCTGGTCCCTGCGGGCACCCAGCTCAGCGATGAAGAAGCCGCACAGCTCGTTTTCGAGCCGGGCATCAGCACGGCGCGAGAAGTGTCCGAGCTGGCCGGTCGAGGCATTGGCATGGACGTGGTGCGCAACGACGTGGTGGCACTCGGTGGCCGCATCGAGACCGCCACGCAGGCGGGGCATGGCACCAGCTTCAAGCTGGTGCTGCCACTGACCACGGCGGTCACCCAGGTGGTGATGCTGCGCGCAGGTGGGCTCACCGTGGGCGTGCCGTCCAACCTGGTCGAGGTGGTGCGCCGCCTGAGCAGCGAGGACCTCGCCAAAGCCTATGCCAGTGGCCACCTCAACGTGGCGGGCGAAGACGTGCCGTTCTACTGGTCCGGCGCGCTGCTGCAGTCGTCGCCGCATTCGAGCGAAGTTCATGGCCGCACGCAACCGGTGGTCATCTTCCGAAGCGCGGCTCAGCGCATCGCCATGCATGTGGACGAAGTGCTCGGCAACCAGGAAGTCGTGGTGAAAAACCTGGGGGCGCAGCTCTCGCGCCTGCCGGGTCTGGCGGGTATGTCGGTGCTGGCCTCGGGCGCGGTGGCGCTGATCTACAACCCGGTGGCACTGGCCACGGTGTACGGCGCTCAGGTGGCTGAATGGGTGGCGAAGCAGCGCAGCGCGGCGCCGCAGGCAGCCGCTTCTGGCGATGCATTGACGCAGAGTGCGGTGGAGGTGAACACGGTGCCGCTGGTGCTGGTGGTCGACGACTCCATCACCGTGCGCCGCGTGACGCAGCGCCTGCTGCAGCGCGAGGGCTACCGCGTGACGCTGGCGGCCGATGGCCTGCAGGCGCTGGAGAAACTCCAGACCGAGCGTCCGACCGTGGTGCTGTCCGATATCGAGATGCCGCGCATGGACGGTTTCGACCTGGTGCGCAACATCCGCAGCGACGGGCGCCTCTCTGATCTGCCGGTGATCATGATCACCTCGCGCATTGCGGAGAAACACCGTGAGCACGCACGCGAACTCGGGGTGGATCATTACCTCGGCAAGCCGTACTCGGAAGACGAGCTGCTGGCCCTGATCGGCCACTACGCGAAAGCGGCCGCCGAGGCTTGATCAGCGGGTCGGCCAGACGGCCGCCCGGCCGTCCCCAGGCCGGCTAGCCGGGCGTCTTGCCCGGCTGTTTCACCACGGCATAACGCTGCAGCGTGCGTTCGCGCGCCACCGCGTGGTCCACGATCGGGTTCGGGTATTGCTCGCCCAGCACCAGCCCGGCCGCCGCCAGCTCGATCTCGTTGGCTTTCCAGGGCGCATGGATCACCGCGTCAGGCAAACCCGCGAGCTGCGGCAGGTAGCGCCGGATGAACTTGCCTTGCGGGTCGAACTTTTCGCTCTGCGTCACCGGGTTGAAGATGCGGAACCAGGGCTGGGCATCGCAGCCGCTGGAGCTGGCCCATTGCCAGCCGCCGTTGTTGGCCGCGAGGTCGAAGTCGATCAGGTGGTCGGCGAAGTAGCGCTCGCCCCATTGCCAGTGAATGCCCAGGTCCTTCACCAGAAAGCTGGCCACCACCATGCGCAGCCGGTTGTGCATGTAGCCGGTCTGGTTGATCTGAGCCATGGCCGCGTCGATCAGCGGGTAGCCGGTGCGGCCTTCGCACCAGGCCGCGAATTGCTCCTTCGCGTGTTTGCCGTGCTCGAACTTGATGGCGTCGTACTCGGGCTTGAAGGCCTTGTCCACCACGTGCGGAAAGTTGGCCAGCACCTGATGGTAGAAGTCGCGCCAGACCAGT
>Ga0247738_10000311_pt1 | contig 19499 bp, 19 predicted proteins | sample UWRJL013104B2_FD_180936 | JGI IMG/M metagenome (GOLD analysis project Ga0247738, IMG submission 180936) | Plant litter microbial communities from Arlington Agricultural Research Station in Wisconsin, United States - UWRJ-L013-104B-2 | ecosystem: Environmental > Terrestrial > Plant litter >...
TGACGGCCGACGAGACCGCAGGCAGCCCCGACGCCGTTTCCGACCTGCTTCACCGTCTGGCGCCGGCCGCGGCATCCAACGCTCGCGCCGAGCAGGAGGCGCTTCAGGCGATCGTCGACGAGACGGAGGATGCACCGTTCGCGCTCGAGTCGCACGACTGGGCGTTCTACACCGAGAAGGTGCGCACAGTGAAGTACGACATCGACACTGCAGCGCTGCGGCCATGGTTCGAGGCAGAGCGGGTGCTGCAGGACGGCGTGTTCCACGCCGCGACTCAGCTGTACGGTGTGACGTTCACCGAGCGTGCAGATCTGGTCGCCTACCACCCCGGTGCCCGCGTCTTCGAGGTGCATAACGCCGGCGGCACCGCGCTCGGCCTGTACGTGCTCGATCTGTACACGCGCGACACGAAGCGCGGCGGCGCGTGGATGAACCCGATCGTCAGCCAATCGGCGCTTCGCGGCACTGCCGCGGTCGTCGTCAACAACCTGAACGTGGCGCAACCGGGCGACGGGCAGCCGACGCTCCTCACGCTCGATGAGGTGACGACGCTGTTCCACGAGTTCGGTCACGCGCTGCACGGGCTGTTCGCGACGGTGAACTACCCGCACTTCGCCGGCACGAACGTGTTCCGAGATTTCGTGGAGTTCCCGAGCCAGGTGAACGAGATGTGGATCCTGTGGGCGGAAGTGCTCGACAACTACGCGCGCCACTACGAGACCGGCGAGGCGCTGGATGCCGGCATCGTGGAGCGCCTGCGCGCGACCGAGACGTTCAATCAGGGGCATGACACCAGCGAATACCTGGCCGCCGCGTGGTTGGATCAGGCTTGGCACCGCGTGAGCACAGATACGCAGATCGACGACGTCACCGCTTTCGAGGCCGAGGCCCTCGCAGAGATCGGACTCGACAACCCCGTCGTGCCGACACGCTATTCCTCCACCTACTTCGCGCATGTGTTCTCCGGCGGCTACAGCGCCGGATACTACTCGTACATCTGGAGCGAGGTGCTCGACGCCGACACTGTCGAGTGGTTCCACGACAACGGCGGCCTCACCCGTGAGAACGGCGACCGCTTCCGCGCCCGGCTGCTCGGCGTCGGCGGATCCAAGGATCCTCTCGCGGCCTACCGTGACTTCCGCGGCCGCGACGCCGACATCGCCCCACTGCTCAAGCGCCGCGGTCTGGGTGGTTGATGGATGCTGCGAAGCCGGGCGCCTCGATCGGACGAGTGGAGCACGCTCAGCGGCTTGAGGCGGTCCGAACAGCCTTCGACGCGCGAGCCGCCACGTACGACGAGAGCACGATGCATCGTGACGTCGCCGCAGCAGTTTCCGACTTCGTCGATCTGACCCATGTCCACGACGTCCTCGACGTCGCGACGGGCACCGGACTCGTTTTGCGTGCACTCGCGCGGCGCTCCCGCGCGATCACGCTGACGGGCATCGACGTCGCGCCCGCGATGCTCGAGGTTGCGCGACGGCGACTGCCGGAAGCATCGTTCTTCGAAGCAGACGCCGCGCTCACGCCGTTCGCCGATGCCTGCGCGGACCTCATCACCTGCGTCACCGCGTTGCACGCGATTGCGAACACCGGCTCGGCACTGTCCGAGTGGCATCGACTCCTGCGACCGCGCGGCCGTGTCGTCTCGGCCACGTTCGTCGCGGACGGGCGAAAGGGTCCGTTGCAGAGAGATCACCGATATCCCGCGGATCATCGGGCGTTCGAAACACGGGAGCAGCTCTCTGCGACGGCCGCGCGACACCGTTTCACCATCACCCGATCGATACTCTGGTCGGACGAGGTCGATACGCTTCTGATCGCGGAGTGGGTGCCCGCTCCGCGCTGATCGCTCGCGCGGTGGTATCCGAGCTACGACGGCAACAGCCCGAGTTCACGCGCGAAGTCGCGCATGCGGGTGGCCATCGCCTGCGGCACCTCAGCGATCGCGAAATGCCCGCCCTCCGGCATCCGATCGAACGAGCGCAGGTCTCGGTAATACGCCCGCGCCACGCTCTCGGGATAATCGTGCTCGTGACGCTGGATCGCGACTGCAGCCGGTACTTCGACGGGAGGGATCCGGGGGTAGTCACCACCGTCGAAGTAGCATCGGAACGACGTCGCTATGCTCTGCGTGGACCAGTAGATCATCGCCTCGGTGAGGATCCGGTCGCGCGAGATCCTGCGCTCGAGCAACTCGGGCCGAGCCGTCGGGGTGTCGCTCCATTCCACCAGCTTCTCGGCGACCCAGGCGATGAGACCCGTCGGGGAGTCGTTCAGTGCCGCAGCCAGGGTATCCGGACGTGTTCCCTGGATGTGACCGTAGGCACCATCCGGTCCGCCACTGGCGGAAAGCCGATCGAAGAAGGCGCGAGCGGCCGGGTCATCCACACTCGCCCGTTCCTCATCCGTGCCGAAGTGGGCGTGCGTGGCGAGAATGCCCTGCACGTTGTCAGGATGCGTCGCCGCGATCAGATCGCTCACGTTGGCCGAGATGTCTTCGCCGTATGTGAGATATCGCTCGTAGCCCAGCACATCGCTCATCAGCGCGTGCATCAGCCGAGCCATCTCGTTCTCCGTCAGGGTTCCGTCAAACGGTGCGGAGAACGCGAATCCGGGCATGCTCGGAACGACCACGTGGAAGTCCGGCAACAAGCGGGCGAACTCGAGCTGGAGCGCGAAGGTGTGGGGCCATCCGTGCATCACCAGCAGCGCAGGAGCGTCAGAGCGTTCGGATCTCAGATGGACGAAATGGATGTCGGTGCCTTCGACATCGGCGATGAACTGCGGATGCTGATTCAGCCATCCCTCGCGTGCGCGCCAGTCGAATGCGCGCCAGGAGTCGACCAGGCCGCGGAGATAGTCGGCAGACATGCCGCTCTCAGGACGCCGGGGCGAGTCGGGAAGCAAACGTGCACGTGAGAGTCGCTCACGCAGATCGACGATGACGTCCTCAGCAACGGATATCCGGAAGCTTCGCATGGCGCCACCCTAGATCCAGCCGCAGACATCGCATTCGACCGAGGCGCCGCGTCACAGGTGAGCGAGCGCCTTGTACCAGGTCAACTGGTGATAGCTCTGCTGCAGGTGCTCCCCCAGCCCGGCGAGAGGGAGAATGCGGACGGTGATGAGCTCGCCGTCGTCGAGTTCCTGTTCCGCCACGCGAGAGCACTCCCGCGCGAGGAAATGATGGACGCGGTTCGTGTGGTTGCCGAAATTCGCCCAGGTCGCACCGAGGTCGACCATCTCCTCCGCCTCGAACCCGGTCTCTTCGAGAAGCTCCCTGGCGGCTGCATCACCCGGCTCCTCGCCTGGTTCCACGGCACCGCCGATCGTGCCCGAAGCGACGATCCCGGCGCCGTGTCGATACTCCTCGACGACGATCGCCTGGCCGTCGACGTCCACAGCAAGGACGGACACCCACTCACTCGGCTCGAGCACGTAGTACGGCGAGATCGTGCGGCCAGCCGCATCCACGCATTCGTCCGCCCTCAACCGGATCCAGCGATCCTCGACGATCGTCTCGCTCGAGATCGTCTGCCAGGGTTCGAGGCGGCGGCGCCCCGCCGCGCTCACGCGCTCTTGCGCTTGCGTTCCATCACGATGGTCGGCGGCGCGCCCTCGTCGACAGCGGCGCGGGTGACGACGACCTTCTTGACGTCCTCGGCCGACGGGATCTCGAACATGATGGGTCCGAGCACGTCTTCGAGGATGGCGCGAAGCCCTCGCGCACCTGTCTTGCGCTCGACCGCCAGGTCGGCGATCGAACGCAGCGCGTCGTCGTCGAACTCGAGTTCGACGCCATCGATCTCGAACATGCGCTGATACTGCTTGACGAGGGCGTTGCGCGGACCGGTGAGGATGTCGATCAGTGCGTCCTGATCCAGGGGCGAAACCGAGGCGATGATGGGAAGTCGCCCGATGAACTCCGGGATGAGTCCGAACTTGTGCAGGTCCTCAGGAAGAACCTCGCTGTACAGGTCGAGATCCTTGCTCTTGTCGTGCAGCGGAGCGCCGAATCCGACTCCGTGCTTGCCGATCCGCGACGAGACGATGTCTTCGAGGCCCGCGAAGGCTCCGGCGACGATGAAGAGCACGTTCGTCGTGTCGATCTGCAGGAACTCCTGGTGCGGGTGCTTGCGTCCGCCCTGCGGCGGAACCGCTGCGACGGTGCCCTCGATGATCTTCAACAGCGCCTGCTGCACGCCCTCGCCGGACACATCCCGCGTGATCGACGGGTTCTCGGCCTTGCGGGCGATCTTGTCGATCTCGTCGATGTAGATGATGCCCTGCTCGGCGCGCTTCACGTCGTAGTCGGCGGCCTGGATGAGCTTGAGGAGGATGTTCTCGACGTCTTCGCCCACGTAGCCGGCCTCGGTGAGAGCCGTGGCGTCCGCGACCGCGAACGGCACGTTGAGCCGCTTGGCGAGTGTCTGAGCGAGGTAGGTCTTGCCGCACCCGGTCGGGCCGATGAGCAGGATGTTGCTCTTGGCGATCTCGACCTCGTCGGCCTTCTGCTCGGCGAGCTGGAGCGTGCCGTGTGCGCGGACGCGCTTGTAGTGGTTGTACACGGCGACGGCGAGAGAGCGCTTTGCGGGCTCTTGACCGACCACGTACTCCTCGAGGAACGAGAAGATCTCACGGGGCTTGGGCAGATCGAAATCGGCGACCCCGTCGGCGGACGATTCCGCCATGCGCTCTTCGATGATCTCGTTGCACAGCTCGACGCATTCGTCGCAGATGTACACACCGGGGCCAGCGATCAGCTGCTGCACCTGCTTCTGGCTCTTTCCGCAGAATGAACACTTGAACAGGTCAGCGCTTTCACCGATTCGGGCCATGCGCGTCCTCCTTGGGGAGACTGAGAAACTCCTTCGAGCCTAACCTCTCCCTCAGACACTGGGCCGCATTGGCACGGCCCGGGTCAGATCAAACTCTTCGTGTGCCACACCGTCTTCGTCTCGGTGAACGCCGCGATCCGTTCCGGAGACGCCGTCACCTCGCCGGGCGTGAGCACGCGCTTGAGCGTGTCCGCCGCTGCGATCTGCAGGTCGACCCATTCGAGCGCATCAGCGCCCGCGAGATCGAGGGCGTTGACGTCGGCGTGCGAAGCGAGCCACGGCGCGATCTCCGCCGGTGATCCGGTGAGAACGTTCACGACTCCCCCTGGCACGTCGCTCGTCGCGAGCACCTCGGCGAAGCTGATGGCCGAGAGCGGATGCTGCTCGCTCGCGATCACGACGACGGCGTTGCCCGCGACGAGCGCGGGGGCGACGACCGAGACGAGCCCGAGCAGCGCCGATTCCTGAGGCGCGACGATGGCCACGACTCCGGTGGGCTCTGGAACCGAGATGTTGAAGTACGGACCTGCGACCGGATTCGCGTTTCCTGCGACCTGGGCGTACTTGTCGCACCAACCGGCGTACCAGACCCACAGGTCCACGGCCTCATCGACCTGTGCGCCGGCGGCTGCTGTGGAGACGCCCTCCTGCGCGACGATCTCGTCGACGAACTGCGCGCGTCGTCCTTCCAGCACCTCTGCGACCCGATAGAGCACCTGGCCGCGGTTGTATGCCGTCGCTCCGGACCAGCCCTTGACGGCCGCGCGGGCGGCGACCACGGCATCCCGAGCGTCCTTGCGGGAGCCTTTCGACGCGTTCGCGAGGAACGCGCCCTTCGCCGAGAGCACCTCGTAGGTGCGTCCCGACTCGCTACGAGGGAATTTCCCGCCGATCGCGAGCTTGTACGTCTTCGGAACAGTCAGTCGCTTGCTCATGCCGAAGCCCCCTTCAGGTATGCGGTGAGACCATGTCGGCCACCCTCGCGGCCGTATCCGGATTCCTTGTAGCCACCGAACGGGCTGGCCGGGTCGAACCTGTTGAAGGTGTTCGCCCAGACGACCCCGGCGCGGAGCTGGTCGGCGACGGCGAGGATGCGCGAGCCCTTGTCTGTCCAGATGCCGGCCGACAGCCCATAAGGGGTGTTGTTGGCCTTGGCGATCGCCTCGGCAGGTGTGCGGAACGTCAGAACCGAGAGCACGGGTCCGAAGACCTCGTCACGCGCGATGCGATGCGAGGCTTCGACGCCGGTGAAGATCGTCGGAGCGAACCAGAACCCCTTGTCGGGGATCACGCAATCGGCGGTCCAGCGCTCGGCTCCCTCAGCTTCGCCGATGTCGCTGAGCTCGCGGATGCGCGAAAGCTGCGCGGCGGAGTTGATCGCACCGATGTCGGTGTTCTTGTCGAGCGGGTCGCCAAGGCGCAGGGTCGACAGGCGCGTCTTCAAACGATCGATGACCTCGTCGTGGATCGACTCCTGCACGAGGAGACGGCTGCCGGCGCAGCAGACGTGACCTTGATTGAAGAAGATGCCGTTGACGATCCCCTCGACCGCCTGATCGATCGGCGCGTCGTCGAACACGATGTTCGCGGCCTTTCCGCCGAGCTCGAGAGTGACCTTCTTGCCGGTGCCGGCGATGGCGCGGGCGATGTCGCGGCCGACGCCGGTGGAGCCGGTGAAGGCGACCTTGTCGACATCGCGGTGACGCACGAGGGTCGCTCCGGTGGATCCGGCACCGGTGACGATGTTGACGACACCGGCCGGAAGGTCTGCCTGCTGAAGGATCTCGGCGAAGATGAGTGCGGTGAGCGGCGTCGTCTCCGCGGGCTTGAGGACCACGGTGTTGCCTGCCGCCAGGGCAGGCGCGATCTTCCACGCAAGCATCAGCAGCGGGAAGTTCCACGGAATGATCTGACCCGCCACACCGAGCGCGCGGGGGTTCGCGCCGAGGCCGGCGTGATCGAGCTTGTCCGCCCAACCGGCGTAGTAGAAGAACCACGACGCGACGAGCGGCACATCGACGTCACGACTCTCCTTGATGGGCTTGCCGTTGTCGAGGCTCTCCGCAACCGCGAGTTCGCGGGCGCGCTCCTGCACGAGGCGCGCGATGCGGAAGAGGTACTTGCCGCGGTCGCGGCCGCTCATCTTCGACCACACCTTTTCGTACGCGCGACGCGCCGCGGCGACGGCGCGATCGATGTCAGCGTCATCGGCGCCGGCGATCTCGGCGATGCGCGACTCGTCGGCGGGTGAGATGGTCGTGAAGCTCTTGCCCGAGCCGTCGACGAACTCTCCGTCGATGAACAGGCCGTAACTGTCACGCAGGTTCAGGATCGCCTTCGATTCGGGCGCCGGGGCATATTCCAGGAATGACATATCTATCGTTGTCCTTTCGCCGCGTCGCGGCGGCCAACTGGTTGCTGAGCCTGTCGAAGCATCAGTCGATCGTGACGTAGTCGGGGCCGGAGTAGTGGCCGGTGGTCATCTTCTGACGCTGCAGCAGCACGTCGTTGAGCAGGCTCGATGCGCCGAAGCGGAACAGGTGCGGCTGGAGCCATTCCTCCCCGGCCGTCTCCGCCACGGTGACGACGTACTTGATGGCGTCCTTCGATGTGCGGATGCCGCCGGCCGGCTTCACACCGATCTTCTCGCCGGTCGCCCGGTACCAGTCGCGCACGGTCTCGAGCATCAGCAGCGTCGTGGGCAGCGTGGCCGCGGGCTGCACCTTGCCGGTGGAGGTCTTGATGAAGTCGCCACCGGCGAGGATGCCGAGCCACGAGGCCCGCTTGATGTTGTCGTAGGTGTTGAGTTCGCCTGTTTCCAGGATCACCTTGAGCGAGGCGTGGCTGCCGTCCTCACGACGGCACGCCTCCTTCACCGCTGCGATCTGGTCGAAGACGAGTCCGTAACGCCCGGAGAGGAACGCTCCGCGGTCGATGACCATATCGATCTCGTCTGCTCCGGCGGCGACCGCCTCCGCGGTGTCGGCGAGCTTGATGGCGAGCGATGCACGGCCGCTCGGGAACGCGGTGGCGACGGCCGCGACCGAGATCCGCCCATCATCCGGGTCTCCGTGCAACGCACCGAGTGCCTCGACGGCGTGGCCGACCATGTCTCCGTAGACGCAGACGGCCGCGACGAGTGGTGTCGACGGATCCGCGGCATCCGGCGTCTTCGCCTTGGCGACGAGCGAACGCACCTTTCCAGGGGTGTCAGCCCCTTCGAGCGTCGTGAGGTCGATCAGGGAGATGATCTTGTCGATCGCCCACGCCTTCGACGTCGTCTTGATCGAGCGCGTGCCGAGGCCTGCTGCACGCTGCTCCAGTCCGGTCGCATCCACGCCGGGGAGTCCGTGCAGGAAGCGACGCAGTGTGGCATCGTCGGGCTCTCCGCCCAGCACATCCACCGCAGAGCGGCGGGTGAGTTCTTTGGTTGTCATCGTTCCTCCAACAATGCTCGAGCTGTGTTCTCATCTGTCACCAGAACGCTGCAAAGTCCGCTGGTCACGACTGTACGCGCGATGTCGTGCTTCAGGGGCCCGGCGGTGACGAAGATCGCCTGCTTCGCCGAGCGCAGGCGATCAAGACCGACGCCGACCGTGCGCGCGTCGAGCTGTGCATCGACGATGTGGCCGTCGGCGTCGACGTAGCGACCGAGCACGTCGCCCACAGCGCCGCGCCGAGCCAACTCCTCGATGTCTGTCGGCGTCAGATAGCCGTTCTCGACATGGGCGGACGTCGCATCTGCCGGACCGGCGGAGTAAAGGTATGTCTGCGCGTCGGCGGCCTGCTCCAGGATGGCCGAGACGGTACGATCCGCTTCGATCGCCTGCTTCGTTTCCACACGTTCCAGGATCGCGGGGCTGGGGAGCAGAGTCGCCTGTCCCCCGGCACGATGCGCGATCGTCATCGCCAGGGTCGCTGCACCCCCCGAGCGCCGATTCAGGCTCACGCCGCCGTTGAGCTGGACGACGGTCACACCGTTCGCCCATCCCTGAGGCAGCGCCTCGGCGACGGCCGTCAGCGTGCGCCCCCAGCTGACGCTGAGGGTGCGCGGCACGGGGCGAAGGGCCGTCAGATGATCTGCTGCGGCCTGAGCGACGCGATCGAGGGTCGTACTCTCGTCATCCGGCATCGGGACGACGATGGTGTCGGCGAGACCGAAGCGCCCGACGATCTCACGTTCGAGAGCGAGCCTGCGGGCGCGCGGATGCACGATCTCGATCCGCACGATGCCCTTGTCCCTCGCCTGAGTGAGGAGCCGCCCGACCTTCCAACGCGAGATCTTCAGGAGAGCTCCGATCTCGTCCTGCGTCTTCGCCTCGTCATAGTAGAGCTCGGCGACACGCACAGTCAGCAGATCTTCGTCCACGGCATCCTCCTTCTGGGTACCAGCGTACCCAGGAACACGCAACCGTGCGGCTGACTGCTCATATGCGCATCACGCGAGCAGAACGCTGCACATCTGCAGGCGCCCGGTGCGCACGAAAAAGGGGCCGCAGTCCGAAGACTGCAGCCCTTTTTCGAACCGGGTTATGAGGAGACGCGCTTACGCGTCGTCAGCACCTGGTCGACGATGCCGTATTCGAGCGCCTGGGCCGCAGACAGGATGTTGTCGCGGTCGATGTCCCGGTTGATCTGCTCGACTGGCTTGCCGGTGTGCGCGGCCATCGTCTCTTCGAGCCAGGTGCGCATGCGGAGGATCTCCGCCGCCTGGATCTCGATGTCAGAGGCCTGACCCTGACCCGCCTCGCCCATCGCGGGCTGGTGGATCAGCACTCGGGCGTTCGGCAGCGCAAGGCGCTTGCCCGGCGCGCCGGCGGCGAGCAGCACGGATGCTGCAGAAGCCGCCTGACCGAGCACGACCGTCTGGATCTGCGGCGCGACGTACTGCATCGTGTCGTAGATCGCTGTCATGGCGGTGAACGAGCCACCGGGCGAATTGATGTACATCGTGATGTCGCGCTCGGCATCCTGACTCTCCAGGACGAGGAGCTGAGCCATGACGTCATCGGCGGACGCGTCGTCGACCTGCACACCCAGGAAGATCACGCGGTCTTCGAAGAGCTTGTTGTACGGGTCCTGGCGCTTGAACCCGTACGCCGTGCGCTCCTCGAACTGCGGGAGGACGTAGCGGCTGGATGGCAGGTTGCCGGCGGATTGGAAAGTGGGGGTGTACATAGGAGTCCTTTCGAATCCGCTTAGTTGGCGTCCTGGTCGGTTCCGCCGCCACCGGTCACGTCACTGGCGTGCTCGCGGATGTGGTCGACGAAGCCGTACTCGAGCGCCTCGTCAGCGGTGAACCAGCGATCGCGGTCGCCGTCCTCGTTGATCTGCTCGACTGACTTGCCGGTCTGGCCGGCCGTGATCTCCGCGAGGCGACGCTTCATCGACAGGATGAGCTGAGCCTGCGTCTGGATGTCGCTCGATGTTCCGCCGAAGCCACCGTGCGGCTGGTGCAGCAGAACGCGCGCGTTCGGGGTGATGTAGCGCTTGCCCTTGGTGCCGCTCGTGAGCAGCAGCTGTCCCATCGAGGCAGCCATGCCGATGCCGACCGTGACGATGTCGTTCGCGACGTACTGCATCGTGTCGTAGATGGCCATGCCAGCAGTGATGGAGCCACCGGGCGAGTTGATGTAGAGGTAGATGTCCTTCTCTGAGTCCTCTGCGGCGAGAAGAAGAATCTTCGCGCAGATCTCATTGGCGTTATCGTCACGCACCTCCGACCCCAGCCAGATGATGCGGTCCTTCAGCAGCCTGTCGAAGACGCTTGTAGCGACAAGGGGTTCTGCAGCCATTTCAGCTCCTGTTTCCGTGTTCGATGTTTCGAATCTACCGGCGACGACACAGCACGAAGGCCCTGTTCGCCGTCGGCATATCAGGCGTCGCGATCGCCGATCTCCCGCGCATAGGCGGTCATCGAACGGTGATAGCGCGGAAGGTGCGGGACGAGCGCGAGCAATGCCACGGAAAGGGCTCGGTACGGTGCACCCGAGCTCGCGAGCGTCAAGGCGTGGAATGCGGCGATGGCATCGCCGTACGGGGAGCCCGCGGCATCGTCCTGTGCCCTCTCGAGCAGCGCAAGCGCCTCGGCGGTCTCGCCCACGTTCCGCAGCGAACTCGCGAGCTGGATGATCGCCTGCGGCTCATGCTCGATGTCGAGGCCGAGCTCCAGTGCTCTGCGATAGAGCATGATCGCCTCGAGTGGACGCCCTGCCGAATCTCGTGCACCGGCGCGCTCGAACTCGGCTCTCGCGTCGTCAGCACCTCGCTCGGCCGCGATCGCGTCGATGCGCGAGATCACTTCGTCATCGACGAGTTCGCCGGCCGCATCCTCCCAGACGTCGGCGATGCGCTCTTCCCAACTCTTCATCTCGGCTCCTCAGACGCGAAAGGACGGATGCCGCAGCATCCGCCCTTTCGTCACGATCGTGGTGCGATCACTCGGCCTTGTCGGCAGCCTTCTTGGCCGGAGCCTTCTTGGCAGCCGGCTTCTTGGCGGCGGGCTTCTCGGCGTCGTCGGCCTTCTTGGCCGGAGCCTTCTTCGCGGCGGGCTTCTCAGCCGCCTCCGCGTCGTCAGCCTTCTTCGCCGCAGCCTTCTTCGCCGGAGCCTTCTTGGCCGGCTTCTCCTCGGCGACCGCTTCGGTCTCGTCCTCGTCATCGACGGCGACGAAGCCGGACAGGTCGACGGTCTTGCCGTTGGAGTCGACGACCTTCACCTTGCCGAGCGCGACAGCCAGCGCCTTGTTGCGAGCCACCTCGCCGGCGAGCGCGGGGAGCTGGTTCGAGGACTGCAGAGCCTCGACGAACTCCTGGGGAGCCATGCCGTACTGCGCTGCGGACTGGATGATGTACTGGCTGAGCTCTTCCTGCGAGACCTGGACGTCGGCCTGCTCGGCGATCGTGTCGAGCAGCACCTGCGTGCGGAACTGCTTCTCGCTCGCCTCGGTGACCTCTGCGCGGTGCTCGTCGTCCTCGAGGCGGTTCTCGGACTCGAGGTGGTTGTGCACCTCGTCTTCGATGAGCTTCGGCGGCACGGGGATGTCGATCTTCTCGAGCAGCGTCTCGATGAGCTGGTCGCGCGCGGCCGAACCCTGACCGAAGACGGCCTGCTCGCTCACGCGCTCGGCGAGGCTGGCACGCAGCTCTGCGATCGTGTCGAACTCGCTCGCGATCTGTGCGAAGTCGTCGTCGGCCTCGGGAAGCTCGCGCTCCTTGACCGCCTTCACGGAGACGGAGACCTCGGCCTCGGAACCGGCGTGGTCTCCGCCGACGAGCTTCGAGTTGAAAGTGGTGTCCTCACCGGCGGTGAGTGACTCGATCGCGTCGTCGATGCCTTCGAGCAGCTCACCGGAGCCGACCTCGTATGAGACGCCCTCGGCGCGGTCGATCTCAGCGCCGTCGATCGTGGCGACCAGGTCGAGCTCGACGAAGTCGCCCTTGGCGGCAGGACGGTCGACCGGGATGAGAGTGCCGAAGCGGGCACGCAGAGTGTCGAGCTCGGCGTCGAGCGCTGCGTCGTCGGCCTCGACGGCGTCGACTGTCAGCGTGATGTCGTCGAACGAGGGAACCTCGATCTCGGGACGGACGTCGACCTCGACCTCGACGATCAGATCGCCGGAGAAGTCCTTCTCGTTCGGCCACTGGGTGATGTCAGCGGACGGACGGCCGACGACACGCAGCTTCTGCTCGTTCGCAGCCTCGCGGAAGAACTTGTCGAGGCCCTCGTTGACGGCGTGCTCGATGACGGCGCCGCGCCCGATGCGCTGATCGATGATCGGTGCCGGGACCTTGCCCTTGCGGAAGCCGGGGATCTGGACGTCCTGGGCGATGTGCTCGTACGCGTGCGCGACGCTGGGCTTGAGGTCGTCCGGGGTGACCGTGATGGTGAGCTTGGCCCGGGTCGGGGTCAGCTTCTCAACGGTGCTGTTCGCCATGCTTGTGTGTTCTCCTTGTGATTTCCGCGTAACGATGCGGTCGTGAGGTATGGAGGGCCGTGGTCGGGGCGACAGGATTTGAACCTGCGACTTCCCGCTCCCAAAGCGGGCGCTCTACCAAGCTGAGCTACGCCCCGTGACCCCGCGCACGGGAACGGCCTTGACGAGTCTAACGGACAGCGGCTCTCTCATCGTCCGCTATGATTGTCAGGTCGGCATCCGCACCCCTCAAAAGGGCGGTTTCCGGGGCTGTAGCTTAGTGGTAAAGCCTCTGTCTTCCAAACAGATGATGCGAGTTCGATTCTCGTCAGCCCCTCCACTTCTCCTCAGGAGGATTCGTGACCGGACCGTCTGCTCCCATTCCAGGCGGCCACGATCTCCGCACGACCTTCGGCACTCCTGTCGTTGCGGATCAGCCGTCGGCTCCGACAAAGCGCGGAAAGCGCGCAGGTCTGATCTGGACGAGTGTCGGTGTCGTGCTGATCGCTGGGATCTGTTCTGGCGTTCAGGTGGGCGCCAACCTCGGTTATGACGATGCCCTCGTCGCCTTGGAGACCGCGATCGATGATGCCGAGGACAGCGGCGCGCTGCTCGATGATGAACTCGCTGCTCTGAACGGCACACTCTCTGTGGCTTCCTCGATCGTTGACACCGCCACCGGATCACTCATGGATGTCGCGTCGAAGGATGCTCTGGTCGCCGCCCTCGAAGGCGCACAGGTGACAGCGACGGACGGCGCCACTGTGCGCGAACAGCAGCTCCCGTCGTCGGCGGAGAAACCCACCTGGGCCTGGGAACTGTTCGGCGAGACGACACAGTTGAACGCGGACGCAGATGCCGCCGGCGACCTCGTCTCGGACTTCGATGACGCAGGTGACGCGGCCGGCGACGCGGCGGCCACGGTCGAAGACGCGGGCGCTGCGGCGATCGCGACGGCAGCGGATGCCGCCGCTGGGTTCGAAGCCGCACACGTCTCGGCGCGAAACCTCGACATCATCGCCTTGCGGACGTCGGCTGAGCAGCTGCAGCAGAGCAACGGGACGTTCGATGAGACCGCGGCGGCCGCATACGCCGACCTCGAAGCCGCGGCGTCGCAGATGCTGATGTCGGAGCAGGCCGAGCTCGCAGAGAAGAGCGGACCGCTCTACGACGCCCGGCTGGAGGTCGAAGCCTTCGCGCGAGGACTCGCCCCCGACGTGCTGCTCGATTTCGACTGGCCCGAGCTCGTCAACGGGTACGGCTACGCCGACAGCATGGGCGGCTACGCCACCTGGTGGTATGACGATCCGGGCTACGCGACCATCGACCTGTCGAACTCGGTCGCTGCGTACTGGCCCAGCGCGCGCAGCCAGGCACTCGTCGCACACGAGGTCGGCCACACCATCAGCGTCAAGTGCGACGGCATGTACGACGACTCGACGCAGGAGAGCATCGAGTCTTGGGCCACTGCCTGGGCGATCAGCATGGGCTACACCGACGCGGCCAACGGCACCTCCGCCTACGGCCCTCCCCCGCAGTCACTGATCGACACAGCCGCCGGGTGCCGCTGAGCACGTGTGCGACCATCGCGAGACACACGAAAGCCGCCACGACAGGCGGGTCGCGGCGGCTTTCACCGTTTTTCAGAACGCGCAGATCACGCCTGCCCGCGGCGCTCGCGCAGCTGTGTGAGCGCGTCGTCGAGAAGCTGCGAGGCCTCATCGTCCGTACGGCGTTCCTTCACATACGCGAGGTGCGTCTTATAGGGTTCGTTCTTCGCCAACGCCGGCGGGTTCGCCTTGTCGCGACCGGCGGGAAGCCCGGACTGCGGGTGATCGATCGTGTCCGGGATCTCCTCTTCGGGGAGCCCGGCGGCGAAGTATCGGACCGTCTCGTTTCCGAGTCCGTCCCAGTACGACACCGCGATGCGGTCGGCATGGTAACCGTGGTCCTGCTCGCCCATCGGGCCGGAGCCCACCCGCGTTCCGCGGATCGCGTTTCCTCCACTGGCCATGGTCAGATCACCTCGAGCTTCGTGATGAGTCCGAGCGCGACGATGGAGATGAACCACACGAGCGCAAGGACGATGGTGAAACGGTTGAGGTTTCGCTCCGCGAGACCGGACGAGCCGACCGCAGAGGTCATCCCACCGCCGAACATGTCGGACAGGCCGCCACCGCGGCCCTTGTGGAGAAGGATGAGGAGTGTCAGCAGGACGCTGGTGATGCCCAGCAGAACCTGAAGGACGAACTCAAGAATTGCCACGAAGAAGAGCCTTTCGAAGGGGCTGTCTGCCCGTAAGGGTCAAGTATACGCAGTGACGGGGCCGCAGCCCCGTCACATGCTCACACTCCGACGTGCTTTTCGAACCGGATGATCGCGGCGAAGTCGTCGACGACGAGGCTCGCCCCGCCGACCAGCGCACCGTCCACATCGGGCTCACGCATGAAGCTGGCGATGTTGGCCGCCTTCACCGATCCGCCGTACAGGATGCGGGTGCGCGCAGCCGCATCCTCATCGAGTGTCTTCGCCAGAACGCCGCGAAGCGCGGCGCAGACGTCCTGCGCCTGCTGAGGAGTCGCCGCCTGGCCAGAGCCGATGGCCCACACCGGCTCGTAGGCGATGACGATGTCGGCGGATGCCGGTACACCCTTCAGTGCCGCTTCCAACTGACCGGCTGGCACAGCGCTCGCACCGAACTTCTCGAGGTCCTCGGCTGTCTCACCCACGCAGATCACGGGAACGAGGCCGTGCTTGAGCGCTGCCTGCACCTTGCCTGCTACGACGTCATCCGACTCGGCGTGGTACTCACGACGCTCGGAGTGGCCGATGATGACGTACTTGGCGTCGAGCTTCGCGAGGAACGCTCCGGAGATCTCCCCGGTGTACGCACCGGGGTCGTGCGCCGAGACATCCTGCGCACCGAGTGCGAAGGGGATCTTGTCCGCGTCGATCAGCGTCTGCACGCTGCGGATGTCGGTGAACGGAGGGAAGACCGCCACCTCGACAGAGCCGTCCTCGTGCTTGGCGTCCTTGAGCGCCCAGTGCAGCTTCTGCACGAACGCGACCGCCTGCAGGTGGTCGAGATTCATCTTCCAGTTGCCCGCGATCAGCGGGGTACGGGTCCTGTTCTGCGGAGCAGACGAGATCATGCTGTTGCCCATCCGAGCACCTCCAGGCCGGGTAGCTTCTTGCCCTCGAGGAACTCGAGGCTTGCGCCTCCGCCCGTCGAGATGTGACCGAACTGGTCATCAGCGAAGCCGAGCTGACGCACGGCGGCCGCTGAGTCACCGCCACCGACGACTCCGAGGCCGTCGACCTCGGTGAGCGCCTGTGCGACGGCCTTGGTTCCTGCGGCGAACGCCGGGAACTCGAACACGCCCATGGGCCCGTTCCAGAACACGGTCTTCGACCCACGGATCGCCTCAGCGAACGCCTGAGCGGTGTCCGGCCCGATGTCGAGTCCGATGCCGGATGCTCCGAACGACGTCTGCTCGATGGCATCCGCGGCGGTCACCTCGTGCGCAGCATCCGCTGAGAACGACGCTGCGACGACCACATCGGTCGGCAGCACGATCTCAACTCCGCGCTCGACGGCTTCCTTCAGGTAGCCGCGCACGGTGTCGAGCTGGTCCTCTTCGAGGAGGCTGGAGCCGACTGCGTGCCCCTGGGCCTTGAGGAAGGTGAACAGCATCCCACCGCCGACGAGGATCCTGTCGACGCGTGGCAGCAGGTGCGAGATCACGCCGAGTTTGTCGCTGACCTTCGATCCGCCGAGCACCACCGTGTACGGCCGCTCCGGGTTCTCGGTGAGACGGTCGAGCACGTCCAACTCGGTGGCGATCAGCAGCCCGGCTGCGGACGGAAGGATCTCGGCGAGGTCGTAGACGCTCGCCTGCTTGCGATGCACGACGCCGAAGCCGTCGGAGACGAGGGCATCGCCCAGCCCCGCGAGCTCGGCTGCGAACGCCTGGCGCTCTGCGTCATCCTTCGCCGTCTCCCCCGCGTTGAATCGCAGGTTCTCGAGCACGACGACGCCGCCGTCCTCAACAGACGCCACCGCTTCCTTCGCCGACTCGCCGACCGTGTCGCGGGCGAAGGCGACCGGCTTGCCGAGCAGCTCCGAGAGTCGCTGGGCGACGGCAGCGAGACTGTACTGCGGGTCGGGCGCCCCGTCGGGGCGACCGAGGTGCGAGCACACGATCACACGTGCACCCGCGTTGATCAGGGCATTGAGAGTCGGCAGCGAAGCGCGCACACGCCCATCGTCCGTTATGACGCCGTCCTTCAGGGGGACGTTCAGGTCACAACGGACGATGACGCGCTTGCCTTCGAGCGAACCCAGTGAATCCAGGGTGCGCAGAGTCATGACGAGCTCAGATGCGTTCTGCGACGTACTCGGTGAGGTCGACGAGGCGGTTGGAGTAACCCCACTCGTTGTCGTACCAGCTGGAGACCTTCACGAGGTTGCCACTGACGTTCGTCAGCGTCGAGTCGAAGATCGACGAGTGCTGGTTGTGCTGGATGTCACTGGAGACGATCGGGTCCGCGTTGAACTGCAGGTAGCCGACGAGGCTTCCCTCGGCTGCCGCCTTGCGGTAGGACTCGTTGATCTCATCGACCGTGATGTCGGTGCGCTCGGTGATGAGCGTCAGGTCGACGATGGAACCGGTGGGAACCGGAACGCGGTACGAAGAGCCGCTGAGCTTGCCCTCCAGCTCCGGGAGGACCAGGCCGATGGCCTTCGCCGCACCGGTGGAGGCGGGGACGATGTTGATCGCCGCAGCGCGAGCGCGGTGCAGGTCGCTGTGCGGGCCGTCCTGAAGGTTCTGGTCGGCGGTGTAGGCGTGCGCAGTCATCATGAAGCCGCGCTCGATGCCGAAGGCATCGTTGAACACCTTGGCGAGCGGGGCGAGCGCGTTCGTCGTGCAGGACGCGTTGGAGATGATGTGGTGGTTGGCCGCGTCGTAAGTCTCCTCGTTCACGCCCATGACGAACGTGCCGTCAGCACCGGTGGCCGGAGCCGAGATGAGGACCTTCTTGGCGCCGGCATCGATGTGCTTCTTGGCGAGCTCGGCCTTGGTGAAGAAGCCGGTCGACTCGATGACGATGTCGACACCCAGCTCACCCCAGGGGAGGTTGGCAGGGTCGCGCTCGGCGAACGCCTTGATCTTCTTGCCGTTGACCGTGATGCTGTCGTCGTCGAAGCTGATGTCGGCATCCAGGACGCCGCCCACAGAGTCGTACTTCAGCAGGTGCGCAAGCGACTTGTTGTCGGTGAGGTCGTTGACCGCGACGATCTCGAGGTCTGCTCCCTGCGCAAGAGCTGCGCGGAAGTAGTTGCGTCCGATACGGCCGAAGCCGTTGATGCCGATCTTTACAGACACTCAGGTCTCCTGTGTTTCTCGTGCGCTTTCGCGCGTTATCAATAGAGAATTCGTGGACGACGGCGTCCCGACGGGGTGTTGTCCGTCGGGACGCCCGTCTTGGTTACGACAGTACCAGCAGGCCGTTCGTCTGCTTGCGGGCGACGTCGAGACGCTGGGCGACGTTCTGCCAGTCGGCGATGTTCCACACGGCCTTGACGTAGTCGGCCTTGACGTTGAGGTAGTCGAGGTAGAAGGCGTGCTCCCACATGTCGAGCTGGAAGATCGGGATCGTGCCCTGCGCGGTGTTGGACTGCTGGTCGAACAGCTGCTGGATGATCAGGCGCTGGCCGATCGAGTCCCAGCTCAGCACTGCCCATCCGGAGCCCTGGATTCCGGTCGCCGCGGCGGTGAAGTGCGCCTGGAACTTCTCGAACGAACCGAAGTACTCGTCGATCGCTGCCTGCAGCTCGCCCTCGGGCTGACCGCCGCCGTTCGGGGAGAGGTTGGTCCAGAAGATCGAGTGGTTGACGTGGCCGCCGAGGTTGAACGCGAGGTCCTTCTCGAGCTTGTTCACGTTTGCGAGGTTGCCACTGTCGCGGGCCTCTGCAAGGCCCTCGAGTGCTGCGTTCGCGCCGGTCACATACGCCTGGTGATGCTTGTCATGGTGCAGTTCCATGATCTTTCCGCTGATGTGCGGCTCGAGGGCTGCGAAGTCGTAGGGAAGGTCGGGGAGCGTGTAGATCGCCATGTCGCTTTCATCCAATCCGCGCCGCGCCGCGGCGCTTGTCGGTCCTCCGCATCACCCGTTTGCGGTGCGGAGCAGACTTTTTCATCCTACTGACGTCAACCGCGTACCGGTGCGGATCCTTCCGTCCGTGACGGGAAATGTCTGCGAACGCGAGGGGTCTGATCAGACGTCGAGCCCAGCAGGCACGGCATCCTCAGTGCTGGGAATGCCCTCCTGCTGAGCGCGCTTGTCCGCCATGGCGAGCAGCCGGCGGATGCGACCTGCCACGGCATCCTTCGTGAGAGGCGGGTCAGCGTGGTGACCGAGCTCGTCAAGGCTCGCGTCGCGGTGCGCGAGGCGCAGTTCGCCAGCGACGCGCAGGTGATCCGGCACGTCCTCGGCGAGTATCTCGAGAGCGCGTTCCACGCGCGCGCATGCGGCGACGGCAGCCTGCGCAGAACGACGAAGGTTCGCGTCGTCGAAGTTCACGAGGCGGTTGACGCCGGCGCGCACCTCACGGCGCTGACGCATCTCCTCCCATGCGGCTGCCGTCTTCTGCGCACCCATCTGACTGAGAATCGAACGGATCGCCTCGCCCTCGCGAACGACCACGCGCGGCAGACCGCGCACTTCGCGGGCCTTGGCAGCG
>Ga0247738_10000312_pt1 | contig 19447 bp, 16 predicted proteins | sample UWRJL013104B2_FD_180936 | JGI IMG/M metagenome (GOLD analysis project Ga0247738, IMG submission 180936) | Plant litter microbial communities from Arlington Agricultural Research Station in Wisconsin, United States - UWRJ-L013-104B-2 | ecosystem: Environmental > Terrestrial > Plant litter >...
GTCGCGCGAGGTGTTCGCGCGCGGCGGGCATCCCGTCGCCGTGAGCGGGCCGCTGCACGTGCCCGGAACCGTCGAGGTGCACGAGCGCTTCTGGGGCTAACGGCCGGGTCATTCGGGCCAGTCACCCTCGCTGAGAAGCCACTTGCTACCGAAGTGCGCTGGCAACGCGCAACAAGTGGCTTCTCGACGGCCTCGGCTCGCGCGGTTGGGGCGCGGGGCTCGCGGGTGTGGCCTGGGCTCGGGCCTGGCCCCGGGCGCGGGGCTCGCGGCCCGTGGCTCGCGCAGACCCGCTGCGCCCGCCCCGAGCCCGGGCGGACGACAGCCCCGACCGCCCCCGAACCCGCGCCGAAAAGCCACTTGCTACCGAAACGCGCCCGGAACGCGCAACAAGTGGCTTCTCGACGGCCTCGGCTCGCCGCGGTCGGGGCGCAGAGCTCGCGGGTTGTGGCCTGGGCTCGGGGATCGAGACTCGGTGCCCCCGGCTCGTGCGGCCCTAGGGCGTCCGCCCCACGTCCCGGGCAGACGACACCGCCGACCGGCCCCGAACCCGTGGCGAAAAGCCACTTTCTACCGAAATGCGCCCGGAACGCGCAACAAGTGGCTTCTCGACGGCCTCGGCTCGCCGCGGTCGGGGCGCGGGGCTCGCGGGTCGTGGCCTGGGCCGGGCCCGCGGGCTCGCAGGCCGCGGCCCCGCGCAGACCCGCTCCGCCCGCCCCGAGCCCGGGCGGACGACAGCCCCGACCGCCCCCGAACCCGCGGCGAAAAGCCATTTGCTACCCAAATGCGCTGGGGACGCGCAACAAGTGGCTTCTCGACGGCCTCGGCTCGCCGCGGTCGGGGCGCGGGGCTCGCGGGTCGTGGCCTGGGCCGGGCCCGCGGGCTCGCGGGCCGCGGCCCCGCGCAGACCCGCTCCGCCCGCCCCGAGCCCGGGCGGACGACAGCCCCGACCGCCCCCGAACCCGCGGCGAAAAGCCACTTTCTACCGAAATGCGCTGGGGACGCGCAACAAGTGGCTTCTCGGGGCGGGTTCGGCGAGCGGTGCGGCGCGGGTCGTCCGCTAGTGCGAGTGGCTCGCGGCCGCCGAGCGCAGGGCGGCGATGTTCGCGGCCGGGTCTGGGCCCCGGAAGACGGCCGAGCCCGCGACGAAGGTGTCCGCTCCGGCCTCGGCGGCGATGCCGATGGTGTCCGCGTCCACGCCGCCGTCGACCTGCAGCCACACGTCGAGGCCCGTGCGGGCGACCTCGGTGCGCAGCAGGCCCAGCTTGGGCATCGTGGAGGACAGGAAGCTCTGACCGCCGAAGCCCGGCTCCACGGTCATGACGAGAACCTGGTCGAACTCGGGCAGCAGCTCGAGGTACGGCTCGACCGCGGTGCCGGGCTTGAGGGCGATGCCCGCGCGCGCGCCGATCTCGCGCAGGCGGCGGGCGAGGGCGACGGCATCCTTCGCGGCCTCCGCATGGAAGGTCACCGAGTACGCGCCGAGCTCCGCGTAGCCGGGCGCCCAGCGGTCCGGGTCGTCGATCATGAGGTGCACGTCGAGCGGGATCGGCGACACGTCCTGGATGCGCCCCACCATCTGCGGCCCGAAGGTGAGGTTGGGCACGAAGTGGTTGTCCATGACGTCAACGTGCACGAGGTCCGCGGTCGCGATGCCCTCGATATCGCGCTGCAGGTTGACGAAATCGGCGGCCAGGATGCTCGGGTTGATACGCATGGCTAGACCTTACTGAGCAGCTGGATGAACATGGCGTCGGTGCCGTGGCGGTGCGGCCACAGCTGCACGTGGCTCGCGTCCGGGAGGTCCAGCGGCACCCCGACGATGGACTGCAGCACGGCCGGCGTGTCGACTCGCTCGATCCCCTCGGTCTTGCGGAGCACGGACGCGACGATCGACTTCGTCTCAGCGGCGTGCGGCGAGCACGTCACGTACGCGAGCACCCCGCCGGGCTTGAGGGCCGCCAGCGCCGACGCGAGCAGCTTCGCCTGCAGCGTGCCGAGGCCCGCGACGTCGCTGGGCTGCTTGCGCCAGCGCGCCTCCGGCCGACGACGCAGCGCACCGAGGCCCGTGCACGGGGCGTCGAGCAGGATGCGGTCGAACGCGTTCGGGTACAGGGATCCCACGGTGGTGCCGTCGAGCTCCCACACCTCGGGGGGCGCCTCGAACACCGCGAGTGCCTTGCGCACGAGCTCCGCGCGGGCGGGGACGAGCTCATTGGCGGTGAGGATGGCGCCGCCCTCGCGCGCCTCGGCGGCGAGCAGCGCTGCCTTCCCACCCGGACCGGCGCACAGGTCGAGCCACTGCTCCCCCGCGCGAATGGGGCGCACGCGGCTGAGGGCGAGGGCGGCGAGCTGAGAGCCCTCGTCCTGCACGCGCGCCCTGCCCTCGCGGACGGCAGGCAGCTTGAGCGGGTCGCCCCCGTCGAGGATCGCGCCGACAGGCGAGAACTCGGCGGGATGGGCATCCAGCTCGTCCGTCGTCGACTCGCCGGGCAGCGCGGCCAGGGAGACCCGGGGCGCGACGTTGTCGGCCGCGAGCAGGGCCTCCAACTCCGCCTCCCGCCCCTCGGCGACGAGCACTTGACGGAACGCGCGGGTCACCCACAGCGGGTGCGAGTACTCGAGGGCGAGCGATTCCTCGCCCGAGGTCGCCTGGGCGAGCACGCGGGCGCGCCACGTGTCGGCGTCGGTGCGCGTGATCGTGCGCAGCACGCCGTTCACGAAGCCCACGGCCGAGTTCGAGCCGACCGTCTTGGCGAGTTCGACCGATTCGTCGACCGCGGCGTGCTGGGCGACGCGCATCGAGAGCAGCTGGTGGCACGCGAGGCGCAGCACGTCGAGGATGGGCGCGTCGATCTTGTCGACGGAGCGCCCCGCCGCCATCGCGATCACGCGGTCGTAGTAGCCCTGCATGCGCAGGGTGCCGTAGGTCAGCTCGGTGGCGAGGCCAGCGTCGGCCTCCGAGAGCTTCGCGCGGCCCAGTCGCACGGGCAGCAGCAGGTTGGCGTAGGCGTCGGAGTCGCGCACGGCCATGATCACGTCGAGCGCGATGCGGCGCGCGGGCTGCGCGGTCATGCCTGCACCCGGCCTCTCCACCAGGACGCGGCATCCATGGCCTTGCGGCCGGCCGGATGCACGCTCACGAGCCGTAGTGGGTCGGTCGCGGTGCCCACGAGCACCGCTTTGCCCACGAACGCGAACTCCCCCACGGGCAGGCGCGGAGTGTCCCTCGCGACGGAGGCCTCGAGCACCTTGAGCCGTGCGCCGTCGACGAGGGTGAAAGCGCCGGGCTCCGGGGTGACTCCGCGGATGAGGTCGTGCACGGCCTGGGCGGGCAGCGACCAGTCGATGAGCCCGTCGTCGAGGGTGAGCTTGGGCGCGAGGGTGACATCGCCGACCTGGGGCTCGGCCCGCGCGGTGCCGTCGGCGAGGGAATCGACCACCCGCAGCAAGAGCTCGGCGCCCGAGTCGGAGAGTGACTCGAGCAGCCGCCCGGCGGTCTGGTGCGCGCCGATCGGCTCGGTCATCCGGCCGTAGACGTCACCGGCATCCAGCTCCGGCACGAGCTGGAACACGGTCGCGCCGGTGATCTCGTCGCCGGCGATGATGGCGCGCTGCACGGGCGCCGCGCCGCGCCACCGGGGCAGGATCGAGAAGTGCAGGTTGATCCAGCCCAGCCGCGGCGTGGAGAGCAGCGGCTCGCGCACGAGGCCGCCGTACGCCACGATCACGCCGAGGTCGGGGGCGAGCGCCTGCACCGCCGCGGTGGCGTCACCCGCGAGCCGGTTCGCCTTGACGACGGGCAGGCCCAGTTCGTCGGCGGCCTCGGCAACGGGCGTGGGGGTGAGGGTTCCGCGGCGCCCCTGCGGCGAATCCTCGCGCGTGACCACCCCCACGATCTCGTGGCGGGAGGCGGCGAGCGTGGTGAGGCTGGGGACGGCAGCAGCGGGGCTGCCGGCGAAGACGAGGCGCAGGGAGGACATTCCGACCATTCTCTCGCAGCTGGGCGCCTCAGGCGTCCAGGAAGGGCTCCACGTCGTCGAGCCGCACCCGCATCGTGGGTGCGCTCGGGCCGCGTGCGCCCGGGCCCCGGCGGCGCGCGGTCGCGGCACGGATGAGCTCGGCCCGCAGGGCGACGGCAACCTCCGCGCCCCGGTTGTAGTCGAACCGCAGGATCGTGCGAACCGTGGGCGGGTCGAGGTCGACCGGGCCGAGCACGTCCGCCGGCTCGACCCCCGCGGCGGCCGCGGCCTTGGCCACCCCCTCCACCGTTCCCGTGATGGTGGCGACGCGCACGGCGGGCGGGAACCGCAGGCGGCGGCGGTCGGCGAGCTCGGAGCGCGCGTAGTCGGCGTGCCGCCACGTGACGAGCGCGGTCGCGAGCGCGCCGCCCACCCCCACGAGCACCGTGGGGGCGCCGCCCGCCGCGAGGGCGACGGCGTTCGACCACCAGCGCAGGCAGTCCTCCCCCACCCGCAGGCTCTCGCGCGCGACCATGCGCTCGCCGTCGAGCAGCAGCACGGCCCGGTAGCCGCCCGCCGCGATGGGCTCGGCACCGCGCGTGGCGATGACGAGGGCCGGCTCCGGGCCCACCGACAGCACCTGCCGCTCTCCGTCGGCGATGATCACCCGAACGCCCGGGAACGCGCGGCCGAGGTCCTCCGCGGTGCGCGTGGCCCCGTTGCCGACGAGCCGCAGCTTCTCGCCCTCGCAGTTCGCGCATCTCCACTTCACGGCCAGCGCCCCGCACCACCCGCACGCGGGCACCGACCGCGCCGACTTCTGCTGCAGCGGCCCCTCGCAGCGCAGGCAGCGAGCGGTCTGGCCGCAGTCGCCGCACGCGAGCCGGGGCGCGTAGCCGGGCCGCGCAACCTGCACGAGCACGGGCCCCGTCTCGAGCGCCGTGCGCGCGGCCTTCCACGCCGACGACGGGATGCGCGCCTGAGCCGCGAGCCGATCGGTGGTCGCCTGCTGCGCGGTGGGGATGACCTTGGGCAGCACGAGCGGAACGGGCGACACCGAGCGCAGCCAGCCGAGCTCGACGAGTCGCTCCACCTCGGTGCTGCGCGAATGGCTGAAGAACGCGAGCGCGCAGCCCTGCAGCTCCTGCCGCAGGAGGGCGGCGTCGCGCGTGTGCACGTAGGGGCTCAGCGGCTCGCTGTGCAGGGGGTCGCCGTCATCCCACACCGCGATGAGGCCCAGGTTCGCCGAGGGGGCGTAGACGACGGAGCGGTTGCCGACGATCGCGAGCGGCCGGTCTGCGCTCAGGCAGCGCAGGAAGGCGCGGTACCGGTCAGGGTTGGACTGCTTGGCGTCGAGCCGCACGACGCTCTCGTCGGGCAGCACCGCCCGCAGCGCCGCCTCGAGCTGCTCCTGGTCGCGGTAGTCCGGCACGGCGAGGATCGCGCTGCGGCCCTCCGCGAGCACGGATGCCGCGGCCCCCGCCATGGCGACGGCCCACGCCCCCACCCATACGCGGCCCGGCAGCTCGCGCACCCCCGGCACGGCATCGACGGCGAGCCGCTCACCGAGGGCGAGGGCCGACTCGATGACGCGCGGCCCGTACGACTCCAGCGGCACGGCGGAGACCACGGGCAGCGACCGGTCGTTCTCGTCGGGCTCGGCGAGGTGGGCCTTCTCGACGCGCACCTGGCGGTTCGGCACGGCGAGGCGCACGATGTCGCTCGCCGAGCCGGCGGCGCGGTCGGCGGCCCGGCGCGCGAGCGCCCAGACCTCCGGGGCGAGCACGGGCAGCGGCGACACGACCGACTCCAGCTCGCTCAGCACCCCGGTGTAGTCGCCGCGCTCACTCACCTCGATGAGGTAGCCCTCCGCGACGCGGCCGGCCGAGCGCAGCGGAACCTTCACCCGCACGCCGGGCACGGCGGAGTCAGCGAGGTCGGGCGGTATGCCGTAGTCGAACAGGCGGTCGAGCTGCGGCAGGGGCGAGTCGACGAGGACGCGGGCGACGAGCGACTCGCTCATCCCCAGCGCCGCAGGCACAGCATTACAGTCCGATGGCGGCGCGGAGTGCCTCGGCGCGGTCGGTGCGCTCCCACGTGAAGTCCGGGAGTTCGCGGCCGAAGTGGCCGTACGTCGACGTCGCGGCGTAGATCGGGCGCAGCAGGTCGAGGTCGCGGATGATCGCGGCCGGGCGCAGGTCGAAGACCTCGCGGATGGCGTCGATGATGCTGCTCTCGTCCACGTGGGCGGTGCCGAACGTCTCGACGTACAGGCCCACGGGCGCGGCCTTGCCGATCGCGTAGGCCACCTGCACCTCGAGGCGGTCGGCGAAGCCCGCGGCTACCGCGTTCTTCGCGACCCAGCGCATGGCGTACGCGGCCGAGCGGTCGACCTTCGACGGGTCCTTGCCGCTGAACGCACCGCCGCCGTGGCGGGAGGCGCCGCCGTAGGTGTCGACGATGATCTTGCGGCCCGTGAGCCCGGCGTCGCCCTGCGGCCCGCCGATCTCGAACCGGCCGGTGGGGTTGATGAGGATGGTCGTGCGCGAGTCGTCCAGCCCGGCCGCGTCGAGCACGGGTCGGATGACGAGCTCCTCCACCTCGGCGAAGAGGGTGGCGTTGTTCACGGCGGGCGAGTGCTGGGTGGAGAGCACCACGGTGTCGACGGTGCGCGGGGTGTAGCCCTCGTAGCCGATCGTCACCTGCGTCTTGCCGTCGGGGCGCAGGTAGTCGAGCTGGCCCGACTTGCGCACCTCCGCGAGGCGCTCGGCGAGACGGTGCGCGAGCCAGATCGGGAGCGGCATGAGCTGCGGCGTCTCGACGGTCGCGAACCCGAACATGATGCCCTGGTCGCCGGCGCCCTGCAGGTCGAGGTCTTCGACGGCGTTGCCCTCGCGAGCCTCGAGCGCCGTGTCGACGCCCTGGGCGATGTCGGGCGACTGGGCGCCGATCGACACCTCGACGCCGCACGAGGCGCCGTCGAAGCCCACCGACGAGGAGTTGTAGCCGATGCCCGTGATGAGCTCGCGGACGATCGTGGGGATGTCGACGTAACCCGAGGTCGTGACCTCGCCCGCGACGTGCACGAGACCCGTGGTCACGAGCGTCTCGACCGCGACCCGGCTCTTCGGGTCGACCCGGAGGAGGGCATCCAGAATGCTGTCGCTGATCTGGTCGCAGATCTTGTCGGGGTGCCCCTCGGTGACGGATTCGGACGTGAAGAGACGCAGGGCTGTGCTCAAGACGGAAACTCCAGAGGATCTGTTAGGCGAGGAGATCGAGAATACGGTCGGCGACCGACAGCTTGGTACCGCTGGCCTCCACCACTGTATCCCCGGCGCGGTTGATCACGAGGATGGTGTTGCTCTCTGTGGCGAAACCCTCGGTCCACCCCACACGGTTGACCACGAGGAAGTCGGCGCCCTTCCGCTGAATCTTGGCGCGGCCGAGGGCCAGGAGTGCCGCGTCGTCGGGCTCGGTCTCCGCCGCGAAGCCGATGATGATCTGGCCGGGGAGGCGGTGCTGCCCCAGCTGCTGCAGGATGTCGGGGTTCTTGACGAGGCGCAGGTCGAGCACATCGCCCTGCTGCTCCTTCTTGATCTTGCTCTCGGCGACGCGCTCCGGGCGGTAGTCGGCCACCGCCGCGGCCATGATGACCACGTCGGCGCGGGCGGCCGCCTCGGCCGTCGCCTCTGCCAGTTCGAGGGTCGAGCCCACGCGCACCACGGACATCGACGCGGGCGCCTCGACCTCGAGGTTCGCCGCGATGAGGGTGACATCGGCACCGCGCGCCGCTGCCGCGAGGGCGAGGGCGATGCCCTGCCTGCCGCTGCTGCGGTTGCCGATGAAGCGCACGGGGTCGAGCGGCTCGCGCGTGCCGCCGGCGGTGACGAGGATGCGCGTGCCGGCGAGGTCGCCGCCCTCGGGAGCCTCAGGGGCCGCCGCCACGACCTTCAGGGCCGCCGCGACGATGTCGTCGGGCTCGGACATCCTGCCGGGGCCCGCGTCCTTGCCCGTGAGCTGGCCCACGGCGGGGCCCACCACCGTCACGCCGCGCGAGCGCAGCACCTCGATGTTGTGCACGGTCGCCGGGTTCTGCCACATCTCGGTGTGCATCGCCGGGGCGATCACGAGCGGCGCGGTGCTCGCGAGGATCGTGTTGCCGAGCAGGTCGTCCGCGAATCCGCCCGCGAGCTTGGCGATCGTGTTCGCCGTGGCCGGCGCGACCACGATGAGGTCGGCGGCCTGGCCGATCGCCACGTGGCGCACCTCCGCGACCCCCTCGTAGAGGTCGGAGTGCACGAGGTTGCGGCTGATCGCCTCGAGCGTCGGCCGGCCCACGAACTTGAGCGCGTTCTCGGTTGCCACCACGTGCACGTCGTGGCCCGCGAGCACGAGGGCGCGCACGACGTTCACGGCCTTGTAGGCGGCGATGCCGCCGGTGATGCCGACAACGACGTTCAGTGGGCTGCCCACAGTTCTCGACTTCGCTCGATCAGCGAGAAACTACTCGTTGCTCAGGCGCTTGAGCTCGAGCTTGTCCTCGTTGATCTCGTGGAGCGCGACCGAGAGGGGCTTGTCGTCGATGGTCGAGTCGACGAGCGGTCCGACGTTGTCGAACAGGCTGCCCTCGTGGAGGTCGGCGTAGTAGTCGTTGATCTGGCGTGCGCGCTTGGACGCGAAAATGACGAGCTGGTACTTCGAGTCGACCTTCGAGAGCAGTTCGTCGATGGGCGGGTCGATGATGCCTGAGTGACGGTCAACCATGGTGTGCTCCTTAGCGGGAAGTGGGGGCGCCAGCGGGCGCATCCATCAATTCTACGACCTCGCGGGCCGCTTGGCCGACTTCTCGGTTCACGACCTTCGCGTCGAACTCGTCCTGGGCCGCCAATTCGACCTTCGCGGTGTCGAGTCTGCGCTGCTGTTCCTCGGGTCCCTCGGTGCCGCGGCCGATGAGCCGGCGCACCAATTCCTCCCAGCTGGGCGGGAGCAGGAAGACCAGCAGGGCCTCCGGCATCACCTCGCGCACCTGGCGCGCGCCCTGCAGGTCGATCTCCAACATGACGCGGTGGCCGGCGGCGAGGGCCTCGTCAATCGGCGGTCTCGGCGTGCCGTAGCGGTACGAGTTGTGCACGACGGCCCACTCCAAGAGCTCCCCCGCGGCGATCTTGCGGTCGAACTCGTCGTCGTCGACGAAGTAGTAGTGCACGCCGTCGACCTCGCCCGGGCGGGGGGCGCGCGTGGTCGCGGACACGCTCAGGATGACATCGGGATAGTTCTCGCGGATGTAGGCCGACACCGTGCCCTTGCCGACGGCCGTGGGGCCCGCGAGCACGAGCAGGCGGCTGGGGGCCGCGCCCTGGCGGCCCACGAGCCAGTCGCGCAGCTTGCTGCGCTGACGGATGCCCAAGCCGCCGACGCGCTTCTTGTCCGAGATCTCCAGCTCCGCCATGACGCGGGCCGTGCGGGCCGGCCCGAGCGAGGGCACACTGCCGAGGAGCTCGGTCACGCGCAGCCCGGCCTCGGGGCTCTCGGGGTCGTTCCACCCGACCTGCGCGGCGTCGAGCGCCGTGCGCCGTCGGGACGAGATGTCGTGCTTGATGGCCGCTCGCGCGCGGCGGGCGGCGATCGCGGCGCGGCCCGCCGCCGCGCGGTCGACGTCGGTGGGCGGGGCGGGGCGCGGGGTCATCGGGCGAGTGCCTCTCGCAGCTCGTCGGCCTGCCGCGAGAGTTCGCCGGCTACCCCGTGCGGGCCCGCGCGCAGCACGCCGCGGCCCACGTTGGCGATCACATTCGCGGCGACGGCACCGTAGAGCGCGCGCACGTCGGAGAGCGCCGCGCCCTGCTCACCGAAGCCGGGCGCCAAGATCGGCGTCGACGACAGGTGGTCGGCATCGATCCCGTAATCGGCGACCCGCACGGTCGCGCCGATCACCACTCCCACCGATCCGAGGGTTGCCGCGTTGAGCTGGTGCACCTCTTCGACGATACTGGCCGCGACCGTGCGGCCCGAGAACTCTCCCCGGTCGCGCACGGCGGTCTGGCTCTCGACCGATTCGGGGTTCGAGGTGGCGGCGAGGATGAACAGGCCTTTGCCGCCGGCAGCTGCGAGGTCGACAACCTCGCGCAGCGATCCCACACCCTGGTAGGCGGACACTGTCATGGCATCGGCCTCCAGCGGGGAGCCCGGGGTGAGCCAGGACGCGCCGTACGCGGCGACGGTCGAGCCCACGTCGCCGCGCTTGGCGTCGGCGATCACGAGCAGTCCCGCAGCGCGGGAGACGGCGAGCACCTCCTCGAGCACCGCGTAGCCCGCGGAGCCGTGCCGCTCGAAGAACGCGACCTGGGGCTTGACGATACCGACCGCCCCCGCGGCCGCCTCGATGGCCCGCAGCGAGAAGTCGCGCACTCCCCCGGGCGTGTCTGGCAGACCCCACGCGTCGAGCAGGAAGGTGTGGGGGTCGATGCCGAGGCACAGGTGGCCGCGGTCCGCGAAGACCGCGGAGAGGCGCTCACCGAAAGACTCAGGCACGCGACAGCGCCTCCGATCGGGCGAGCCGTTCGGCCCGGTCGATCGCGTAGTCCTGCAGCGACCGCACCGTGAAGCCCTCACGGATCGCCTCGAACGACGCCACGGCCGCCCCCACCTGGGCGATCGTGGTGAACAGCGGCTTGTCTGCGGCGACCGTGGCCATGCGGATCTCGTAGCCGTCGGCGCGCGCGCTGCGCCCGCTCGGCGTGTTGATCACCACGTCGACGGAGCCGTCGTTGATGAGCTCGACGATGGACGGCTGGCCGTCCACGACCTCCTGCCCCATGAAGTACTTGCGCACCACCCGCGCCTCGATGCCGTTGCGGGCGAGCACCTCTGCGGTGCCCTCGGTCGCGAGGATCGTGAATCCCAGCTGGCTCAGGCGCAGCATGGGCAGCACGATCGCGCGCTTGTCGCGGTCGGCGACCGACACGAACACCGACCCGGAGTTCGGCAGCCCGCCGTACGCGGCCTCCTGGCTCTTCGCGAACGCCTTGGGGAAGTTGGAGTCGATCCCCATGACCTCGCCCGTCGAGCGCATCTCCGGGCCGAGCACGGAGTCGACGACGTTGCCCTCGACGGTGCGGAAGCGCTTGAACGGCAGCACGGCCTCCTTCACGGAGACCGGGGCGTCCATGGGCACGACCGAGCCGTCCTGGGCGGGCAGCAGCCCGTCGGCGACGAGGGAGCGGATGTCGCGGCCCACCATGATGAGCGACGCGGCCTTGGCGAGCGGGATGCCGAGCGCCTTCGACACGAACGGCACGGTGCGCGACGCGCGCGGGTTGGCCTCGAGCACGTAGAGGATGCCCTGGCCGATCGCGAACTGCACGTTGAGCAGACCGCGCACGCCGATGCCGGCGGCGATGCCGAGGGTCGCCTCGCGCACGCGGTTGATCACGTCGCGGCCGAGCGTCACGGGCGGCAGCGTGCACGCCGAGTCGCCGGAGTGGATGCCGGCCTCCTCGATGTGCTCCATGATGCCGCCGATGTAGAGCTCGGTGCCGTCGTAGAGAGCGTCGATGTCGATCTCGATGGCGTCGTCGAGGAAGCGGTCGACGAGCAGCGGGGAGCCCGGCGCGATGATGGCCTGATCCTTGACGCGCTCGAAGTAGTCGGCCATCGACTCGGTGTCGTAGACGATCTCCATGCCGCGGCCGCCGAGCACGTGCGACGGGCGCACGAGCACGGGGTATCCGATGTCCTCGGCGATGCCGATGGCCTCCTCGCGGTCGGTGGCCGTGCCGTTCTTCGGCGAGATGAGACCGGCGTCGTCGAGGATCTTCGAGAACAGCCCGCGCTCCTCGGCGAGGTCGATCGCCTCGGGCGTCGTGCCGAGGATGGGGACGCCCGCATCCTTGAGCCCCTGCGCGAGACCCAGTGCGGTCTGCCCGCCGAGTTGGACGACGACGCCCACGAGCTCACCGGACTGCGACTCCGCGTGGATGATCTCCAGCACGTCCTCGAGGGTGAGCGGCTCGAAGTACAGCCGGTCGCTCGTGTCGTAGTCGGTCGAGACCGTCTCCGGGTTGCAGTTGATCATGATCGTCTCGAAGCCGGCGTCGGAGAGCGCGAACGACGCATGCACGCACGAGTAGTCGAACTCGATGCCCTGCCCGATGCGGTTCGGACCGGAACCGAGGATGACCACCTTGCGGCGGTCGCTGGGCGTGACCTCGCTCTCGAGGTCGTAGCTCGAGTAGTAGTAGGGCGTGAGGGCCGGGAACTCCCCCGCGCACGTGTCGACCGTCTTGAAGACGGGGCGCACACCGGCGGACCAGCGGATGCTGCGCACCTCCGCCTCGGAGAGCCCGCGCAGCGACGCGATCTGCGCGTCGCTGAAGCCGTGGTCCTTGGCGTGGCGCAGCAGCGCCTCGTCCAGCTCGCCGGCCGCGGCGATCTCCGCCGCCACCTCGTTGATGAGCTCGATCTGGTCGATGAACCACGGGTCGATCTTGGTCGACTCGAACACCTCGGCGTTGCTCGCCCCCGCGCGCAGGGCCTGCTGCACCGTGACGATGCGGCCGTCGGTGGGTACCGACGCGATCGCGAGCAGGGCATCCTTGTCGCCGGGCTCGCCCTCCCAGTGGAAGCTGCTGCCGCGCTTCTCGAGGGAGCGCAGGGCCTTCTGCAGGGCGGTGGAGTAGTTGCGGCCCATGGCCATGGCCTCGCCCACCGACTTCATGGTCGTCGTGAGGCGCGTGTCGGCCGCCGGGAACTTCTCGAACGCGAACCGGGGCACCTTCACGACCACGTAGTCGAGCGTGGGCTCGAACGACGCGGGAGTGACCTTGGTGATGTCGTTCGGGATCTCGTCGAGGCGGTAGCCGATCGCGAGCTTCGCGGCGATCTTCGCGATGGGGAATCCGGTCGCCTTGGAGGCCAGCGCGCTCGAACGGGAGACGCGCGGGTTCATCTCGATGACGATCACGCGGCCGTTGGCGGGGTCGATCGCGAACTGGATGTTGCAGCCGCCCGTGTCCACCCCCACGCGGCGGATGATGTCGATGCCGATGTCGCGCAGGTTCTGGTACTCGCGGTCGGTGAGGGTGAGCGCGGGCGCGACGGTGATCGAGTCGCCCGTGTGCACGCCGACCGGGTCGACGTTCTCGATGGAGCACACCACGACGGTGTTGTCCGAGGTGTCGCGCATGAGCTCGAGCTCGTACTCCTTCCAGCCGAGGATCGACTCCTCGAGGAGCACCTCGGTGGTGGGGCTCTGGTGCAGGCCGTCGCCGACCATGCGCTCGAGCTCGGCGCGGTCGTACGCGAAACCGGAGCCGAGGCCGCCCATCGTGAACGACGGGCGCACCACGAGCGGGTAGCCGAGGTCGTCGGCCGCGGCGACCGCCTCGTCGAGGGTGTGCACGATGTGGCTGCGCGCCACGTCCGCGCCCGACTCGAGCACGAGCTCCTTGAAGAGCTGGCGGTCCTCGCCCTTGTTGATCGCCTCGAAGTTCGCGCCGATGAGCTCGACGTTGTACTTCTCGAGGATCCCGTGGTTGTGCAGGTCGATCGCCGCGTTGAGCGCCGTCTGGCCGCCCAGCGTCGGCAGGATGGCGTCCGGCTTCTCCTTGGCGATGATCGTCTCGATGACCTCCCACGTGATGGGCTCGATGTAGGTCGCGTCGGCGAAGTCGGGGTCGGTCATGATCGTCGCGGGGTTCGAGTTGACGAGGATGACGCGCACGCCCTCCTCGCGCAGCACACGGCAGGCCTGCGTGCCCGAGTAGTCGAACTCCGCGGCCTGCCCGATGACGATGGGGCCGGAGCCGATGACGAGCACCGAGTTGATGTCTGCGCGCTTAGGCATTGGTGTCCTTCTGGGTGCTGAGCACCATGTCGCGGAAGCGGTCGAACAGGTAGTTGGCGTCGTGCGGGCCGGCCGCGGCCTCCGGGTGGTACTGCACCGAGAAGGCGGGGATGTCGAGGGCGTTGAGGCCCTCGACCACGTTGTCGTTGAGGTTGACATGGCTCACCTCGACACGGCCGAACCCGGCCGGGCTCTCGCTCACCACGCCGATGGGCGCGTCGACCGCGAAGCCGTGGTTGTGGCTCGTGATCTCGGTGCGCCCGGTCGAGACGTCGACGACCGGCTGGTTGATGCCGCGGTGCCCGAACGGCAGCTTGTACGTGCCGAAACCGAGCGCCCGGCCCAGCAGCTGGTTGCCGAAGCAGATGCCGAAGAACGGCAGGTCGGCCTTGAGGATGCCCTGCAGCAGTTCGACGTGCTGGTCGGAGGCGGAGGGGTCGCCGGGGCCGTTGGAGAAGAACGCGGCGACGGGCTCGATCGCGAGCACCTCGTCGAGGGTGACGGATTGCGGCAGCACGTGCACGTCGAAACCGCGGGCCGCCAGGTAGTTGAGGGTCGAGGTCTTGACGCCCAGGTCGAGCACGGCGACGCGCCCGATGCTCTCCACCGTCGCGGGGATGACATACCCGTCGACCGTGGAGACCTGGCTCGACAGGTTCTGGCCCGCCATCCCCGCGGCGGAGCGCACGATGTCGAGCTGCTCGGAGGGCGTGAGTGCGGCATCCGCGCCCGAGAAGATGCCGCCGCGCATCGAACCGGCGTCGCGCAGCCGGCGCGTCACCGCGCGGGTGTCGATGCCGCTGATGCCCACGACGCCCTCGACCACGAGCTGGTCGGGCAGCGAGCCGTTCGCGCGGTAGTTGGAGACAATGCGGCTGGGGTCGCGCACGACGTAGCCCGCGACCCAGATGCGGCTCGACTCCGGGTCTTCGTCGTTGACGCCCGTGTTGCCGATGTGGGGCGCGGTCTGCACGACGATCTGGCCCGCGTAGCTCGGGTCGGTGATGGTCTCCTGGTAGCCGGTCATGCCCGTGGCGAAGACGACCTCGCCGAGGCTGCGGCCCTCGGCGCCGTACGCGCGCCCGGTGTATCGCGTGCCGTCCTCAAGGACGAGAAATGCTGCGGTCATGCTGTTGCCTTCTTGGGTAGGAGCTGGTCGATCGCCTTCTCGAACGCGTCGGGGTCGATCATCCTGAAGTAGCTGTCGACGGTCGCGTCGCCGAGCTTCCACTCGACGAGGTCGAGTCCGCCCGGCTCGACCACGCGGTCGATCGTCCAGGTGGCCGAGCGGCGGTCCAGCACGTCGGCGCGCGGGATCCACACGTCGTCGGAGCCGGGGCGCTGCACGAGCAGGCCCGTGTCCGTCACCGTGAGCGAGGCCGAGCTGCGGAAGCCCAGGCCGTGCACGGCGATGCGGTCCAGCGGGTTGCCCGACGCGGTCGTTGCGACGTACTTGCCGTCGAACGTGCCCAGGGCGGCGCCGAGGTCCGCGGGAACGGCGACGGGCGCGGCCACGTGCTGCTGGCGACGACGACGGGCGCGCCAGCCGAGGTACATGAGCGCGGGCAGCGCCACGATGAGCACGATCGGGACGACGATCAAAAGGGTCCTATCCATGGGATGCCTCCCTGGCAACGCGGTGTTCTTCGGCGACGAGGGCGGCATCGACGAGCTCGCCGTCGAGCACGGTCGCGTGGCCGTGGTGGACGGTCGCGATCACCCGCCCGGGCAGCTGCCGACCGAGGTACGGGGAGTTGAGACCCTTGCCGCGCAGGTCGCTCGTCGCGAACGTGCGCGTGGCGCTCGGGTCGTAGAGCGTGAAGTGCGCGGCGGAGCCCGGGGCGAAGGGGGCGTCGTAGCCCGCGAGCAGGCCGATCTCGGCGGGAGTGCGCGAGAGCACCCGGGCGACATCCGACCAGTCCAGCTGGCCCGACTCCACGACGGCCGCGTGCACGACGCTCAGCGCGGACTCCAGCCCCACCATGCCGTTGGCCGCCTCGTCCCAGGCGCAGTCCTTCGACTCCGTGGGGTGCGGCGCGTGGTCGGTGGCCACGATGTCGATGGTGCCGTCGGCGAGGGCGGCGCGCAGGGCGTGCACATCCTCGTCGCGGCGCAGGGGCGGGTTGACCTTGTACCGGGAGTCGTAGCCGCGCGCGAGCTCCTCGGTGAGCAGCAGGTGGTGCGGCGTGACCTCGGCGGTGACCTTCACTCCGCGGGCCTTGGCCCAGCGGATCACGTCGACCGATCCGGCCGTGGAGACGTGGCAGACGTGCAGGCGCGCGCCGACATGCTGGGCCAGCAGCACATCGCGCGCGATGATCGACTCCTCGGCAACGGCGGGCCAGCCGGCCAGCCCGAGCTCGCCCGACAGCGCCCCCTCGTTCATCTGGGCACCCAGGGTGAGGCGCGGCTCCTGCGCGTGCTGCGCGACCACGCCCCCGAACGTCGTCACGTACTCGAGGGCTCGGCGCATGAGCAGCGCGTCGCTCACGCAGTGCCCGTCGTCGGAGAACACCCGCACCCGGGCGCGGGACTGCGCCATGGCGCCGATCTCGCTGAGCCTCTCCCCCGCGAGCCCCGCCGTGACGGCGCCGATCGGCCGCACGGTGACGTAGCCGTGCCGATCCCCGAGGGACTGCACCTGCTCGACGACGCCAGCGGTGTCCTGCACGGGCATCGTGTTGGCCATCGCGAAGACGGCGGTGAACCCGCCGATCGCGGCGGCGCGGCTGCCCGTGAGCACGGTCTCGCTCTGCTCGAACCCCGGCTCGCGCAGGTGGGTGTGCAGGTCGACGAGGCCGGGGAGGGCAATGAGCCCGTGCGCGTCGATCTCCCGGCTGATCGAGCCGGTCGAGGCCTCCTCGGCGAACCGGCCGTTCTCGACGAAGAGGTCGGCGGTCGTGCCGTCGGGCAGCTGCGCACCCTTCACACGAATGCTCATGAGTCGCTCCCAGCAAGCAGGTGATACAGCACGGCCATCCTTATCGATACCCCGTTGGCGACCTGCTCGAGCACGGTCGACTGGGGCGAGTCGGCGGCGTTGGCAGAGATCTCGAGGCCGCGATTCATAGGCCCGGGGTGCATGACAATGCTAGCCGCAGGCAGGCGCGCGGCACGCTCATCGTCGAGCCCCCACTGGCGGCTGTACTCGCGCGCGTTCGGGAAGAACGCGGCGTTCATCCGTTCCGCTTGGATGCGCAGCATCATGACCACGTCGGGGCCGGCGTCCACCGCGGCGTCGAGGTCGTAGCCGACCGTCACGGGCCAGCCCGAGGTGTTGACGGGCAGGAGTGTCGCGGGCGCCACGAGGTTCACCGTCGCGCCGAGCGTCGTCAGCAGCCAGATGTTCGACCGCGCCACCCGGGAGTGCAGGATGTCGCCGACGATCGTCACCGTGGTGCCATCGAGGCCCTTGCCGCGGGCATCCGCCCCGTGCAGCCGCCGGCGGATCGTGAACGCGTCGAGAAGCGCCTGGGTGGGATGCTCGTGGGTGCCGTCGCCCGCGTTGACGATGCCCGCGTCGATCCAGCCGCTGTCGGCGAGAACCTTGGGCGCGCCGCTCGCCGAGTGACGGATGACGACCGCGTCGGCGCCCATCGCCGCGAGCGTCTGCGCGGTGTCTTTGAGGGACTCGCCCTTGGAGACGCTCGAGCCCTTCGCGCTGAAGTTGATCACGTCGGCGCTCAGGCGCTTCGCGGCCACCTCGAACGAGACGCGCGTGCGGGTGGAGTCTTCGAAGAACAGGTTCACGACGGTCTTGCCGCGCAGGGTGGGCAGCTTCTTGACCTCGCGGTCGGCGACGCCCGCCATGTCTTCGGCGATATCGAGGATCGCGATGGCCTCGGCACGGGAGACGTCCTTGGTGGAGAGCAGGTGCCTCACTGGATCGTCACCTCCTCGCTGTCGTCGATGCCGAGCAGGCGCACGTTGATGCGCTCCTCGGCGGAGCTCGGCAGGTTCTTGCCCACGAAGTCGGCGCGGATGGGCAGCTCTCGGTGCCCGCGGTCGACGAGCACGGCCAGGCGCACGGCGCGCGGGCGGCCGAGGTCGCTCAGGGCGTCGAGTGCGGCGCGGATGGTGCGGCCCGAGTACAGCACATCGTCGACGAGGATGACGGTCTTGCCGTCGATGCCGCCCGCGGGGATGTCGGTGGGGCTGGGTGCGCGCGTGGGGTTCTTCGCCAGGTCGTCGCGGTACATGGTGACGTCGAGCGCGCCGACCGGCACGCCCGGCAGCAGGGCGCCGAGCCTGCGCGCCAGCAGGACCCCGCGCGTAGGGATTCCGAGGAGCACGAGGCCGTCCGAACCGCGGTTGGACTCGAGGATCTCGTGGGAGATCCGAGTCAACGCACGCGCGATGTCAGCTTGCTGCAGCACAGAGCGTGCAGGCATTCTGACCTCCTTCCCCGCCTCTCAGGACGGAACTTAAAGGAAATCTGTTGGGACGACTATACCCTCCCCACCGACGCGCGGTCGTTCGCGCATCCCGCTACCGATCGGAACGAGCGCGCGAGGCGCTGACGACCGCGGAAGCACTCGAGCGCTAGCCCCAGCGCTTGAGCAGGTAGCGCTCGAGCAGCCCGACGAGGGCGTCCGTGACCTTGCCGAGGATGCCCAGCAGGATGATCACGAGGAACAGCCGGTCGATGCGTCCGTTCTGCTGCGAGTCCACGAGCAGGAATCCGAGGCCCAGCGAGGCGCCCAGCAGCTCCGCGGCGACGAGGAACAGCCACGACTGCGCGAGGGCGAGCCGCAGTGAGGAGATCACCGACGGCACGACCGCCGGGAGCTGGACGAGCCCGAGCAGGCGGGTCCCCGTGAAGCCGTACGCGCGCCCGGCCTCGACGAGCTGCGGATCGACGTGACGCAGGGCCGCCGACACGGTCGTGAACACGGGGAAGAAGGCGCCGATCGCGATCAGCGTGACCTTCGAGTCCTCGTTGATGCCGAGGTAGAGGATCAGCAGCGGTACCCACGCGAGCGAGGGCACAGAGCGGATCGCGCCCAGGGTCGGGCCGAGCAGCGCGCTCGCGAACTTCGACAGCCCCACGGCGGAGGCCACGATGAGCCCGATCACCGACCCCACGGCGAAGCCGATGAGAACGCGCTGCGTGGAGATCGCGACCGCCTGGTACAACTGCCCGCGGTTGTACAGGTCAACGCCCGCGAGCCAGACGCTCGCCGGCGACGGCAGCCGGTACGCGGGCACGAGGCCGAGCGTGACGATCAGCTGCCACACCCCGAGCACGGCGAGCGGGATGATCGCACCCAGCACGATTCGCACCCACAAGGGCCACTGGCCCCTCACGACCCGTGCGCGCGCCGGAGCGGCGGGCCCGAAATCGGTGCCCGCCGTCCGTGCAGGTGAGTCGAGCTGATCAGCCAATGAGCGACGGGTTCGCGTTGTCGATGAACTCGGTGTTGAAGAGGGTGTCGAGGGCGTCGTCGATCTGGTCCTGGCTCGCGACCGAGCCGATGGTGACGAAGATCGGGCCGATCACCGTGAGCACCGCGGTCTGCTTCGCCCCCGGAGCGGGGTCGACCTCGAGGTTGGTGCGGTCGATGAGCACGGACTCCGCGATGGCGATGTCGATACCGGCGACCTCCGCGAGGATGGCGGCAGCGTCATCCGGGTTCGCCACGGC
>Ga0247738_10000313_pt1 | contig 19424 bp, 18 predicted proteins | sample UWRJL013104B2_FD_180936 | JGI IMG/M metagenome (GOLD analysis project Ga0247738, IMG submission 180936) | Plant litter microbial communities from Arlington Agricultural Research Station in Wisconsin, United States - UWRJ-L013-104B-2 | ecosystem: Environmental > Terrestrial > Plant litter >...
CAGGACACGTTTGCGTCCGGTAATCTGGATCAGGAGATTGTTGGTGAGATCGAAATGCAGCGGCGTGAACGTGCCAGCCGGCCCGACCCAGAGCATCCCCGGCTCCGGCCCGAGCAGATGCGAGATCGGGCGGATATCGGCCATAAGCGGCGCAAAAGCGGCCTGGTTCGCGGCATTATTATAGGCCGTGATATAGGCGTCGTTGCCCAGGCTCTGCTCGATCAGGTCGAGATAGTCGGTGAATGGCGCGACTTGCTTGTGCCGGTCCTTGGCCAGCTCGAAATCGCCTGCCCCTTCCCGCTTGCCCTGAAACTCCACCGGCGCAGCGCCGACGGCCTTGCGGAGATAATCCGGCGTCCATTTGCCCAGCGCCGGCCAGTCGGCAATCGCCCCGGCGATGAGACATGGGCGCGAGGTGGCATAGAAATGATCGCGAAACTGCTCGCCGCTCAGCCCCTCGCAGCGCATCAGCGCGGCCGCAGTGGGCGAAACCCGCCGCTGGCGCTCCATGACATCGAGAATCCAGTCGCGCCGGGCCAGCGCCAGTGCGTCGGCCTTTGAGGCAGGATTTCCGGCGAAATTGCTTGTCTGGATCGGCGGCGCAACGGCCGCGCGCTCGCCCGAAAAACCGGTGCCGCGCAACGCCATGTCGAAGCGCAAGTCATGCGACTTCGATGCTGACTGCGGGTTGGCAAGAAAAGGCGCTGCTGCGGGAGGATCAGGTTTCTGGCTCAAAATCTGTCCTCCCGCATGCAGTGCGCCCCGTTTAGCGCGTCAGCTTCTTGTAGGCGAGGCGCGTCGGCCGGTCGGCAGCGTCACCCAGACGGCGGCGCTTGTCTTCCTCATAGGCCGCGAAATTGCCCTCGAACCATTCAACATGGCTATTGCCCTCGAAGGCAAGGATATGCGTCGCGAGACGATCGAGGAAGAAGCGGTCATGGCTGATGACCACGGCGCAACCGGCGAAATTCTCCAGCGCATCTTCAAGAGCACGCAGCGTCTCGACGTCGAGATCGTTGGTCGGCTCATCGAGCAGGAGGACATTGCCGCCCTCCTTCAGCATCTTGGCGAGATGAACGCGATTGCGCTCACCGCCTGAAAGCAGGCCGACCTTCTTCTGCTGATCGACGCCCTTGAAGTTGAACGCGCCCACATAAGCGCGCGTCTGGATCTCGTTCTTGCCGATGGTCATGAGATCATGGCCGCCGGAGATTTCCTCCCAGACATTGTGATTGGGGTCGAGCGAGTCACGGCTCTGGTCGACATAGCCGAGCTGAACCGTCGAACCGACCGTGATGCTGCCGTCATCAGGCTGCTCCTGCCCGGTGATGAGCTTGAACAAGGTCGATTTGCCCGCGCCGTTCGGCCCGATGACACCGACGATACCGCCCGGCGGCAGCAGGAATTCGAGGTTCTCGAACAATAGCTTGTCGCCATAGCTCTTGGTAAGGCCCTTGGCCTCGATCACCTGACCGCCAAGACGCTTGGGGATCTGGATGATGATCTGGGATTTGCCGGGGGCGCGATTTTCCTGCTTTTCGACCAGCTCGTCAAATGCGCGGATACGCGCCTTGCTCTTGGTCTGGCGGGCCTTGGGAGACTGGCGAATCCACTCCAGCTCTTCCTTGATCGCCTTCTGGCGCCCGGCGTCTTCGCGCTCTTCAAGCTCCATGCGCTTGGCCTTGGCATCGAGCCAGGCAGAATAATTGCCCTCATAGGGAATGCCCCGGCCACGATCCAATTCCAGCACCCAGCCCACGACATTGTCGAGGAAGTAGCGGTCATGGGTGACGAGGATGACGTTGCCGGCATAATTGATGAGATGCTGCTCCAGCCACTGCACGCTTTCGGCGTCAAGATGGTTGGTCGGTTCGTCGAGCAGCAGAATTTCCGGCTTCTCGAGCAGCAGGCGGCAGAGCGCGATGCGGCGCTTTTCACCGCCCGAGAGGTTCTCGACCGACCAGTCGCCCGGCGGGCAGCGCAGCGCTTCCATCGCGATTTCGAGCTGGTTGTCGAGCGTCCAGCCATCGACCGCGTCGATCTTCTCCTGAAGCGTGCCCATTTCTTCCATGAGCGCGTCGAAATCGACGTCCTCCGGCGGATCGCCCATGATTTCGCTGATCTGGTTAAACCGGTCGACGAGGTCGGCGACGCCGCGAACGCCATCCTTCACATTCTCGATCACGGTTTTGCTGGCGTCCAGCTGCGGCTCCTGCGCGAGATAGCCGACGCGGATACCTTCCGCTGCCCAGGCCTCGCCGACGAACTCGGTGTCGAGACCCGCGATCACCTTCATCAGGGTCGATTTACCCGCGCCGTTGACGCCGATGACGGCGATCTTGGTACCGGGCAGGAACTGCAGGTGAATATTATTGAAGACAGGCTTCTGGGCGCCGGGGAAGGTCTTGGTGAGCCCCTTCATGACGAAGCTGTACTGGACGGCCATCGAATTAGGTCCTCTTGGGAAGGCGTGGAGTTATCTGTGAATCCGCGCCCGGTTAGCGGAGGGCGCTGGACTTGGCAAATGCCTGCTTGAGCTAACAAGACATCGTGATTCGACGTCGAATTTCCAAGTGGATTGGTTGATAAATGCCTTGATTTCGCTGTTGCACACGTTAATGGGGCCTGACGTGCACCCAACGGGGCACGCCAAAATGCTATGGGAGCCAGAAAAAATGAACAAGTTTGCTGTTGCCTGCGCCGCTGCTGCGCTGATGAGCCTGGCTGCGTGCGGCGAGAAGCCGGCGGCTGAAGCCAACAACGCTTCGAACGAAGCTGTTGCCAACGCAATCGACAACACCGCGAACGCAATCGACAACGCCGCCAACGCGACGGCCGAAGCGACCAACGCGACGCTGGCGAACAACGCCGCTGAGTGAATGCTTCCGGCCTGAGGGCTGGTGCACGCAAGGAGGGGCTGCGCGGAGACGCGCGGCCCCCCTTTTGTTTCTAGGCCCCATTTGCTTGGGTCTATCGTGGTTTCGGGACTATTTCGGGACTATTTCAGTACCGGGGTGCTGGCATGAATGCCGCCAACACCCTTTCCGCTTGCGCTTTGCAATGCCGGGAAGCTAAGGGCACCGCCAGTCGGGGAGTAGCGCAGCCTGGTAGCGCATCTGGTTTGGGACCAGAGGGTCGCAAGTTCGAATCTTGTCTCCCCGACCACTTATTCAACGGACTATAAAATCCCTCCTTTCGCCGGCCTGCAGCCGGTTTGCACGAAGGGCCTTCATGACGCTGGGACCGGACGCGTTGAAAGTTGCAGTTCTCCTTCCCTGCTACAATGAGGAAGGCGCCATCGGAGAGACTGTGCGCGCGTTTCGCGCTGCTCTGCCGGATGCCAAGATCTACGTTTACGACAATAACAGCACGGACCGGACCAGCGAGGTCGCCCGCGCGCAAGGTGCCATCGTCGGCGTCGAGCGGATGCAGGGCAAAGGCCATGTCGTGCGCCGCATGTTCGCGGACATCGAGGCCGACGTCTATGTGCTCGCGGATGGCGACGCGACCTATGACGCGACCATGGCGCCCAAGCTGATCGACATGCTGCTGGGCGAGCGCCTCGACATGGTCGTGGGGGCTCGCAAGTCCGAAGTAGAGGCGGCCTATCGCCGTGGACACCGTCTCGGCAACGCGATGCTCACCGGCATATTGGCGCAGATTTTCGGGCGGACGTTCACGGACATTCTCTCGGGCTACCGCATTTTCTCGCGCCGCTTCGTCAAAAGCTTCCCCGTGCTTTCGACCGGCTTCGAGATCGAGACCGAGATCAGCGTACACGCGCTTGAGCTGCGCATGCCGGTCGGTGAAGTGGTAACGGCCTATGCGGTGCGGCCGGAAGGATCGCTTTCCAAGCTGTCGACCTTCCGCGATGGCTGGCGCATCCTCAACACCATCATCAAACTCTCGCGTATCGAACGCCCGGTGCAGTTTTTCGGGCTGATCGGGGCCGCTCTGGCGCTGCTGAGCGTGATTCTCGCGATTCCGCTGGCGATCACCTATTTGCAGACTGGCCTCGTGCCCCGCTTCCCGACGGCCTTGCTGGCGACGGGGCTCGTCATCCTGGCGTTCCTCTGCTTCTTCTGCGGCCTGATCCTTGACACGGTCGTGCGCGGGCGGCTCGAAGTGCGCCGCCTCGCCTATCTCTCATTCCCGGCGCCCGGCGAGCACTGAGGCCCGCCGCGACGCGTGCTTTCAGGGCACGCGCAGCATTCTCGCCTGCTCGCGCAGGTCGTCAGCTGCACCCGGATTGGCCTTGATCGCCGCTTCAAGCGCCGCGCGGGCCTTGTCGGGCTGGTTCAGCGACATGCGGCTGCGGATCAGCATCAGCCAGCCTTCGACTCGCCCAGGCTCGGCCTTGAGCTTCTCCTCGAGCTGGGCGACCATCCCCTCAGCCATCTGGCGCTGATCGGCGGGCGACATGGACGCTGCTGCCTCTACCTGATCGCGCGTCGGCCCCGGAGCGGCCTGCCCCGCCACGGGAGCGGGTTGCTTCACAGCGGCAAGAATTGCTGCCGTTTCGATCTTGTTTGCCTTGCCCACCTGCTCGATCGTGCGCCGCAGATCGCCTTCCCATGGCGCACCGGACGGCGTGTCGCTAAGCAGCGCCAGCCAGTCGGCAATGGCGCCGCGGTGATCGCCGGCCAGGTTGCGCGCGACGGCCAGAAAATAGCGCGCGCGCGGATCCTTCGCATCGAGTTCATGCGCCTTTCTGAATGCTTCGAGTGCATCAGCCGGCATCGTCTCACTCTTGCGGGCCATCATCAGTGACTCGCCGAGCGACGACCACATAATAGCGCTGTCCGGCTGCAATTCCGTCGCGCGGCGATAGGCGCTGACCGCCTCGCCATAGCGCTCAGCACCGAAATAGGCCCAGCCAAGCGATTGCCAGGCCGCGACGTCGTCCGGTTTCTCGCGGGTGCGTTGTTCGATGGCCGCTATCCCGTCTGCGGCATTGCCCTGCCCCGCAGCGTCCGCGACAACCGGCGCAGGGATCGCGCGATCGACATAGAGCCGATAGCCAACGCTGCCGACAGCAATCAGCGCTGCGGCGGCAAAGCCCCAGCTTGCATAGCGCGAGAAATAGTCCGGTTCGGCCATGGTCGTGCGTATCCTGCCAGCCAGTTTGGAGGGAGGGCCGACTTCGCCGCAAAGAGGCGCTCGTGCAAGCGCCAAAACAATGATGTTTGCGCGCTGCCCGCTGTCGGGTGCGGCACGGCACGCAACGCCCGCCCCATAGACTTCATCGAGTCGGCGCCTTACATGCGCGGCCATGAATGTTGCTTTCGCCAAGATGCACGGGCTCGGAAACGATTTTGTCGTGATCGATGAGCGCAGCGGACCTGTCGCCATGACGGGCGCTCTTGCGCGCGCCATTTCGGATCGGAAAACCGGCATTGGCTGCGACCAGCTCATCCTGATCGGCGCGTCAGACAAAGCCGATGTCGCGATGCGGATCTTCAACCAGGATGGCAGCGAAGTCGAAGCCTGCGGCAATGCGACGCGCTGCGTGCCGCTGTTCGTGGGCCGCGACGTCACCATCGAGACGGCAGCGGGCATATTGAACGCCCGCAGCCGCGATGGGCTGATCAGCGTCGACATGGGTGAGCCGCGCTTCGAATGGCAGGATATTCCGCTGGCCTATGCGATGGACACCCGCGACATGCCGGTGAGCTGGGACGATCTGCCCGCGCCTACCGCTGCGAATATCGGCAATCCGCATGTGATCTTCTTCTGCGAAGATCTCGCTGCCATCGATATGGCGCGGCTTGGCCCGCTGATCGAGCATGATCCGCTCTTCCCGGCGCGCGTGAACGTCAATTTCGCGCAAATTATCGGCCCGGATCATATCCGCCTCACCGTCTGGGAGCGCGGTGTCGGTCTCACGCGCGCTTGCGGAACGGGCGCTTGCGCGACGGCCGTCGCAGCCATCCGCCGCAAGCTTTGCGCCGGGCCAGTGCGCGTCAGCCTCGAAGGCGGCGATCTCGTCATCGACTGGGCACCGGGTGGGCGCATCATCATGACCGGCCCGGCCACTCACGTTTATGGCGGCAATATCGATCTTGAGGCGCTGGATTTCGGGGCGGAATGAGCGGCCCGGATATCATTACTCTGGGTTGCCGGCTCAATATCGCCGACAGCGAAGCCATCCGTCAGCAACTCGGCGATCGGAGCGACCTGATCGTCGTCAATAGTTGCGCCGTCACCGGGGAGGCCGTCCGCCAGACGCGGCAGGTCATCCGTCGCGCAAGTCGCAACCGGCCCGATGCGCGCATCGTCGTGACCGGCTGCGCGGCTCAGACTGATCCTGCGATGTTTGCGGCCATGCCCGAAGTGTCGCAAGTCATTGGAAATGCCGAAAAGTCGGATTTCTCCCGTTTCCTCGCGCAGAATGAGCGGGTCAACGTCAGTGACGTCATGACGGTTGCCCGGCAGGCGCCTCAGCTTCTCGCGGCCTTTTCCGAGCGCGTGCGTGCCTTTGTTGCGGTCCAGAATGGCTGCGATCATCGCTGCACCTTCTGCATCATTCCCTTCGGGCGTGGCCCGAGCCAGTCCGTGCCGATGGGCGCGGTGGTCGATCAGATCAGGCGGCTCGTCGACGAGGGCGTTCAGGAAATCGTGCTGACCGGCGTCGACGTCACCAGCTACGGCCCCGACTTGCCCGGCAGCCCGAGCCTCGGCCATCTCGTCGAGCAGTTGCTCATCGGCGTCCCTGCCCTGCCCCGCCTGCGCCTGTCTTCGCTGGATGGCATAGAGATTGACGGGCGGCTGTTCGAGCTTCTCACCGGCGAACCGCGTCTCATGCCGCATATCCATCTTTCGCTACAGGCCGGCGATGACATGATCCTCAAGCGCATGAAGCGCCGACACAGCCGCGCACAGGCGGTGGATCTGGTGGCGCGGCTTCATGCCCGCCGCCCGGACATCGCCATTGGTGCCGATATCATTGCGGGTTTCCCCACCGAGGACGATGCGATGTTCGAAAACAGCCTTGCGCTCGTCCACGATTGCCGCATCGTCCACGGCCATATCTTCCCTTATTCGCCGCGCAGTGGAACACCCGCAGCACGCATGCCGCAGGTCGATCCGGTTCTTGTGAAAGAGCGCGCCGCCCGGCTTCGCGCCGCCTGCGCCGATCAGCGCGCCACCTGGCTCGGGTCGCTCGTGGGCTCGGAGCAGAACGTGCTTGTCGAGACCAGCGGGCTGGCCGGTCATGCCGAGAATTTCGCGCCGGTTCGCTTCACCCAGCCCCAAATTGCGGGCGCAATCGTGACAGCACGCATTGCGGGGCTTGAGGACGGCGCTCTCATCGCGCAAGAGCAGGCCCAACATGTCTGAAACCTCCGAACCATCCAGCTGGCGCGACCGTCTTTTCGGCGGCTTCAAGCGCACCTCCGACAAGCTCGGCGAAAATCTCTCCGGCCTGTTCACCAAGGCCGCGCTTGATGAACAGACGCTCGACGAGATCGAGGAAGCGCTGATCGTCACCGATCTCGGCCCAGCCATGGCCGCGCGCATCCGCGATCGCCTCGCGGAAGGGCGGTTCAACAAGGAACTGACGGAAGACTATCTGCGCGAGATCATCGCCGAGGAAATCGAGAAAGTCCTCATTCCGGTCGCCAAGCCGCTGGAGATCGAAGCTTTCCCCCGTCCGCAGGTCATTCTCGTTATCGGCGTCAACGGGTCGGGCAAAACCACGACCATCGCGAAGCTCGCCCATCTGTTCCAGGAGCAGGATTATGGCGTGATGCTGGCGGCTGGCGATACGTTCCGTGCGGCTGCCATCGGCCAGCTCAAGGTCTGGGCCGACCGGCTGGGCATCCCCATCGTTTCGGGGCCGGAGGGCGGCGACGCAGCCGGCGTGGTGTTCGATGCGGTGAAGCAGGCCACCGCGCAGGGTATCGACATTCTGATCGTCGATACGGCCGGGCGCCTCCAGAACAAGCGCGAGCTGATGGACGAACTGGCCAAGATCCGCCGCGTGCTCGGTCGGCTCAATCCGGCAGCGCCGCATGATGTTGTTCTCGTGCTCGATGCAACGACTGGCCAGAATGCGCTTTCTCAGATCGAGATTTTTCAGGAAGTCGCCGGCGTGACCGGCCTCGTCATGACCAAGCTGGACGGTACCGCGCGCGGCGGCATGCTCGTGGCCGCTGCGGAGAAATTCAAGCTTCCCATCCATGCCATCGGCGTGGGCGAGAAGATTGACGACCTGCGCCCCTTCGACGCCAATGAACTGGCGCGTGCCATTGCCGGAGCCGCTTATGCCCGCTGACAACAAGCCGATCGACGTTACCATCGACAGCGCTCCGATCGCGCCGGGGCCAAAAGGCGAGAGCTGGCTTCCGCTCGCGCTCGATTTCGGCCCGCTGCTGGTCTGGTTCCTCTCCTATCGTATCGCCCGCTGGCATTTCGGCGCGGCAGACACTGTGCAGAACACGATCGTCTCGACCGCAGCATTCATGGTTGCCATCATCGTGGCTGTGCTGGTCAGCAAATGGAAGCTCGGCCGCGTTTCGCCGATGCTTTGGCTGTCGGCGGGCTTGGTCATTTTCTTCGGTGGCCTCACCATCTATCTGAAAGATCAGAGCTTCATCCAGATCAAGCCGACCATCATCTACGCGTTCTTCGCGCTGATGCTGCTGGTCGGCTGGATGCGCGGAAAGCCGCTGCTGCGCTATGTGCTCCAGTCCGCTTATGATGGGCTGGACGACGCGGGCTGGCTCAAGCTCTCACGCAACTGGGGCCTGTTCTTCGTGGCTCTGGCGCTGGGCAATGAAGCGATGCGTCAGGTGCTCAGCTTCGACACATGGCTTACGGTCAAGGTCTGGGGCGTCACGGCGTTGACCTTCCTCTTCGGCGCCGTCAACCTGCCCATGATGATGCGACATGGCCTCAATCTGGTCACTGAAGTACCGGAAAAGAAGGGCTGATCAGTCGATCGCGGCCCAGCCATAAGCCCGTTCGACCGTCGTGACGATCAGCCGGTAATGCGCATACCAGCGCTCCCGACCCAGCCCCCGCACCGCTGCATGTTCGGCATCCGCCTTCCATGCCAGCGCACTGGCTTCGTCCGCCCAATAGCTCACTGTAATGCCGAGGCCATCATCGCCGCGCGCGCTGTCGATCCCCAGATAACCCGGCTGAGTCGCAGCCAGCGCCACCATGCGCTCGGCCGCTTGGGCATAGCCCGCCTCGTCCGCATCCTTGCGCAGAGCGACGAAAATGACGGCAACGGTGCCTGCCAAAGGCAAAACGCCCGGAATCCCGGCCATAGCGATCTCCTCCCGACATCGCGCTCTTGCCACGCGCCCCGGATTTTGCAACGGCGATTGCAGATGCAGAGCTTCCACACATGACCGTGCAACGACCACCGGTTCCGTCACGGGAGCTGTTCTTCTTCCGTCAGTTCCTGAAGTCGCCAAGCAGCGTCGGTTCAATCGTGCCGACCTCTCGCGCCGCGATCCGCTCGATGCTCGCGCCAATCGATTGGAGCGATGTGCGCTGCGTGGTCGAATATGGCCCCGGCACTGGCGTCTTCACGCGCGAGTTGCTGGCCCGGCTCGGCCCTGAGGCGCGGCTGATCGCAATCGACACCAACCCGGATTTCACTGCCTACCTGCGCAAGGCGATCCACGATCCGCGGCTCATCCTGATTGATGGCAATGCCGTGAACGTGGAGACGATCCTCGCGGTTCATGGCTTCGAACAGGCCGATTTCGTCATCTCCGGCCTGCCTTTCTCGACCGTTCCGCGCGCCGTGGCCCATGCCATCATGGACGCGACGGCGCGGGTCGTGCGGCCAGGCGGCGCATTCCTGATCTACCAATATTCGCTGTTCGTTCTGCCGATGTTGCGAGCGCGCTTCGCCCGGGTCGATCTCACCCGCGCCTGGCGCTGCGTGCCCCCTGCCCGCGTTTTCAAGGCCTGGAAGGCACCCGTCGCCGACGCCTCAGTCCCCGCGCATGTCGCGCCGGAAATTGAGGCGGCGAGTCACGGTATAGTCGAGCACGCCGACTAGCAGATAGTCGAACCACCAGCGCAGGCGGCGCAGCGGCCCGGCCATCGCGCGATAGGCCGCCTCGTCAATCGGCCTGCTCTGCTGCGCCATCGCATCGATATCGGCGCGCACGGCCTTCGCCACGGCAGCATCCTCGATCCGCAGCATCATCTCGACGTTGATGAACAGCCCGCGCATGTCGAAATTGGCCGATCCGACATAGGCCGTATCGTCGATCACCAGCAGCTTGGCATGAAGCATCTGTGGTTGATACTCGAGTATCGTCACGCCCGATCGCAGCAGGCGTCGGTAGAGATGCCGAGCCGCGCCGACCGTCGCTATATTGTCCGACCGGCTTGGCACGACGATCCGCACGCATCCTGACCGCGCTGCCCTGCACAGGCGGCGGACCATGCCCCATCCGGGCGAGAAATAGGCCGCTGCCATGTCGAGCTCATGGTCCGCCTTCAGATCGCGCCGCACGCAGCGCGCCCATCCGTTGAGATGGCGAGTCGGTCCGCCCATCAGCCAGACCGCCCGGCCTTTCCCCGGATCCCATGTGCGCACCATCCGGCGCAGCGCGCGAAAGCTCTGCCGTTCGCTGAGCGTCCACGCCGCCAACCCGTCGAACCAGCGCTCGAGCGGCACGACAGCCGGGCCGTCGACAATCATGCCCATGTCCCGCCAGCCCGTGGGATCGTCTTCGGTCGCGAAATAGCTGTCGGCGATATTGAACCCGCCGATCATCGCGCGGCGGCCATCGGCAATCGCCATTTTCTGGTGGTTGCGGATGAGATAGCGCGTGGATCGCCGATTGCCGAAGCGGCCGAAGCGCGCGCCTGCCTCGATCAGCGGCGCGAAGAAGCTGTCAGGCGTCGTCGCCGTTCCGAATGCATCGACCAGCAGCGTTACGGCGACACCGCGATTGCAGGCGTCGATAAGGGCTTCGCGGACGTCGATCGCGCTGCCACGCCGGTCGATATAATAGAAATAGAGGTCGAGCCGGCGCCGGGCATTGTTGATCAGGTCGAGCAGCGCGGCGAGCCGTGCCGGGCCCTCTGGTTGCAACGATAGCTTATTGCCCTCGACAACAAAGCTGTTGCTGTCATACGCACTCCGGATAGGACGCTCCTCAATCATCTCCGTCTAGATGGGGGAAAGGAGACGGCCTGCCAACCGTGCTTTTCATTGACTTGCGACCGGTCGGCTGTTAGCGGATCGCTCTTTCCCGCACACTCTCTGTAGCCGAGGAGCCAATTATGGCGCGCGTTACTGTCGAAGATTGCATCGACAAGGTTTCCAACCGTTTCGATCTCGTCCTGCTGGCCGCTCAGCGCGCCCGCTCCATCTCGGGCGGCGCCGAACTGACGGTCGATCGCGACCGCGATAAGAATCCGGTCGTCGCTCTGCGCGAAATCGCTGAAGAGACGGTCATTCCGGAAGATCTCAAGGCCGATCTGATTGGCTCGATGCAGAAGATGCAGATCGACGACGACGATACGCCGGACGAAATCGGCTCGCTGTCGCGTTCGGCCGAGGCGCTGCGCCTCACGGCTGCGACGCCGCCGCGCAATCATAATCTGGGCGCCGATTACGACGGCTGACCGATTGACCATCCTGCGGGCGCCATGCTCGCACGGAACATGAAAAGGCCCGGCGTTGCTCAATGCACCGCCGGGCCCTTTCGTTTGCACTGGATATGCAGGGGTCTTATTTCGCCGGACAGGGATAGCGCGTCCGCATGATATCGTAGAAAGCGGTCTTCACGCTGGTGCGCTGACGCTGCTCCTTGGGAATTGCGGCCAAGCTGCCGAGGAACTGGTCGCTCGTCATGCGGTTCTTGGGGTCCTTCGATGCGGCACTGCCGGGCGGCGGCGGACATCCCAGCGCTGGATCGCCTGCAGGCGCCGCCCTGTCGTGATCCACTTTATAGGCTTGTGTGATACCCTTCATTTCCTCGACGAGCGCATTGATTTCCTTCTTATGGAAGACGGCCATCATGCCCTTGGCCTTGAGTGTCTGCGCGCGTGTGAGGAATTCCTCGACCGTCAGGGCAGAAGCCGGCGCCGCAGCGCCAAGGCCGATAGCGAGCGCTGTCATTGCCACATAGCGACCACTGCATATGTTCGCGCGCGCCATTTGCCTCTCCCCGCGTCACCAGACGCTGGCATGGCTATAGCGGCGGGACGGCGGCTGTGGAAGCGTAGGCCGGTTCAGGGCACCGGTGGCGCGGCGACGGGCTCGATCACCAGCGGTATGGCATCGGGCCGAACACGCTCAAGCGGCCGGCTGCGCAGCACATGAGACTGGACGAAAGGCTCGACAATCGCTGCGATCCGATGCGAACGGCCCGACTGGATCGCAAGATTATAATAGCTGTTGGCAATGACGTCCGCGATCTGGACGCCCGGGCAACGCGCACTATTGGCAAGGCTTGCCGTGCCGAAATTGGCGAGCATGGCCGCGATGTCCCGGCGTACCTTCTCCAGCACCAGCGCGTCATAGCGCCCCTCATCGACAATGAAATTGGCGCAACCGCCGGTCTCCGGCAGCCAGTCATCGACCAGTTGTCCGAGCAGCGCGACATAAACATCAAAATCGCTGGGACGCCCGATGGTCGGGAGCAGATCGGTCTGCGCGATGCAGATCCGTGCCCGGCCACCGAAACGCTCGAGCAGTTCGAAGAACAGGGCGCGCTGGACCAGGTCGATCCGGCTGCCCTTGAGTTCCCCGCGCAGGCCCGTGATCGCCTTGAAGCGACGAAGCAGGCGTTCGGCATCGTCTTGCGCGATACTGACGCCTGCCATCGTCATGGCTCCAGCCGAGAGCCCACCGCTCTCATCGACATAGATGGGCACGCGGCCCTCCCCTACCTATATGAGCCTTCCGGCTCGGGGCCTTTATGGGCCTTCCGGCTCAGGCGTTCTGCGTTTCCGCGTCGTCCTTGGCGGCCTTGCTGCGGCCGCTGCGGGGAATCGACGTGCCGGCGACCGGAACAGGTGCAGCCCGCAGCGCTTCATTCTCGCGCTGCAGTTCGCCCTTCTCGATCAGCGTATTGATCTCGTCGCCTGAGAGCGTCTCGAACTCAAGCAGCGCCTTAGCCAGAATGTGGAGCTGGTCGGTATGATCGCTCAGCAACTGCTTGGCGCGATTATAGCCGGTTTCCACGACGCGACGGATTTCCTTGTCGATCTTCTGTGCCGTCTCGTCCGACATGTGGACGCGCTGGCTTTGCGAATAACCAAGGAAGGTCTCGCCCTGCGGCTCTTCATATTGAAGCGGACCGAGCTCGTCGGACATGCCCCATTGCGTCACCATGTCGCGGGCAAGATGCGTCGCGTACTGGATGTCGCTGGAAGCGCCGCTGCTCACCTTGTCATAGCCGAAGATGAGTTCCTCGGCGACGCGGCCGCCCATGGAGACCGCCAGGTTCGCGTACATCTTGTCGCGATGATAGCTGTAATTGTCCCGCTCAGGCAGGCGCATGACCATGCCCAGAGCGCGACCGCGCGGAATGATCGTCGCCTTGTGGATCGGATCGGACGCCGCCTCGTGGATCGAGACAATGGCATGACCGGCCTCATGATAGGCCGTCATCTTCTTCTCGTCCTCGGTCATGACCATGGAGCGACGTTCCGCGCCCATCATGACCTTGTCCTTGGCCGCCTCGAACTCGCTGGAGGCGACAAGGCGCTTCCCGCGACGCGCCGCCATAAGCGCCGCTTCGTTGACGAGATTGGCGAGATCGGCACCGGAGAAGCCCGGCGTACCGCGTGCAATCGTGCGTGGGTCCACGTCCGGCGCAAGCGGCACCTTCTTCATGTGAACTTCGAGGATCTTGACGCGGCCTTCAATGTCGGGACGCGGCACGACGACCTGACGATCGAAGCGGCCCGGACGCAGCAGCGCCGGATCGAGCACGTCGGGGCGGTTCGTGGCAGCAATGATGATGATGCCTTCGTTCGCTTCGAAGCCGTCCATCTCCACGAGGAGCTGGTTCAGCGTCTGCTCGCGCTCGTCATTCCCATTACCGAGACCGGCGCCGCGATGGCGGCCCACGGCGTCGATTTCGTCGATGAAGACGATGCACGGCGCGTTCTTCTTGGCCTGCTCGAACATGTCGCGGACGCGCGAGGCGCCAACGCCGACGAACATTTCAACGAAGTCCGAGCCGGAGATGGTGAAGAACGGCACGCCCGCCTCGCCCGCGATGGCGCGTGCGAGCAACGTCTTGCCGGTGCCGGGCGAGCCGACGAGCAGCGCGCCCTTGGGGATCTTGCCGCCGAGCCGCGCGAAGCGAGTCGGATCCTTCAGGAAGTCGACGATTTCTTCGAGTTCCTCGCGCGCTTCATCAATGCCGGCAACGTCGTCAAACGTAACCCGACCGGATTTCTCCGTGAGAAGCTTGGCCTTGGATTTGCCGAAGCCCATGGCGCCGCCTGCCCCGCCGCCCTTTTGCATCTGGCGCAGGACGAAGAAGGCAATGCCGAGGATGAGAATGAACGGCAGCGACTGATAGAGCAGGATCATCCAGAAATTGGGTTGCTCTTCAGGCTGGCCGGAATATTTGACGTTATGCGCGTCCAGCAGCGCGGTCAGCTGCGGATCAGGCACGGCATAGGCCGTGAAGCGCTCGTCATTCTTGAGGATGCCGCTGATCCGGTCAGGCGCGATCGCCACTTCCTTGACATTGTCTCCCACCACCTTGGCCCGGAATTCGGAATAGGCCATGGGCGTGCCCTTCTGCGCGACGCTCTTGCTATCGAAGACCGTCACGAACATCAGAAGTGCCAGGAAGACGCCCGCCAATATCAGCGCGCTCTTGATCCAGGGATTGCCTTGCGGTTCCTTGTTATCGTTCATTTCATCTCACTTTCGGGTGCCAAGATAGGGAACCTGCCCCGGAACGCAATGGTTAGCCCACTCGTCTGGGCGGCGCGCGGCAAACGGTCCAACATTTGCCGCCCGTCACGACGCAATCGGCGAGCGTCACTGTCTTACCATCGAAAAGTTGAACAAGCGCTTGATCAATTGATGGTCCACGCGGCGATGTTGCATCCGGATTGATCTTTTCGATCATGTGCATGAGCACGCGGCGCAGGATTGCGGGCGGAAAATCGGTCTGATCCAGCACCAGAACGCCCGCCTTATCGCTGATATTGCGCTCGATAATCTGCCGTGCAGCCCAGTCCAGCGCATCATCCGCCTCCGCCAGCGCATCCAACGAGCGCGCGAGCCGGGCAGGATCGAACAGATCATGACCGGCAAGCTTTGCGCGCAGTCGTGCTCTGTCGAAATGCGGATCGACATTGCTGGGATCGTCCACGAAGGGCACGCGGCGCTGCTCGCAATAAGCACGCAGTTCCGCGCGTCGGAAACCGAGCATGGGGCGCAGAAGCTGATCCTGCCGTGCGCGAACACCGGCAAGTCCGCCGACGCCCGATCCGCGATTGAGCCGCATGATCAGCGTTTCGATCTGATCGTCGGCATGATGCGCGGTCAGCAGCCAGTTGAGCCGCCGGTCATTGTACCAACTGCGCAGCAAAGCGTAGCGCACAGCCCGCGCTTCGGATTGGAGATTGCCGCGAATCGGCGCTTCCGGGTGCAGCGTCACATGGGGCACGCCCTGTTCGACGCACCAACGCGCCACCATCGCCGCCTCGTCCTGCGCTTCGGGCCGCAAGCCGTGATCGACTGTCGCTGCTTCCACCTGCCCCGGCCAGACCTTCGCCGCCAGCGACAGCATCGCCATGCTATCCGCGCCGCCGGAAACTGCCAGTCCAAATCGATCGGTAGTGACAACAGCCCGCCCGATCAGGTGCGCGGTTGCTTCGTTCAGCCGCGCTCCGGGATCGCTTGCGCCAGGTTTATCGGTTTCGGGGTCAGGCACCGCACTTGGCGGCGACACGGCCCTTCGCGACCATGTCTTTCACATTGGCGGGCAGAGCGGTGCCGAACCCGTCGCGTAACTCATCATAAGCCAGGCAGGCGTCTTTGGGGCGCTTCAGCTGGATGAGCGCCTCGCCAACCCAAGCAAGGCTCTCGGACGCCCGGTCGCCTTTGGGGCGCGCGCGATAATTTTCGAACAATACCTTGGCTGCCTGTGTCGGCTTTCCATCGTCGAGATAGGCGCGGCCGAGCAGATTGCCGGTGCGGCTCGCGGTCGGATCATTGCCATATTTGGCAAGCGTATCCTCAAGCTGGGCCTGCGCCTCGGGATAGAATTTCGCCGTCCAGAGGCGGAAACCATAAGTATACCCGTCGAGCGCCGCATTGCCGGTACTGGGCCGCTCAATCGCCGCGACGGCGTCTGTCCGGCCCGCCGAGACGGCACTCGGCCGGGCAATTGCCGCAGGTGTCCGCGGAGTGGCTGCTGCGGGACGCGACGGTGTCGGGGTCGTAAACGCGGGCACTTCGATTGGCGGAGCTGCTGCGGCAGTGGCCTGCGCCTGAAGCGCCTGAACCTGCCCTGCGAGCCGCGTATTGGCTTCCTCGACCTGGCGCAGACGGAAACCGCTTTCCTCGACCTGTCCGGTGAGGCGGGCGAGCTGCGATTCAATGGCGCTGACGCGTGCGGTCAGGTCCGCCAACGGGGTCGATGCGGGTGCGCCCGTCTGCTGGGCCGGTGGTGGCGGAGGCGTCATGTCCGGCGAAACGATCTGGCCCGCGCCGCCCGGGAAGACCTTGCGCTGAACCGCCTGCATTTCCTTTTCCAGCTTGTCGACGCGTCCTTCGACCGTCTTCTGGGCCAGCACCGGCGAACCGGCGAACAGCAGGCTGAGTGACGCCGCCGCAGTGAGGAGGCGGGATCTGGAGCGCGAGAGGGCGGGGAAAGTCATGATGATCGTCCTGATGATGTTGCGACCGTCCATAATGGATCGCGCGCAATGGTAAAGCAGCGCCGTATCAATTGGTCATGAACCGGGCGCGAACCGCCATGGCGGCGCGCCAATGTGGTCGAAACGCAATTGCTCAGCGCGTCGGTGCTTCGCCATCCGATGGTGGGACTGCCGCCGGGGCGCTGGTCGGAGCACGAACTGCCCGACGCACCGCGGGCGTTGCCGCGCTAACCGGACCGCTCGCATTGCCCGCCGCGGCACCAGTGTCGTCAGGGGCAGCCGGTTGCCGCGCCCGTTCCAGCAGCGCCGCAGCGCTCACCGGCACATCGGATATGGTCCGCTCTGCCGGGCCGAGCGGCGGAATGGCCTGCCCGCCCACCGTCACTGCCAGCGCATCCGGGCGACCGGTGAGGATCATCGGATCGCGGGCATTGTCCGGCAATGTATAGCTGTCGCCGCGCTTGAGAGTGCCTTCGTAGAGGCGCGTACCATCGGCCTGATAGATGCGGATCCAGACATCGTCCGCAGCCGTCATGACGACGGGACCCGTGGCCACCGGCACCACCGGCGCTGCCGGACTGGTCGTGGCCTGCTGGCCGGCTTCAACGGTTTCGGCGGCTTGCGACGCGATCTGATCGTCCGTGGGCGGTGTCATCAGCTGCATCCGCCAGATGCCATAACCAGCGGCAAACGCGATCACGATCAGCAACGCGGCCCATGCGAGCCAACGCGGCGGAATACGTGCCGGGTTAACGGCTTCCTCGAATTCATAAGTGCTGTGACCCAGCCCGCCCATCTCGCCGATTTCTTCGCGCAACTGCGCGACGAGCGCGGCATCATCCATGCCGACTGCGCGGGCATAGGCGCGTGCGAAGCCGGAGACATAGGTCGTGCCGGGCAAGGCGGCATAATCGCCTTCTTCCAATGCGGCGAGATGTCGCAAGGGCACGCGCGTTGTATCGGCGACATCCTTGAGCGTCAGGCCGGCGGCTTCGCGCGCGGCGCGCATCGATGCTGCAGCGCTGCTGGGCGCCGCTGGTGAATCCTCGTCAGTCCCAATGATCAGCTCAGACATTGTTTTGCCCGTTATCCGTTGTCTTCGCCCGGCGAGCTTGTCCCACGCGTCCTTGCGTTATGTCAACTTGCTTCCGTGCGATTTCAATGCGGCGCATCACGATGTCGAGACAGGCACTGAGCCGGGGCTAACGCATAGCCCGGAGGGTCATCAGTTCAGTTCGACCTGATGATCCTTCGCCCATTGTTCGAGCGTATCGCGGAGGTTCGCAGTGCGTCCGCGCAGTAATCCCGGCATGTCCGCGCGCAACGCCGCGAGGTCGAGCGAGCGGATCATCGCCTTGACCGGGCCGATGGATGCCGGGGTGATCGAAAGCCGCTTCACGCCCAGTCCCATGAGCGTCATCGCTTCGAGCGTTCGCCCGCCCATTTCGCCGCAGACACCCACCGTCACCTGATGCTCATCGCATGTGCGCACGACACGATCGAGAAAGCGCAGGATCGCGATGCTCAGCCAGTCATAGCGCTCCGCCAGCTTAGGGTTTGCGCGATCGGCGGCGAACAGGAACTGCGTGAGATCATTGGTGCCGATCGACAGGAAATCGAGCTCGGGCAACAGGATGTCCAGCACTTCAGCCAGCGCGGGCACTTCCAGCATGGCGCCATAACGGATCGTGGCCGGCAGCTTCTTGCCATGGCTCGCGAGCCAGGCCTTCTGCTTTTCGAAGAGCGCCTTGGCTTCCATATATTCCCAGGGCTCGGAGATCATCGGGAACATGACGTAGAGCGTGCGCCCGGCAGCGGCCTCCAGCAACGCGCGGGCCTGCGCCTTCATCAGCCCATCGCGTTCGAGCGACAGGCGCACGGCGCGCCAGCCCATCGCCGGGTTTTCCTCCTGCTCGACCTCGCCGGTGCGCAGATAAGGCAGCGCCTTGTCGCCACCGATATCGACCGTGCGGAAGATGACCGGACGCGAACCCGCCGCGTCGAGAACATCCTTGTACAGGCGCTGCTGGCGTTCGCGCTGCGGCAGGGTCGCCGAGACGAGGAACTGAAATTCGGTGCGGAACAGTCCGATGCCATCCGCGCCGGTCACATCAAGCGCCGCCACGTCGTCGCGCAGCCCGGCATTGACCATAAGCTCGATGCGCGTTTCATCCTTGGTGATCGCTGGCAAGTCGCGCATCGCCGCATAAGCCGCGCGGCGCTTCTGGGTCAGCGTCAGGCCAGCCTCGAATGCCTCGTCCATCGGGTGCGAGGGACGAATGAACAGCCGATTCTGGTTCACGTCGAGAAGCAGCAGGTCACCCTCGTTGATGAGGTGACGCAGGTTCTTCACGCGGCCAAGCACGGGCACGCCCATGGCGCGCGCGACGATGATGACGTGCGCGGTGAGCGAGCCTTCTTCGAGCACGAGGCCCTTGAGCCGGCGCCGGTCATATTCCAGCAGTTCGGCCGGGCCGAGATTGCGCGCGATGAGAATGCTGTCCTGACGCAGGCCAAGCTGCGCCGCCGTGCCAAGCTGGCCCGAGACGATGCGCAGCAGCCGGTTGGAGAGATCCTCCAGATCA
>Ga0247738_10000314_pt1 | contig 19400 bp, 14 predicted proteins | sample UWRJL013104B2_FD_180936 | JGI IMG/M metagenome (GOLD analysis project Ga0247738, IMG submission 180936) | Plant litter microbial communities from Arlington Agricultural Research Station in Wisconsin, United States - UWRJ-L013-104B-2 | ecosystem: Environmental > Terrestrial > Plant litter >...
ACGTGCGCCAGGCGCTCAGCGACCTGGGCCTGCACAGCGACGAGGCACTGGCCGAGGCCGGCATCGGCATTCTCAAGATGGGCCTGATCTACCCGGTGGAGCCGGACATCGTGCGCGAGTTCGCGCGCGGCATGCCCGAGCTGCTGGTGGTGGAGGACAAACGCCCGTTCCTGGAGCTGTTCCTCAAGGACATCCTCTACGGCGCGCCCGACCAGCCGCGCATCGTCGGCAAGCAGGACGAACTTGGCGCACCGCTGCTGCCGCTGCAGGGCGAGCAGTCGGCCGACACCATTGCGCGCGCGCTGCTCAAGCGCCTGGGCCCGCTGGTGCAGACGCCGGTGGCGCAGTCGCGCGCGCTGGTGCTCAACCCGCCGCCGGCCTTGAAGCGCGCGCCCATCATGCTGAGCACCGCGCGCACACCGTACTTCTGCTCGGGCTGCCCGCACAACTCCAGCCTGAAGGCGCCCGACGGCGCCATCGTGGGCGCAGGCATCGGCTGCCACATCATGGACCTGTGGATGGGCGAGGGCTTCGGCACCGTCAAGGGCTACACGCAGATGGGCGGCGAAGGCGCGCAGTGGGTGGGCCTGGCGCCCTTCACCGACACGCCGCACTTCTTCCAGAACCTGGGCGACGGCACCTTCGCGCACTCGGGCAGCCTGGCGATCCGGTTCGCGGTGGCGGCCAGGAGCAACGTCACCTACAAGCTGCTCTACAACTCGACCGTGGCCATGACCGGCGGCCAGGACATCCTGGGCGGCATGACGGTGCCCAACATGGTGAAGTTGCTGGAAGCCGAAGGCGTGGCGCGCATCCTGATCACCAGCGACGACCCCGGCCAGTACACCAGCGGCAAGGTCGGCAGCGCCGAGGTGTGGCCGCGCGAGCGCCTGCTGGAAGCGCAGAAGCTGCTGGCCGGCACGCCGGGCGTGACCGCGCTGATTCACGTGCAGCAATGCGCCACCGAAAAACGCCGCCTGCGCAAGCGCGGCAAGATGGACTACAAGCCGCGTTCGACGATCATCAACGAGCGCGTGTGCGAAGGCTGTGGCGACTGCGGCGTGAAGTCCAACTGCCTGAGCGTGCAACCGGTGGAAACGCCCTATGGCCGCAAGACGCAGATCCACCAGTCTTCGTGCAACCAGGACTTTTCCTGTGTGCAGGGCGACTGCCCCTCGTTCGCCACCATCGAGGCACCCGCGCTCAAGCAGAAACTGCGCGGCGGCCAGCGCGTGCCGCTGCCGGCCGCCCTCGCGCTGCCCGAGCCGGTGGCGCGCGTGCCGCAGGATGCCTTCTCGATCTGCCTCACCGGCATCGGTGGCACCGGCGTGGTCACGGTCAACCAGATCCTGGGCACCGCCGCGTTTCGCAGCGGCATGAACGTGCAGACCTACGACCACACCGGTTCGAGCCAGAAGGCCGGCCCGGTGGTCTCGCACCTCAAGGTGCTGCCGCACGGCGTGGGCGGTTCACCCACCGTGGGCACGGCCAGCGCCGACCTGTTCTTGGTGTTCGACCCGCTGGTGGCCGTGAGCGCCACCAACATTGCCGTGGCCTCGCCCGAGCGCACGGTGGCCATCGTCTCCACCACCGCCGTGCCCACCGGTGAGATGGTGGCCAACAAGGCCAAGCACTACCCCGCGCCCGACCACCTGCGCGAGACGCTGGACAAGGTGACGCGCGCCGAGCACAACGTCTACCTGGACGCGCAGAACGTGGCCGAGCGCCTGATGGGCGACCACATGGCGAGCAACCTGCTGCTGGTGGGCGCGGCCTACCAGGCCGGCGCGCTGCCGATTCCGGCTGAAGCCATCGAGGACGCGATCCGCTTGAACGGCACCTCGGTGGAGATGAACATCGAGGCCTTCCGCTGGGGCCGCCTGCTGGTGGGCGCCCCGTCCAAGGTGGAGCAGGCCATGCAGCAGAACCGCGCCCCCGCGCCTGCGGCGGCCGAACTCTCGCCCACCGCGCGCGCGCTGGTGGACAGCGTGCCCGGCCAGGATGCCGCGCTGCGCGCCGTGCTGGAGCTGCGCGTGCCCGAGCTGATCGCCTTCCAGAACGCCGCCTACGCCGAGCGCTACACCCGCCAGGTAGCGGCGGTGTGGCGCGCTGAATCGGCCCTGCCGGGCGGGCGCAGTGCGCTGTCGATCGCGGTGGCGAAGAACCTCTACAAACTCATGGCCTACAAGGACGAGTACGAGGTGGCGCGCCTGTTGCTGGACGACGCCGAGCGCGCGCGCCTCACGCGCACCTTCGGCGAGAACCCGCGCATCACCTGGCACCTGCACCCCACCTTCCTGCGCAGCCTGGGCTTCAACCAGAAGGTGAAGTTCGGCCCCTGGTTCGCGCCGGCGCTCAAGCTGCTGCGCGCGGCCAAGGGCATCCGTGGCACGGCGCTGGACGTGTTCGCGCGCACCGAGGTGCGCCGCCTGGAACGCCAGCTGCTCGCGCACTACGAGGCGCTGCTGGCCCAGCTGGTGGAGGCGCTCAACGCCGGCAACCACGAGCAGGCCGCGCGCATCGCCGCGCTGCCCGACATGGTGCGCGGCTACGAACACGTGAAGGTGGGCAACGCACGCCAGTACGCGCAGGCCATGAACCGCGAAACCGCCGCCATGGGCCTGGCGCTGCCGCTCGCGCTGGCCTGAAGCACCGGTGCCTTGCGGCGCCGCGCGGGGTCAGTCGCCAGCGGGCGCGGGAGGGGCCGCAAAGTGCCCCAGGCCCTGGCTCAGCTCGTCGGCCGCGCGCCGCACCGCCGGGATGATCTCCGCCTGGATGCGCTCATCGGTGAAGACGTAGGTCGTTCCGGTGGCGTTGACGCCGGCGACGGCTTGGCCGCGCGCGTCAAACACAGGGGCGGCGATGGATCGGATGCCGAGGTGGAATTCTTCGTCGCTGAACACGTAGCCACGCTCTTTCGCGATCGCCAGGCTGCGCCGCAGCACCAAGGGATCCACGATCGATTTCTGCGTCCACGTGGAGAGGGGGCCGGCACCGATGATGTCGTCCAGCTCCGCATCAGGCTTGTAGGCCAGCAGCGCGCGGCCGATGGACGTGGCGTAGGCCGGCAGCCGTGAGCCCACGTGGATGTTGATGGCATTGGGCTGTTCCATGCGGGCCTGTGCCACATAGACCAGTTCCTTGCCCTCCAGCAAGCCCATGTGCACGGAGGCGCCGACCTCGGTGCGCAACCGGTCCAGCACGGGTTGCGCGCGCTCCACCAGGGGAATGCGGTTGAGGTAGGCGAAGCCGAGCTGCATCGACAGGCTGGTGAGGCGAAAGGCGCGGCCGGACTCGTCGCGCGCCAGGTAGCCCAGCTTCTCCAGGGTGTGCAGGAACCGGAACGGCCGGGTGCGGCTCCAGCCCAGCCGGGCCGCCACCTCGGAGAGCGTGAGGGTCGAGCGGTCGCTGTCGAACGCCTTCAGCACGGAGAGCCCTTGCGACAGTGCCTCCACCCAATAGGGGTCTTTGCCTGCGGCTTCGCCTTCATTCGGGTTGTCCGTCTGCGGCGCGGGGGCGTTTTCTGTCTTGCGAACCATGGGTATTGCCGTTGGGTGGAGGCGATTCTACGAGGCCTGGAAGTGGTGGAGGTTGTCTGCGACCCAGTCGCCAAAAGGTCGCGGCGCGCGGCCTGTCGCCCGCACCAGGTCGTCCGTGAGGCGGGGTGGCACGGTGACCGATTTCTTCTGATAGTCCAGGATGCGAGCCGCCGCCGCAGCGGACGAGGCAGCGTTTGCCGTCATCTGCTGCAGGGCTTCTTCGTGCGCGATCTGCACGCACGCCACCGGACGCCCCAGCTGGTCCGCGATGCACTTCACCTGTTCCTGGATGCTCAGCAGCTGGCCGCCGGTGATGTCAAACGCGTGGCCCACGTGCTGTGTGCCGAGCAGCGATATCACGGCCAGCAGGGCGATGTCGTCTTCGTGCAGCGCGCTTCGCAGCGACGCCGGGTAGGGCGTGCAGACGCGCTGTTCCGAACGGATGCCGGGTGCCCACTGCAGGCAGTTGGAGGCCAGGGTGTCCGGGCGGATGAAGGTCCAGTCCAGCCCCGCCGAGCGCGCCGCATTCTCTGCGGCGCGGTGGCGTTCGGCGATCGGGTTTTCGCCGGGCGGCGCTTTGCTCACCGAGGCCGACGACAGCAGCACCACCTGCCGCACGCCAGCCTCGCGTGCCGTCTGGAACAAGGCCTCGCCGGCGTGCATCGGCGGGGCATACACAAAGGCGGCATCGATCGAACGGAACACCTCGCGCATCTGCGCCGGGTCGTTGTAGTTGCCCAGCACCGCGCCGGCCACCGGCACCGCCGGCGCAGAGGTGAACATGAGGCGCAGGTCCACGTTCTCTCGCGCCAGCCGGCGGGCGATGTGCCGACCCACGCGCCCTGCGGCTCCGGTGACCAGGATGCGCTTCATGCGCGAGAAAGAATCTGCCGGTAAGCGCGCGTCAGTTCGGCCTTGCCGGTCCCGCGCCAGGCGACCATGCCGTCCGGCCGCACCAGCACCGCGTCACCGCTGCGCGCCTTCAGGGGTGCGATGGACTCCACCACGCAGGCCTTCTGCGGCACGCCGAGTTCGAGCGCGATCGCATGGACGTCCTGGGCAAAGGCCGCGTCTTCCGTGTAGATCTGGAAATGCTGGCCCAGGGCGCGGCGCGTGTTGATCTCACCTTCACCCGAGCGCAGCGTGGCGAAGGGGATGCGCGCGCCCGGCGTGCCGGTCGGATTCGCCGGGTCCTCGAACGGATTCGACGCTGGGGGAACGACGTCGTCCGCAGCGCGCACGACCGCGCCGCCAGCACACACGTAGCCGAACATCATCCGGGCATGATCGATCGGCTCGCCGATGAGCGTGGCCAGGTCTTTCATGTCGCGCCGCTCCGCCAGGTTGGCCGCCTGCCAGGTGCAGACGATCTCGGCGTAGGGCCGGCGTTCGGTGTCGTAGGTCTGGAGCAGTTCGGGGCCGGCCAGGCCGCGCAGCACGTAGGCGATTTTCCAGCCCAGGTAGTAGCCATCCTGCATGGCGGTGTTGCCACCCTGCCCACCGGTGGGCGGCATCACGTGCGCGGCATCGCCGACCAGGAAGACCCGCGACGTGCACAGGCGATCGGCAATGCGGTGCGAGTAGTTGTAGGTGGTCTCGCCCGTGACCTCGAACGCCAGGTCGGGCACGCCGACCAGCAGGCGGATCAGCTCGCGCGTGGTCTGCGCATCGCGCGCGGGGTCGGCCGAGAAATTGGCCACCCATTGCCGTGGATCGTCGGTGCTCACGAGGATGCCGGAGCCGTCGGGCAGCTGCGCGTTCTTCACATAGTGGATGGTCATGGCGTTGTTGCCCGACCAGGGGGAGAGGTCGGCATTGAAACGCACCGCCGTGACCGACTTCAGAAGCCCCAGGCCGTGCGAGCCGATGCCGACCTGTTCCGCAATGGCCCCGCGAATGCCGTCGGCCGCCACGACGTAGCGGGCCTCCAGTGCGGTGGCCTCGCCATCGGTCTGGCCTTTCACGTGCAGCACCACATGCTCGGCCTGTTCGTCCAGGCTTTCGCAGGTGCAGTTGAACCGGATCTCCACGCCGAGTTCGGTCGCGCGCCGCAACAGCGCCTCCTCGGCTCGGGCCTGACTGGCCATGCCAGGAATTTCCGGCGAGAACTTTGAAAAATCGGGGCGGTGGGCAACGTGGTCGTAGATCACCTTGCCGGTCATGCTTTCGGACACCTTGGAGGTGATCCCGGGCACGCCCGGGGGCCGCGCCGCGTGGATCGAATCCGAGATGGCCGCCACGCGCATCGCCTCCATCGTGATCGGGTTCTGCCCGCGCGCCTTGGGCAGGATGGAGGTCGACGGATTGCGTTCGATCACCAGGGGACGAACCCCGTTCAATGCCAGGAACACGGCCGTGGAAAGGCCGGCAAGGCCTGCGCCGACGATGACCACGTCGTGCTTTTCTGTCTTCATGAGGACTCCTTCAAATCAAATGGTGACGCCGCGTTCCCAGTGGACGAGGCGCGTTCTGGCGAAAACGATCAACCGGTCTGCCGCCAGGCCGAGCAGTCCGAAGAAGGCCACGACCGCAAAGGCGGAGGCCGTATCGAAGTACGACGAGTAGCGAACGATGAGGTGGCCCAGGCCGCGCGACTCCCCCACGAACTCGGTCACGCACATGACGATCAGCATGATGGGCGTGGCCACGCGCAGCCCCGTCAGCAGGTACGGCAGCACGGTCGGCAGCAACACGTCTCGCGTGAAGCGCAGCGGGGTGGTTTCGTTGTTGGCCGCGAGCCAGACCATGTTGCGCGGCACGGCACGCGCACCGGCGTACATCTGCACGAAGATCGGGAAGAAGCACTCCAGGCCGACCTGGACCACCTTGGAGGAGGCGCCCAGGCCGAAGACCAGGATCACGACCGGATAGAGCGCCAGCTTGGGGACCGGGTAGAGCACCGAGATGACCGGGTGCAGCGCAGCGTCCACATAGCGGTTGCGCGCACACAGGATGCCGGCGGCCGAGCCCAGGACCACCGCGCAGAACAAGCCCGCAAAGCCTTTGGCCAGGGTGGACTGCGCGTTGTCCAGCAGCTCGCCGTTCTGCAGCAGCTCCAGGAATTGGGCGGCGATCTGGTCCAGGCCGGGGAACATCCGGGTGTTGCTGAGCAGCGCGAACGTGTGCCAGACCGCGAGGAACAGCAGGATGCCCGCCAGCTTCAGGCGCGTGCCATTGAGTTTGCCCACGGCCTAGCCTCCGAATTCCATGTTCTGCCCACGGCAGAGCCTGACCGCGAGTCTCTCCAGCACGAGATTGGAGAAGTAGCCCGCCAGCGCGATCATCAGGATGCCCGCGTACATCTGCCGGTAGTCGCCGTCCTGGTAGGCCAGCATCACCACCGAGCCCAGTCCGTCGGAGTGCCCCACCACCTCGGTCGCCACCATCAGGATGAAGGCCACCATCAGGCTGATGCGCAGCCCCACCAGCGTGCGCGGAAGGCTGGCCGGAAGCACCACCTGGAAGAAGGTGCGCACCGGGCCGATCTCGTTGTTGCGGCTCAACCAGAGGTAGCGCGGGTTGATGCCCATCGCGCCGCTCATCGCGTTGAGGTAGGCAGGGAAGAAGCAGCTCAGGGCGATGATCAGGATGCGCGAGGCATCGGAGAAACCCAGCCAGACCGCCACCGCAGGAAACAGCGAGATCTTGGGGATCGCGTGCACGAAGGCCTGCGACACATCGAACAGGTCGCGCACGGTGCGCGAGACGCCCGACAGCAGACCCAGCGCCACGCCCACCGCGCCGCCGATCAGGAAGCCCGCGTAGGCGCGCGACGCGCTTCGCACGGTCTGCCCCAGGACTTCGCCGTGCAGCAACCGCTCGGCGGCCGTGCCGAGAATGGCCAGCGGACCGAGGAAGTAGGCCGGAGCCGCTTCCCGGCGGCTCGCGAGTTCCCAGAGAATCAGGAGCAGGGCCACGAAGCCGAACGTGACGCCCCACAGGCGCTGACGTTCATTCGCAAGGTTGGGTTTCATGGGCGATTCCGGGCTAGGCGGCAGAGGCGCGGCGGATGAGATCCCAGAGGTGTGCGCGGTACTCCAGCACTTTGGGGTCCGATTTGGTGGCGGCGGTCCGGGGACGCGGGAGGTCGATCCGGCAGTCCTCCATCACCGTGCCCGGCTTGCCCCCGAGCACCACGACGCGGTCGCCCAGGAAGATGGACTCGGTGATGTCGTGGGTGATGAACACCACCGTCAGGCCGGAGGCCTGCCACATGCGCATCAGCTCTTCCTGCATCTCCTCACGGGTCGGCGCGTCCAGGGCACCGAAGGGTTCGTCCATCAACAGCACTTCAGGCTGCATGGCCAGCGTGCGTGCCAGCGCCGCGCGCTGCCGCATGCCGCCCGAGAGCTCCATCGGGTAGGCCTTGCCAAACCGGTGCAGCCCCACCTTGTCCAGGTAGGCGGTTGCCTGGTCGAGCGCTTCGGCCCGGCTCTTGCCGGTCTGTTCGATCGGCCAGGCAATGTTCTGCAGCACGGTTTTCCAGGGAAACAGGGTCGCTTCCTGGAACACCATGCCGAGCTTGCGGCTCGGTTTGGTGATGGGCTGCCCGTGAATTTCCACAGAGCCGGACGTGGGCGTTTCAAATCCGCCGAGCATGTGCAGCAAGGTGGTTTTTCCACAGCCGCTGGGGCCCAGAACGGTGACGAATTCGCCTTGCTGGATCTTCAGGTCCACGGGGCCCAGGGCGTGGACCACGTGGGACCCGCGCCTGAATTTTTTGACGACGGAGTTGATGGTGAGCATGGTCTGGGTGCCTTGGCAGTCAGGCAGGAACGGTTGTCCTGCGCGACCGGTTACTGGTGCAGCGCGTAGCCCTTGAGCAGCAGCTCTTCGGCCGGAACACTGCGGGCGGCGGGCAGGAAGCCGGACTCGACCATGTCCTTGATCGTCTCCTGCACATCGCGCACGTGGATGCGCCCGCCTTCGCTGCGGCCACCATCCGGCCCGGCATCCGCCGCGCCGGGGGTGAGGTAGTTCGCCGCGATCAGCTTGGCGTAGAGGGCGGCACGGTCCTGTTTCCATGCGGCGGTGGCGCTCAGGTAGTCGCTGCGCCAGGCGCAATACGCCTCAGGGTTCGCGGCGACGAACTTTTGCGTGAAGAACACCAGCGTGCTGGGGTGGGCCTGCTGGGTCGCCTGCATCGGCCGCATGATCACGTCCACGCCGCCGGTCTTCTGCGCTCTCGCCAGAAACTGCCGGGACAGCCAGGCCACGTCGATCTGGCCGTTGCGCAAAGCCTGCTCTTGTGCAGGGGGTGGCATGGAGACGTACTGCGCGTCGTTGGCTTTCAGGCCTTCGCGGCGAAGCGCGCTTTTGATCCAGTACTCGCTGATCGTGTTGGGGCCATAGAAGCCGATTCGTTTGCCCTTGAGCTGCCCGGTGCTCTTGATGCCGCTGTCTTTCATGACCACGAACGCGCCCTGGTTGTCGACGTCGTTGGTCTCCACCACCGAAGCGACGGCCCGCATGTCCAGGCCGACCCGCACAGCGGTGACCAGCGCCGTCAGGCTGATCGAGCCCGCTTCGAGCTGGCCGGCCTGCACAGCGGTCATGCGGTCGTTGGCCGCGAAGAGTTGAGGCTCCAGCAGGTAGAACCTGCCGTTGTTCGGGTACCGGGCCTTGTCCGCCCAGAGAAGGGCAAGCGGCTCTTCACCACCGCCGGTGAGCCCATAACGGATCTTCACCGGCTGGGCAGGCGGCTTGGCGTAGCTGAACTTGCTGCAGAGGTCTTCTGCGGGTGGGCCCCCCCGGGACGGTGCGGCCGGCTGGGCACCCACCTGCGCAGGGAGAACACCCAGCACCAGCAACATCAGGACGAGATGGCTCCTCAAGCCCAAGGTGAGGCAGGCGGGGAGCTGGATGCAAAGGGAGCGCATGGGATCTCCTGTGAAAAAAGGACCGCGCCCTCTGTGCAGGAAAAACTCCCTGGGGCACCGCGTTTGTTTTGAATACAAAACATTGATTAGCATTCAAAACACAGGCGCAAGTCTACCCCTGGCGCAAGGGGCGGCTGATCGGGAAAACCCTAGCGCCCGTGGCCGGCGATGAAATGGAGATGGAGGCCGCGCACGGCCTCCTGGGCGGTTACTCTGCGGCGACCGGCCCGGGGCCGTGAAGGGCGCCACGGCACTCGAACGGGCCCTCGATGAAGGCGTGCGGTTCGACGACGCACGGCCCATCCACGTATTCCGGGTAGACGTAGTCGCCACCGGACTGCACCAGGTCCGGCGGCATGACGCGCTCCATCTCCGGCCGGTCAGCGAGGGCGACCCTCATGTAGTCCGTCCAGACGGGCAGTGCCAGACTGCCCCCGGTCGCATTGCCCAGGCTGCGCGACTGGTCGTACCCGATCCAGACCACCGAGGCGACCCCGGACGAGTAGCCCGCGAACCAGACATCGCGGGCGTCGTTGGAGGTGCCGGTCTTGCCGGCCATGTCCTGTCGCCCGAGCGCCGCTGCGCGCCGCCCTGTGCCCTGCTGCACCACGTCGCGCAACATGCTGTCCATCACGTAGGCGTTGCGTTTCGAAATCACCTGGGCGCGGGGCGACACCGGGGGCGCCTCGTAGAGCACACCGCCACCACGCTCGCTGACCTTGAGGACGAGCCGGGATTCGACCCGTTGGCCTTCATTGGCAAACACGGCATAGGCCTCGGTGAGTTGCAGCGGGGTCACCGCGCCGGCACCCAGCGCCAGCGGGAGGATGGGGGGATTCAGATCGGCCGCGAAGCCAAACCGGGTGGCGAACTGCTGCACGTGGTCGGGACCGGCGGCGTCCATGAGGTTGACCGCCACCACATTCTTCGAGCGCGTCAGGGCCCGCCGGGCGGTGATGAAGCCTTCATATTGGTTACCGTAGTTGCGCGGCCTCCAGGCCTTGCGACCGCGCGCCGCTGGCGTGACCAGCCGCTGCGCATCGTCCACCAGCGTGCCGGGGAAATAGCCCTTCTCCAGCGCGGCGGAAAACACGAAAGGTTTGAAGGTTGAGCCGGGCTGTCGCACCGCCTGCACCGCGTGGTCGAACTGGTTGAACGCAAAGTCAAAGCCCCCGACCAGCGCCAGGATGTCTCCCGATTTCGCATCGATCGAGACCAGCGCGCCCTCCATCTGCGGCAATTGCCCGAGGCGCCAGTGTCCGGCCGCGTCGGCCACGACATGAATGACCGCGCCCGGTTCGATGCGCCGGCGGGCAGGCGCATCGGGTTTGAGCAGCGCGCTGGTGCTCGGGTCCAGGTTTTTTCGGGCGATAGGAACCCGCGTGCCGTCGCGCAAGGCGGCCGTGATGCCGCCGGAGACCGAGGCTTCCAGCACCACGGCCGCACGCAGGGCGCCGCTGTCCCGGTAGGGCGCGAGGGCCTTTCGAAGGCCGGCCGCATCGGTCGGCAGGGGCGGCTTCAGCCGCGCTTGCGGCCCGGCATGGCCGCGCTGGTTCTGCGCATTCAACAGCCCTGCGCGCAAGGCGCGGGTGGCCGCGTGCTGCTCCGCCAAGCTGATGGTGGTGATCACATCCAGGCCGCGCGAATAGGCCTCGTCCCCATACCGCTCCACCAGCATCTTGCGGACCTGTTCAACGGCATAAGCGGTGGCCGGGTCGGTTGATTGGTGGTTCAGCGACAAGGTCAGCGTTTCGGCGCGCGCCTGCTGGTAAGCCGATTCATCGAGATGCCCCAGCTCGCGCATGCGCTTGAGGATGTGTTGCTGGCGGATGACGGCGCGCTCCCGGTTGACCACCGGGTTGTAGGCCGAAGGGGCCTTGGGCAGACCGGCCAGCATGGCCGCCTCGGCCACGCTGAGCTGGTCAAGCGTCTTGTCGAAGTAGACCGACGCGGCCGCCGCGAAACCATAGGCGCGCTCGCCCAAGTAGATCTGGTTCATGTACAGCTCCAGAATCTTGTCCTTGCTGTAAACCGATTCGAGCTTGTAGGCCAGCATGATCTCCATGATCTTGCGGCGATAGGTTTTCTCCCGACTCAGGAAGAAGACGCGTGCGACCTGCATGGTGATGGTGCTGGCACCCTGTGCATGCTCGCGGGCCACGAGGTTGCCGAGCGCGGCGCGAGCGATGCCCGCATAGTCCACCGCCCCGTGTTCGTAGTACCGGGCGTCCTCGATGGCGAGCAAGGCCTGCCGCATCGTCTGCGGGATCCGCTCGATCGGCACGAACTGGCGCCGCTCTTCGCCGTACTCGGCGAGCAGGCTGCCATCACGGGCATGAATGCGCATGGGCAGCATGGGCTCGTAGTGGGCCAAATGGCCCACCTCGGGCACCTGTTGCCACAAGCGGTGCAAGGCATGGGCCGCGCCGAGGGACGCGCCCACGCACAGGCCGATGGCCAGTGCGGCGAAGAACCTGATCGTGAAGGGGGTTCGCATGCCGTTACTCCCACTTTTCGCGGTAGGCAAAGGTGGGCAGCCGCCACCCGCGTGCGATCGCCAGCCAGCGCAGCGCCAGACCACCGGCGAAGCTGATCGCGGTGTTCACATCGGTGTCCACGCCCTGGGCGCGAAGCACCAGGAAAAGCACACAGACAACCAGCGACACGCTGGCATAGAGCTCCCGCTGAAACACCACCGGCACCTGGTTGCACAGGACGTCGCGAACGATGCCACCGCAGATGCCGGTGATCATTCCGGACATGATCACCACCACGTTCGCGTAGCCCATCTCCAGTGCAATGCTGCAGCCGATCAACGAGAACGCGACCAGGCCCATGGCATCGAGCGCCAGAAAAACGCGCTTGAGCCTGCCCATGTAGCGCGCGATCACGGTGGTGAGCAGCCCGGCGGAGATCACGAGGTAGATGTACTCCGGATGCTGCGTCCAACCGATGGGAAAGCGACCGAGGATGAGGTCGCGGATGGTGCCCCCGCCGAGCGCGGTCACAAAGGCAATGACGGCGACACCGAAGACGTCCATGCTTCGGCGCCCCGCCGCCAGGGCGCCGGACATGGCCTCGGCAACGATGGCGATGAGGTAGATGATCGTCAGCACATCGCCTCCACAAGCACGGGAAGCGGCCGCCAGACGAGGGCGGATGAAAAAAACGGAATCATGGGCAAGGCTCAGGTGAAGGCAGGAACGCTGCTCGAGCAATTCCTGTGGCGCCTCTCCCCCTGTCCTTTTACCTGAGAGTTTCGACTGCGTTGGCAGTCTGCCCCTTCGGTGTGCCGCAGCGCGCGTGGTGCGCGCTCAGCCTCTCTCCAGTCGGCGAAATGTGTCTGCGGTCCGGTAAGCCTGAGCGATCATGGGAGGTTGCGCCTTCGGCGGAGGCGCAGCACGCCTCTCTCTCCCGCAGAGCGCCGCAGTCTATCAGAGGGCTTGCGCCCGATGGTCAGACCGGCGCGTAGGCACCCGTGCCACCGGGCCACTGCGTGAGCACCTCATGGCCTTCGGGCGTGACCGCCACCATGTGTTCCCACTGGGCCGACAGCGACCGGTCCTTGGTCACCACGGTCCAGCCATCGGCCATTTGCCGAATGTCGCGTTTGCCTGCGTTGAGCATCGGCTCGATGGTGAAGACCATCCCCGGTTCCAGCTTGAGCCCCTCGCCGCGCCGCCCATGGTGCAGCACGTTCGGTTCTTCGTGATAGACCCGGCCGATGCCGTGCCCGCAGTACTCGCGCACGACGCTGAAATGTGCCTGGTGAGCGACCGACTGGATGGCATGGCCCACATCGCCCAGCGTCGCGCCCGGCCGGACCTGCTGGATGCCCGCCCGCATGGCTTCGTACGTCGTCTCCACCAGACGGCGGGCCAGCGCGCTGGGCGCTCCGACGAAGTACATGCGGCTGGTGTCACCGAACCAGCCATCCTTGATGACGGCAACATCGATGTTGATGATGTCGCCCTTCTTCAGCACCTTGTCGGGCGAGGGGATGCCGTGGCACACCACCTGGTTGACGGAGGTGAGCACGGTCTTCGGATAGCCCTGGTAGCCCACGTTGGCGGGGATGGCTCCTTGAACGTTCACGATGTGGTTGTGGCAGATCTGGTCGAGCGTGTCGGTGCTCACCCCGGGCACGACGTAGGGCTCGATCATGCCGAGCACCTCGGCGGCCAGCCTGCCGGCGCGCCGCGCCATCTCGATGTCCTCGGCGGACTTGATGGAAATGCCGCGCCCCATCAGCGCTTTCCCGCTGCAGATGTGCGGGGCTTGCCGGGCGGAGCGGTGACCGCCACGGCGATGTCCACGCCGCCCGCGAGCTCCGCCCGCACCAGCAGTTGGCAGATTTCCCGGTGATCCAGCTCCGGGTGAAGCTCGGTCAGCATGCCGACCCGCATCCAGTGCTCGGCCTGCGCATTGATGGACCTGCTGAGGGCGTTGCCCGCCACCCGCAGGTTCTCGTGCATCAGGTCCGAAATTTTGACAATGCCCATCAACCACCTTTATATGAAACGTATATGAATTATATATACGCTTCAAAGGCGCGATGGCTAGTTGGTGTTGGCCGGCGGGGTGGGCGGTGCAACGACCGGTGGTGGGTCCAGGGGCTCAAGCAGACTCTTGGGCGGATTTCGCTTCATTTCCCCGGCCAGGGTGAGCTGCTCCGGGCTCATGCATTCATCGGCCAATCGCTTGCCCAGTTGCTGGCTCATGAGCATGGACTTGTTGCCCAGCTGCAGCCACATGGCGCCGCGCTTCGGGTCTTCGAGGCGAATGGCGCCGGTGCGGCTTTCCACCGGGTGCATGTAGTAACGCGCGTTGCGCATGTTCTTCACCTGCACGATGAAGAAGCCCTGCCGCTTGGCGGGCGTGATCTCCACGGCCGAGCCCAACTCGCAGGGGATGTTGCCAAGGTGCACGCGCAGCGCGACCGCAAGATCGGCCTCGGTGAGGTTCACGCTGGACTCTTCTTCAATCGGCGTGACCTCTTCCACCGCCTTGGCCGCAGAGCGGGCCAGCGGGGCGCGCTTGGTGGTGGTGCCGGGTTTGGCTGCGGGTTTGGCCGCAGGCTTGACGGCGGGCTTCGCGGGGGCCGTGGGCTGCTGCGCCAACACCGCAGCGGGCGCGAGCGCCACGGCGCTCAGGGAGAACAGGAGGGGGAGGATTTTCATGGGCCATAGTCTGCACGCAAGGCCGCCGAAATGGTGTTCGCAGATGTTTCCATCCCTGCCGCCGACCTAGGGAAAGAACAGCAGCACACCAAACACCGCAAACAACGCGAGGTGCATGTACCCCTGCAGCGCCGACGTGCGCTGCCCATTGAAGGTCAGCAGACTCAGCACCACGGTCGCGGCAAACAGGGCCGCGTCCATATGGGAGACGCCCATGACGACCTGCTTGTCGTACAGCAGGCCAATGGCCAGAACCGCAGGCACGGTGAGCCCCACCGTGGAGACAAAGGCGCCCAGGCACAGGTTGATGGCCCGCTGCATCTCGTTGCTCAGCGCGGCCCGCACCGCCGTCAACGACTCGGGGGTGAACACGATCAAGGCAATGAGCACACCACCCACGGCCACCGGCGCGCCCGCTGCGGCAATGCCGTAGTCCAGGACGATGGCCAGGTGGTGGCCCAACAGAACAATCGGCACGATCATGGCCAGCAGCAGCAACGAATGCACCCAGACATCGCGGTTGCTTTGCAGGGCTGAGCCATCGGCTTTTTCTGCGTCGGTCGGTCCCCTGGCGGCCCGCTCCATGCGGCGCACCACCATCGCCCCGGGCGGGGGCTGCACGAAGAGGCGTTTGTGGCTGCCGATCTGCTTCCAGAGAAAGGCCGCGTACAGCAGTGCGGTGAGAACGCCCATGCCGACAGCCTGTCCTCGGCTGAATTCCCCCGGTGTGCCGGTGAATTTGGGGAGCACCAAAGCCACCGTGGTCAACAGGGCAATCATCGACAGGTAGGAGGTGGCGCCTTGCGCGTTGAACTCTTGTTCGCCGTGCCGGGCCGCACCCACCACCAGGCAAATCCCCATCACGAGATTCAGGATGATCATCAGCACGGCAAAAATGGAATCGCGCCCGATCGTGGGCGCGTGCCCCGGCCCCAACAGCACCGAGGCAATCAGGATGACCTCGATGGACACGATGGACAGCGTCAGGATGAGCGTGCCGTAGGGCTCGCCCAGCTTGTGCGCTAGGTAGTCCGCTTCATGCACGACGCCGAACGACGCCGCCACGATGGTGAGCAGCAGCACGGCGAAGCTCAAGCCAGCGACGCCTGGTGTGAGCGGCGCGGCCAGCCAGGCCGCACCATAAAAAGAGAACAGGCCCACCACCAACCACGCAGCGAGCAGCAGTGCCCAGGTGCTGGGAGCGATGGATCGTTCGCGGGTGGAGGGACTGCGCAGAGGGGAGTTGACCATGGCACACACTTTCACAAGCAGTGCGGGGGTCGTCCCTCGCGGATGAATCGGTACCGATGGAGGTCGTCCTCGATCGGCCTCACGCGTTGCACATGAGCCGCACAATTATAAGTTTTGATACCTTGCACCATCGACGCCATGAACACTGCCCACCAGCGTGGTGGGAGACCGCGCGGAGCAGCCGCGCCGCTGGTGTGTACCGGCATCTGGGATGGGGACACGAGGTCGATGTCGGCGCTGGCGATGTTCGGATGGAGAAGCGGCGTTCGTGACGGGTTTGAATCTTTGGCGGCGGGGGCAGGAACGGCTTCAGGCTGAATGTCCGGGATCGCCATTCAATCTTCAAAGCGACCCGTGTCCTCGCGGTCACGCTCGTACCGTCTGTTGAGCGGGAAAGGCGGCAACCAGGATTCGCGGCGCACCGTCCAGAGCTCGTAGGTGGGCGCGAATTGGTCGGGTGCATCGAGGGTGCCCAGGTTGACTTCGATTTCGTCGCCGCTGCGGCCGTACACCGACGAGCCGCAGCGAGGACAGAAGAACCGCCCGGCGTAGTCGCGCGTGTCGCCTTCAATGGTCACGGCGTTTTCGGGAAACACCGCAGACGCATGGAAAAGGGCGCCGTGGTGTTTGCGGCAGTCGAGGCAGTGACACAGGCCCACCCGGTAGGGCCGGCCTGTCGCCTCAATCCGGACGTTGCCGCACAGGCAACCACCTTTGAACGTGTCCATAGGGCGTCTCCTCGTCGGGTTCGGGATGCCTCGTTATACCGCTTCCGTCGCACAACTGCGGCTGGCATGGCCGTCCTGAAGCGCTGGCTTTCAAGGCTGCTGGATCTCTTGTTCCAGCCCCGGCGAGATGGATCTGTGTAGAGGCTGCACCGGGACGTCTGACCCGGCCTGTGGTTGCGACAATGTCTGCCGCACCGTCTGGGCTTGCGGCTGGGGTGAGAACTGGCTCAGCAAGGTCTCTTCCAGCAGTGACACCACGGCTTCGAGCAACTGAGGCTCTCCTTTTTTTGCCGACTCCTGCAGGGTTTTCATCATCGAGTCCACGTTGGTGGGCGGCGGGCAACCGGCGATCGTGAACTGGTGAAGGATCCATTGGCGGCCCCTCAGCTCATTCTTCAGGATGGCGCTGCGCAAGTCGGGCAAGGTCATGGCGTCCAAGGCCTGGAGGGTGTTCACCATTTCCTTGTAGGACACTTCGTTGCCCAACCACGGATACCGCTTCTCCAACAGCGACGTCTCGGCTTTCCCCTGGTCACCCTGCGACGCGAGGAACTGGGTGGACCAGAATCGGTTGCCAACGGCGTGGCGCGTTTTCAGACCGTCGAGTTCCCACTGGAGAGCTTGAATGTTCTTGCGGCGCGCCGTCTTGTTCTTCCATTGGAGCGCGGCACGGTAAAAGTCGAGCCGAGGTTGCAGCGCCTCCCCCACCTCCAGCGTGGGCGGCACGACCTTGTGCTGGCGCGCCAGCGTTTCCAACCGGACAAATTCTTGCAATTGCCCGATGAAGCGGACTGTGTCGAAGGTCGGCGCGCGCTGCGGGTCGTTCAACTGGGCTGCTGAGGCCTGCAGCGCCGTCTGTGCCGCTGCCAGCTTTGCTTTCAGGCACCGCTTCGCCGCCTCTGGTCGGCGGCGTCCCAGCGCCTTCGTCAGTGCCTGGGGTGTCTGATACAGACAGAAGGTCTGGGCAAATTCCTTTTTGTCGGCGGTGAAGGGAATCGCGGATTCGATGCCGATCAGCGCGTTTGCCCAGTGCATCAGCGCTTCCCGAGAACCTGAATCGCTGCACTGTTGCCAGATGCGCTTGAGCGCCGATTCGGACAGGCCCGAGAGGGTGGGGCTCTGACGCATGCAGTGCTCGAACAGGGCCCGGACAAAACGGCCTTTGTCGTTCAGGACATAGCCCCCGAAGCCCAGCACGCCGCCGCCTTCGCCAGTCCCCACACCGCGGCCGTGCAGCTTCTCGCCCGACAGCGACTTCGCCAGCACCAGGGCCTGCTCGACATCCGGTTCGTCCAGGGTGCGGCCCGCAGTCTCGCACCGCAACCGCAGTTCGCGCAGGGCCGCCACGCGGCACAATACTTTCGGAATGTCCTTGTCGGTGGGGTACATGTGCAGCGATGCCACCACCTTTGACAAGGTCTGGCCGCGCAGCTTCTCAGACACCCAAAGAAATTTCTGCAACTTGGTCAACACGGCATCCAGGTTCCTGGCACTCACGAGGGTCACAACAGGTTCGATGACGCCCTCGCGTTGAATGGGCAGACCCAGCGCATCGCAGAACTGGTCGCCGTCCTCGATGGGCAAGCTGCCGAGGGTTGCATCCACCAGCTGCTGGACCGCGGGCAGCAGAACAAGCTTCTCAGTACGGTCGCTGGCCCGGCAGACCGCCATGAAGTGTTCGATGGTGTCGGTGCGCAGGGGGACGCCGATGGCGTGCTCCCGGAAAGCGGCCATCACGTCGTCCCGCCGCGATGCATTCACTTGATACCGGGCCTGGAGCACTTGCCGGTACGGGAGGCCCTGCGGTTCTTGCTCCCCGAGGCACATCTGTATGCGGTCGAACCGGCCTATCCGGACCCAGCCTTCGACTTTCTCCACCGCCGTCTGCTCCAACTTCATCTCTTCACGGCAACGCGTCAACAAGGTCCAGGCGTCCTGCGGCGTCTGGGGCGGCGGCCCGTTTTCGCTTGCTTGCAGTGCCTTCATCCGTCCTTGAAACGCCAAGTCGTCCCAGTAACGAATCACATGTTTGAGCTTCAGAGCGGATTTGCGCAGATCCGCCATGTCCCTGCCCGGCGCGAGGTAGTGGCTCCAGTGCTTGTCGGTCTGGAGGGAGGGCGTGGCAATGTCCACGGCCTTTTCCCCGCGTCCCATCCACAGCCAGAGGGCACTCAGCTTGTCCTGCGCGGTCGCGCCCTTGCGCGTGAAGAGTGCGCGCAAGGCATCGGTCTCCAGCACCGCAAGACCGTGCCCGCTCAACCCCAGCTTGGCAAGCCTTAAAGCATTGTCAAGCGCGGTCGAATCGATATCCGCCACCGGCCGCAATTCTTGCGTGGTGAGCGTGTCGCGGTTGTTCGAATTAAGGTTCTTCAGGAGGGTGTTGGCAACCACCTCCATGGAGGGGCGCCAGGCCTTCTCCGACAGGCCGGGAATTTGGTAGCGCGTCAAATGCTGGTTGGCCGTGATGGTCTGCTGCGCCTTGTCGTGGCGCTTGTGCGCTGCGAGCAGGAGGTTGACACGGGCGCTGAACCACAGCATGTAACCGACTGCGGCGGCCACGCCCACCAGGCTCGGAATGCCCATGCCGATGGCGCCAAACACTGCCGCACCGCCCAGGGCGGAGAGGGTGGTCGCCGTGACGCCCACGCCCAGGCTCGTGACGCCAAAGCTCCCCCGTATCCATGCGTGCTTGTGCAGCAGTTCGGCCTCCAGCCTGACCATGTCTCGTTGCTGGTGGCGGTACTCCATCAAAGTCCGCAGTTGCTCGCTCGGCCCATCGAACGAAGCGAAGACCTTCTTGTCGAAGTCCTCCGCTTGCTCCAG
>Ga0247738_10000315_pt1 | contig 19391 bp, 15 predicted proteins | sample UWRJL013104B2_FD_180936 | JGI IMG/M metagenome (GOLD analysis project Ga0247738, IMG submission 180936) | Plant litter microbial communities from Arlington Agricultural Research Station in Wisconsin, United States - UWRJ-L013-104B-2 | ecosystem: Environmental > Terrestrial > Plant litter >...
GCGCACGAGGTCGCCTTCGCGCAAACCGGCGGCAGCGGCGGCTCCGCCTTCCATGACCTCGCCCACCACAGGCGCGCTCCAGGGGGCCGTGATGCCAATGCGCTGGAACAGCGCAGCGTCGGCTTCTCGAACGTCCAGCTCGCTCAAAGGGAGCGTCACCGAACGCGTGGCATCACCTTCGCGCGCCGACACCCACAGGGTCATGTCCTCGCTCGAAAGCGCGGCTTGTGTCAGGCGCCAACGCAAATCCTCGAACGAAGCCACGGCACTGGCTTCGGCGTCTGCCACGGCGGCCTGGGCCACCCACTCGCCCCCGCGCAAGCCAGCGCGCTCTGCGATCGAGCCGGCCACCGGACTGGCCAGCACCGGCTTGGGCTCCTCCACGCCAGTCCAGTTGACGACGGCATAGATCGCGACCGCCAGCAGCAGGTTGGCGGCAGGACCAGCCGCGACGATGGCGGCTCGCGACCGCAGGGGCTGGGTATTGAAAGCCAGGTGACGCTCGGCCGGGTCAACCGGCGCCTCGCGCTCATCGAGCATGCGCACATAGCCACCAAGAGGCAACGCGCAAAGCACGAACTCGGTCGGGCTTCCTTTTCTACGCCAGGTCAGCAGCGGTTTGCCGAAACCGACCGAAAAACGAAGCACCTTCACACCACAGGCCACCGCGACCCGATAGTGACCGTACTCGTGCACGGCGATCAGCAAACCGAGGGCCACGACGAAAGCGACGAGTGTGAGCATGGCGGTATTGTTTGAGAAATGAACGGACGGGATTCCGACCGTCTGGCCGTCAAGCCACCAACCGGTCGATCTGGGCTCGCGCGAGTGCGCGCGTTTCCGCGTCGATCGCCAGCAAGTCGCCCAGGCCCTGGGGCTTCGAGGGGGTCAGGGCTTGCAAAGTTGCATGGTTGACCACATGGATCTGGTCGAACCGCAGCCGATGGTTCAGGAAGGCCTCCACGGCCACCTCGTTGGCGGCATTGAGCACCGCTGTCGTGCCAGTTGGACCCGCCAGGGCATCCCAAGCCAACCGCAGACCGGGAAAACGCCGCTCATCGGGTTTTTCAAAACTCAACGCGCCCAGCGAGGCAAAGTCCAGGGCGGCCGCGCCGGACACGATGCGCTCCGGCCAGGACAGGCCATAGGCAATGGGTCCGCGCATGTCAGGGGTGCCCAACTGGGCCACGACGGAGCTGTCGGTGTACTGCACCATCGAATGGATCACGCTTTGCGGGTGAATCACCACCTCGATCTGCGAGGCAGGCAATCCAAAAAGATAGCAGGCCTCAATGACTTCCAGCGCCTTGTTCATCATGGTGGCCGAGTCCACCGAGATTTTGCGACCCATCACCCAGTTGGGGTGCGCACAGGCCTGCTCCGGCGTCACCTCGTGCAAGGTCTCCGGGTCGCGCGTGCGAAATGGCCCGCCAGAAGCAGTGAGCACGATCTTGTCGACCCGGCGCGACCAGGTTGACGGATCCTCGGGCAGCGATTGAAACACCGCCGAATGCTCGCTGTCGATCGGCAAAAGCGTTGCTCCGCCCTCGTGCACCGCCCTCATGAACAATTCGCCGCCAACGACCAGTGCCTCCTTGTTCGCCAGCAGCAGTTTCTTGCCCGCCTGCGCAGCAGCCAGGCTGGGTTCGAGCCCGGCAGCACCCACGATGGCGGCCATCACGGCATCCACGTCCGGATCGCGGCTGACGTCGCACAGGGCCTTCGGGCCCGACAACACCTCGACCGACAATCCGAGCTCGCGCACGCGACCAGCCAGTTGCTGCGCATGCGCAGGGCTGGCCATCACGGCGTAGCGCGGGGCAAACCGCTGGCATTGCGCAAGGATCGCGTCCACCTGCGTGGCAGCGGTCAGCGCAAACACGGTATAGCGATCCGGATGGCGTGCGATCACGTCCAGCGTACTGACCCCGATCGAGCCTGTGGAACCCAGGATGGTGATGGCTTGGGGGCGGGTCATGAATTCAGACGGTAATGAGCATCATGGCCAGAGGCAACACCGGCAGCAGCGCGTCGACACGATCGAGCACGCCGCCGTGGCCAGGCAACAGTTGGCTGGAATCCTTCGCGCCGGCACTGCGCTTCACAAGCGACTCCACCAGATCACCGACCACGCTCATGGTGACGAGGAACACCAGCGACAACACCGCGAGCGCAGGGCCCAATGCCCAGAGCCGCGCATACAAGCTGGCACCGTGCACATCGACCCAGAGCCAACAGGCGGCCAGTAGGAAAACCCCCAGCAATCCGCTGATGGCGCCCTCCCAGCTCTTGCCCGGGCTGATGGTGGGGGCCAGCTTGCGCCGCCCCAACGCCTTGCCTCCAAAATAGGCAGCGATGTCGGCCGTCCAGACCAACAGCAGCACCGACAGCAGAAAGCCGAGCCCCACCATACGCGCATGCACCATGGCAAGCCAGGCGCAGGCGATGAGCGCCAACCCCACCCAAAGGCGCAAACCGACTGGCCAGGCGCTCCAACCTTTCACGCCGCGCCCCAGCATCACCACGGCGAGCAGCACCCAGGCAGCCCCTACAGCCAACCAGAGCGGGCGCAGCGGGAGGTTCAAACCGCCAGCCCACCAGATCATGCCCATCAGGACCCCCAAGCCCAGGCCCAGCCCAAGAGAAAGAGAAGAGCCACAGCCATTGAGGCGCGCCCACTCCCAGCCGCCAGCCACGATCAGCAACAGGGTCAGCGCGGCAAACGGTTCGATCGATGGGTAAAACAGAGCGGGCAGCAGAACGGCCAGCAACAGCACGGCCGTGATGATGCGTTGCTTAAGCATGTCGCTGGCCCACTGCCACCGCCTCAGGCTCGACCTCCGCCCTTTGCTCGGCGGTCTGGCCGAAGCGGCGCTCGCGCCGGGCGAATTCGGCCAACGCACGGTCAAGTTCAGCCGCGTCGAAATCAGGCCACAGGCAATCGGTGAACAGCAGCTCGGTGTATGCCGACTGCCAAAGCAGGAAGTTGCTGATGCGCAGCTCTCCGCCAGTGCGGATCAGCAGATCCGGGTCGCCCACATGCGCCAGCGCCATCGCACCCGAAAGGCTTTCTTCCGTGATCTCGATTCCCTGTTGAACGAGGCGACGAGCGGCTTGGGCGATGTCCCAGCGCCCGCCGTAGTTGAAACACACGTTCAAGACCAGGGTGCGGTTGTGCGCGGTCTCGCGTTCGGCCGCCTCCAGTCCCTGCACCACCCGCGCCGACAAGCCACCCCGGTTGCCCGGGAAATGCAATTGCACGCCGCTCTTCTTCAGGCTGGGAACCTCGCGCGAAAGCGCCATCGCCAACAGGTCCATCAGGCCAGACACCTCTTCCACCGGTCGGTTCCAGTTCTCGGAAGAGAACGCGAAAACGGAAAGCACCGGCACACCGCGCTCGATGCAAGCCTTCACCACCTCGCGCAGGGCGTCCACGCCCTGCTTGTGCCCGGCCGCGCGGGGCAGCCAGCGTTTCTGAGCCCAACGGCCATTGCCATCCATGACGATGGCGACGTGGCCAGGCAGCTTCGACTGTATGGAATGAGGTGTTGCAGCAGAAGATGCCATGGCCATGATGAGAGCGCTGGATGAACGGTTCAGACCGCCATGATGTCCTGCTCTTTGGACGCCACCAGACGATCCACCTCGGCAATCATGCGGTCGGTGAGCTTCTGAATGTCTTCCTGCGAGCGGCGATCGTCGTCTTCGGACGCCAGTTTTTCCTTGACCAGCTTCTTGACGGATTCGTTCGCATCGCGCCGCAGGTTGCGGATCGCAATCTTGGCGGCTTCACCGTCGCCGCGCACCACCTTGGTAAGCTCTTTGCGCCGCTCCTCGGTCATCGGCGGCATGGGCACGCGGATCAGGTCGCCCTGGCTCGATGGATTCAGGCCCAGGTCCGATTCGCGGATGGCCTTCTCGATTTTGGCGCCCATGCCTTTTTCCCACGGCGCCACGCCGATGGTGCGCGCATCCAGCAGCGTCAGGTTGGCGACCTGGGACAGCGGCAGCATGGAGCCGTAGTACTCCACATGCACTGTGTCCAGCAACGCCGGATTGGGGCGGCCGGTGCGCACTTTTGTCAAACCGTTCTTGAGCGCTTCCACCGATTGAAGCATCTTGTGCTCAGCGGTTTTGCGGATGTCGTCGGTGCTCATGAAAACTCCTCAATGCAGCGGGAAATGGAATGCGGTGTTGACATCAAACGTGAACCAGCGTGCCCTCATCGCCTCCCAGCACCACCTTGCGCAGTGCGCCGGGCTTGAAGATCGAGAACACCTTCACGGGCAGCTTCTGGTCACGGCACAGCGCAAAGGCCGTGGCATCCATCACCTGCAGGTTCTTGTTCATCGCTTCGTCGAACGAGATGGTGGTGTATCGCGTGGCGCTGGGATCCTTGTTCGGATCGGCGGTGTAGACGCCATCGACCTTGGTGGCCTTGAGCACAATCTCGGCACCGATCTCGGCGCCGCGCAGCGCTGCGGCTGTGTCGGTGGTGAAGAAGGGATTGCCCGTGCCGGCAGCGAACACCACCACCTTACCCTCTTCGAGGTACTGCAAGGCCTTGGGGCGAACGTAGGGCTCGACCACCTGCTCGATGGCAATGGCAGACATCACGCGGGCGACGAGGCCGGCCTTGTCCATGGTATCGGCCAGAGCCAATGAATTCATCACGGTGGCGAGCATGCCCATGTAGTCGGCGGTGGCGCGGTCCATACCGACCGATCCCCCTGCCACACCGCGGAAAATGTTGCCACCACCGATGACGATGGCCACCTGGACACCCAGGCGGGTCACTTCGGCAATTTCTTCCACCATGCGCACGATGGTGGCCCGATTGATGCCAAAAGCATCATCGCCCATGAGGGCCTCTCCCGACAGTTTCAACAGAATCCGTTTGTAGGCTGGCATGAGGCAACTTTCAGGAAATCGATAAACAAAGATTCAACCGGCAAGTGTAGCGAGGAGCCCGCATTCACCTGCCGCTTCGGGGCGTAAATAAGCCCCATACGGCACAACGGGCCTTGCGGCCCGTTGTCTCATCCAGCCTGAGCAGGATCAGGCGCCCTTGGCGGCAGCCACTTGCGCAGCCACTTCCGCCGCGAAGTCGTCGACCTTCTTCTCAATGCCTTCACCCACCACGAACAGGGTGAAACCCTTGACGTTGGTGTCAGCGGCCTTCAGCATCGCGCCCACGGTCTGCTTGCCGTCAGCTGCCTTCACGAAGACCTGGTCGAACAGCGACACTTCCTTGAGGTACTTCTGCACGGAGCCTTCCACCATCTTGGCGACGATGTCAGCGGGCTTGCCCGACTCAGCGGCCTTGGCTGCCGCCACCGAGCGCTCGCGCTCGATCAGCTCAGCAGGCACGTCAGCCGAGGTCAGCGACACCGGCTTCATGGCGGCCACGTGCATGGCGACGTCCTTGGCGGCCACGGCATCGCCCTCAAACTCCACCACCACGCCGATGCGCGTGCCGTGCAGGTAACCAGCGAGCTGGCCACCATTGGCCCAGCGCTTGAAGCGGCGGAACGACATGTTCTCGCCGATCTTGCCGATCAGGCCCTTGCGCACCTCTTCCAGCGTGGGGCCAAAGCCGTCCTGGCTGTAAGGGAGCGCGCCCAGGGCTTCCAGGTCGGCGGGGTTGTGCTCTGCCACCAGCTTGGAGGCCGCGTTGGCCAGCGCCAGGAAGCTGTCGTTCTTGGTGACGAAGTCGGTTTCGCAGTTGACTTCGATCAAGGCGCCTGTGGTGCCATTGATGGAACTTGTCACAACGCCTTCAGCGGTGACACGGCTGGCGGCCTTGCCGGCCTTGGTGCCCAGCTTGACGCGCAACAGCTCTTCCGCCTTGGCCATGTCGCCGTCGGCTTCGGTCAGGGCTTTCTTGCACTCCATCATGGGTGCGTCGGTCTTGGCGCGCAGTTCAGCGACCATGCTTGCGGTAATTGCCATTTCAGTTTCTCCGTTCGCCGTTGTGCCCCGGCGGGCAGAACGGTCTGTTTCAATGATCGGGTGACCTTGTGAAAAAGGGGCTACACGAGCCCCTCTTTCATGCGGGAGTCACGCTCACTCGGCGGTGGTGGTGACTTCCACGTACTCTTGGGAGTCAGTGGGGCGCGGAGCAGCGCCGCTGTCGGCTGGGTTGCTGCGGCCTTCGATGATCGCGTCGGCAATGCCACGGGCGTACAGGGCCACGGCGCGGGCCGAGTCATCGTTGCCGGGAATGACGTAGTCAATACCCACAGGCGAGTGGTTGGTGTCGACCACGCCTACCAGCGGAATGCCCAGCTTCTGGGCTTCGAGCACGGCGATTTTGTGGAAGCCCACGTCGATGACGAAGATCGCATCGGGCAACGCGTTCATGTCCTGGATGCCGCCGATGTCCTTTTCGAGCTTTTCCATTTCACGAGCAAACATCAGCTGCTCCTTCTTGGTCATGCTCTCCAAGCCGGCTTCCTTCTGGGCTTGCATGTCCTTCAGACGCTTGATGGAGGTCTTGACCGTCTTGAAGTTGGTCAACATGCCGCCGAGCCAGCGCTGGTCAACAAAAGGCACGCCGGCGCGGCGGGCTTCCTGAGCCACGATGTCGCGCGATTGGCGCTTGGTGCCCACCATGAGGATGGTGCCGCGGTTGGCGGAGAGCTGACGCACGAATTTGGCTGCCTCTTCAAACAGGGGCAGCGTCTTTTCGAGGTTGACGATGTGGATTTTGTTGCGATGGCCGAAGATGTACGGCGCCATCTTGGGGTTCCAGAAGCGGGTTTGGTGGCCAAAGTGGACACCGGCTTCCAGCATTTCGCGCATGGTGGGATTAGGCATGAGTTAACTTTCCAGAGGTTGAGTCTAAAATCCAGCCCCGATCACCTGTGCATTTGACAGACCGCTGACGGTCCCGATGCTTCAGGCAACACCCGGTTGGGCTGGTTTGCGATTTCGCTTTGCATCGGCGGCACGAACGGTGTTCGTGCCAGGCACCTGCAAAGCCCGTCGATTATAGCAGCCCGACTGATCCCTTTGCCTTTTTGCTCTCTGGAACGGTCCCACTGCGGGAGCGCGTCCAGGGCGTTTTTGCGCCACCTCCCATGCCCGATGCCCCCTTGACCACCGATTGCCTTCCTCCGCCCCCGTCATCGGCCTCCTCCGCGATGCCGACGTCCCCCGTCGGAGGCGCATCTTGAAGGTCGCGGTGGTGGGCGCGGGTGTGATCGGCACCACAACCGCGTTTGAACTGACGCGAGATGGCCATGAGGTCACGGTGTTCGAGCGCCGCAGCACGGTGGCGGAAGAAGCCAGCTTTGCCAGCGGCGCGTTGGTCGCCGCAGGGTGGACTGCCCCCTGGAACAAGCCGGAACGCAATCTGCGCATGCCCTGGGCCTCGCGTTCAGGGGGAATGAAGCTGGCTCGACTGCCCCGTGGCGGCGAATGGCGCTGGCTCTGGCGCTGGTTGCAGGCGGGCCAAGGCGCGCGCCAGGCTGAGCACCATAGGCAGGTGCATCAGTGGGTGCAATACAGCCAGCAACGCCTGCTCTCGATCACCGAGGAGCGGGATCTGGATCACGATCGCAGCCAAGGCATGCTGGTGCTTTGGCGCAACGCGCGCGAGGCAGAGCTCGGCCGCCTCGCCCTGCAACAGATGAAGGACCTCGGGATTTCATGCCGCGAACTCTCCGCTGATCAGGCGCGTTCGCTCGAACCGGCTCTGAATCCCGAAACACCGTTGCACGGTGCGGTCGAACTGGGTGGGGAGGCCGCAGCGAATTGCCGGGAATTTGCGCTTTCGATCCGCGCCGAAGCCCAGCAACAGGGCTGTCAGTTTGTGTTTGCCATGTCGGTGGACGCCATCGAAACCCTTGGTCCAAAGGGCGGCGTGAATCTGCGCCTATCGAGCGCCACAACCCCAGGCACCCCTGAGGTACAGCGCTTCGACGCGGTGGTCGTGTGCGCGGGCGTGCACAGTTCCCGTCTGTTGCATCCGCTGGGCTTGCGCCTGCCTTTGCAACCCGTGTATGGTCACTCGCTCAGTGCCGCTGTGCGCGAGCCGCTGGACGCACCGTTGTCGGCCGTACTGGACGCCGGCCAGGGCATCTCGATTGCCCGGCTCGGCCAACGCATTCGGGTGGCGGGCGGCAGCGAATTCGGCGCCACGCCTGGTCAGTTGTCGAAGGCCACGCTGCGACGGCTCTACGGTGTGCTGGCGGATTGGTTTCCGGGCGCGGTGCGACTGGGCGGCCCGCGAGGCAGCGTGCAGGAATGGCAAGGTGCCCAGGCCACGCTGCCCGATGGCCCTCCTTTGCTCGGGGCCACGCTCCAACCCGGCGTCTGGCTGAACCTCGGTCACGGGGCCGCTGGCTGGGCGATGGCCTGCGGCACCGCCCGTGCACTGGCCGATCAGCTGTCGGGACGGTCGCCCGAGATCGATACCACAGGCAGCTCACCCCAGCGCTTCGGGCTTTGACATCACCTGCGGGCGGGCAGCGCCCGCAGGCAAACATGTTGAAATGCGCAGGGAGCGGCCGAACCAGAATTGGCCCCCCCTTTTTTCAACAGGAGCGAGACCTTGGACACGCGCAGTTTCACCACGGGCGCCCGCCCGCACCGGGTGTCTGGCTCCGGCTGCGTACCCCTGCATGGCAGCGCCATCACTCGCCAGATCGAACGGCAAGCTGCGTCCATCCTCCCCCAGCACACGTTGATGTGGCGCGCGGGCTTGGCGGTCGCGCGACTCGCACGCGCCCTCCAACCGCACGCTCGGTGCATCTGGGTGGCTTGCGGGCCTGGCAACAACGGAGGTGACGGCCTGGTTGCGGCCACCTATCTGCACCATTGGGCGCAGGAACGGGGCGGCTTTCCTGCAGTGATCGTCACCCACGCGTCACAGGATGAGGCCCGGCTTCCGGCCGATGCCCGCCAGGCACTGCACGCGGCACGCGCTGCAGGCGTGTCACTCCGCGATGCACCTCCGGCGCACTTCGATCTCGCCATTGACGCTCTGCTTGGCATTGGCCCACAAAGGGCTTTTGAGGGGCCTCTCGCCCAATGGCTGGGCTTGCTGCGCGCGAGCACCCAGCCCGTGCTCTGTGTCGACCTGCCCAGCGGTCTGGACGCCGACACAGGTGCGTTGACGGCCTTGAGCACGCCCTCACCGACATCGCCCGGGCCGCGCCACGCCTTGTCTCTGCTTACCCTGAAGCCCGGCTTGTTCACGGGTGCCGGACGCGATGCTGCCGGCAGCGTCTGGTTCGACGACCTCAATGTCACACCGGCGGTGGACGTGCCAGTTACAGCCTGGCTGTCCGGACAGCCCGCGCCCACGAGCCCACGACCTCATGCCAGCCACAAAGGCAGCTTCGGCGACGTGCTGGTGCTCGGCGGCCAAGGTATCGCCGTGCAGGGCGCAGGCATGACCGGCGCGGCCGTGCTCGCCGCCCGGGCCGCTCTACACGCCGGCGCGGGCCGTGTGTTCGTCGGCCTGCTTGAAGGTGATTCCCCTACCCTGACGCATTGGGATCCCGTCTGCCCCGAACTGATGTTCCGCCGACCACATCTGCTGCTGGAGCCCGGAACGCTCGAAAGCGCGAGCGTTGTGTGCGGCTGCGGCGGCGGCGCCTCGTTGGCGGCTTTGCTGCCGCGCGTGCTGTCGGCGGCCCGAACGCTGGTGCTCGATGCCGATGCGCTCAATGCCATCGCCTCCGACACCGCGCTTCAAACCCTGCTCGGCCACCGCCACGGCCGGGGCTGGACGACGGTGCTCACCCCCCACCCACTGGAAGCCGCGCGCCTGCTGGGCACCAAAACCCATGACGTGATGACCGATCGACTGAGCGCCGCACAGGCGCTGGCCGATCGCTTCGGTGCGCTATGCGTGCTCAAAGGCTCGGGTTCGGTGCTGGCGGCACCCGGCGAAGTGCCGCTCATCAACGCAAGTGGGAATGCCGCCCTGGCCACCGCTGGCACGGGCGATGTGCTGGCCGGCATGATCGGCAGCGCCATCGCGCCGACCGGCCTTTCAGGCAATGGCGTTCGGGACAGGGTCGCCGCCGCCGTGCATCAGCATGGCTGGCTGGCCGACCACTGGGAAGAAGGCGCTGCGCTCGGCCTCACGGCCAGCCGCCTGGCCGCGCGCGTGCGGCCGCTGGCTTGAAGGCCCGATCAGCCCAGCAGCATCAAGCCGACCTGCAGCAGGATGATCACCACCAGCACCGACAGGTCCACCCCACCGATCAAGGGCACCACCCGGCGCACCGGGCGCAAAATGGGTGCACACAGGCGATCAAGCGTGCCCATCACCGGAGATTGCGGCTGCACCCACGACAGGATCGCGTAGCCGATCAGCAGGATCATCAGGCCCTGCAACAGGGTGCGCACCAAAAGACGCAGGGCCATCGTGACAATGGTCGTGACAACGGCGGCGGCCGAAGCGGGTGCCGCTGACACGCTTGCCGCCAGCAACAGCCACAGGCCACCATATGCCAGCGCCAGCAGCACGGCCGCGCTGAGGCTGCCCCAGTCGACGCGGCTCTGCGCAAGCGATCGCGGCAGCACGCGGCGCAGTGGCGCCACCAACCAGTCGGTCACCGCGATCGCGAAGCGCCCTGGCTGGCCCGACATGTTGATGCGCAGGTGGTTCATCCACGCCCGCAACAGCGCCGCTGCCACAAGGAAGAAGAAGAAGGTTTCGAGCAGAAAGAAAACGATGCGCATGGCGTGAGAGCGGCGGAGGACGGAGGGGACAGAGTGTAGGCTCAGACGCCCAGTCGCAATGGCGCCCGGGGCGTGCGCGGATCGGGCTCATGCCCGCTGGCCAGCCGCTCCAGCGCCGCCGCCCGCGAGGCCTCCAGAAAGTCCAGCATGATGGGCGAGCTGTCGGCAAGTGCATCCCGCCCATGGTGGAACTCGGGGTGCCATTGCACGCCGCGCGCATAGGTGCCACCGGTCCAGCGAATGGCCTCGACCATGCCGTCCAGCGTGGACACCGCCTCCACCACCACCCCCTTGCCCAGTTCCGCCACGGCCTGGTGGTGGATGCTGGTCACCCGCAGCTGCGAGGCATTCGGGTAGAGCTTGGTGAGTGCCGTGCCCTGAAGAAAGGTCACGTCGTGCTCCAGTTGGTCGTACAGATCGGTGTCTACGTGGGCATGCGCCGCCGGGCATTGCGTGGGAATGTCCTGGTACAGGGTACCGCCAAAAGCGACGTTGAGCAGTTGCGCGCCACGGCACACGCCCAACACTGGCTTTTTCTGCGCGAGAAAGGTGCGCAACAACGCAAGCTCATAGCGATCGCGCACCACGTCACCCTGCCAACGCGGGTCCATCGGTGTCTGCCCGTAGCTTTGGGGTGCCACATCAGCGCCGCCTTGCAGCACCAGTGCATCCAGTTCCTGCACCACCTGCTCCACCTTGAGATGGCGCGCCGCGTGTTTGCTGTCGTGCGCCACGGCCGGCACCATGAAGGCCACCGCCCCATGCTCCATGATCCAATGGGCGAGCGATTGTTCGATGTATTGCAGGATCTTGTTGCGGAACCCCAGTTCTTGAGGTGCCTGATGCAGCAGGCGCGCCGAGACGCCGATGCGCAGAGCCCGATCGGTCGGAACCGCCGCAGGCTCGCGCCGGCGCACCACGGTGGCCTTGGCAGGCTTGGCAGCAGGGCTTTTGGTCAGAGCGGCAGAGCTTGGCATGGCGAAACCTCGTGGCAAACGACTCAGCGCCGGCTCTTGCGAGATTGGCTCGCGGTGCTGCGGGCACCACCCCGCTCACCCTTTTTGCCAGCTGCCTTGCGCACGGCCGCCTTGACGTCCATCGACGGCATCTGCGCCTGGCGGCCCTGCGGCGCGCCATCGCCCCGGCTGCGACGTGACTTGCCAGCCCGAGCCGGAGGCGACTGGTTTTCCACTGCGGAAGGCACTCCGGTCTTGTCTCGCATGGCCCGCAACACGAGGTCGTCGTTGCCGCTGACCAACCGGAAGTCGATGCGCCGACCATCCAGGTCCACCCGGCTCACCTGCACCTGCACCCGGGTACCCAGCGCATAACGGATGCCGGTGCGCTCGCCACGCAACTCCTGACGCGCCTCGTCGAACCGGAAGTACTCACCACCGAGTTCGGTGATGTGCACCAGCCCCTCGACATACATTGCGTCGAGCGTGACGAAGAGGCCGAAACTGGTGACCGCCGTCACCACGCCGCTGAACTCCTCACCCAGGTGCTCGCGCATGTACTTGCACTTCAGCCAGGCCTCCACATCGCGGCTGGCTTCGTCGGCGCGGCGCTCGTTGGCGCTGCAGTGCAGGCCCGCAGCCTGCCAGGCCAGCGTGTCGGCCGATGGCTTCTTCACCGCCTCGCCCGCCACCGGTGGCCGCACGCGGCTGGCCAGGCGCTTGCTGAGTTTGGCGTGCGCCTCGCCCGGAGTGGGCAGGTTCGGCAGCTCGTAGCGCTTGCGAGCCAGGATGGCCTTGATCACCCGGTGCACCAGCAAATCCGGGTAGCGCCGGATCGGGCTCGTGAAGTGCGTGTAGGCCTCAAACGCGAGACCAAAGTGGCCGCTGTTGATGGGCGTGTAAATCGCCTGTTGCATGGAGCGCAGCAGCATGGTGTGGATCTGCTGGGCCTCGGGGCGGTCCTTGGTGGCGTTGGCAATCGCCTGGAAGTCGCCGGGCTTGGGGTTGTCGCCGATCGTCTGCGACACGCCCATTGCCTTGAGGTAATTCCGCAGGATCTCCTGCTTCTCTGGCGTGGGCCCTTCGTGCACCCGGTACAGGCCGGTGTGCTTGCCCTCATGAATGAAATCGGCCGAGCACACGTTGGCCGCCAGCATGGCCTCCTCGATCAGCTTGTGCGCATCGTTGCGCGTGCGAGGCACGATCTTCTCGATGCGACCCGATTCGTCACAAACGATCTGTGTTTCGGTGGTTTCAAAATCCACTGCGCCCCGCTCACCGCGAGCCATCAGCAAGGCTCGGTACACGTCATGCAGGTTGAGCAGATAAGGCACCAGCGCCTTGCGCTGCGCGGCTTCTGGCCCGCGAGTGTTCTGCAGGATGGCCGCCACCTCGGTGTAAGTGAAGCGCGCGTGGCTGAACATCACCGCCGGGTAAAACTGGTAGGCATGCACTTCGCCCTTGGCGTTGACCAGCATGTCGCACACCATGCACAGGCGCTCGACGCCGGGGTTCAGCGAACACAGCCCGTTGGAAAGCTTCTCCGGCAGCATGGGAATGACGCGGCGGGGGAAGTAGACCGACGTGGCGCGGTCATAGGCATCGACGTCGATCGGCGAACCAGTCTCCACATAGTGGCTCACGTCGGCAATCGCCACCAGCAGGCGCCAGCCCTTGCCTTTGCCGACCTTCGCCGGCTCGCAATACACGGCATCGTCGAAGTCGCGCGCGTCTTCGCCATCAATCGTCACCAGCGGCACGTCGCGCAAATCGACACGGTGCTTGTGGTCGGCGGCGCGCACGTGGTCCGGAAGCGCGCGCGCCTGGGCGAGCGCGGCATCGGAAAATTCATGAGGCACGCCGTACTTGCGCACCGCAATCTCGATCTCCATGCCGGGGTCGTCGATCTCACCCAGCACTTCCTTCACACGACCCACCGGCTGACCGTACAGCGCGGGCGGCTCGGTCAGCTGGACCACCACGACCTGGCCAGGCTTGGCCGATCCGGTGGCGCCCTTGGGGATCAGAACGTCCTGGCCGTAACGCTTGTCCTCAGGGGCGACAAGCCATACACCGCTCTCCTGCAACAGGCGCCCGATGATGGGGGAATCGGAGCGTTCGACGATTTCCGTCACACGCCCTTCGGGGCGTCCCTTGCGGTCCAGCCGCACGATGCGAGCCTTGACCCGGTCCTTGTGCAACACCGCGCGCATCTCGTTGGACGGCAGGTAAATATCGGCCTGACCATCGTCGCGGATGACAAAACCGTGTCCATCGCGATGTCCGGAAACGACACCTTCATATTCGGCCAAGAGGCTGTTTTTTTCGTTCACTTTTTCTCTGCTATACTTCTGGTTTTCCTGAAAGCCCAGGTGGCGGAATTGGTAGACGCACTAGTTTCAGGTACTAGCGAGTAACATCGTGGAGGTTCGAGTCCTCTCCTGGGCACCAATCATAAAGGGCTTGCAAACGTGATGTTTGCAAGCCCTTTTCTTTTGCCTTATCAAGATGCAAAGCCTGCAAGCAGGCTTTGCGCGTACGGTTGAGTTGCTTCACATTCTGAAGCACTTGATGTGGCCGGCGAGTATGCAGTCCGGCCATCGCAGTCACCGTCAAACCGGGACCGCCAACAGGTCATGTCCCTGGGACGCAACCACACGGGCCTTGGTGAATTCGCCGACCTTCATGGTCTTGCTGATCTTCTCCGGCGGCAACAGCCGCACAACACCATCGATCTCTGGCGCATCGGCATAACTGCGCCCGACGCCCCCCTTCTTGCCCAGGCCCGGCGCTGAATCCACCAGCACCTGCATGGTCGCGCCCACGCGCTGCTGCAGCTTCTCGGCCGACACGGCCTCGGCGACCGCCATGAAGCGCGCACGGCGCTCTTCACGCAAGGCATCGGGCACGGCACCAGGCAGCTCATTGGCCGTGGCACCCGGCACCGGCGAATAGGCAAAACAACCTGCGCGATCGATGCGCGCCTCGCGCACGAAGTCGAGCAGGTGGTCGAACTCGGCATCGGTCTCACCAGGGAACCCGGCAATGAAGGTGCTGCGCACCACGATCTGCGGGCAGAGCTCGCGCCATCGCGCGATGCGCTCCAAATTTCTCTCGCCACTGGCCGGCCGCTTCATGCGGCGCAGCACATCCGGGTGGCTGTGCTGCAAGGGCACATCGAGGTAGGGCAGACAAAGACCGTCGGCCATCAGCGGAATGATTTCGTCCACGTGCGGATACGGGTACACATAGTGCAGGCGCACCCAGGCACCATAACCCTGAGCCAGCTCACCGAGGGAACGCACGAGATCGAACATGCGCGTCTTCACAGGCTTGCCGTCCCAAAAGCCCGTGCGGTACTTCACGTCCACCCCATAGGCCGAGGTGTCCTGGCTGACCACCAGCAACTCCTTCACGCCAGACTCGAACAGCTTGCGCGCTTCGGTCAGCACGTCGCCGATCGGTCGGCTCACCAGGTCGCCGCGCATGGACGGGATGATGCAGAAGGTGCAGCGGTGGTTGCAGCCCTCGCTGATCTTCAGGTAGGCGTAGTGGCGCGGCGTGAGCTTGATGCCCTGCGGTGGCACCAGATCCACGAAGGGGTCGTGCGGCTTGGGCAGGTGCTCGTGCACCGCCGTCATCACCTCGTGCGTGGCATGCGGGCCGGTCACAGCGAGCACGCTGGGGTGCATCTGCCGCACCAGGTTGCCACCGCCCTCGCCTTCGCGCGCGCCCAGGCACCCGGTCACGATCACCTTGCCGTTCTCGGCCAGGGCTTCGCCAATGGTGTCCAGGCTTTCGCGCACGGCATCATCGATGAAGCCGCAGGTGTTGACGATCACCAGATCGGCACCGGCAAAGGTCTTGGAGGTTTGGTAACCCTCGGCGCTGAGTTGCGTGAGGATGAGTTCGGAGTCGGTCAGCGCCTTGGGGCAACCCAGGCTGACGAACCCGACTTTGGGTGTTTTGGCGGCGGGGGCGGTGTCGTAAGTCATTGTTTCCATTTGAATTCCGCCGGGCTACCTGGCTGAAGAGCGTGGTCCGTTATTGTAAGGCGGCGCGTCGATTTGGCTGGCAGCGCATTCCTTGGCCCTCAGAGGCAGCGGTCGGCCAGACAGGTACTGGCATCGGCACGCGGATTGCCACACCGCAGCGGCATGACACGAACCCCACCGTCCCTCCATATCGGCACCGCAGGCTGGGGCCTCCCCCGTGCTGTGGCCGAAGCATTTCCGGGCGATGGCGCTCAACTGGAGCGCTATGCACGAGTGCTCGGCTGCACGGAAATCAACACCACCTTCAGCCGCACGCATCGCGCGGACACCTTCGCGCGCTGGGCGATGCAGACGCCGACCGGCTTTCGCTTCTCGGTGAAGCTGCCCAAGGCATTCACGCATGTGGCGCGGCTGAAGACCCCACCCGCCGAGGTGAGCGCCTTCGTGTCGTCGCTGGCGGGGCTCGGCGAGCGCCTGGCGGTGTTGCTGGTGCAACTGCCGCCCTCGCTGAGGTTCGATGCCGAGGTGGCGCGCGCCTTCTTTCGCTCGGTACGCGCCGAATACCCGGGCGCCATCGTCTGCGAACCAAGGCATGCAACCTGGTTTACCGAGTCGGCCCAGCGCTTGCTGGTGGACGAGCGCATTGGGCGCGTGGTCGCGGATCCGCCCAAACCTTCCGGCGCCGCAGAGCCGGGCGGCTGGCTCGGCGAGCGCGGAGACGGCCAGGGTGCCGTTGTCTACCACCGTTGGCACGGCTCGCCACGCATGTATTGGTCTGCTTACGACGACGACTGGCTGGCGGCCAGGGCGCAGGAGTTGGTGAACTGGCCGGCGCGCACCCAAGTCTGGTGCATCTTCGACAACACCGCAGCGGGCGCAGCAGTCGACGACGCGCTGCGCTTGGCAGCCAGAATGGAGAGACTCAGCGCTTGAGTCCCAACGCCGCCAGCATCTGCTCGCTGTTCTTCTGCATCTGCTCCTGCATCTGGGTGAAGGCCGTGCGCGACTGCTCCAGATAAGTGCCCATCATGCCCTGCATCATGGGAGATTGCACGTTCATGAACTGCTTCCAGGCTTCCGGGTTGGCACCGGTGGACTGCTCGGTCATCTTGTGCTGCAAGTCCATGAAGATCTGCACGTTCTTTTCCAGGTAGGCCCCCATGAAATCCTGCATGGCATGCCCATAGAAACGAATGATATTGGCGAGCACCTGCTCGGTGAAGATCGGGACGCCCGCCGTCTCTTCTTCCAGGATGATCTGGAGCAGGATGCTGCGCGTGAGATCGTCGTTGGTCTTGGCATCTCGAACCACAAAGGGCTCGTTGTCCATGACCAGCGACTTCACTTCGGCCAGCGTGATGTACGACGAAGTGTCGGTGTCGTAGAGACGCCGGTTCGGGTACTTCTTGATCACACGCACGGCGGGCGCACGCTCACTGCCGCTACCGGCCTTGGATTTTTGCACTGCGGGACTTTCAGGAAGGGGCGGGCGAACAACGCCCGTCATCTGCGGGGAAGGATACGGCACATTCTAAAAACCCGCCCCTGCGCTGCAAGCATGGGTTTTCCCTGTGCGGGGAGCCCTGCGAGACAGGGTCCTGCACGTTCGGTCATGCCATGGGCGCCGAACAGACGAAAAAAAAGCAGACAACACGGTCTGCTTTCTGTTTCAGGGCCTGGCTGCCCCGAAGAAAAGTTTGGTAGGCGCGATTGGACTCGAACCAACGACCCCCACCATGTCAAGGTGGTGCTCTAACCAGCTGAGCTACGCGCCTACAAACGATCTCAAGCCTCGCAGTATAGCAGTTTTCCAAGGCGCTTTTGGCCTGCTCGCTTCATCATTTGCGGCGCACCACCCGCACGCCCGGTACATCGCCCACAACGGACATGGCCCGTTGCACCTGCCGGGCATCCGACACTTCAATGGTGAATGTCATCCATGCCACGTCCTTGACCGACTGCGTCTGCACCCCGATCACGTTCATCTTCTCGCGGGCGAACACGTCCGAGATGTCTCGCAGCAAACCTTGCCGATCCTGCGCCTCGATGGCCACATCCACCGGGTACACAGCCGCGCGGCCATCGCGGTCTGGGGCCGCCTGGCCGCTCCATTGCACCTCGATCACCCGATCCGGGCTTTTGCGTTGCAGGTGGGCGAAATCGCTGCAATCGGCACGGTGGATGCTCACCCCCTTGCCGCGCGTCACAAAGCCGCCGATGTCGTCCGGCGGTGCGGGCTTGCAGCACTTGGCCAGTTGCGTCATCAGCGAATCCACCCCAACAACCAGCACCCCGCCGCCGGGCTTACTGGAAGACTTGCGCGGCTTTTTGAGCCACACCGGCAGTTCAGAGGGTGCCTCGGGCTCGGGTGGGCGCAGGTGGGTTTCAATGGCCCGCAACGACAACTCATCCTTGCCCACCTGCTCGAATAGCTCCTGCGCGGAAGCCAGCCCCATGGCAACGGCAAGGTCATCCAACTTCAGCGCGGTCTTTCCCTCGCGCTGCAACAGTTTTTCCACCGCCTCTCGCCCGCGCGCCATGGTTTCTTCCATGGCCTGCGCGTTGAACCACGCGCGCACCTTGCTCTTGGCCCGGTGGCTGACGAGGTAACCCAGCTCGGCATTGAGCCAGTCGCGTGAAGGCCCGCCCTCTTTTGCGGCGGTGATCTCCACCGTTTGACCATTCTGCAAGGGCGTGTTGAGGGTGACCATGGCGCCATCGACACGCGCACCACGGCAACGGTGGCCGAGGTCGGTGTGCACGCTGTAGGCAAAGTCCACCGCCGTTGCACCCTGGGGCAATTCGACGATGGCCGCGTCGGGCGTGAGCACGTAGATGCGATCGTCGAACAATCCTTGCGCGGTGCCACTCAAATCGCGCTCCCAGGCCAGCAGCTGGCGCAGCACCGCGATCTTGGCGTCGTACTCCGAGCTGGCCGAGACGCCCGCATAGCCCTTGGCGCCCGCCTCCTTGTACGCCCAATGCGCCGCCACGCCATGTTCAGCGTGGTCATGCATGGCCTGCGTGCGGATCTGGATCTCGAAGGCCCTTCCCTGGTCATCGCGCACCACCGTGTGCAACGACTGGTAGCCGTTGGGCTTGGGTTTGGCGATGTAATCGTCGAACTCGTCGGCCACCGGCATGTAGTTCGCATGCACGTGGGCCAGCGCGGTGTAGCAATCGTCCCTGTGCGGCACGATCACGCGCAACGCGCGGATGTCGAACACCTGGTCGAAATCGAGCGACTTGCCCCGCATTTTCTTGACGATGCTGTAGATGTGCTTGGGTCGCCCCTGCACCGACGCGGCCACGCCATGGCGCTGCAACTCGGCCTCGAGTTGCTGACGCACCTGCTCCACATGGGCCTCGCGTTCGGCCCGCTTCTCATCGAGCAACCGGGCCACATGTTTGTAGGTCTGCGGCTCCAGGAAACGGAAGGCCAAGTCTTCCATTTCCCATTTGATCTGCCAGATGCCCAGGCGGTTGGCCAGCGGGGCAAAGACGTGCAGCGATTCACTCGCCAGCGCATCCCCGGGCTCGCCCTTGCAGGCGGCAAAGTAGCGCAGCGTCTGCAAACGGGACGCCAGGCGCAGCATGACCACACGCAGGTCGCGCGAGAAGGCCAGCAACATCTTGCGCACATTCTCGGTCTGGCTCGCGGCCAGCTCCGACACCGGTGTCTTGCCGGGCGTCGCCACAGGCAAGGCCTGCTCCTGGGCCGCCAGGCGTTCCTCTTCCT
>Ga0247738_10000316_pt1 | contig 19336 bp, 17 predicted proteins | sample UWRJL013104B2_FD_180936 | JGI IMG/M metagenome (GOLD analysis project Ga0247738, IMG submission 180936) | Plant litter microbial communities from Arlington Agricultural Research Station in Wisconsin, United States - UWRJ-L013-104B-2 | ecosystem: Environmental > Terrestrial > Plant litter >...
TCATTTGCTCCCGGTCATCCGGGTACAATCATTCAGAAAGAAAAAAGCAAAGACAACAAAATACTGAAGGGTGTAACTTCCATATCTAAAGTTTCCATGATCACCTTACAGGGAAGCGGGCTCGTCGGCGTGATTGGAAGTGCTGCCAAATTATTCGGGGCATTATCCCTAAGTGATGTCAATATCATTCTTATCTCTCAGGGTTCTTCAGAGAATTCCATCAGTTATGTCATCAATGGTGATCAGGTGACCGCTGCGTCAGCAGCACAGGATCAGGCTTTTGAAAAAGAAATAGAAACGGGTTTAGTTGAAAAAGCGAAGGTTCAGGAGGATCTGAGCATCATCTCTATCATTGGTGACAACATGTACCACACACCCGGCATTGCAGGTAAGATGTTTAAGACTTTGGGTTCGAATGGTATTAATATTTATGCAATAGCTCAGGGTTCTTCTGAACTGAACATCTCAGCTGTAGTTCATCGGGAAAATGAGATCAAAAGCCTTCAGGTGCTACATGAAATGTTTTTCCTGTCCAATACCATCAGGATCAATTTGTTTCTGGCAGGTACGGGACTCATCGGTTCTACCCTACTCAGGCAGATAGAACAACAAAGTAAATTCCTAAAAGAAAACAACAATATTGAGATCAGGTTAGTAGGCCTTACCAACAGCAGAAAAATGCTCTTTTCTCTTCCGGGAATCAAATTGAAAGATTGGAAAACAAGTTTGGAAAGCACTGAAGAAACAGCTGACGCAGCGACCTTTGTACAAAAATGCATCGATGCCAATCTTCCGAATGCTGTTTTTGTAGATTGCACTGCGACGACAGATATACCACAATATTATGGTCATATTCTGGAACATAGTATTTCTATTTCTACACCAAACAAAGTTTCTATTTCTGCGGAATATTCTACTTATCTCGAATTGAAACAAAAGGCTAAAAAGAATAATGTCTTCTTCCATCACGAAACCACTGTCGGTGCAGGACTTCCAATATTGAATACGCTGAAAAATCTTCGGGAAAGTGGTGATCAGATCATATCAATAGAGGGTGTCTTCTCGGGTTCCGTCTCCTACATCTTTAATACTTTTTCATCGAAATCAGGTTTTTCAAACACTGTAAAAGATGCCGCCAAAAAAGGTTTCACAGAACCTGATCCAAGGATAGATTTGAATGGAATTGATGTTCGCCGAAAATTAATAATCTTAGGAAGAGAAGCCGGGTTCACATTTTCAGAAAAGGAAATACAAATTAAAACCTTCCTTCCCAAACATGTTCAGGATGCAGCAGATATTGATATATTCTGGGAGGAGTTGGTAACTTCAGATCATTACTTTGATAAGTTGTTGAAAAAGTCTAAAAAAGAAAAAAATAAACTCAGATTTATTGGAAAGATCACTTCAAAAGGAGCAAAGTTAAGCCTCGAAGAGGTGGATAAAAACAGCCCTTTCTTTAACCTGGATGGAAGTGATAACATGATCGTCTTCACTACAGAGCGATACAAAGACAGACCTTTGGTCATCCAGGGTCCGGGAGCCGGGGCAGAAGTTACTGCCTCAGGAGTATTTGCTGAAATATTAACCATTATTTCAATGATAAAAGATTAGAATATGGGACTGGGAATAAAAGTTTTCGCTCCGGCCAGTGTCGCCAATTTAGCATGTGGTTACGACATTTTGGGATTGGCTTTACACAAACCGGGGGATGAAATCATCTTTCGGAAAAAGGACGCTAAAGGCCTGGTAATATCTAAAATCACCGGAGCAGATAGAAAATTGCCTACGGATGTTCAGCTCAACACTGCAGGCCAGGCAGTGTATCAATTACTCAAATCAGTAGAAATGGAAGAAATAGGTCTCGACATGGAGATCCATAAAAAAATGCCTTCCGGCAGCGGGCTTGGTTCCAGTGCTGCAAGTGCCGCTGCAGCCGTATGGGGAGCAAACAATTTATTGAACATCGGGCTTACCAAAAGAGAATTATTGCATTTTGCGGTTCTTGGAGAGCAGGCTGCCGATGGTTCTTATCATGCGGATAATGTGGCTCCATCATTGTTGGGTGGAATGATCTTCATCCGGGACAACGAGAGTCTGGATATTCATAAATTACCGTCATTTCCCGGTCTGTATGTTGCCATAGTGCATCCCTCAATTACGATCATGACTAAAGATGCCAGGGATATATTAAGTAAGGATGTTTTACTTAAAGACCACATTCATCAATCAGGAAATGTAGGAGGATTGATCATCGGAATGTACACTTCAGATATTGAACTTCTAAGTCGGAGTTTGAATGACATCATCATCGAACCACAAAGAGCTTCGTTAATTCCTCATTTTTATGAAGTAAAAGAAGCCGCTTTAAAGGCCGGTGCTTTGGGCTGCAGCATCAGTGGAGCCGGCCCATCTATCTTTGCCATCTGTCCGAATAGTCTGGTAGCAGAAGAAGCATCACTTGCTATGGCCAGAGTTTTTAAAAAAAATAATATCGATTCCAATCCGTTTACATCAGGTATCAATCACGAAGGTGCCGTAATACTTTAATTCAATATGAACTATACAAGTACTAGAAGTAATACGCTAATATTTAATTTTAGTGATATCATTCAGCAGGGCATACCGGATGACGGAGGGCTGTTCGTTCCTGAAGACATTCCAAAATTTGAGTTGTCATATTTTGATGACATTCTAAATAAAGATTTCAATACCATCGCTTTTGATGTTGCGAGAAAATATATTGGATCAGAAATTATTCCTGATCCTGCATTGAAGGATATTGTAAAAGCATCCTTCACCTTTGAAATTCCATTAAAAGAAATTCACAAGGACATGGGTATTTTGGAGTTATTTCACGGCCCTACCAGCGCTTTTAAAGATTTTGGTGCTCGATTCATGGCTAATTGTTTGTCGTATATTTTAAGGGAAGAGCATCATAAAGTAACCATTGTTACCGCGACTTCAGGAGATACCGGTGGAGCTGTGGCCTCTGGTTATCACAATGTAGACGGAGTTGATGTATTTATTCTCTATCCAAAAGGAAGAGTTAGTGAATTTCAGGAAAAACAAATCGCGGGACCGGGTGATAATATTCGGGCGATTGAAATAGATGGTTCATTTGATGATTGTCAGGAACTGGTAAAGGCTTGTTTTGCTGATAAGCTTTTTAAAAATGAAAATAAACTCACCTCATCTAATAGTGTAAATTTCTCAAGATTAATTCCACAGATCATTTACTATTTTGAAGCCTATAAAATCGCTTTAAAAAATGGTCATAGAAATGTTTCATTTATTATCCCCAGTGGTAATTTTGGAAACCTTACGGGTGGAGTCTACGCCAAGAAAATGGGACTGCCTATTGATAAATTAATAGCGGCTACTAATGCGAATGATGTATTTCCAAATTACCTAAAGAGTGGAATCTATGAACCACATAAAAGTAAAAAGACCATAAGTAATGCTATGGATGTGGGCAACCCTTCCAACATTGAAAGAATATTCTATGTTTATCGTTCCACGTGGAACAAAATAACAAAAGATATAAATAGCCATTCAATCAATGATGTAGCTACTAAATCTGTCATTGAGAATATTTATAAAAAACATAACTACCTGGTCGATCCTCATACAGCTGTGGGAATATCTAATTATTATCTTGAAACTATGTATCACTCAGATACGTATTACATCATTCTAGCAACGGCCCATCCTTACAAATTCGAATCTGTAATGCACAGCATCCTTCCCAAAGTAGAAATTCCAATAAATGATGAAATCAGATCTTATGAAAATATGGAAGTTAAAAAAATAGAAATGAACAAAGACCTCGAGAAACTCAAGACTTTCATTAAGGAAAACATAAAATAATTCAGGAAATTTAATACTTGAATCAAAGACAAATAGTTACATTTATCTATACGTAAATAATTGATTACTAAATATCAGTAAGGAATTTTTTCAAAATATCATTGAATTCTTCCGGTTTTTCCATCATTGGACTGTGACCACATTCATCCAGAAAAAACAGCTGAGAATTTTTAATCAATTCATGAAATTTTTCCGCAACAAACGGTGGTGTAATAGAATCATTTTTTCCCCAGATCAAACAAGTAGGGGCGGTAATAGCATGGAGCAAACCCTCAAGATTATGTCTAACAGCAGACTTGGCAGTTGCGACTATTCTAATACCTTTTCCACGGTCATTTACAATACCATACACCTCATCCACCAATTCTTTGGTAGCAACTTCCGGGCGGAAAAAAGTACTTTCGGTCTTCTTTTTAATAAAATTGTAGTCTCCTCTTCTCGGATAAGTACTACCCATAGCGCTTTCGAATAATCCACTGCTTCCGGTCAAAGTAATAGAAGAGATCTTTTCCGGTCTTTTAAGAGCATAAAGAATAGCAATATGACCTCCTAATGAATTACCGAGAACATTCACTTTTTCAATGCCCATATGATCCACATATTCATCTATATAATCTACCAGACCTGAAACAGAAACTTTCAGTAATGGAAGCTCATAAATAGGTAACATCGGAATAATGACCCGGTGACTATCCTTAAAATATTCAAATAAGTCAGTAAAATTACTGAGACCCCCGAACAAACCATGAAGCAGCAATAGCACTTCACCATCCTCCCGGGATTGAATATATTTAAATTTGTCTGATGTTAAAATTGGATAGTCCATATAACAAAGATTAAAAAATAATTGAAAAACTTGAAATAAATTATTTTCAGGCTAATTTAACTCTTTTTATTGCAAATAATTCACCCTTTTACTGATAATCCACGATTATTTATAAATCTGAAATTAAGGTAAATAACTGCACTGATCAAAGCAATAGCACCCAGCTGGTGAAAGACTCCCAGAAATACCGGTAAACTGCCTTTGCAATGAATTACAGTCAATACTCCTATCGTCAATTGAAGTAGTAAACAGACAAAAAATATGTTTGTTGCATTCTGAAATATCAGATGTCCTTTTAATAATGAACGCCATCTGATATATAATACAACTCCAATTATAAACAGGAGGTAAGCAATGTTTCTGTGCAAAAACTGGAACAATGCAGGAGCAAAAGTATGCTGATCATATTCTATCAGATTTTGGGTTGTCCAATGCTGACCATCTATCAATTCTCCGGGTACATACACTCCGTTCATCAAAGGCCATGTAGGAAACCACAAACCAGCTTTCATGCCTGACACAATACCACCCAACACCAATTGAATGACAAGCAAAGCTGAAATCCAATAAATTGTATGCTTTTTCTTTCCAACAACTCCCACTGATCTCTCTGGAAAAGTTACTTTCAGAGTCGTCCAGAATAAATAGGCATATACCAAAAAAGCAAGATTAAGGTGTAAAGTCAGTTTGTAGGCATTGACCCATGGACGGTTGATCAATCCGCTGGCCACCATGATCCATCCGAATACCCCAACTAATGCTCCAAGCAAAACAATGACAATCAGATCTTTCATCAATTTCTTGCGGATCATGCCCTTGTACCATAACCAAAAAAATGGAATAAGAAAAACAAATCCTAAAGTCCTTGCCCACAAACGGTGGAAATATTCCCAGAAATAAATAAATTTAAACTCTGAAAGGCTCATGCCCTTGTTGATCTTGTGGTATTGCGGAGTCTCCTTGTAGAGATCAAAGGATTCATTCCAGGCAGCATCACCCATCGGTGGAAATGTTCCGATAGCGATCTCCCACTTCGTGATGGACAGCCCGGAACCTGTGAGCCTGGTGATGCCACCGATCATGACCTGTATGGTGATCATGAACACGCCGATCCAAAGCCAGTTGCGAACAATATTCGAATGCTGGTATGCAGCTTTTTCCTGCTTTTCAATGATGCTTAATTCCACGGTATGCTCTAAATTTTTTAATGACCCAAAAGTAGAACATTCTCCAAATTCATTTCCACAAAATTGTACACATCACTATTAATAAATAGAAAGAATATAAATTTATAAAAAGAAGATTGTTGTTATTAGCAGTGTTGGTATGTTCAAAAGTATTTTCTGAAAATTTGCATATAAGGTAATTCACAAAAGAAACTAATTACCAACAATTTACCACCACTTTATCTATTTGAAATACAACGTATTATTTACTTTATAAACATATAAACAATTCATATTTATTTTTATCATGTATATAAATTAATTCTGTGCTAACTGTGTGTAAACTCATTTTCAACAATCGAAAATGTAGAGTTTTATCATTCATATTTTGAAAAAACATATATAACAAACCCCTTTTTTATTTTCCAACAATCAAAAAAAAGTTACTGACATTTTGGGCTTTAATATATATGATAAAATACATTTGTAAATGATACATTTGTAAAGTTTAATACAACACATTTTATAAATATGTTTGTAAGTCAAAAGTTCTTCCATTGAGAGCAGTTTTACAAAGAGTTTCAGAAGCTACTGTGCGTGTAGATGATCAAATAACCGGCTACACTGGCCCAGGACTATTGGTATTGCTGGGTATCAATGAGGAAGATGAAGAAAACGATATTGATTATCTGGTTCAGAAGATCACCAATATGAGGATATTCGGGGATGAGGCAGGAAAGATGAATTTGTCGGTAATTGACACAAATGGAGGCATGTTGATCATCAGTCAGTTTACTCTCTTTGCACAAACTAAAAAAGGTAACAGGCCATCTTTCATTCAAGCAGCCAGGCCAGAAAAAGCGATCCCACTATATCAGTCATTTATAATTAAAATGGAAAAGGCACTTAATAAAGATGTGGGTCGGGGCATATTCGGAGCAGATATGAAAGTACAACTCGTCAATGATGGCCCGGTCACAATCCTGCTTGATTCACAAAATAGAGATCTATGAAAATAAAAGAATATCAGTCAATGGTAGATCAATGGATCAGGGAACATGGCGTTCGCTACTTTGACGAAAAGACCAATACGTTGATACTGATGGAGGAGGTCGGTGAATTTGCCCGGCTCATCTCTAGAATCTATGGTGAGCAATCCTTCAAGACATCAGAACAAAACCATGATCAACAGGAAAAATTGGCAGATGAATGGGCCGACATCTTTTTTGTAATGACTTGTCTGGCCAATCAAACCGGGATAGATGTGGAGGCGGCAATTAATAAAAACTTTGAAAAGAAAACTTCCAGAGACAAAGACAGGCATAAAAATAATGACAAACTGAATTGAACATTATTACTTATAAATCAATTCAAAGTCTGAACAAGCTTAAGCATGCTGAAATATATTATACATTCATTACGTCGAAAAAAAGCAAGAAGACACACGAAAAAATATCCAACTACGGTCGATACTTTTGCCATTTCCGGATATGGAAATGTATTATTTGCGAACTGGGAAAATCCTTTAGTTCAGAGAAAAGTCATTTCCAGCCGAAATGTCAATTTCTTCAAAAAATTTCTCCGCGAAGGAGATCTGGCCATTGATATTGGAGGTAATATCGGACACATGACCATACCAATGGCACTGGCGGTCGGCCGTGCGGGAAAAATTTTGTCCTTCGATCCGAATCCTTTTGTTTTTGAGATATTGCAACAGAATGCCGGACTCAATCCACAATTGACAAATATTGAAACTTTTAACTTTGCAATTACTGAAAAAGAAGAGGAGTTTTACTACAATTCTTCAGAAGCATCCTTCAATAATGGCGGTATATCAAAGGATGCAGAAAGCAGACATGGAAGATTTGCTTTGGATCAAAAGATTCAGGGCATAAATCTGGAGAATTTTATGAGGCGTAATTATAACAACTCAATCGATAAATTAAAACTCATTAAAATAGATACCGAAGGATACGATAAAGAGATCATCAGATCTATTCCCGGAATTCTTGATAAATACCATCCGGTGGTCATCACGGAATGTTTTAAGAAAAACGACGCGGTACAACGATATGAGCAATTTGATCTGCTGGCCGGTCATGGATATTCGATGTATTATTTTTCTGATTTTGATGAAAATGCAGAAATAATCCCGATTGTAAAAAAAGAGGATATGATGCGCTGGAAACATTTTGATCTATATGCAATTCATGAATAATTAAATTAACACGCAACATATTGAGCCATTATCCAATGGAGTTAATTACAGAGCACATAATAAAGAAAGAAAATTCATATCGGGTCGATAAAAGGCTGATGGGGTCTGCGTTTTCACTTATGGTAATTCATGAAGATGAAAAAATTGCGCAACAATTACTTGTGGCAGGAATCAATGAAATAGAAAGAATAGAAACACTACTCTCTGAATTTATTCCGCATTCGGATACAGGAAGAATAAACAATGCCAGGGACTTGGAAAAAACGATAGTCAGCGAAGAAACCTTCAATCTAATTCGGAGGTCAAACAATATTTCTACCATGACGAATGGCGCATTCGACATAAGCGTCGCCCCACTTAAAAAGATATACCGCTTTAAAAATGAAAATTTCACGATGCCCGACCCATCTATCATAGGCGAAACACTCGTTCATACGGGATATCAACATATCGAAATGAATGTAGAAGAATGTTCGATCCGTTTTAAAAAACCCAAAATGAAAATATCTTTTTCAGCCATTGGCAAAGGTTATGCTTCTGATATGGTGATGAAGCTGTGGAAAAAAGAAGGTTTAAAAAATGGATATGTCAATGCCAGTGGCGATCTGAACGCATTTGGAACCGGACCTGACGGTATGCCCTGGAATATTGGAATTGCGGATCCGGAAAATGAAACAAAGATTTTATTGAAGATCCCTGTTTACAACTCTTCTGTGGCAACTTCAGGGGATTCTCAACAACATTTTATGTACAAAGGAAAAAGATTTTCCCACAATATTAATCCTAAGACAGGACTTCCATTATCGGGTATGCAAAGTGTGACAGTGCTCTCTCCTGCTGCTGAACTTTCGGATGCTTTGGCAACAGCAGTATATGTGATGGGGGTAAAAGAAGGATTGGAATTTGTAAAAAATCTACCGGAAACTCACGCCATCATCATCGATGAAAAGAAGAGAATACATTTCTCCCAAAATATCAACTATGAAGCGATCCGGTAAAATTATCATCTTAATGGCCATCGCACTGACATCCTGTAAGACAATGTCAAAAACAGATATGACACGCGATCCTGAAATGGAAATGGGTATCGACGCCGGGCAAAACTTTCGAAACTATGTGCAAAGTATCAGAGAAGCCGCAAATCCTGCCGCTTCCGCAAAATCAAACGGAGGCTGCGGCTGCAATTAAGGTATGTTCAGAAAACACTTCTTTTTAGTTTCGCTGTTATTTTCTCAGCTGTGTCTGAAAGCTCAGTTTATAAAAGATTCTGTTATTTCCCCCCAGAAGAGTACACAGATAGAACTTGTATATAATCACTACCTCCAGGATGGAAATAACTCAGCTGTGACCGGAGGAGTAGGGACCGAAAAACTAACGGTATACGGGCCTTCTGCCAATTTGAAAAAAATAAATGGTTACAAAACATTCAACGTACATCTTGGTATCGATATCATTTCTTCTGCATCCACGGATAAGATCGATTTTGTAGTTTCATCCGCTTCATCCCGGGATGCAAGATATTATACAGACATTTCTTATGATCAGCCAATAGCGGATAAATGGTCACTCCTGACCGGAATGGCATTTTCTATAGAAAGCGACTATTTTTCCCAAGGATATAAGGCGGGAATAAAAAAAGAGGGTACCAATAAGGACAATACTTTTGCGTTGCAACTTCAGTATTTCAACGATGATCTGCGCTGGGGCCGCATCAATCCTTCGTATTACAGACCGGAGCGGCTTATTTATCCATCTGAGTTGAGATTTCAAGAATGGTTTTCCACCACGAAAAGGAATTCCTATAATATAAAGGCGGGTTGGACAAGACGCTTAAATAATAGAAACCTATTAGCATTATTTCCTGAGATCGCTTACCAGACGGGCTTATTGGCTACTCCTTTTCATCGGGTTTATTTTACCGACAATTCAATAAGAGTAGAAAATCTTCCGGATCATCGACTTAGGGCGTCTGTCGGATTGAAGCTACACACAGCGATCAGTGAACATCTGATCTTAAAGAATACGGTCAATGGTTACACAGATGATTTTGGTATCCAAAGTTTTTCTTTCGAAAATGAAACCGTGTTTCGCATCAATCCATTTATGATGCTGATGCCCGGAGTGAGGGTCCTTACTCAGAAATCGTCGCGTTATTTTGCGCCATATCAGCAGCATCAGCTGGACAAAAAATATTACACCTCTGATTATGACCTCTCCGATTTTGAGACGATCACTTTTTCTCTGGGATTAAAATATCATCCATACATTTTCCTGGGGAGAAAGATCCTTTTTGACACGATGATCCTGAGGTACAACTATATGCATCGGACCAATGGGCTGAACGCTCACTTCATGTCTGTCATTCTGCAGTCAGAATATTTCAGCAAGAAAAAATAGACCTCTTTTTGTCATTAGCTAAAAATTAACATGCAATTAATTATCCTTTTTGAGTGATAATAATCATAATAACGTCTGAACCAATTATTGAAAAGAAGCCCTGCTGAAGCAGAGTCTTAACAATTCCAAAACAAAGAAAGACTAAACTATTGCTTTCCTTTGCGTCAAATATTAAAAAATTTTCCATTGAGATCTACCTTAATTATTATATTATTTACTTTAACCTGGTTTACCACCATTGCTCAAACTATCCGGATAGAGGGTGTGGTGAAAGATCAGACGGACAGTGCGGCCCTTACAGGTGCAAATGTTCAACTCAAATCTTTACCGGATTCAATAACTATCGGTGTTTCTACTACGGATGTTGATGGAAAATTTGCATTCACTGAAGTAAAAAGTGGCTCATACCTGGTAGTGGCTTCATTTATAGGTTACAAAAATTATAAAAGAGCCATCGAAGTAGGCATCAATCCGATAGTCAACATTCCGGTCATGCTTGCGGGAGACGGCATCACCCTAAGTGGTGTAGAAATAATTGGCAAGACACCTCCAGTAACACAAAAAGGAGATACTTCAGAGATCCGCGCCAATCAATTTAAAGTCAATCCGGATGCCACGGCAGAGGATCTTGTGACCAAAATGCCCGGAATATCCAGAGGTACAGATGGAAAGATTTCGGCACAGGGAGAAGAAGTGAAAAGGGTAATGGTGGATGGAGCCATGTTTTTTGGAAATGATCCGTCGGCTACGCTAAAAAACCTGCCTGCGGAAATGATCGATAAGATCCAGGTATATGACAGAGCAAGTGATCAGGCACAGTTTACAGGAATATCCGATGGAAATGAAGAGAAGACCATCAATATCATAACTAAACCGGACTTCCGTCAGGGTCAATTCGGTCGTGTGTTCGCAGGTTATGCTCCCGATGACAAATATAAGGCAGGCGGCGTATTCAACAGCTTCAATAAACAAAAACGACTGACCATCATCGGACAGAGCAATAATATTAATGAGCAAAACTTCGCAAGCGAAGACATGTCAGCGATGCAGACCACAGGTGGCGGTGGTGGGGGACGAGGACCGGGTGGTGGCGGTGGCGGACCAAGAGGCGGTGGCGGTCCGGGCATGGGCGGCGGTGGAAACCCCTTTCAGACAAACTCCAGTGGAGGCATCGTGACGACACATGCTTTGGGTATCAACTATACAGACAAATGGGCAGACAAGGTGACCTTCCAGGGAAGTGTTTTTGGAAATTTCAGCGGGACGGACCTTTTACAATCTACCTTTACACAATATTATACTAATCAGAATGGCAGGGACAGTGTCAATAGCAACAGAGATGCGACCAATCTCCGCTTCAATGCACGTGTGACCTACGATATCGATTCTTCGCAGTCGATCATTTACAGTCCTAGTTTTAGTTATGGTTTTAATACAAGTTTATATAGGACTGAAGCACAGATCTTCAGAGAAAATCAGTTACAAAGTCAAAACATCAACCAGTCAAATTCTGATGGCAAAAACACTACTTTTAACAACGAGTTGATGTATCGCAAAAGACTAAATCGTGCAGGAAGGTCAGTACAGCTGAGACTTAATCAACAGTTTACGAATACTCTGCCAAGTACGGATCAGGATTTGTACACGGTCTCTTACGATTCGGTGACGATCGAACTGGTGGACAAACAATATGTGGAAAGCAATAATTACAACCGCTCTTACAGTGTAGACATTGATTATACGGAACCTCTGGATAAGAAAAACTCTCTCATTCTGGGGTATAATTATAGTATTAAAAACAACGATATCAATAAATACACTTACGATGTAGATAATGGAGATGCACCATCTGATGCCAATCTGATCCAACAACTTTCCAATGTCACGGATAATTTTTACAACAGTCACAGACCAAAGCTGGATTATCGTTATCAGAATAAAGACTTTAATTTCTCTGCAGGAGTGGGATATCAGTATTCATACTTAAGAACAGATAAAACTTACCCTACATCGGAAGTGGACAACCAGCCTTTTTCAAACATTTTACCGCAAGCCTCTATCAGATATAATATGGGCAAGACAAAAAATATACGGCTTTTCTATCGGGCAAGCACTCAGGAACCTTCTGTCAGCCAGTTGCAACGGGTTATTGACAACAGCAATACTTTGGAGTTAACGTCAGGTAATCCGGATCTGGACCAGAGCACAAGCCACAGATTATTTTTCAGATATTCATCCATCAATACCAAGACAGGTAGCAATTTCTTTGTCGGAGGAGGAGCATCGACGACGTCAGAATATATTTCTAATCAGGTGTGGAATGCAAGCCAGGACACATTGATCTCCGGTTATGGAACGCTGGTCAGAGGAGGACAATACTCGTATCCTATCAATCTCGATGGTTATTATAATGCAAGAGCATTCGGAAGTTATGGATTTCCTTTTTATCTGATCAAATCCAATGTCAACTTTAATGTCAATGCATCATATACTAATGCCCCAAGTAGGATCAACCAATTGACCAACAATTCTAAAACAGCAAATTATGGTGGTGGAGTGTCGATCACGAGCAACTTTAGCCAATTCATAGACTTTAGTTTATCCACAGATCTGAGTTACAGCGATGTCAAAAACGATGTTAACGTCAGTTCGGACAATAAATATTTCCGTCAGATCCTCACCGGTAAGATCAATTGGATATTCCTGAAACATTTTGTGATCAATACGGACGCATCGTATTATAACAATCAGGGCTTGTCCAGTGATGCAGATGTAAGTTACACTCTTTGGAATGCAGGACTTGGTTATAAATTTTTAAATAAAAATGCCGCTGAACTCAGACTCCAGGTATTCGACATTTTGAATAGTAATACCGCCATCATCAGAAACTTCAGTGATACCTATTATGAAGATGTGAGCAGCAATGTCCTCAACAGGTATTTTATGCTGATGTTCTCGTATAAATTTTAAGCAGATAGATCAGAAACTAGCTGGAAACCACTAAAATTATTTTTAGCGGAAAAGGGTGAAGGACAGGAAAAAAATATAGGCTCATCTTTACATTATCAAAACGCACAATAAATAAGACGTTCTGATCAATACTTCGGAAAGGGTGATGCTTAATAAATTTTAAAAGGGAATTTCGGTAAAGACCGGGACTCCCTTTTCTTTTTTTGGGAAGGAGGGGAGTGGACCGCAGAGGACATATTTCTTTTTTACCACAAAGTGCACGAAGGAGGCACAAAAGGCACAGAGGAAAGGTGGATTTGAGATAAATGATTGTAGGGTTGGATTAATGCTGATTTTCCTAAAAGATTGAACTGGTCATCAGATAGAAAAGAGAGTTCTCAAAGAGGATTTTAATCTTTGATTAAAATAGGGTGCTCCATTAATTAAGCCTTAACCTTCAATCAACGCCTGTCTTCAGCTCGAATTACCGATTACCCATTACTTATTACCGATGATAACCGCAGAGGACATTTATTTTTTTGCCACAAAGTGCACGAAGGAGGCACAAAAGGCACAGAGGAAAGGTGAATTTGAGATAAATGATTGTAGGGTTGGATTAATGCTGATTTGCTTCAAAGATTAATTGGTCCTCAGTTAGGAAAGAGAGGTCCCAAAGGGATTTTAATCAAAGATTAAAATTTTTGCTACTAGCATATTTATGGATTTAATTGCTGAATATGATCTCAACCGATTACCCATTACTTATTACCCATAGTTGATATTTGCGCAGCACCGCCCCATCTCTGCCTGCCGTCCCCTCGCCATCACCGATCGCACATCACCGATCACCGATGCTTAAATCCTCGTCGAACTAACGAACTCCAATAATTAAGCCTTAACTCTCAGTCAACGCCTTCTTTCAGCTCGAATTACCGATTACCCATTACTGATTACCGATAATAACCGCAGAGGACATTTATTTTTTTGCCACAAAGTGCACGAGGGAGGCACAAAAGGCACAGAGGAAAGGTGGATTTGAGATAAATGATTGCAGGGTTGTATTAATGCTAATTTTCCTCAAAGATTTAACTGGTCATCAGTTAGAAAAGAGAGTTCTCAAAGAGGATTTTAATCGAAGATTAAAATAGGGTGCTCCATTAATTAAGCCTTAACCTTCAATCAACGCCTTCTTTCAGCTCGAATTACCGATTACCCATTACTTATCACCCATAACCAAAAAAAAAGATGGTCCATCTAACGACAGACCATCCGTGGTACTTAATAAAATTTTATTTTCAGTGCTTTCGGTAGAAAGCAACATATTAATCTTTCGCTGCAGCAGATCTAAGCGCACGAGGGATCTCGATGCTCGCTACAGGAATACTTCCGTTTTGCTGGATATCGATTCCTTCTACAGCAATGATATCTTTTACTCTCAATGACTGACCCAATTCAAGGCTGCTGATGTCGATGAATAGCTCAGAAACCATTTTCTCAGGAGTCGTTTTAACTTTGATCTTACGAACTGACTGGATCAATTTACCACCCACCTTTACTCCAGGGCTTGAACCTTGGGTCTTAAGAGGGATTTCCAATTTAACAGTCTGACCATCAACCAGTTCAAGAAAATCAACATGAACGATGTGATCTCTTACCGGATGAAACTGGATAGCTTTAAGGATAGCTCTGGTTGATTTACCATCGATGCTAAGATCAGCAACATTAAAATCAGGAGTGAAAACCAGACTACGCAATTCTGCTTCAGTTGTCTGGAAGTGGACTACATCTTTGCTGCCATAAAGTACACAAGGGATTGCCTGTGAAGCTCTAACCGCCTTTGATGCTTTTTTTCCAACGTCTGCTCTTGGACTGCCTTTTATTGTAATTGTATTCATTTGCTGAATTTTTAATACCCTTTTAATAATGGAGTGCAAAGGTATAATTATTTTTATTAAACAGCAAAATAAATGTTTAAAAATGTGTCATTTATGTCAGAGATCGTGACATTTCACTTCAAGTGTTTGCCCTTTTTTCTGCATAGATCTTCTTCCTCGTTCCCAAAATGTATGTGTTTATCTATATTTAACGTCAACACCACAGCATTTTTAATATATTTGCATTTTAAATATGACGGGTAATTTTTTACACAATTTTTCGTCATATTCAGCCCATATCAACAAAATCTGTTCTCAACATGGTGATCATACCTCCACATATAGAAAATCTCGCTCCTTACAAACCCGGAAAACCGGGTGCCAACATGTTTGGCGACAATCAACCGGAAAAAAAAGTTGTCCTGAGCAGCAACGAAAACAACTTCGGCCCCAGCCCCAAAGCACAGCAGGCACTTCTGGAAGGCCTGGCCAATCTCCATCTTTATCCCGACCCGACGTCGGGTCAGTTGAAAGAAAGATTATCTGAGATCCTGGAGGTGCCGTCCTCAAGAATTCTGATGAGTAATGGTTCAGACGCTATATTATATACGATGTTCCGCGCATTCGTACACGAGGAGGATAGTATGCTGACCTCACACGGAGCCTTCGTTTCAGCTAAGGTGATGGCTCGTATGAATGACGTGCGGTGTATAGAAGTTCCGATGCTCGAGGGTTACGAATTCGACCTGGAGACGATGATCCGTGCGATCGAAAATACTACAAAACTGATCTATCTTGTCAACCCAAACAATCCAACCGGTCGCATGATCAGCCTGGAGAAAATGGTGTCATTTCTGGATCGCATCCCTTCACATATTCTGGTGGTGATCGATGAGGCCTATTTTGAATTTGCCGGAGCGCTGGAGCCGGATTATCCGGATTGCACCAGATTGAATTACGAAAATGTCATCGTATTGAGGACTTTCTCCAAGGCTTATGGGCTGGCAGGACTGCGTCTTGGATATGCCATCGGACCGGAATACCTCATCCAGGCACTATCCAAAGTAAAACTGACTTTCGATCCTAATCTGGCGGCACAGATGGCGGGAATAGCGGCTTTGGAAGATCACGAATTTCTTCAGAAGACAATAGACAATAATGTGGCGGAGATGAAAAAACTGACTTCAGCTTATGCATCCATGGGTCTAAAGTTCATTCCTTCAGCTGCGAATTTCATTGCGATAGTCATGCAGGACGAAACGGAAGTGGAATACTATTATCATGAATTATTGTCCAGAGGAGTGCTGACCCGCAGACTGGGATCCTTTGGGTTGCCGCATTGTCTGAGGATAAGCATCGGCCTGCCGGAGGAGAATGATTATATGCTCAGAATGATGAAGCAGGTGGTAGAATCTGTAGAATGACCGGTTTTTTTAACTACATCGAACCGGACATCGCCGTTATCAGGTAATTGCAGGCATAGACCCCAAGAATGGTCAATAGTATATCAGGAGTCTTTTCCTCATATGAAATACTGTAATTATAATTGAATTTGCTCCAGTCAAACCTTGGTGCAAATTGAATGAGCATTAATTCATCGCTGTTTTCCAGGGTAAAAACATTGTTAAAGAATCCTTTTGACTTTAAAACAAATTCCCGGCCATCCTGAAAAGAGAAAACAATTTGTCCGCGCCAGTTCATTTTTAAATTCACAACCTCAGACTCATCCTTAGTTACAGAGATACTTGTACCGAAAAAACCGACGGGTTGTATGTGATAGCTTTCATAATTATCCAACGTTATTTCTGCTGTGAACCTGAACATATTTTCGTAGATTAATTCACCTGCCAGATGCCCATCTTTAGTCAACTGAAATGTTTTTCTGTCTGTAGAATTTGCCTCCATAATTATTGGTTTCTATTTCTGTAAACTTAATTCTATTTTTTGATTTGCTTCAATTCATATTCCTTTACAAATTTTTCAAAAGGCCCTTTCTCGTATTCACCATCTTCAGCGGGATAACGCAAGCTTTCCGATGTTGCCGGGTTTAGTTTAGCACATTGCCACACGATACTCTCACCGCAAGGGGAGATAGGTGGATGTTCCTTGAATATTTCATCTTTAAATGCCTGATTGGCATCAATTAAAATCCAGCCATTTTCTTTCAATGCAATGAGTAGATCATCCAGAAATAAAGCATTTAGCAGAGAGTGATGAATTAGAAGAGTATGTTTTATTTCCCGGTTAAATATTTTTTTGGCTAAAGAATCATAATAATTTGCCCTGCCCAATATATGTTGAATGTAATATTCACGATAAGGTGTCAGATCGACATTCGGATCACTTTTAATTGCTTTACTCATCTCAGCGTCTATAAACCAATCAGAAGCGTCGATCGTCACATGGCCATTACTGTAGTTATTTTCTGCTAATACTGATCTCATCGAATCCCTCTTTGCATCCGTATTTCCTTCTTTCAGATACGGAAAGCGAAATAATTTTGTATAGTTTTTATACGTCCTGATCACACTATCTCCACGAAAGAAATCCCGGATAAAATTCTCCGCTGACAATGATTTTGAATTGTAATATAAATGTGAATAAGAATGATTGCAAATTAAATGGCCCGCATTGTCCCAGGAATTCAGTAATTCTTTTCCTTTAGAATTATTTACCCTCATTCCACAGACAAATATCGCCGCTTTGAGGTTGTGATCTTTCAGCGTATTTAATATGGCATTATTCCGATCGCGCCAGGGCAAAGCAGGAGTTTCATTGGTATTGGGATCATCGATCGTGAAAGAGACCTGCTTTTGTGCAAATAAATTTGTGGTAATTAATAAAATAAATAGCCCAAAACAGTAACGACAAAAACCAAAATTCATAAATCAATTACTTTTTGTTCAGAAACTTTTCGATCATCGGAACGATCATATCTGATTCTTTGAAATCGGGTTTCAATGTGGTTATTTCTCCGATGTATTCTCCGTGACCGCCCGGAATAATGGCCAGTTCAGAGTGCTCTATTAGTTTGTGCATTTCCAACGCATGCTCATGAGTGATCACGTCTTTATCCGCAATGATGATCAGTGCCGGCTTTTTGATGGTTTTGATCAGATCATCAGGAATATCCTTAAAATGTAACATTCTTTTTGCATCCCGGTCGTGCATGACTTGTAAACCGGAAGCATCTTTCGCCACTTTTTTATACCCTTCCTGAAGTTGGACGGGCATATTTTCGAGGGCTGCCTTTTCCATAAAACCCCAAAACCATTCCGGTACGCCATTCCGTTTAGCAAGCGCTGAACCTAATATCATCTTATCCACAAATTCCGGATGACGGATCGCTATTTGTAAAGTAGTCGTACCACCATTGCTAAAGCCGAAAAAATCTGCCTTGTCTATGTTCAGGTTTTTCAAAAGAGCTGCTACATCGTCCGCATCCTGTTCAAAAGTCAGGTCGGCATTCCTGTCGTCTGTCCTTCCGTGTGCCTGCAATTCCATGGCGATGATCCTCCGGTTTTTGGCGAGCAGGGGAATTACTTTTTCAAAATTTGTTTGTATGGTCGATCCTCCACCATGGATCAGCACCAATGGTTTTCCATCTCCATAGATCTCGTAATACATATTGATTCCGTTGACATCGGAGGTTCCGCTTTTGAACATTATATTATTTTTTGTCAGATTACCGGTTTCTTTCATCTTGACTGGTCGATGAACACCGCAGGAGAGAAAGATCATAATTATAGAAAACAGAAAAGTTGATCTCATTATTTGAAATGCTTTTGAGATTTATTTTATACATTTTAAATATACTTCCTTAAAATATAATAAACGGAAATAGATTTGAACAGTTAGTTTTCAATTATTAATTCCATATGACCACAAAACAGTGTCAAACAACAAACCACAAACGCCAAATACTTTGTAAGCTAATTTTAAAATTGGACATTTCTATTTCCAATTAGTATATAATTGGTACTTCTTCCTCCTTCACCTGAATCCTGTAATACACCTTTTTCTATAAGATCATGAATGT
>Ga0247738_10000317_pt1 | contig 19306 bp, 17 predicted proteins | sample UWRJL013104B2_FD_180936 | JGI IMG/M metagenome (GOLD analysis project Ga0247738, IMG submission 180936) | Plant litter microbial communities from Arlington Agricultural Research Station in Wisconsin, United States - UWRJ-L013-104B-2 | ecosystem: Environmental > Terrestrial > Plant litter >...
GGTCGTGCGGCATGGGCTGCACCTCTTCGAGATCAAAAGGGTAAGAGGCAGTACCGCCCCAGCTCACAGTGACTTGGCTGCGCATATCGGGTTCTCCTGATCATTCGTTCGCCCCATTGTGGACCGTGCGCCGCGCGCGATCCACCCCGTGGAAGCCCGTGGCGCCTCTCGTCAACCCCGCGCGCGCCGGGCGGTCCGCACAGCCTCCGACAGAACGTCGAGCGCCTGCAGCGAATCACCCCAGCCCAGGCAGGCATCTGTGATGCTCTGACCGTACTTGAGTGCACTCACCTCGTCCTTGCCCGGGGTGAACTTCTGTGCGCCAGCTTCGATGTGGCTTTCGATCATCACGCCGAAGATGCTGCGCGAGCCGCCGACGATCTGGCCGGCGATGTCGCGCGCCACGTCGAGCTGCTTCTCGTGCTGCTTGCTGCTGTTGGCGTGGCTGCAGTCCACCATCAGGCGCGGCGGCAACTTGGCCGCTTCCAGCTCCTTCACCGACGCCGCCACGCTGGCCGCGTCGTAGTTGGGGGCCTTGCCACCACGCAGGATCACATGGCAATCCTTGTTGCCATTGGTCTGCACGATCGCCACCTGGCCGTTCTTGTGCACCGAGAGGAAGTGGTGGCCGCGCGAGGCCGCCTGAATGGCGTCGGTGGCGATCTTGATGTTGCCGTCGGTGCCGTTCTTGAAGCCAATCGGGGCCGAGAGGCCCGAAGCCAGCTCGCGGTGAACCTGGCTCTCGGTGGTGCGTGCACCGATCGCGCCCCAGGCGATCAGGTCACCGATGTACTGGGGTGAGATCACGTCGAGGAACTCGCTGCCGGCGGGCAGACCGAGGCGGTTGATCTCGATCAACAACTGGCGCGCGATGCGCAGGCCTTCGTCGATGCGATAGCTCTCGTCCAGATAAGGGTCGTTGATCAGGCCCTTCCATCCCACCGTCGTGCGCGGCTTCTCGAAATACACCCGCATCACGATCTCCAGCGTGTCTGCGTACTTCTCGCGCAGCGGTTTGAGACGGCGCGCATAGTCCACCGCTGCCATCGGGTCATGGATGGAGCAAGGCCCGATCACGACCAGCAGGCGGTCGTCCTGCCCATGCAGGATCTGGTGAATGCGCTGGCGGGTCTGGCTGATCAGCGTCTCCACCGGCGTGCCGCCGATGGGGAAGAAGCGGATCAGGTGTTCGGGGGGAGGCAACACGGTGATGTCCTTGATGCGTTCGTCGTCGGTCCGGCTGGTTTTGTCGACAGGACGGGCATGCCAGGTGTCGCTGGTGGCGGGGGCATTCTTGGCGGTCATCGCGAGGCTCCTGAGTGGGGGTTGAATCAAAAAAGGTTCTAGAAGGGCGAAAAAAAACCGCCGGGCTTGGAGCTCCGGCGGTTGTTTCGAGATTCGGTGATGCGCTTACAGCTTCGCCTCTCGTCCGCCGGGGACTGAGAACCAAAAATAAAAGGCAAAAAAGGCGAAGCGCGAAGACATGGGTTTGAAATGTAGCACAGGCAATTGAAAACGCCGTCTCAAGCGGTGCCGCCCACCGTCAGGCCGTCGATGCGCAACGTCGGCTGGCCCACGCCCACTGGCACGCTCTGGCCTTCTTTGCCGCAGGTGCCCACACCGCTGTCGAGCTTCATGTCGTTGCCGATCATGCTCACGCGGGTCAGTGCATCCGGGCCATTGCCCACCAGCGTGGCGCCCTTCACCGGATACTGGATCTGGCCGTTCTCCACCCAGTAGGCCTGACTTGCCGAGAACACAAACTTGCCACTGGTGATGTCGACCTGACCACCACCGAAGTTGGTGGCGTACAGGCCCTTCTTGATGCTGGCCACGATCTCTTCGGGCGCCTTGTCGCCGCCCAGCATGTAGGTGTTGGTCATGCGAGGCATGGGCACGTGGGCGTAGCTCTCCCGCCGGCCGTTGCCGGTGGGCTTCACGCCCATGAGGCGCGCGTTCATCGCGTCCTGGATGTAGCCACGCAGGATGCCGTCCTCGATCAGCACGTTGCGCTGCGAGGTGTGTCCCTCATCGTCCACATTGAGCGAGCCCCGGCGGTCGGCGATGGTGCCGTCGTCGAGCACGGTCACGCCCTTGGCCGCCACGCGCTGGCCGATGCGGCCGGCGAAGGCGCTGGAGCCCTTGCGGTTGAAATCGCCTTCCAGCCCGTGGCCCACCGCCTCGTGCAGCAAGATGCCCGGCCAACCCGAGCCAAGAACCACCACCATCTCCCCCGCCGGCGCAGGTCGGGCATCGAGATTGGTCAGCGCGTAGGAGACGGCTTCGTCCACATAGGACTGCACCATGGCGTCGTCAAAATAGGCCAGGCCGAAACGGCCGCCGCCGCCGGAAGAGCCGGCTTCGCGCCGGCCCGATTGCTCGGCGATCACCGTCACAGACAGGCGGATCAGCGGGCGCACGTCGGCCGCCAGGGTGCCGTCAGCGCGTGCCACCAGCACCACGTCGTATTCGCTCGCCAGGCCAGCCATGACCTGCTTCACACGGGGATCCTTGGCCTTGGCCATGCGCTCCACCTTTTCCAGCAGGGCGACCTTGGCGGTGCTGTCGAGCGTGGCGATCGGGTCCAGGCCCGGGTACAGCGAACGCGACTTGGGCACCTTCACCGCCGGCACGCGCACCTTGCGTCCCTGGCCCTGCGCCGAGATCGAGCGCACCGTGTGGGCGGCGTCGATCAGCGAATCCCAGGACAGGTCGTCGGAATAAGCGAAGGCCGTCTTTTCACCGCTGACCGCGCGCACGCCGACGCCTTGGTCGATACTGAAGCTGCCGGTCTTGACGATGCCCTCTTCCAGGCTCCAGCCTTCGCTGCGCGTGGTCTGGAAATACAGGTCGGCGTCGTCCACGCCATGCGACATGATCTCGCCGAGCGCGCGCTGCAGGTGCGTGGGACTCAGCCCGAACGGTTCGAGCAACAGGCTTTGGGCGGTGGCCAGACGGGCCAGGGTGGGTTCGCGTGAAATCATCGGGCCATTGTAAGAACCCCCGGCCCTGCCTGACACCCTCAGGGTCTTGCGACACCGCCGGAGCGAGCCTCAGCCCAGAGACACCGAGGAACCGGCTTTGCCGGGCCTCAGGTGTCGCCCCCCCTTGAGGGGGAGGCGCCGCAGGCGACGCAGGGGGTGCTCCCTCAGCTCTGCATCAGGCGCTTGGACTTGGCGATGGACATCAGAATGCCCAGCCCGACGCCCAGCGTCACCATGGCGGTGCCGCCATAACTCACGAAGGGCAGCGGCACGCCCACCACCGGCAGGATGCCGCTGACCATCCCCATGTTGACGAAGGCGTAGACGAACACGTTGAGCGTGACTGCGGCCGCCACCAGCCGGGAGAACTGGGTCGGCGCCTCCACCGCGATCAGCAGGCCGCGCACGATGAGGAAGATGAAGCCGGACATGAGGCCCAGCACGCCCACGAGGCCGAATTCCTCGGAAAAAGCGGCGTAGATGAAGTCGGTGGTGCGCTCGGGAATGAACTCCAGGTGGGTCTGCGTGCCCTGCATGAAGCCCTTGCCCCAGATGCCGCCCGAGCCGATGGCGATCATGCCCTGGATGATGTGAAAGCCCTTGCCCAGCGGGTCTTTCGAGGGGTCAAGCAAGGTACACACGCGCTGGCGCTGGTACTCGTGCAGGATCTGCCAGTCCACGCCCGGCGCGCACATCTGCGACTCCATGGCGATCAAGGTCACCACGCCGATCACACCCAGCAGCACCGGCGGAAGGATCAGCTTCCAGCTCAGGCCGGCGAAGAAGATGACGGCCAAGCCTGACGACATGACCAGCAGCGAAGTGCCCAGGTCGGGCTGCTTGAGGATGAGCGCCACAGGGATGATGAGCAGAATGCCGGCCGCCACAAAGTCCAACGGCTTGAGCTGGCCTTCCCGACGGTGGAACCACCAGGCCAGCATCAGCGGCATGGCGATCTTCATGAGTTCGCTGGGCTGAATGACGGTGACGCCGATGTCCAGCCAGCGCTGCGACCCTTTGCGCATGATGCCGAACAACTCCACGCCCAGCAGCAGCATCACGCCCAGGGTGTAGAGCGGTACGGCGAGTGTCATCAACCGGTGCGGCGGCACCTGCGACACCAGAAACATCAATCCCACGGCCAGCAGCATGTTGCGGCTGTGCGCGGCGAAGCGGGTGCCGTGGTCAAAACCCACCGAATACATGGTGATCAGGCCGGCGCCCGCCATCAGCAGGATGGCGAACAGCAGCCAGCCGTCAAAGCCCTGGAAGATCGGGGCGATGCGCTGCAGCAGGGTGGGTTTGTCGAAGACGGCGGCCATGTTGGGACCCGATTATCCTTCGGCAATGACATCCCCCACCACCCACCTGTTGTACCTGCATGGTTTTCGCTCGTCGCCGCAATCGATGAAGGCGCAGAAGGTCGCCAAGCGCATGAAGGAGCAACACCCGGAGGTCGTCTGGTGGTGCCCCCAGCTGCCGCCTTCCCCGCGCGAAGCCATGGACAGGGTGGTGCGCGGTGTCCAGGACTGGCCGCGCGACACCATGGCCGTGGTCGGCTCGTCGCTGGGGGGGTTCTACGCACGCTGGCTGGCGCTGCAAACGGGCTGCCGCCGCACGGTGCTGCTCAACCCGGCGGTGTACCCCGCGCGCGACCTGGTGAAATACATCGGCGAACAGACCGCCTGGCACGACCCGCAGGCGCGCTTCGTCGTCGATCCGGCCTTCATGGGGGAGCTGCAGCAACAGCAGGATGACATCGCCCGCCTGGCGCCTTTGCACCCAGCCACACCCCAAAGCCAGTTCGCCATCGTGGCCAAGGGCGACGAGGTGCTGGACTGGCGCGAGATGCAAGCCTTCTGCGCCGGTGGCACGACCCATTTGCTGGAGGGTGGTGATCACGCCATCAGCGACTTCGACGACCACATCGATGGGCTGTTCCGCTTCCTGGGGCTGTAAGCGCCCCATGGGAGAATCGCACCCATGCACATTCTGTTTGATGAAGCCGGCAAGCTGTTGACCGGCCGCCTCCTGTCCGAGGCTGAAAGTTCCCTGCAAGTCGAGCTCGAATCCGGCAAACGCGTCAAGGTCAAGGCGGCCAATGCCTTGCTGCGCTTCGAGAAGCCCGCTCCCGGCCAGTTGATGCCCGCCGCCACTGCCCTGGCCGAGACGATGGAGCTTGAGCTGGCCTACGAATTCGCGCCCGAAGACGAGTTCGGGTTCGCGGACCTGGCCCACGAGTATTTCAGCGACAACGCCGGTATCACCGAACAGGTGGCTTCGCTGCTGTGCCTGCAAGGCGCGCCGCACTACTTCCGGCGCGCCGGCAAGGGCCGATACAAGAAGGCCCCGGCCGAGATCCTCGCGCAGGCCCTCGCCGCGATCGAGAAAAAGAAGCAGGTGCAGGCGCAGATCGAGGCCTGGGCCGCCGAGCTCGCCAGTGGCAGTTGCCCGGCGCCCGTGCGCCAGCAACTCTACAAACTGCTCTTCCGGCCAGACAAGAACGCGCCCGAATACAAGGCGGTGGTGGAAGCCGCGCGCACCAGCCACACCGCACCACTGACGCTGCTGCAGAATTCGGGCGCCATCAGCAGTGCCTACCAGTTCCACTGGCAACGTTTCCTGTTCGACCAGTTCCCCAAGGGCACGGGCTTCCCCGCGCTTCAGGCGCCGGTGATCGCCGACGAACTGCCCCTGGCTCCCGTGCAGGCCTTCTCCATCGACGATTCGCAGACCACCGAGATCGACGACGCGCTCTCGCTGCAAGGCCTGGGCAGCGGCAGCGTCACGCTGGGCATCCACATCGCGGCGCCGGGCTTGGCCATCGCGCCCGAAGGCCCCATCGACCAGGTGGCGCGCACGCGGCTGTCCACCGTGTACATGCCCGGCCACAAGCTCACCATGCTGCCCGACGACGTGGTGCAGGCCTACACGCTCATGGCCGGGCGCGACTGCCCCGCCGTGTCCCTGTACGTCACCTTCGACGAGGCCACCCTGGCCGTCACCGGCAGCCGCACCGCGCTGGAGCGCGTTCCGATCGCGCTCAACCTGAGGCACGACCAGCTGGACACGGTGATCACCGAAGCCTGGCTCGCGGGCGAAGCCCCGGCCAGCGATGCGCCGGCCGAGATCGCGGCCCTGCAGCCCTCGCTGAGCTTTCTGTTCCGTCTGGCCTTGCACCTCAAGGCGCAGCGCGAGTTGGTGCGCGGCAAGCCCGAGAACTTCACCCGCCCGGACTACACCTTCCGCCTCGAAGGCGTCAGCGGCGACGAACCGCAGGGCGATGAGCGCGTGGTGATTGGCACCCGCAAGCGCGGCGCGCCGCTGGATTTGATGGTGGCCGAAGCCATGATCCTGGCCAACAGCACCTGGGGCAACTGGCTGGCCGACTGTGGCGTGCCCGGCATCTACCGCAGCCAGGCCAGTCTTCAGCCCGGGGTCAAGGTGCGCATGGGCACCAAGGCGCAGCCGCACGCGGGCATCGGCGTCAAGAGCTACGCCTGGAGCACCTCGCCCCTGCGCCGCTACGTGGACCTGGTCAACCAATGGCAGATCATTGCCTGCGCGCGCCACGGCAAGACGGCCGCGCTGGCCGCACCGTTCAAGCCCAAGGACGCCAACCTGTTCTCCATCATCAGCGCCTTCGACGCCGCCTACACCGCCTACAACGGTTTCCAGAACGGCATGGAACGCTACTGGACGCTGCAGTACCTGCGGCAGGAAGGCATCACCGAAGTCACCGCCACCCTGATCAAGGACAACCTGGTGCGCGCCGACACCCTCCCCCTGGTGTTGCCCGTGCTGGGCGCCGAAGGCCTGCCTCGCGGCGCACACGTGCGCGTGAAACTGGGTGAGATCGACGACATCACGCTCGACATCCACGGCACCGTGACCGAGCGCTTGGACCTGCCGGTGGACGATGTGGGCGAGGCCTCGGGCGACGACACCGAGGAAGAGGAACTGGCCGCGCCGCTGGCCCTGGCCATCGACGTCGACGAAACCGAGGGCGAAGGCGCCGCCCAGCCCCCCCAAACGCCCGGCCCGGCGGGGGATTGAGGCCCGGGCGACCCCCAGCACGGATAATGCCCGCGTGAAGCCGTCCGCCCTGTCCTTTTTCAAGAAGCTGAGCACGCTGCAACTCGCGCTGGGGGCATCGATCGCCGTGCACGCGGCGTTGCTCACGGTGCGCTTCGTGGACCCCGAGCGGTTCAACCGCGTGTTCCAGGACACGCCGCTGGAAGTCATCCTCGTCAACGCGCGTGGCAACGAGCGGCCCGACAAGGCCACGGCCATTGCGCAGACCTCGCTGGCCGGTGGCGGCGAGGCCGAACGGGGCCGCGCCACCTCGCCGCTGCCACCCGCCACCGTGGCGCGCATCGGCGATGCGCACGAAGAAGACGAGCGCACCATCGAGATGCTGCGCGAGCAACAGAACCGCCTGCTGGCCCAGGTGCGCCGCGAACTCGCCAAGATGCCGCCGCCCGACCCCGAATCGGTCAACCCCAGCCAGGCATCGTCGGAGCGTGAGCAGAAGCGGCGCGCGCTGGTGAAGATCCTGGCCGAGATCGAAAAACGCATCAACGAAGAAAACGCGCGCCCCAAGAAGCGCTACATCAGCCCGGCCACGCGCGAAGCGGTCTACGCCATCTACTACGACGAGCTGCGCCGCAAGATCGAAGACCGGGGCACCACCAACTTCCCCGAAGTCGGCGGCCGCAAGCTCTACGGCGAGCTCACCATGACCATCACGGTCAACCACACCGGCGTCGTGCTCGACACCGAGGTGGTGCAACCTTCGGGCATCAGCCAGCTCGACCGCCGCGCCCAGGCCATCGTGCGCAGCCTGTCGTTCGGCCGCTTCAACGAAGCCATGCGCCGCCAGGCCGATCAGATCGTGGTGGTCTCGCGTTTCCGCTTCACGCGCGACGAAACCTTGCAGACCCAACTCTCCGGGCAATAGGTCAACACCGCATGAGATCGCTCGGACGCTGGTTGTTGTGGCTGATCCTTGCGGGGCTGGCCCTGCAGTTGTTCTTCGTCGCGCGCATTGCACTCATGGTGGTGGTGGATCCCACCAGCACCGCGTTCATGCGCTCCGAAGCCTGGCGCATCGCCGGTGCCAGCCGGCAGAGCGACAAGCCCTGGCGCTGGTCGCACCGCTGGGTGCCCGATGAGCAGATCAGCCCGCACCTCAAGCGCGCCGTGATCGCGTCGGAAGACGCCGGCTTCACCGATCACGGTGGCGTGGACTGGGGCGCGATCGAAGGCGCCTGGCAGAAGAACGAGCGCCGCCAGCAACAGGCCGAAAAGCGCGCCGCGCGCCAGCCCGCCCAGCCGGCGCGCGAACCCAAGGTGGTGGGCGGCTCCACCATCACGCAGCAACTCGCCAAGAACCTCTTGCTCTCCGGCGAACGCCAGCTGCTGCGCAAGGGCCAGGAGCTGGTGCTCACGCTGATGCTGGAAGCCCTGCTCGACAAACGCCGCATCCTGGAGATCTACCTCAACAGCGTGGAGTGGGGCGAAGGCATCTTCGGCGCCGAAGCCGCATCGCAACGCTACTTCAACAAGCCGGCCAGCAAGCTCTCACCGCACGAAGCGGCGCGCCTGGCGGTGATGCTGCCCTCGCCCAAGTTCTTCGAGACGCGCCAGGGCTCGGCTTATCTGGCGCGGCGCACCGGCACCATCGTCGCGCGCATGGGCGGGGTCACGCTGCCATGAACCTGCGCGCCACCTTCATGAGCGTGTTCCTGCTCGGCCTGGTGCGCCTGCTCACCGGCGCACAGGCGCGCTGGCATGGCTGCCCGCCCAAGGCCGAGCAGCGCATCTACTTCGCCAACCACCAGAGCCATGCCGACCTCGTGCTGATCTGGGCCGCGCTGCCGCAGGAACTGCGCAGCATCACGCGCCCGATTGCGGCCAAGGACTACTGGACTGCGTCGAACTTCAAACGCTGGATCACCACCGAGGTGTTCAACGCCGTGTATGTAGAGCGCGAGCGCAAGGGCGACGAGGATCCGCTTGCGCCGCTGGCGCAGGCGCTGGAAAGTGGCGACTCGCTGATCCTCTTTCCCGAGGGCACGCGCGGCCACGAGGAAGATCCGCAGCCCTTCAAGTCGGGCCTGTACAACCTGGCGCAGCGTTTTCCGGGCGTGGTGCTGGTGCCGGCCTGGATCCACAACGTGCAGCGCGTGATCCCCAAGGGCGAGGTGGTGCCGGTGCCGGTGCTGTGCTCGGTCACCTTCGGCGAGCCGCTGGTGCTGGGCGCCGAGGAGCCACGCGCCGATTTCCTGAAGCGGGCCCGTGAAGCCGTCATGGCACTCAGGGACGTCTGATCACATGACCTCCTTCCTCCGCAGCCTCACCCCCGATCAGCAGGTCAGCCTCGTCTTCGTGGTGCTGTTCGGCCTGCTGCTGATCGCCAGTGGCGTGGGCGTGCTGCTGTCGCTGCGCGAGCGCCGCTCGGGCGACGACGACGCCAGCGGCGAGCGCGCCCTGCGCCTCCAGGACAACCAGGCGCTGCTGCGCAGCTCCTGGATGATGATGCTGGTGTTCTGGTTCGGCTGGGTCATGGGCGAGGGCTTCGCCATCGTGCTGTTTGGCCTGGTCTCGTTCTTCATCCTGCGCGAGTTCATCAGCCTCTCGCCCACCCGCCGGGGCGACCACCGCAGCCTGGTGCTGGCCTTCTTCATCGTGTTGCCGCTGCAATACGCGCTGGTCTGGACGGAGCGCTTCAACCTGTTCACCGTGTTCATCCCGGTCTACGTGTTTCTCGCCATTCCCGTGGTGAGCGCCCTGGGCAACGACCCGCAGCGCTTCCTGGAGCGCAACGCGAAGTTGCAGTGGGGCATCATGGTCTGCGTGTACGGCATGAGCCACGTGCCTGCGCTGCTGTTGCTCAACTTCCCCGGTTTCGTCGGCAAGACCGCCTTCCTCGTCTTCTTCCTGGTGCTGGTGGTGCAGACCTGCATGCTGGTTCAGCACCTGGCCGCACGTGGCCTGCGCCGGCCGGTGGCACCGGCCATCAGCGACAGCTTCCACTGGCGCAGCTGGGCCCTGGGCCTGGCCGCCGGCGGTCTGCTCGGCGCCGTGCTCTCCGGCTTCACCCCCTTCAAACCGCTGCCCGCACTGGCCATGGCCCTGGTCGCCTGCGTGGCCGGCAGCTTCGGCCACCTGGTCATGAAGGCCATCAAGCGCGACCGCGGCGTGACCCATTGGGGCTTTGCGGGTCGCTCGGTCACCGGCGCCAGCGGCCTGCTCGATCGCGTGGACGCCCTGTGTTTCGCCGCACCCGTGTTCTTCCATTCTGTGCGCTGGACCTTCGACCTCTGAGACCTTTCAACATGCGCATCCTCGGCATCGACCCCGGCCTGCAGTGCACCGGCTTCGGCGTGATCGACACCGAAGGCTCCGCCTTGCACTACGTCGCCAGCGGCACCATCCAGACCAGCCCGAAGGACGGTGCCCTGCTGCCCGAGCGGCTCAAGATCCTGTTCGACGGCATCACCGAGGTGGTGGCGCGCTACCAGCCTGAGACGTCGGTCTGTGAAATCGTGTTCGTCAACGTCAACCCCCAGGCCACCCTGTTGCTGGGCCAGGCGCGTGGCGCCTGCCTGACCGCGCTCGTCGCCAACAAGCTGGACGTGGCCGAGTACACCGCACTGCAGTTGAAAAAGGCCGTGGCCGGCAATGGGCGGGCGGGCAAGCCGCAGATGCAGGAAATGGTCAAGCGGCTGCTGCGCCTGCCCGGCCTGCCTGGCAAAGACGCCGCCGACGCGCTGGGACTGGCCATCACCCACGCCCAGGTGAGCCGAACCCTGGCAGCGATCAACAAGGTCTCCACCCAACAGGCGCGCACGCACGCCACCTACAAGGCCGGCCGGGTGTACTGATGGGCATGGAGAATTCCTCGCCGTTGCGCCGTTTCAGCCTGGGGGCCTGGCTTGCCGTGGCCTTCACCGTGCTGTCGCTGCTGCTCACCTTGAGCCTGACGCTGTTCAGCGACCGCGCTGCGAACAACCAGGTGCGCGAAGCCATCGGCGCCAACCTGACCGAGCTGGCGCAGCAGACCGCGAGCCGGTTGGACCGCTCGATGTTCGAGCGCTACCGCGAGGTGCGCCTGATCGCCCAGCGCCTCAGCGGTCACACCGATTTCGCCACCATCCGCCGGGAGATCGAGGCCCTGCAGAAAAGTTACCCGCACTACGCCTGGATCGGCGTGACCGACACCACGGGCGTGGTGCGCACCGCCACGCGCGGCATGCTCGAAGGCGTGGATGTGTCGGCGCGCCCCTGGTTCCGCAATGCCATGGACGACCACCCTGTGGGCGATGTGCACGACGCCGTGCTGCTCGCCCAACTGCTGGGGGCACCGGGCAACGAACCGCTGCGCTTCGTCGACATCGCCTTCCCACTGACCGACGCCAGCGGGCAGGCTGCCGGCGTGCTGGGCGTGCACCTGTCGTGGAACTGGGCGAGCGAGATCCAGGACGCGATCTTCACCCCGGTGAGCCGCCACCGCAGCGTCGACCTGCTGATCGTTTCGACCACCGGCGCGGTGCTGCTCGGCCCCAAGGACGTGCAGGGCACGACGCTTCGTCTGCCGAGCGTGGAAGCCGCAGGGCGCGGCGAGTCGGGCCACGCGACAGAAACCTGGCCCGATGGCCAGACCTACCTCGTGGGCTACACCCGCGACAACGGTTTCGACACCTACCCCGGCCTGGGCTGGCGGGTGCTGGTGCGGCAGACGCTGGACGAGGCCTACGCCCCCGTGAACCAGCTGCACCGGCGCATGCTGCTCGGTGGTTTGGCGGCGGCGGTGCTGTTCTCCCTGCTGGGCTGGCTGGTGGCGCGCCTGATCACGCGGCCCCTGCTCGACCTGACCGACGTGGCGCGTGGCATTGAGGCCGGGTATGCGGTCAAGGCGCCGACCACCTCGGCCTACCGCGAAGTCACCATGCTGGGCAATGCCTTCAATTCCCTGGTGAAAAGCCTGCAGGCCAACGAGGCCGAATTGCGCCAGAACCATGCGGCGATGGAGCGGCGCGTGAGCGAGCGCACCGCCGAACTGCGCGAGACCGTCGATGACCTGCGCGCCAATGAGGAGCGTGTGCAGACCGTGATCGACAGCGCTCAGGAAGCCTTCATCGGCATCGATTTCGACGGCTGTATCACGGACTGGAACGCCGCAGCCGAAGAACTGTTCGGCTGGAAGCGTTTCGAGGTGCGGGGTGAATCGCTGGCCGACACCATCCTGCCCGAGCGCTATCACATCGCCTTCGTGAAGGCGCTGGCGCATTTCCACACCACCGGTCAGGCCCCCTTCACGGGCCGGTTGCTGCGGCGCACGGTGGTGAACCGGCAAGGCCGCGAGATGGAGGTGGAAATGAAGATCGGCCTGATCCACACCAGCGAACTGCAGCTCTTCAGCGCGTTCGTGCGGCCGGTGTCCGAGCCACCGCCCCGCTGAACGCGATGGCTAGAGCAGGCGCTCGAGCACGAGAACGCCGAAAAAGCCCAGGGCGGCGATGACCGTCCATTTCAGGATGACGATGCCCCAGGTGCGGTAGCGCGCTTGGCCGGTGCCGATGTAGAACGCAAAACACACACCCGCTGCCAGCAGCAGCAACATCACGGTCCAGCGGAACAGCAGCATGAGAAGCCGTAGTTACCAGGCCGGCGCGAGCTGGGCGAAGCCGCGCGGCGCTTCGCGCTCGTGCTCGAAGCTCACCACTTCGTAGGCATCGGGCTGGTCGAGCAGGGCGCGCAGCAACTGGTTGTTCATCGCGTGACCGCTGCGGAAGGCGCTGTAGGCAGCCAGCAGCGGCTTGCCCACGATGTAGAGATCGCCCATGGCGTCGAGGATCTTGTGCTTGACGAACTCGTCCTGGTAGCGCAGGCCGTCGGCGTTGAGCACCTTCACATCGTCCATCACGATGGCGTTGTCCAGTCCACCGCCCATGGCCAGGCCATTGGAGCGCATCATTTCCACGTCGCGCGTGAATCCGAAAGTGCGGGCGCGGGCGATCTCGCGCGCGTACTGGCCACTGCCGAAATCGAACTCCACGCGCTGGCCGGTGGAGTTCACCGCCGGGTGGTTGAACTCGATCTCGAACGCCAGCTTGTAACCATGGAAGGGATCGAGGCGTGCCCACTTGAGCGTGCGGCCTTCGCCTTCTCGCACCTCCACGGGTTTGATGACGCGGATGAATCGCTTGGGCGCGTTCTGCATCACGATGCCGGCGCTTTGCAGCAGGTAGACGAAAGAGGCTGAGGAGCCATCCAGGATGGGCACTTCCTCGGCCGTGATGTCCACGTAGAGGTTGTCCAGGCCGAGGCCAGCGCAGGCGCTCATGAGGTGCTCGATGGTGTGCACCTTCACGCCGCCGTTGGAGATGGTGGAGGCCAGGCGGGTGTCAGACACCGCCATCGCGTTGACAGGAATCTCCACCGGCGCGGACAGGTCCACCCGGCGGAACACGATGCCCGTGTCGGGCGCGGCCGGCCGCAGCGTCAACTCCACCCGCTGACCGCTGTGCAGCCCCACACCAACGGCTTTGGTCAGGGATTTGAGCGTGCGTTGGGCGAGCATCTTCGAATTGTAGTTTTCCGGGCGCCTGAACATGGTTTAGAAAGCTGATGGCCTTGATAGGGAAGGCTTTTTTCCGGTTTTCTCCGGCTGGAACGGTCGGCGGCGACCGGGTGCCCGGCTCCGCGGCTGTCCCCCGGGGTGGCTTCGCCACCCCTCCTCCTTTATGCCGCTGCGCCGGACACCCGATCACCACCGCCCTGCTTGAGACCAGAGCTATGTGCGCGCCAACCACTTTTCAAGCTCGCGGACACCGGTGTTCTGCGCAGCGAAATAAAGGAGGAGGCGGCACCAGCCGCCGGGGGACATTCGCGGAGCAGAGCGCCGGTGTCCGCGAGCCCGCGAGGTGCGGGCAGGAGGACCCCGGGGCACTCAAAACCCCGAAGACGAAACTCAGTCCGCCTGCTTGCGCAGGAAAGCCGGGATCTCGAAATCGTCCATGCCACCGGAAGCCAGCGCATCCACCTTGGCCGCAGCCTGCGTGCGGTTGGTGCGCCAGACGCTCGGCACGGCCATGGAGTTGTAGTCCGGCTGGGCGGCACCCGGGCCACCCACGGCCGCGTTCACGGTCGGCACATTGAACGGCACGTTGTCGGTGCCGGTGCGCAGCACCTGCAGCGGAGGTGCCGTACGGCGCACACCCTGGCGCGACAGACCCGTCGCCACCACGGTCACGCGCATCTCGTCGCCCAGGGCGTCGTCGTAGGCAGCGCCATAAATGACGTGGGCTTCGGGCGAGGCGTAGGCGCGGATCGTGTTCATCGCCAGCTTGGACTCCGACAGCTTGAGCGAACCCTTGGCCGCCGTCACCAGCACCAGCACGCCCTTGGCGCCCGACAGGTCGATGCCTTCGAGCAGCGGGCAAGCCACGGCCTGTTCGGCGGCGATGCGTGCGCGGTCCGGGCCAGCGGCCACGGCCGTGCCCATCATCGCCTTGCCAGGCTCACCCATCACGGTGCGCACGTCCTCGAAGTCAACGTTCACGTTGCCGTACTCGTTGATGATCTCGGCAATACCGCCCACAGCGTTCTTGAGCACGTCGTTGGCGTGCGCGAACGCCTCGTCCTGCGTGACGTCGTCGCCCAGCACTTCGAGCAGCTTCTCGTTGAGCACCACGATCAGCGAATCCACATTGGCCTCGAGTTCGGCCAGGCCGCTGTCGGCGTTGGTCATGCGGCGACCACCTTCCCAGTCAAAGGGCTTGGTGACCACACCGACGGTGAGGATGCCCATTTCCTTGGCCACGCGGGCGATCACAGGGGCCGCGCCGGTGCCGGTGCCGCCGCCCATGCCAGCCGTGATGAACAGCATGTGCGCGCCGGCAATCGCTTCACGGATGTCGTCCACCGCGACCTCGGCGGCGTCACGGCCCTTCTCGGGCTTGCTGCCCGCACCCAGGCCGCTGGTGCCGAGCTGAATGGTCTTGTGCGCCGCGCTGCGCGAGAGCGACTGTGCATCGGTGTTGGCGCAAATGAACTCCACGCCCTGCACGCTGCGCGAAATCATGTGCTCGACCGCATTGCCGCCGCCGCCGCCCACGCCGATGACCTTGATCTGGGTGCCGAGGTTGAATTCTTCGACTTCAATCATTTCGATGCTCATTTGGAAGCTCCTTTTGTGGCCCTTGAACTTTTGTCGCCGGGCAATCTGTCAATACAAAAAATCTGCGAAATCGGGGAGTGGCGAGGGCTCATCCAGGCGGTCCGGTGCATTCGGTGCACCGCCCTCGCTGGTGGCGTTCGAGGCTCATGGTGTTGGCCGGCGTGAGGGCCGGGCTCGAAGACAGCGTGTTCGCGTTGTTCATCAGAAGGTCCCCACAAACCAGTTTTTCACTCGCTCGAGTGCGCCCTGCATCGAGCCCGCTTTCTGTGCCACCTTGTGCCCGCGCACACGCGCCAGGCGCGCTTCCTCGAGCAAACCCATCACCGTGGCTGCGCGCGTCTGCGCGACCATGTCGGACAGGGCGCTGGCGTAGTTCGGCACGCCCCGGCGCACAGGTTTCAAGAAGATGTCTTCGCCAAGTTCGACCATGCCCGGCATCACCGCGCTGCCGCCGGTGAGCACGATGCCTGAGGACAACATTTCCTCGTGGCCCGAATCGCGCAGCACTTGCTGCACCAGCGAGAAGATTTCCTCCACGCGCGGCTCGATCACGCCGGCCAGCGCCTGGCGGCTGAGCATGCGCGGGCCACGATCGCCCAGGCCGGGTACTTCCACCTGCGTGTCCGGGTCTGCCAGCAGCTGTTTGGCGCAGCCGCTTTCGACCTTGATGTCCTCGGCGTCCTTGGTGGGCGTGCGCAAGGCCATGGCAATGTCGCTGGTGATCAGGTCGCCTGCGATCGGGATCACCGCCGTGTGGCGGATGGCGCCACCCGAGAAGATCGCCACATCCGTCGTGCCCGCGCCGATGTCCACCAGCGCCACGCCGAGCTCTTTCTCGTCGTCGGTCAGGATGGCCTGGCTGGACGCCAGCGGGTTGAGCATGAGCTGATCGACCTCCAGACCGCAGCGGCGCACGCACTTGATGATGTTTTCCGCCGCGCTCTGCGCGCCGGTGACGATGTGCACCTTCGCTTCCAGGCGGATGCCGCTCATGCCGATCGGCTCTTTCACTTCCTGGCCATCGATCACGAACTCCTGGGGCTCCACCAGCAGCAGGCGCTGATCGGTCGAGATGTTGATCGCCTTGGCGGTCTCGATCACCCGCGCCACGTCGGTGGCGCTGACCTCGCGGTCCTTGATCGCCACCATGCCGCTGGAGTTGATGCCGCGGATGTGGCTGCCGGTGATGCCGGTGTAGACACGCGCAATGCGGCAGTCGGCCATCAGCTCGGCCTCCTTGAGGGCCTGCTGGATGCTCTGCACCGTCGCGTCGATGTTGACCACCACGCCCCGCTTCAAGCCGTGGCTGGCCGACACGCCCAGACCCGCGAGTTTGAGCTCGCCGTTGGACTGGACCTCGGCGACCACCACCATGATTTTGGCGGTGCCGATGTCGAGTCCGACCACCAAATCCTTGTATTCCTTGGCCATGATTGCTTCTTGATTACCTTCGGGGTTGTTTAGTGCCGGGCGGCGTGTCGATGACGGTGGTCACGCCGCGCAGGCGCAGCGCGTAGCCATTGGGGTAGCGCAGGTCAACGGACTGAACCGCGCCTGCGTAGCGTTCGGTGAGCTGCGCCAGTGTGCCGGTGAAGCGGCGCGTGCGTTCCAGCAATTCATCGGGTGTGCCACGGCCCAGTTCCACCTGTGCACCGCTGTCGAGCTTGGCGCGCCAGGTGCCACGCTCGGTGAGTTCGAGTCGCTCCAGGCCCAGGTCGAGGCGGCCGAGTTCGGCCTGCAGCAGTTGGTACAGCGACCACACCTGGGCCGATTTCTCGACCGGGCCGGCCAGTTCGGGCAAACCGTCGCCGTCGTCCGGGCTGGCGTCGAACACCTCGCCCAGCCGGTTGACCAATTGGCCCGAGCCCGAATCGCCCCACCACGCCACGGCCTGGTGTTCTTCCAGCGTCACACGCAGGCGGTTGGGAAACTCACGCTGCACCACGGCCTTGCGCACCCAGGGCACGGACTCGAACAACTGGCGCACCTGCTGGAGATCCACCGTGAGGAAACTGCCGTTCAGGCGCGTCTTCATCTGCGAGGACAGCTGGGCACGGAAGGTCACGGCGTTCTGGTGCGCCACGTCGCCGTGCACGGCAATCGCCTTGACCGACCAGATGGGGTGGCGCACCAGCCAGGTGGTGAACAAGCCCAGGCTCAGCACGGCAAACACCGCGACCAGGACGTGCGTGACCACGGTCATGAGCTTGACGTCCAGGGGCAGTTCGGTGCTGGGCATGGGAGTGATCCGTGACTCAGGCCGTGTGGTCCAGAGAGGCGGTGGCCAGCAGCGCCACGCACAGGTCTTCGTACGACAGGCCGGCCGCCTTGGCCGACATCGGCACCAGAGAATGGCCGGTCATGCCAGGCGAGGTGTTGATCTCGAGCAGCCAGGGCTTGCGGGTCCTGGCATCGATCATCACGTCGGCGCGCGACCAGCCACGGCAGTCCAGCGTGAGATAGGCCTTGAGCACCAGCGCCTGGATGGCGGCCTCCTCGCCTTCGGGCAGGCCGCAGGGCACGAGGTATTTGGTGTCGTCGGTGAAGTACTTGTTCTGGTAGTCGTAGTTGCCTTCAGGCGCGACGATGCGGATCACCGGCAAGGCTTTCGCGTCGGCGCCCGTGCCCAGTACGGGGCAGGTGACTTCGTCACCCGCGATGAACTGCTCGCACATCACCAGCGGGTCCAGCTTGGCGGCCAGTTCGTAGGCGGCGGCGCATTGCGCCTCGTTGGTCACCTTGGTCAGGCCAATGGTGGAACCCTCGCGCACGGGCTTGACGATCATCGGAGAACCCAGCGCCTTGAACGCGGCCAGGGTCTCGTCGGCGCTGTGCACCTGGCGCCAGGCCGGCGTGGCCAGGCCCTCGGCGATCCAGATGCGCTTGGTCATCAGTTTGTCCATGGCCACGCTGGAGGCCATCACGCCGGGGCCGGTGTAAGGGATGCCGAGCAACTCCAGGGCGCCCTGCACCGTGCCGTCTTCGCCGAAGCGGCCGTGCAGCGCGATGAAGCAGCGCTGGAACCCCTCGCGCTTGAGCTCGCCCATCTCGCGCTCGGCGGGATCGAAGGCGTGTGCGTCGACCCCTTTCGATTTCAGCGCGGCCAGCACGCCGTTGCCCGACATGAGCGACACCTCGCGCTCGGCCGAACGTCCACCCATGAGCACGGCCACCTTGCCGAGCGATTTCGTGTCCACCACGGTTCTGTCCTCTGGTTTCATGCGGTTGCTCCCTGCGCCAGCTCGATCACGCGACCGGCCACGGCGCCCACCGTGCCCGCGCCCATGCAGAGCACCACGTCACCGTCGCGCGCGTTGTCCAGCACGGCCTGTGGCATGGCGGCGATGTCGTCGACGAACACCGGTTCCAACTTGCCGGCCACGCGCAAGGCACGGGCCAGCGAACGGCCGTCGGCCGCGACGATGGGGGCTTCGCCGGCGGCGTACACCTCGGCCAGCAGCACGGCGTCGGCCTGGCTGATGACTTTCACGAAGTCCTCGAAACAGTCGCGCGTGCGGGTGTAGCGGTGAGGCTGGAAGGCCAGCACCAAGCGACGACCTGGGTAGGCACCGCGCGCTGCAGCCAGGGTGGCGGCCATTTCCACCGGGTGGTGGCCATAGTCGTCCACCACTGTGCAGGTGCCACCCGAAGGCAGCGTGGCTTCGCCATACCGCTGAAAGCGCCGACCCACGCCCTTGAACTCGGCCAGCGCCTGCTGCACGGCTTCGTCGGGCACGCCCAGCTCCACCGCAATGCCGATGGCGGCCAGCGCATTGAGCACGTTGTGGTTGCCGGGCAGGTTGAGCACCACGTCCAGGTCCGGCAGTTCCACGCCGTTGCGGCGCTGCACGGTGAAGTGCATCTGCGTGTCCACGGCGCGCACGTTGATCGCCCGCACCTGCGCGTCTTCCGAGAAGCCGTAGCTGGTGATGGGCCGCGCAATCCGCGGCAGGATCTCGCGGATCGCCGCGTCGTCCACGCACACCACGGCTGCGCCGTAGAACGGCATCTTGTGCAAAAAGTCCACGAAGGCGGACTTGAGGTTGCCGAAGTCGTGACCGTAGGTGTCCATGTGGTCGGCGTCGATGTTGGTGACGACCGAGAGCACCGGCAGCAGGTTCAGGAACGAGGCGTC
>Ga0247738_10000318_pt1 | contig 19287 bp, 17 predicted proteins | sample UWRJL013104B2_FD_180936 | JGI IMG/M metagenome (GOLD analysis project Ga0247738, IMG submission 180936) | Plant litter microbial communities from Arlington Agricultural Research Station in Wisconsin, United States - UWRJ-L013-104B-2 | ecosystem: Environmental > Terrestrial > Plant litter >...
CGTCCGGTTGCCCAATCCGGTGGATCTCTCGCTGTTTAGCAAGGCCTGCTTTCTGAACAACGGCGAGTTTCGGCTGCAGGCGATGGCTTGAGGCAGAGATAGACGCGTTGCAGGCTCGATGGGGCCAGCAACGCGTCGAAATTGCAATCTCATATCAACCTATGATCAACCGGGGGCCAACGCGGGCTGACCCGGGGTTGGGCCGCTAAAAATGCTCTTGCGACCGCATCCGGCAGTCCTTCGGCGAAGACCAAGACCGTCTCCGAGGCAATATCATCGCCGGCCGCATTGAGAACCGCGGAGGGATCGATATGGTGCCAGACATTGGCGTTGCCGAGCTTGAAACCGGTCATGTACAGACGATCGCTATCGACGCCGCCATCTGGCGCCGCGCTGAGGAGATATTCTGCCAGGCTGCTCAGAAAGTCCGCAGCGTAAGCTGGATCGGTCAGAAGTTCGTCCAGCTGGATCAGCACTAAAGGCCCTATGCCGGCAATATCGACCGGATCAATGGGCTCAGGGAAGGCGCGTGCCAGCCCTCACCCCTGGGTCGGCATCAGCAGGCAGTCGTAGGACTTCTGCACCAGCTGCTCGCAGGCGCTACGGGCGTCGTTCTTACTGGGGAAGCCGGAGAAGCGGGCGCGGTACAGGGTGGAGCCGCCGCGGGTGACCTTCTCGGCATAGGCCTGGCGGGCGGCGAGCGGGGCGCCGATGGTTCGCTTGGCCCGGTCAAGGATATCCATGGCCGCCTGGCGGCTGGTGGCGGCGGCGATCTGGATCTGCCATCCATCGGTCGGCGCCTGGAGCACGGGCTGCGGTGGACGTGGCTTCTGCAGGGCGGCAAAGGCGGGGTTTTCGTCTGCCGTGCCATTATTGTAGGCGGTCTGATAGCGGGTCGACGGCACCGGCACGGAGCCATTGGCATTGGCTTCGGCGACGATGGCGGAGATCGGGTCCTTGTTCGGGCGCATTACGGGCACAGGACCGACATCGTCGAGCGCGGCCAGTCTGGTGCCGTTCGGGGACTGGGCTGAGACCACGGCTGTGCCGGACGAGCCGGCGCCGGCGTATTTTGTCAGCAGCGTCGCCATGGTGCGGTCGCGGCTGGCCGCGGTGCGGCCACCGAGGACGACGCCGATCACCCGGCGGCCATTCTGGCGCACGGCGCTTACCAGATTGAAGCCGGAGGCGTTGGTATAGCCGGTCTTGATACCGTCCATGCCGGCGGTGCGGTACATCAGATTGTTGTGACCACGGATAGTCCGGCCGCGGAAGACGAAGCTCTCGGTGGCAAACAGCCGGTACTCTTGCGGAAAGTCGCGCAGCAGCGCCACGCCGAGAGCGGCCATGTCGCGCGCCGTCGTCACCTGCTGCTCATCGGGCAGGCCCGAGGCATTGACGAAGACGGTCTTGTTCAAACCCAGAGCCCGGGCCCGCCTGGTCATCTGGGCGCAGAAGGCGCTTTCCGAACCGCCGAGCGTTTCCGCCATAGCTGAGGCGGCGTCATTGGCCGAGACGATGATCATGCCCATCACCGCTTCGCGCACGGTAACGCTGTCGCCGGCTTTCACATGCAGCTTGGTCGGCGGACGGCTGGCGGCATATTTGGAGAAGCGGACCGGCTGGTCCCAGGACAGTTTGCCGCGCTTGATCGCCTCGAAGGTCATGTACAGCGTCATCATCTTGGTGAGCGAAGCCGGATGATTGAGGCGATCGGCGTTTTCGGAAGCAAGGACCTCACCGGTACCTGCGTCGAGGACGAGATTGGCTTGGCCGGCCATAAGAGCGTGCGGGGAAGACAGGATCGCAACAAAAAACGACAGAGCGATCAAGATCTTAGGCATAAGTCCTCCAGGCGGCAATTGCGTTCACGACCGCGAAAAACGGTAAAATAAGTATGGTCACTATCGGCGTCGGCGTCTCTATTGACGCAGAATTACGGCAAGAATGGCACACATAACCAGACTTTCCGGCTCATGGTAATCGAAATATTATCCCATGGCATTCGGCGGCAACAGGATCGACGGCTGTATTGCCCCGACTTTTTATGGTCAGGCGGCGAGAAACCCACCGTCCGCCGCCAGCACATGGCCCACGACATAGGCCGACGCATCGCAGGCAAGCCACACGACCGCTTCGGCGAGTTCCTCCGGCGTGCCCATGCGTTTCAGCGGCAATCCGGCTGCAATCGTGGCGATATCGCCGACGCCGGCGGCCAGCATCATGTCGGTGACGACCCGGCCTGGCGCCACGGCGTTGATACGGATGCCACGCGGCGCATTTTCGAGTGCCGCGGCCCGCATCATCGCCAGCACCGCCGCCTTGGAGGCGTTGTAAAGCGAAAAGCCGGGATTGGGATTGCGGATTCCGCTGACCGAAGCGTTGATGACAATGGCACCGCCGCCTGCCGCCATGGCCGGAATCTGGTGACGCAGGGAGAAGAAGACCGCCCGGACATTGGTGTCGAACACGCGGGCATAGACCGCGTCGGTCTGTTCCTCGATCGGTGCGCGGCGCTCCTGGTAGCCGGCATTGTTGAAGGCGACGTCGAGCCGGCCGTAGCGCGACAGGGTTTCGCCAATCAGGTGCTCGACATCCTCTTCACGGGTGACGTCGGTACGGATGAAGACGCTTTCCGCGCCCGCGCCGCGGCAGGCTTCAGCAGCCGCCTCCCCTTCCGCCTCACGCCGTCCGGCGATAACCACCGCCGTTGCACCCTCATGTGCCATCTGCAATGCGGAGGCGCGGCCGATGCCGCTGCCACCGCCCGTCACCATGCAGACCTTGCCCGCCATTCGCCTGTTGTCGCCCATGCGCCCGCTCCACCACCAGTGTTCGCGGCGGACATGCGAGCCCGGCCGCGCGGCAAATATAACGCGGTGCAGCATCAACAGACAACCTTGACCTGTGCGCAGCGATTTATCAGACCGGTACCCAACGATTTTTGAACGCCCTGTAAATCAGGTCTTTACCTCAAGGCCGGTTGAGGTTGTAGCTTGCGCCGCACGACGGCAAACCGGATCCGCGAGACAGCATGGACAGCCACCAAGACCGCCACGAAGCTTCCCCCACCGCAGCGCCTTCGGGGGCAGCGCTCGACAACGCGAAGGGCGCCGAGGCCGAGACCGGCCGCTGGGCGGAGCTGCTGGCGCCACGCTATATGCTGACCACGCTGATGATGTGCATTGGCGTGGCACTCTACGCCTTCAACGGTTTCCTGGTGACGACGGCGCTGCCGAGCGCGGTTGTGGAACTCGGCGGCGCGGCAGTGATTTCCTGGTCGCTGACGCTGTATCTGACTGCCTCGATCATCGCCGGCGCCGGCGCCTTCCTTTTGAAACAGCGGCTCGGCGGACGCATGGCGCTGATGCTGGCGGCGCTGATGTTTCTGGCCGGCACGTTGCTTGCCGCCGGCGCCACCGGCATGACGCAGGTGCTGGCGGGCCGGATCCTGCAAGGCGCCGGCGAAGGCATCGTGGCGGCGATCTGCTATGCGCTGATCCCGGAAATGTTTCCCTCGCGGCTGGTGCAGAAGGTGTTCGGCGCCGAGGCCAGCGTCTGGGCAATCGCCGCCTTCGGCGGTCCGGTGTTTGCTGGCTACCTGACCGAGACGCTTTCGTGGCGGGCGGCGTTCCTCGTCAACGTGCCGATCATTGCCGTCTTCATGATCATGGCGCTGACCATCGTTCCGGGACGCAGCGCCACATCTTCTGTCTCGCCACTGCCCGGCCTGCGACTGACGCTTTTGGCCGGCGGTCTGCTGTCGATGCTTTTGGCCGGGCTTGCCGGCACGCTGCCGCTTGCCGCCGCCATGCTGACCGCCAGCGGACTTGCGCTGTTCGGGGTCATCCGGCTCGACCGTCGGGCACTGCAGTCGATCCTGCCGACCGGCGCCTTCTCGCGGCACTCGACGCTCGGGCTCGGCCTGTGGGTGGTGCTGCTGATGCCGGTGGCGCAGGCGACCAGCAGCGTCTACCTGGTGTTTTCACTGCAGCATCTCTGGGGTTTCGGGCCGACCGCCGCCGGCGGGCTGAACGCACTGATGGCGGTCACCTGGAGCCTTGCGGCGATCGCCGCCGCCAATATCCATTCGCCGCGATTGCAGCGGGCGACCCTCTGGCTCGGCCCGCTGTTCCATGTCGTCGGCATCGCCTGCCTGTTTGCCGCCATTGCCTCCGGTGCGCTTGCCGTGTTGATCGTCGGCCAGGTCCTGATCGGCTGCGCCTTCGGCATGAGCTGGGGCTTTTTAAGCCAGATCCTGATGGAGGCGACCCCGCTTGCCGAGCGCGACAAGACCTCGACGCTGCTGCCGACGCTGCATTCGGCCGGCTTCGGGCTTGGTGGGGCACTGGCGGGCTTCGTCGCCAACGCCGCCGGTCTCACCGACGAGGTTTCGCCGGCGGCGCTGCGCTTCCCGCTGATGGTGGCGTTTTTCGGCGCCGTACTGTGGGCGGTACCCGCGATCCTGGCCGGACGGCAAGCGGTGCGATATCCGGCGCCTCCACGAGAGATTGGCGGTTGACGGTGGTTCCTATTCGAGGCGCAACGCCTTAGGCTGCAAGAACACCCACCGCCTTTCCTCCACAGACATTACTGGGCATGACCGCATTGGACACCTTCCTCTTCACGCTGCGAACGATGCTTGCGGGCTACTCGTCGATGGAGATCCTGTTTCTCGTTGCTGTCGCCTTCATTTCCGGGATGGCGCGCGGCTTTTCCGGTTTCGGCGCGGCACTGATCTTCATGCCGCTGGCGAGTTCGGTGATCGAGCCGAAACTGGCCGCGACACTGCTGTTCCTGATCGATATCGTCATGGCACTGCCGATGCTGCCGGACGGCTATCGCCGGGCGGACAAGCGCGAGGTCGGCCTGATGGTGGTCGGCTCGCTGGTCGGCGTTCCGCTCGGCACGCTGATGCTGACGGTTGCCGACGGACTGACGCTGCGCTGGTCGATCACGGTCCTGGTGGTGCTGCTTCTGGCATTGCTGCTCTCCGGCTGGCGGTACCATGGAAAGCCGCAACCGCTGCTGACCATCGGGGTCGGCGCGGTGGCCGGGCTGTTTTCCGGGGCTGCCCAGATCGGCGGGCCGCCGGTGATCGCCTATTGGCTCGGTGGGGCGATACCAGTCGCCTTCGTGCGCGCCAATATCGTGCTCTATTTCGCCCTCAACTCGATCATCAGCGGCGCAAACTATAGCGTGGCCGGACTTTTCACCCGGCCCGCCTTTCTGCTGGCGCTGCTTGTCGGCCCCGCCTATGGGATCGGCCTTGTGCTTGGGTCGCGTGTGTTCGGCAAGGCCGACGAGAAGCTATTCCGCAGGATCTGCTACAGCCTGATCGCCATTGCCGCCATTGTCGGCCTGCCGCTTCTCGACCCGCTGCTGCGCTGACGAAAATCGAGCGCCGCGTATCAAGTTCGGTACCGACCATTCAACAAGGGTTAACCCGTGGCAGATAGCCTCGCAGGCCGGACAACCGGTGAGCGCTTCTGGACGGCGTTCCGTGAGAGCGAGTGGACCGTGCTGAAAGCCTTGATCAAACGCGCCGTCATTTCGGCCGGACTGGAGGGTGCCGCGCTGCTCAAAGGGGCCGGCGTCATGGCCGGTGCGCGCGGCCGGGGGGCGATCTTCACGCTCCACCATGTCCGCCCGTTTGCCCGGCGCGCCGTCGATCCCAACCGCCACCTGGAAATCACCCCGGAATTCCTCGACGCGGCGCTGGCGCGGCTTACGGCCGACGGCTATCGCTTCGTGGCACTCGATGCGGTGCCGGCGCTGCTTGCGGCCGGCGACGGCGGGCAGCCGTTCGCGGCCTTTACCCTCGACGACGGCTACCGCAACAATCTCAGCGAGGCCCTGCCGGTGTTCGAGCGTCACGGCGCACCGTTCACGGTGTTCGTCTGCGAGGGGTTTTCGCGCCGCAGCCATACGATCTGGTGGGAAACGGCAGCGGCGCTGATCAACGCCGGCGACGCATTCGAATATGACGCAGGCGCCGGTTTACGGAGGTTCAGCACCGGTAACAGCGCCGAACGGATGGCAGCCTTCGGCGCGTTGGCCACTGCGATTACCGGCGGCGGCAGCGAGACCGATGCCATCACGCGGCTGGATGCGGCAGCATCGTCGATGGGGGTCGATGCCAGGAGGATGGTCGAGGCGCTGGTGATGCCCGACGAACAATTGCGCCAGCTTGCCGCCCATCCGCTGGCGAGCCTCGGAGCGCATACCATCAGCCACCGGGCGCTCTCCCTGCTCGATGACGCCACTGTCGCGGCTGAACTCCGGCAGTCGGCCGACTATGTCGAAGGCGTCTGCGGCCGGCGGCCGACGACGCTGGCCTACCCCTATGGCGACGGCCGCAGCGTCAGTGCGCGCACCGTAGGGATCGCCGAAGGCCAAGGTTTTGCGCTGGCGGTGACCACGGCCCCCGGCACGCTCAATGCCGCTCACGCCGGGGCCTTGTGGCAGTTGCCGCGGATCTCGCTCAACGGTCATTTCCAAACGCCGCGGGCGGTGACGGCACTGGCATCGGGGATTCCGTTCAAACTGCTCAAGGGGTGACGGCGCAGGCTATTAAAAAATATCGGCCAGTGCGGATGTTACCCCCCCTCTGGCCTGCCGGCCATCTCCCCACATGGGGGGAGATCGACTCGCGGATGCCTCCCGGCTCATATTCTCGGTTGCCAATATCCATCGTCGTCGCGTCTAAAAGGAAATAGCGGTTGCGCCTCTCCGATCTCCCCCCTTGTGGGGGAGATGCCCGGCAGGGCAGAGGGGGTATGCGGCATATAGAAACGCTGCAGCCCTCACGGGTACATGCGCACCTTGCTCCAGAAATCGTCCGGGGTTTCGCGGCGGAATTCCATGCGGTCGTGCAGGCGGAACTTGCGGTCATGCCAGAACTCGATCGACACCGGCTTGATGCGGAAGCCTGACCAGTAGGGCGGACGCGGGATTTCGCCGACGGCGTAACGGGCCGTGTATTCGGCAACAGCCTTTTCGAGCGCGAAACGGCCTTCCAGCGGGCGGGACTGTTTTGAGGCCCAGGCGCCGATGCGGCTGCCGCGCGGGCGCTGCTGGTAATAGGCATCGGCCTCGGCGTCGGTGACCACCTCGACCTCGCCGCGCAGGCGGACCTGTCGGCGCAGCGATTTCCAGTGAAAGCACATGGCGGCCTTTTTCTGGCCGAGAAGTTCCTGTCCCTTCTGGCTTTCAAAATTCGTGTAGAACACGAAGCCATGGACATCGTAGCCCTTGAGCAGCACCATCCTGACATTCGGCAAGCCGTGGGCATCGACGGTTGCCAACGAGACGGCATTCGGATCGTTGATCTCAGACGCCTCAGCCTCCTTCAACCACGCGCCAAACAGTGCGAACGGCTCGTTTTCCTCGGTAAAGTCACCGAATGTTAACTCAGATCCAGACATATTGTTTTAAATGCTCCGAACGACATGATTGTTGCCCCGGCTCAAGCGCAGGACAGGACGTATTTTGAAAGACATAGCAAAGTCGAACGATCACACAAAGGGATCTCCTTCACGCGCCTGCGTGTTTGTTGTGCTGTTTTCGGCGATTGCGACACTGTGCGGCTGCATGGGGTCAAGCTTTGATTTCTTCGGCGACAGCAAGGTCGATCGCTCGATCAATACCAGCACCGTTCCGCGGGCCAAGACGGAAGCCAGTTCCGACGAGACAACCGTCAGAAACGCCATCTCTTCCGCCGACTTGAAAAAGCTCGGGACCAGTCCCCTGCCCTGGGCAAATGCATCCACCGGAAGTGCTGGAGTGGTAACCGCGATCAAGGAAGAGAGTTCAAACGGCGTCACCTGCCGGCGGTTTTCGACCACCCGCCACTCCTACACCGGCATCGCCAATTTTTCGGGTCGCGCCTGCCTTGTCGGCGAGGCAAACTGGCAATTGACAAATTTCGCCCAGCAGCCCTGATACCTTTGGTTTCGCTGGTCGAAGCCCGCTGACCCAATACGGCACAGTCACGAAGACGATACGGACTGGTCGCTGCAATTGGTGGATGCACCGTAACCACTGATTAGCAGTTTATCGGCATAATCCGACGGAATGCGCGTCTTCGCCATAGTCGTCCGGTCGAACGCGCCAATGTAATGTGTATGTTCAACCGGTGAGCCAGATGCGTGACCCCTATTCAGTGCTTGGCGTGAAACGCGACGCGGGAGCCGACGAGATCAAGGCTGCGTGGCGCACCAAGGCGAAATCCGTGCATCCGGACCAAAACCGCGACGATCCGAGCGCCACTGACCGTTTCGCCGAAATCGGCCAGGCCTATGACGTGCTCAAGGATCCGAGCAAGCGCACCCGCTACGACCAGCTGAAAAGCCATGCCGATGCCAAGCAGCGCGAGCAGACCATCATGCAGCAACGGGAAGCCGCTCGCGAGGCCGCAATCCGGGCAAAGGCCGCAAAGGCCAATGCCGAGCGCGTGATGGCAGAGCTGGCGCGCGCCGAAGCGGAGAAGGCCAAGGCCGATCAGGCGAACCCGGCGGCAGCTGCCCAGGCCAAACAGGCAGCGGCCGACGAGAAGGCGAGACGCGCCGCCGCAGCAGCTGCTGCTGCGCCGCAAGATGCGGGCGGCGAGCCCGCGGATGACATGATTTCGCGCATTTTCGGCGCGTCGGCCCAGGCATCGCCCGCCGCGGAAGCCCTGCGCCGCGAGGCCGAAGCCAGAAAAGGCGAGCAGACCGATGCCGATGGCACGGCTGGCGGAACCGAGGAAGACGGCGCAAAGGCGGCGCCGGCCAAACCGATCGCGGCATTCGAGATTTTGACATCGCTGGTGCGCCGCATTCGCGGCATCCAGCCCTTGCCGGAAAAAGCCCCCGACACCGCGGTCGAGGCAACCATTACCATCGAAGACCTGATCAAGAAAAACAGCATCACCGTCACCCTTCCCGAGGGCCGCGACATCCGGTTCGCGCTGGAACCGGGCCATAGCGACGGCCATGTCGTGCGTCTCAAGGAATACGGCCTGAAATTCCAGGGAATGCAGCGCGGCGATGTCGTGGTTACGCTGAGGGTAGCCCGCACCGAACGCTTCAGCGTCGACGGCGTCGATATCCACACCGTTTTGCCGGTAACGCTGGAGGACGCAGTGCTCGGCTGCGACACCACGGTCGAAACGCCGACGGGCACGGCGGCGATCACCATCCCGCCATGGTCGGGTTCGGACCGCACCATCCGCATCGATGACGAAGGCCTGCACGACCTGGAAGGCGGGCGCGGGGCGCTGGTGGTCGAGCTGCGGGTCATGCTGTGGGCGCAGCCCGACGACAAGGTGACCGACCTGATGCGCGTGATGCGCGGCGGCCTGTTTCTCTGAGCCGATATTGCGGTACACACCCTTTGTTACGCTAGCTTACAGTTGATGATGCTTCCCAAGCTTGAACCATGGTTCCGGCTATGCCATAGGCAGTTTCAACTGAAAGTATTGGGGAGCAATTCATGGCTCAAGGTTCCGGCCTTATGGCAGGCAAGCACGGCGTCATCATGGGCGTCGCAAACAACCGATCCATCGCATGGGGGATCGCCAAGGCCTGTCGTGATCAGGGCGCCGAAGTGGCCCTCACCTGGCAGGGCGACGCGCTGAAGAAACGTGTCGAACCTCTGGCAGCGGAACTGGATGCGTTCATGGCCGGCCATTGCGACGTGACGGACCTCACCACGATCGACACGGTGTTCAGCAATCTGGAAGCCAAGTGGGGCAAGATCGACTTCGTCGTCCACGCCATCGCCTTTTCCGACAAGGATGAACTGACCGGCCGCTACCTCGACACCAGCCATGAAAACTTCACCAGGACGATGGATATTTCGGTCTATTCGCTGGCAGCCGTAGCCAAGCGCGCCGATGCGATCATGAATGATGGCGGCTCGATTTTGACGCTGACCTATTACGGCGCCGAAAAGGTGATGCCGAACTACAACGTCATGGGCGTCGCCAAGGCGGCCCTCGAGGCCAGCGTGCGCTATCTCGCCGTCGATCTCGGCGGCCGCGGTATCCGCGTCAATGCAATCTCGGCCGGCCCGATCAAGACGCTGGCCGCTTCCGGCATCGGCGACTTCCGCTACATTCTCAAATGGAACGAATACAACGCGCCGTTGAAGCGCAATGTCTCCACCGACGAGGTCGGCAAGTCCGGCATGTACCTTTTGTCGGACCTCTCGACCGGCGTTACCGGCGAAGTGCACCATGTCGATTCCGGCTACCATGTGGTCGGCATGAAGGCGGTGGACGCGCCAGACATCTCCGTCGTCAAGGACTGAACGACTTAACGCGAACCGGAAAAGGTCACCGTGCTCCTATATGTCATTCGACACGGCCAGACCGACTGGAATGCCGAAGGGCGATTGCAGGGACAACAGGACATAGAGCTGAATGCGCTCGGGCGGCGCCAGGCGACCGGAAACGGCGAAAAACTCGCCGAACTTCTGGGCGACAGCGTCGACAGCTTCGATTTCGTCGCCAGCCCGCTGTCGCGGACGCGCGAGACGATGGAGCGGGTCCGCGCCGCCATGGCGCTCGACCCAAAGGCCTACCGCACCGACGAGCGGCTGGTGGAGCTTTCCTTTGGCGATTGGGAGGGCTTTACCATCCCGCAGATGCACGCGATTTCCGCCGACAAGGTCTTTGCGCGCAACATTGGCAAATGGGATTTCATTCCGCCGGGCGAGCGGGCGGAAAGCTACGAGATCCTCTCCTGGCGGGTCGGCTCATGGCTGCAGTCAGTCGACCGGCCCACCGTCTGCGTCAGCCACGGAGGCGTCGTGCGCAGCATTTTCCGGCTGATCGGCGAAGTGCCGCCGGCAGACGCCGCCGATCTCGGCATTCCCCAGGACCGCATTCTGCGGGTGGAAACGGATACCAGGCAACTCGATTGGCTTTGAACGCAGCAGCGCATCGGCATCCGCAATTGCGGACACCGATGCGCGCCTTTCAGGCGGCGGCGCGCTCGGTAACCGGGCGACGACGCAGGGCGGCAGTGGTTACTTCGGGCGGATTATAGGCGGCCTCAAGCGGTCCGACATCCGTTCCCGGCGGCACGATCCTGTCGATCTGGTCAAGTATTTCATCGCTGAGAACGACTTCCACGCCCGCGAGCTGCTCGTCGAGATGTTCCATCGTCCGCGGTCCGAGGATCGCCGACGTCACGCCCGGATGCGCCATCACGAAGGCCATGGCCAGATGGATCAGCGGCATGCCCGCGGCCTCGGCGAGCGGAATGAGCTGTTCGACCACGTCGAGCCTGCGTTCGTCGGCCATCTGCCTGGGAAAATATCGGACACGGGCGCTGTCGGGCTGCGGCTTGTCCCTGCGATAGCGGCCGGTCAGCATGCCCATGGCCAGCGGGCTCCACACCATCGCCCCCATGCCGTAGCGCTGGCAAAGCGGCAGCACCTCTCGTTCGATGCCGCGGTTGAGGATAGAATAGGGCGGCTGTTCGGTGCGGAAGCGCGCCAGTCCCCGCCGCTCCGCGACCCATTGCGCCTCGACGATCTGGGAGGCGGGAAAAGTCGACGAGCCTATAGCCCGCACCTTGCCCGCCCGCATCAGGTCGCTCAGCGCCGACAGAGTCTCCTCGATATCAGTGTCCGGTGCCGGCCGGTGAACCTGGTAGAGGTCGATGTAATCCGTCTGCAGGCGGCGCAGCGAGGCGTCGATTTCCTGCGTCAGCCAGCGGCGCGAATTGCCCTGCTGGTTGGGATCGTCGCCCATCGCCATGTGGGCCTTGGTGGCGAGCACGATGCTATCGCGCCGGCCTTTCAGGGCCTTGCCGACGATTTCCTCGGACTCGCCGCGGCTATAGCCGTCGGCGGTGTCGACGAAGTTTATGCCGGCATCGAGGGCCTTGTGGATGATCCGTATGGCGTCATCGTGGTCAGGATTGCCGGCGGTGCCGAACATCATCGCGCCAAGGCAGTACGGGCTGACCTTGATGCCGGTCTTTCCGAGCGTGCGGTAATGCATGGTTATTTCCTTGTATTGATTATGCGGATTTGAATTGCAGGCGACGTGTCCGAGCGTCCTTGCGCTCGTCGGGCGGCGCCTCATTCACGGGCTCCGACAGCGGTCACCACGGAATGATGCCGGCCGTGTTCGAAAACGTGCCGGTGGGGCCATCCGGTCCGAGCAGCGCAACGCGCACGGCTTCGCGCGCGCCCTCCTCGACCGTTTCCGTGCCGGCATAGTTGTTGAGGTTGGTCCTGGTGAAGCCGGGCGAGACGGCATTGACCTTGATTCCCTCCGCCTCCAGTTCGATTGCCATGGCCAGCGTCATGGCGTTGAGCGCGGTCTTGGACGCTGCATAGACGGGACCGAAGATGGAGCGCCACGGGAAGGCCGGGTCGGCATTCAGGGTCAGCGAACCGACACCGCTCGAGACGTTGACGATGCGGGCGGCGGGCGCCTCGCGCAGCAGCGGCAGCATCGCCTGGGTCACGGCGAGGACGCCGAACACATTGGTCTCCCACACGGCGCGGACTTCATCGAGCGACACATTGCTGGCGCGCACCGATTTTGAATATTCCTCGATGGACTGGTCGGGCCGCTTGCTCGTATTCGAGATGGCGGCATTGTTGATGAGCACGTCGAGGCGGCCGAGTTTGGTGCGGATGCGCTCTGCGGCGGCGGCGATCGATGCCTCATCGGCCACGTCGAGCTGCAGAGCCAAGGCGTGCGGTCCGACTTCGCCAGCCGCTGCCTCGCCACGCGCAAGGTTGCGTGAGGCGACCAGCACGGTGAAGCCGTGTGCGGCCATATCCTTGGCGATCTGCAGGCCTATCCCTTGATTGGCTCCGGTGACGAGGGCGACAAGCTTGTCCTGCATGGTGATTTCCTCTTTGAAGGGATGTATGGCCATCGCCGCCTTCGCATGGTAGCTTACTAAGCGGAACGGCATTCCGTTTTATACGGAACGATGTTCCGTTTGTCAAGCGTAGGCGGAGCCATGTTCCGTTACTGAAATCGGGTGCAACGTGAGCAATGAGCAGGAACACCGCATTGATGGCGGCGCAGCCATCGGAGCAAAGCGCGTGCGCGCCGATGCCCAGCGCAACGTCATTGGACTGATCCAGGCGGCCAAGGCGGTATTTGCAACGTCGGGAGTGGATGCGCCGGTGCGCGAGATCGCCGAGAAGGCGGGCGTGGGCGTCGGCACGGTGTATCGCCATTTCCCGCAACGGGCGGACCTGGTGGCGGCCGTTTTCCGCCAGGAAGTCGATGCCTGCGCGGATGCCGCGCCGGCTCTGGCGTCAGAGCATGCGCCAGGCGAGGCGCTGGCCCTCTGGATGCAGCGCTATGCCGGATTTATCGGAACGAAACGCGGGCTGGCATCGGCCCTGCACTCCGGCGACCCGACCTTCGACACGCTGCCGGCCTATTTCCAGCTGCGCCTGGAGCCTGCCCTTCGGACGCTGCTAGAACAGGCGGCCGCCGCCGGCGAAGTCCGCGGCGATGTCGATTCGATGGATCTGCTGAGCGCTGTTGCCAGCCTGTGCATGCCGGCGTACGACAACCGGCCCGACCACGCCCGTCGCATGATCGCCCTGCTCATCGACGGGCTGCGCTACCGCTCCGGGCAGTCGGAGAATATTCCCTGCTGACGCAGGCCCGGCGAGCCGCCGCTGAAACCTACTGGACGATTTCGAGATCGTCGATGACGCGCTTGCCGTCCACCTCGGTATAGAAGACGATGACCTTTACGCCGGCCTGCAGTCCGTCGAAATTGAATTCTTCCGGCACGGTATAGCTCTTCCCGTCGTCGAGCGTCAGGCTGAGGCTGTCGACGTTTACTGTCTTGATGGTGGCCTCGACGTCGGCGCTGGCGGCCATAGTCCGCAAAGGCGACAGCAAGCCGGCGATCGATAGCAATACGGCAATGAGGAATCGCATTCGGAAATCTCTCGCGGCTTTAAGGAAGTAAGAAGTACGCAACAAGATTAGCCTCCCGAATGTGGCAAAAGTCGCCCGGAACCATGACATTTTCGCTATGATTGATGCCCCGATTGTTAACCGCAATCAAGCCGGCGACCGGACAAAATTCACAGACCACCCGCCAACCCCTGCACACCGGGCATTCGCGCCGCGCGCAACGGGCCCAAGTCCCAAAAAAGTCGGCACCAAGTACCCGAATTTGCAGGCGAATATAAGCAAATTCAATTTTTAATTAACCGGCCCAGCGTAGCTTGCCAGCGATCACGGATGGGGGAACGACCGGACTTGGCTCATTGGACATCTTTCAGTTGGAGGGAATTCCGCCAGTCCCGGGGCGCGGTCGTTTCGTCGGTAGGTGCAGCCGTCGTCGGATTATCCATCCTGGCCGGCGGTCTTTACCTCGACAGCCGACACAGGGCGGCAGGCCTTGAGGCCACCAAGCAGCGGACGGAGCAGGATGTGCGCTTCATCCATCTCGCGTTGAATGCCCAGATCGAGGCAGATTTTGCCGCGGCCCGGCACCTCGCCGAAGCCATCATCGCCCATCCCGACATGGCACCCGGCGAGATGCGGAGCCTGGCGGAAGCATTGCTGCGCGATCGGCAGCATTTCCTAAGCGTTGGCTACGCACCGCAATTCGTGCTGAGCACCGTGCATGCCACGCCTTCGGCGGCCGGCTCGGCCGCGATCCTCCCGAAAGTAGGCGAACCCATTCCATCCGGTCCCCTGCCGCGGCTGGCGCGCGAGAGCGCCGGGCGTATCGCGCTCTACATTCCGGTCCTGCTCGATACCGACCAGCAGAAGCAAAGCTGGGGGGCCATCGTCGTGCACGTCGACGAAGCGAAGTTTTTCGAGGTCAGCGGTATCCGCGGCCTGTCGGCCGAGAACGGCCAGGAACAGGGCGGCCTTGCGCACCTGGACTTTGCCCTGCGCGACAGCGGTGCCGGCAGTACAATACCGTTCCTCGGAAACAAACCCGCCGATGGCCTGCCTCCCGCCACCAAAGCGCTGGAATTTCCCGGCGGCAGCTGGGAAATCATCGCCGCACCGCATGGCGGATGGGATGCACCGATGCAGGGTGGAACACCTTTCCGGCTACTGATCGTCGTCGCCGGCATCGCCCTGTTCATCCCGACCTCCATCGCCATACTGCTGGTCAACGAACGCAACCGCAACATCGCCAAACTCAGGCTGCGCGAAGGAAAACTTCTGGAACTGTCGCAGCGCTTCAACCTGGCGATGGATTCCTCCAATATCGGCATCTGGGAAGTGCGGGAAGCCGACCAGCGGCTGCTCTGGGATGCACGGGCCGCGGCGCTTCACGGCAGCGCCCGCAGCGGCGACGAGTATGACGACCGGCTGGAAGACTGGCGCAACGCCATCCATCCCGATGACCGCCAGGCCACCGGCGCCTATTTCGAACTCTGCGCCAGCACGACATCGAAAACCGAAAACATATACCGGATCATTCTGGCGGACGGCACCGTCCGCTATCTGCGATCAGTGGGCGCCCATTCCGAGGGTGTGGAGGGCAAAGGGCGGACCGCGGGCATCGTTTGGGACGTGACCGCCGACGTGCTCGGCACCCAGACGCTCCGCAACGCCAACGAAACCAGCGAAATCAAGAATGCCGAACTGGAACTCGCACTGGACGAACTTTCCAGCCGCGAACAGCAGCTGGAAGAACTTTCGCACAAGTTCGACCTGGCGCTGTCTTCCTACAGTTGCGGCATCTGGGAAGCCGATCCGATCGGCAAGCATGCCGTCTGGGACGCGCGCATGCACCAGCTCTACGGCCGCCCCTACGAAGATGGGCCGATCACCGAGGCCCAGTGGCTGGCCTGCATTCATCCCGACCAGCGTGTCGACGTGCTTGATGCCATCAATGCGGCGATTGCCGACGGCCGAACGATGAACACCCAGCAGCGCATCATCCTGCCGAACGACGAAATCCGCTATGTCCGTTCGGTGGGGCAGATCCATCGCAGCAGCAACGGCATACAGAAGATCGTCGGCATCGCCTTCGACGTGACGGCCGATTGGCTGATGACGGAACAGCTGAAGGTCGCCAAGCGGGAGGCCGACACGCGCAACGAAGAGCTGGAGCTTGCCAAGGGCCGCATCGAGTTCAACTCGTTGCACGATCCGCTGACCGGCCTTGCCAACCGCCGCAAGCTCGACCTGGATCTCGACGCCCTGTCGGTCGGCAGCGAAGCCAAGCGGCTGAAATTCGCCATCCTGCATCTCGACCTCGACCGCTTCAAGGAAATCAACGACACGCTCGGCCATGCGGCGGGCGATGCCATGCTGGTACAGGCGGCAAAGATCCTGCGCCGCAACCTGCGCGCGGGCGATTCGGCTGCACGGGTCGGCGGCGACGAATTCGTCATCCTGGCGAAAAGCTCCACCACTACCGAAGAGCTGGCCGCCCTTTCCAACCGCATCATCGAGGAAATGAGCCAGCCGATAGACTTCCAGGGCTTTGCCTGCCGCTGCGGCGTATCGATCGGCATCGCCCAAGCCTATGGCACGATGATCGATGCCCGCAAGGTCCTGGTGAATGCCGATATCGCCCTCTACAAAGCCAAGGCCACGGGCCGCAACTGCTTCGAGTTCTTTACCCAGAACCTGCAGGCCAATATCGTCAACAGCAAGCGGCTGGCCGACGAATTGCTGGAAGGCCTGGAGCGAGACCAGTTCACAGCCTGGTACCAGCCGCAGTTCGATGCCGCGACCCTGAAGCTCGTTGGTGCCGAGGCACTGGCGCGCTGGAACCATCCCGATCGCGGCGTGCTGGCGTCCACCACCTTCCTCAAGATCGCGGAAGAACTCAACGTCATGGCGCGGATCGACCAGATCGTGCTGGAGCGGGCGCTGAAGGACAAGATGCGCTGGACGGCGCTCGGCATCCGGGTTCCGCGGATTTCGGTCAACGTGTCATCGAAGCGGCTGAACGATTCCCGCCTCGTCGACAGCTTGCACAACCTCGATCTGTCTGCCGGCGAGCTATGCTTCGAGCTGGTCGAATCGATCCTGCTGGACCGCGAGCCACACGTCGCGCTCGAAAACATAGAACGGATCAAGGCGCTCGGGGTCGATATCGAAATCGACAACTTCGGCACCGGCCAGACCTCGCTGATGAGCCTTTTGAAACTGAAGCCAAAGCGACTGAAGATCGACCAGCAACTGGTGATGCCGATCATCGATTCGCCGCAGGAAAGGGCTCTGGTGCGCTCGATCATCGATATCGCCCGTTCGCTTGGCGTCGAGACGATCGCCGAAGGCGTGGAGACCCGCCAGCACGCCGAACTGCTGCGCGAGCTTGGCAGTGACGGACTGCAGGGGTACTTCTTCGCCCGCCCCCTGCCGTTCCAGGAATTTGCCAGATTCGCCGCCAGGGCACCACGCCAGCAAGCGTCTTGAAACCTGAAACGGCTCGGCTGACGGGAGTTGTTTCAGAGACACTGTGTTGCCTTGGCGGGCAAAGAAAAGCTTTTCTCTTTTGCCGAAATTCCCCTATGAGTGTGCCGCTTGCAAGCCTTGCGACCCGGCAAGGCATCCGCTCATCAGTTCGGTCCGTACCATGTCGCACAACACCTTCGGTCAAATGTTTCGCGTTACCACCTGGGGCGAGAGCCACGGACCGGCGCTCGGCTGCGTCGTCGACGGCTGCCCTCCGGGACTGCGCTTCACGCTTGCCGACCTGCAGACCTGGCTCGACAAGCGCAAGCCCGGCCAGTCGCGTTTCGTCACCCAGCGCCAAGAGGACGATCTGGTCCGGGTACTGTCCGGCGTGATGCCGCAGGACGACGGATCGATGATCACGACGGGGACGCCGATCTCGCTGATGATCGACAATACCGACCAACGCTCCAAGGATTACGGCGAGATCGCCAAGCGCTACCGCCCGGGACACGCCGACTTCACCTATGACGTCAAATACGGCGTGCGCGACTATCGCGGCGGCGGACGATCTTCCGCGCGCGAAACCGCGGCGCGGGTGGCGGCCGGCGGCATCGCAAGGCTGGTGATCCCCGGCGTCACCGTGCGCGGCGCCCTGGTGCAGATCGGCAAGCACAAGATCAACCGCGAAAACTGGGACTGGGCACAAGTGGGCGAGAACCCTTTCTTCGCGCCCGATCCGGAAATCGTGCCCGTCTGGGAGGCGTATCTCGACCAGATCCGCAAGGCCGGCTCGTCGGTCGGCGCCGTGGTCGAGGTGGTGGCGGAGGGCGTGCCGGCCGGCATCGGTGCGCCGATCTATGGCAAGCTCGACCAGGACATCGCCAGCCTGCTGATGTCGATCAACGCCGTCAAGGGCGTCGAGATCGGCAACGGCTTCGGCGCCGCCGAAATCACCGGCGAGGAAAACGCCGACGAGATGCGCATCGGCGCCGACGGCAAGCCGGTGTTTCTGACCAATCATGCCGGCGGCGTGCTCGGCGGCATCGCCACCGGGGAACCGGTGGTTGCCCGTTTTGCCATCAAGCCGACCTCGTCGATTCTCACCGAGCGCCGATCGATCGACAGTGAAGGCCATGAGGTCGATGTGCGTACCAAGGGTCGCCACGACCCCTGTGTCGGCATCCGCGCCGTACCCGTTGGCGAGGCAATGGTCGCCTGCGCGATTGCCGACCATTATCTCCGAGACCGCGGCCAAACCGGCCGTTTGAAATGAGGATTTTGCATGGCCTATGACCAGACCCGCGTCGTCGACGCCATCCGCGCCTTCGAGGCCGGCGAGATCGTCGTCGTCATGGACGATGACGACCGCGAAAACGAAGGCGACCTGATCGTCGCAGCCGTGCACTGTACCGCCGAGAAGATGGCTTTCATCGTCCGTCATACCTCGGGAATCGTCTGTACGCCGATGCCGAAGGAGGAAGCCAAGCGCCTGAACCTCAACGCCATGGTCGCCGAAAACGACAGTGCTCACACCACCGCCTTTACAGTGTCTGTGGATTTCAAGCACGGCACCACCACGGGCATTTCCGCCGAAGACCGGACGCTGACCGCGCGCAACCTGGCCAATCCGAATGTCGGTCCCGCCGATTTCGTCCGCCCCGGCCATATCTTCCCGCTGATCGCCCGCGAAGGCGGCGTGCTCATGCGCTCCGGCCATACGGAAGCGGCCGTCGATCTCTGCCGGCTCGCCAGCCTGCCGCCCATCGGGGTGATTTCCGAGCTGGTCAACGACGACGGCACCGTGATGCGCGGCCCGCAGGTCGAGGCCTTTGCCGTCGCTCACGGGCTGAAACAGGTCTCGGTCGCCGATCTGATTGCCTACCGCCAGCGGAAGGAAACGCTGATCGAGCTTGCCTCCAGCT
>Ga0247738_10000319_pt1 | contig 19280 bp, 22 predicted proteins | sample UWRJL013104B2_FD_180936 | JGI IMG/M metagenome (GOLD analysis project Ga0247738, IMG submission 180936) | Plant litter microbial communities from Arlington Agricultural Research Station in Wisconsin, United States - UWRJ-L013-104B-2 | ecosystem: Environmental > Terrestrial > Plant litter >...
AAACAGAATTTGAGGAAGGAAATTCTTGGGAGATCACCAATGAGTTTAATCCGGATTCTAAAGTTTCACGAAAAAAAAGAATCAAGACCTGGACGAGGAAGATATTGCCGAAGGGAATATTGTAATTATTAATTGTTAATTTTTAATTATTACCCCACTATTCACAACTTATTTCTTCAATTACTTTTATCCGAAAACAATAAAATGAAAATTATCGTCTGGAATTGCAACATGGCTTTCAGAAAAAAAGCATCACATATTCTTGAATTACAGCCCGATATACTTATAGTACCGGAATGTGAGCATCCTGATAGATTAAAATTTGGTGTGGATACAAAACTTCCGACAGAAGTAATTTGGTATGGAGAAAATACAAATAAGGGATTGGGTGTATTTTCTTATTCTAATTACAAATTGAAATTGTTGAAAATACATAACCCACTATTTAAAAATATTTTACCAATTAAAGTTACGGGTGAGCAGGAGTCGTTTATGTTATTTGCGATCTGGGCAAATAATCCTGCAGATAAAGATGGGGCTTACGTAACTCAGGTATGGAAGGCGATTAATTATTATCAGAAATTAATTAAAAGAACAAACACGATCCTGGCAGGTGATTTCAATAGTAATTCCATTTGGGATCGCCCCCGAAGGATTGGTAATCATAGCGACGTGGTATCTTTCCTTGCAAAAAAGAAGATCTTCAGTACATATCACACTTTTTCGGAGCAAACACATGGCAAGGAAACCCATCCTACCCAATTTATGTATCGCCATGAAAATAAACCTTATCATCTGGACTATTGCTTTGCATCATCTGACTTTATTTCGAGAATGAAACATGTGGAGATCGGTCGATATGAAGACTGGAGGGCATTGAGTGATCATAAACCGGTGATTGTGGAGTTTGATAGCGGTAATGGGTAATGGGTAATGGGTAATGGGTAATGGGTAATGGGTAATGGGTAATGGGTAATGGGTAATGGGTAATGGGTAATGGGTAATGGGTAATCAAAAAAAATTGACAAATTAAAGTTTCAATTGATGAAATTAATTTCTAATAATTTTGAATATGGTGAAATAGGTTTCCAGTATTTGGGACTATTTTTATACATTGATTACAATTTTTTGTATACTTATCTCCGATGAAAATAACAAGAGAAGTTTTAATTCATATTTGTGACAGATTTCTGGAAGAGGAGATCTTTGTAGAACAGGTACATGATTTTGCGTGGAATGCACTTTCGTCCGATACAATGGAATGGGATGAAGCCGATGAGATCATCAACGAAACACTGGAGGAATGGTCCAATGAAGATAAATATTATGAGATCAACATGGACAATATGCATTTGTGGAAAAAGATATTGACACAAGAGGTGAAAAAACTATAAACCAACCATCTGGTGCACTGTCAACTGGTATACTGGTGTACTGGTGTACTGGTGTACTGGTCAACTGGTGTACTGGTCAACTGGTCAACTGGTCAACTGGTCAACTGGTCAACTAAAATACTCATCCTCTGTTTACCCTCAAAAAAATTATGTCAGAAAATAAAATGAAGGTCGAAATATGGAGTGACATCATGTGCCCCTTCTGTTACATCGGAAAAAGGCATTTTGAATCAGCTTTAAGTACCTTCGACAATTCAGCAGATATAGAGATAGAGTGGAAAAGTTTTCAGTTGGATCCAACCATACCAAATGACATCAGTGCAGATACCACCGTCTACGAATACCTGGCCGAACGTAAGGGAGTCAGTGTGGAACAAGCAACTCAAATGCATGAAGGTGTGATGGAAATGGCGCGGGCTGCAGGCCTTATATACAATTTTGATATTGCCAAAGTGGCTAATTCATTCAATGCACACCGTATGATCCAGATGGCAAAAAGTAAAGGTCTTGGAGATGCGGCAGAAGAGAAGTTATTCAGATCCTATTTTACAGAAGGCAGAAATTTCGGTGATACCGATGATCTGATCAAAATGGGTGTCGAAATAGGTCTTTCTGAAACAGATGTCAAAGAGTCTTTGAGTAATGACGACTATGCTTATAAAGTTAAACAGGACATTCAGGAAGGGGAAAAACTGGGAGTAAGAGGCGTACCATTTTTTGTATTTGACAGAAAATATGTGATATCAGGGGCACAACCAGTTGAAGCATTTACTCAGACATTAGAACAAACATACAGCGGATGGATCAGCAATAAGTGATGGGTGATAGGTAATAGGTAATCGGTAATGAGTAATAAGTAATGGCGAACTGGCAGCAGGCGCTGATGTGACGAAACTCCGCAATATTGCTCACTTCACCGAATCTGAGAAATCCGTGTAATCCGTTTAATCCCTGCCTTAGACGGCAGGCAAGCGTGATTCAGACAAAACATCAGTAATCAGTAATAAGTAATCGGTAATGGCGCAGAGCGAAAGACACAGATGTGACGGTACTTCGCAGCAATCTGCACTTTACTGCTTCAGTGAAATCCATTAATTCATTAAATTCCTGCCTTAGACGGCAGGCAAGCGTGATTCAGACAATTTATGGGTAATCGGTAATGAGTAATGAGTAATGTGGAAAATTCAGAATTATATCCTCCTTATCACTCTGTGCAATCAACCATTAAAGTTGCTCAATTCAAATTTCAACCCGGTGAGTAAAAGTTATAAGTTGATGGAATTTAACTACAAGTTAATTATTCTTTGCGTTAAAAAAATCCCCGTCCACCAGAAATTCTCTATCATTGTAAACTAAATAATAATTACCAATTAATAAATAACAATTAAACTCCCATGGCGAATAATCCAAAGGTGATCAGCACAGAAATTCTTTCTGATAACTGGTACACATTAAAAAAGGTGACTTTTGAATACGAAACCCTAAAAGGAGAAAAAGTAGTTCAGACGAGGGAAGCGTATGATCGTGGAAATGGCGCCACGATCATGTTATACAATAAAGAAAATAAAACGGTCATTCTCACAAAACAATTCAGATTACCAACCTTTATCAATGGAAATGAATCAGGAATGATGATAGAAGCCATCGCCGGATTGCTGGATGAAGATAATCCGGAGGATTGCATCCGAAGGGAGACAGAGGAGGAAACAGGATACAAGATCACAGATGTCCGGAAAATATTTGAAACCTACATGTCACCCGGTTCAGTCACCGAAATACTCTACTTCTTTATCGGTGCCTATTCTAAAGATATGAAGATCAATGAAGGCGGAGGGATTGATGGTGAAAACATAGAGGTGATGGAAATCAACTTTGATGAAGCTTTTCAAATGATCGGAAATGGTGAAATTTTAGATGCCAAGACAATTATGTTGCTCCAGTATTTAAAATTAAATATATGGCCCGGATAAAAGTTTTTTGTTTTATTATCTTTATCTTTTAAGATTTAAAGAAATTAATTTAAAATGAAATTATTCAGATTCACCTGTACCATAGTAGTATTTATCATGACCTGTCACAACATGTATGGTCAGGACACTATTGAAAAAAATCAAGCTGTAATACTTGAGCTCGGTAAAAACGGGTTATTGTTCAATCTTTATTATGATCACAAATTAAAACATCATAATTTTGGATTCAGGGGTGGTGCAGGATCTAATCTTGGTGTTTATACATTCGCTTTCACAGCCGGTGGCGGGATATTTTCGTTGATTGGAAAGAACAATAAATTTTTCGAAACGGGTATTGATCTTCATTATTTTTACGTCAATTCACCACAAGATGACGTCGTAGGTCTGCCTTTGTTTTTTCCGACAGAAAATACCAGATCGTGGTATCCGTCCATGAATATTGGTTATCGGAAATACAAAAGAAAAAGTATTTTCAGAGCGGGTATTTCTCCCGGATATATCAAACCTTACTTCATCCCGGGTGCATATGTGGGATGGGGTAAAATATTTTAAATAAAAAATAGCCAAATATGAACAAATCAATTTTTATTTTATGCCTCCTTTTTTCATTTCAGAATTCATTATTTTCACAGGAATTAAAAATTAAACGGGACGGAGATGTCAAAACTTTCAATTCCGGATCGTTATATTACATGGTATTATCCAAAAATAAAAATTACAAGAAAGATAGTTGCTGTGATAACACTGAGCTAACCGGCAAAATTAATTCTATTGAAGCTGATAGTCTGGGAATGAATCTATTTTCCATAAATAAAACAACAGTAATTAACGATAGGAAATTAGAACAAAATGACATATCCTGGCAAGCTAATTTTGAAAAAAAAATTGCTACAAAAGATATACTATATTTTAAAAATTATAAATCGTTTGCTGAAAAAAATAACAAAAGACGTTTGAATATAATCGGCGGCTTATTGTTAATGAGCACAGGGGTAACTTTAGTTAATTCATTTTTTGTAAAAGATAAAATATCCAGGAATAATCTCTATAAACTCGGTGCTTTACAAATAGGATTTGGAATGACTTTATCGATTATTTCTAGTAAAAAAAGACATTATCTATCCGGATATGAAAGATCATGGACTATTGCAAATTAAAATCTTTTTCCTATCGAAACTCCGATCCTGGGGAACGTAGTTGCGCCATAATCCCTTGCTGAAAAATTCCTTCCCACTCCACCATAGAATTCAAATATGATTGATGATTTAATCAGAAATTTGGCCCCGATGGCCACACCCGGACCAAATCCTATATCTTTAGAATAAGTAATTGTCCCATCCTGATTATAGATGCTCAGATCTTCCTCAAGAACGGTCAGACTTCCTTCGAAAAAAAACCCTGCAGCATCTCTGTTTCCCACATATAGACGATAAAATGGCGTGACCATATAATTGTAAGGCAAAATTTCATTTTTATCCATATTGACATTGACAGATAAGCCAACTCCTGAATTTTTATTGATCAGATATTCATAATCCAATTCCGGATTACCCAAAACTAAATTAAGCGCATTGATCTTAATTTCATGTTTTCTTTCTTTTTGGATGCTTACCTCCTGAGCCGAAGCTGTCCAAATTATAAATAAACAACCGGCCATAATCACCAACTTCTTCATTTCTTTGATTTTTTATAATAAGCCATTTAATTAGGAAAAAGTGCCTTACACAATTTAACTTGTGACGCATAAGTGCATTCAAGGTCTTCTATAAATGTATTTTTCTTTTGTTAAATAATATTTTCACCTTTGTCCAATATTGAAAATGTCGATCGTCATGAACTTGTAAACAAACTTTTTTAAAATTTTAAAATTTAATGAAATGAATGAATTCATGATGATCTTCAGATCAGCTCCAATGAACACTGAATTATCACCCGAGCAAATGCAGGCAAGTATCAAGCTGTGGCAGGACTGGATCGGCGGAATAGCTGCTCAGGGCAACTTTATGAGCACAGAAAGATTGAGCTCTTCCGGAAAAACATTAAAGTCAGACGGTGTAACCACTGACGGGCCTTATGCTGAAGTAAAAGAGATCGTGGGTGGATACCTGATCGCAACAGCTGATAGCCTGGAAGATGCGATGAAACTGGCAGAAGGTTGCCCTATATTGCAGATGGGAGGACATGTAGAAGTTAGAGAAATAATTAAAATGTCATAAAAATGAATATGGAATTACCGGATATTTTTACACAGGAAGTGGCAAATGGTGTCATCGACAGGATTGAAAAAATCAATGAAAACACTGTTCCCGGTTGGGGCAAGATGAATGCAGGTCAGGTAATGGCGCATCTCAATGTACCTTATGAGATGGTCTTCGAAAATAAGCATCCTAAACCTGGTGCCTTCATGAGATTTTTACTGAAATTGATTGCCAAAGATGCGGTCGTAAGTGCCCGCCCCTACAAGAAAAATACGCGCACAGCGCCCGCATTTATCATCGAAGGCAACCGTAATTTTGAGCTGGAAAAATCAAGACTTATTGAATACATAGATCGGGTGCAAAAGTTAGGAGCTAAAAATTTCGATCAAAAGGAATCCAACTCCTTCGGAAAATTATCCATGAATCAATGGAACAACATGTTTTATAAACATCTGGATCACCATCTGACCCAGTTCGGAGTTTGATCCATGCAGGATATTGATTTAATTCCGCATTTATTTAAAACAGAGTACAGAAAGATCGTTTCTGTACTCTGTAAATTGTTCGGAATTAAGAATATCGAACTTGCAGAGGACATTACCAACGATACTTTTCTGTTAGCATCTGAAAGCTGGGGTCTCAAAGGTATTCCGGACAATCCAGTCGCCTGGTTATATAAAGTGGCGAAAAATAAAACACTGGATCACCTCAGACGGGATAAAAATTTTCATCAGAAGATAAGTCCGGAAATATCCCGAAATACTCAAATCATTGATGAATCGGACATCGACCTTTCTCAGAAGAACATTACTGACAGCCAGTTGCAAATGATGTTTGCCATCAGTAGCCCCTCCATTCCCTTCGAATCACAGATAGGGCTTTCACTCAGGATATTGTGCGGATTTGGTATTGAGGAAATCGCAGATGCTTTTCTGACGAATAAAGAAACAATTAATAAAAGGCTTTTCAGAGCTAAAGAGAAACTCCGGCAAGATAATATTGAGATCTCGATGCCTCCCGATTCTGAAATAGAAAAACGCCTGGAGACCGTACTAACCACCTTATATCTTTTATTTAATGAAGGATATTATTCTGCTTCGTCCAATAAAAAAATCCGCAAAGACTTGTGTATCGAAGCTATGCGTCTTACATTTATTTTAATTGAAAACGAATCAACAAATAAACCGGCAGTCAATGCTTTGATGGCACTCATGTGTTTTCATTCATCCCGATTCGATGCCAGGATCAGTGAAACCGGTGAAAATATACTCTATGCAGAGCAAAACAGGGATCAATGGGATGAAGAACTGATAGAGCGGGGAAATTATTTCCTGGTCATCAGCGCGCAGGGAAGATCCCTGTCCAAATATCACCTCGAAGCCTCCATCGCCTACTGGCATAGTCTGAAGGAAGAGATGCCCAACAAATGGGACAGTATCCTGCAGTTGTATAACCGGCTATTACAGATTGACTATTCACCTATCGCCGCTCTCAACAGAACTTATGCACTTGCGATGGCCGATGGCAAGCCTGCAGCAATAGAAGAAGCAGAAAAACTGCCACTGCAGGGTAGCCATCTATACCATACTTTGCTGGGCTTTTTATACACCGGTATACATGACCAAAAAGCATTGGACCATTATTTAATTGCCTTAAAAACATCCAGAACTGCATCTGATAAAAAAGAAATAGAAGCTCACATTAAAAAATTATCCGATCTAATATTGTGATATCTCTCAATTCAAAAATTATTAGTTGATTATCATCATTGAAAATGTGTCAGATATGTTTACTTTTAGTTACTTTTTTACAAACTAACACTAACTATAATGTCACATACGATCACAAGTATATCCATGTCCCTGGATGGATATATCGCCGGAGAGGATATTTCATCTTCAATTCCTATGGGCAAAGGCGGAGCACGTTTACACGATTGGATCTTCCATAGTAAGACAGAATCAGACTCACTGGTCATGGCAGAGATACATGAAACCTCCGGAGCAGTCATCTTAGGTGGTCATACCTATAAGACTGCTATAGATGAAGCATGGGGAGGAGAGAGTCCGTTTTCAGTACCAGCTTATGTCATTACGCATGATGAACCGGAGAATAAAGTAGAAGGTTTCGAATATATTACAGATGGAATTCATTCTGCTCTGGAGGCCGCAAAATCTACTGCAGAAGAAAAAGATGTATGGGTAATGGGTGGTGCGGACATTGTACAGCAATTTATTAATGCAGGACTGCTGGATATCCTTCAGATCAATCTTGTGAATGTATTGATGGGTCAGGGGATCAGACTATTCGACAACCTTAAGATCGAACAAACTGAATTGGAATTGCTCAGGGATATAGACTCAATCGGTGTCACCCATTTGAAATATAAATTTACCCGATGAGTGAACAGCAATGCAGATCGCTCCGCATTGCATTTGTTCACAAAACCATAAATTAGATGTATATATTTTTCAGGTCGCTGCGCTTGGTCAGCGTGCTGGCGCATTAGCGCTTTGGCGCATTAGCAGATAGATCGCATCAGATGATAATGTATTCTTTATAGGTAAATTATTATCGGTGTAGTATTATTCATTGTTCATTATTCATTATTCATTGTTTACTATTAATTGCTCGCTGCGCTTTAGTCTTTGGCTCGCTGCGCTTTGGTCTTTGGTCAGCGTGTTGGCGCATTAGCAGATAGATTGCATCAGGTGGCTCTGTCATTCTTTGGAGGTAAAATATTATCGGTGTAGCATTATTCATTGTTCATTATTCATTATTCATTGTTTACTTGCTCGCTGCGCTTTAGTCTTTGGCTCGCTGCGCTTTAGTCTTTGGTCAGCGCTTTGGCGTATTGGCGCTTTAGCGCATTAGCTTTTTTGGATCAAATCCATATCACCTATAACAATCCTATTTACGAACTGGTGTACTGGTCAACTGGTGTACTGGTCAACTGGTCAACTGGTCAACTAGTGCCCTTTGGTTTTTGGAATCCACTATTTACTGACTTCTAATCACTCGCGTCTAACATCTAGTTTCTAGCATCTAGTTTCTAGCATCTAGTTTCTAGTCTCTCGTCTCTGACCCTAAATTCTCCCCTTGATTGTACTATTGATCGAATCCAATTCCCGCGCTTTTTTCAATTTTTGATTACCGAAATTGTAGGTGAGGCGGATGTTGACCTGGCGGTTGTACTCGTCATTAGCCACATTATTATAATAACCGTCAGACTGAGTACCGGTGATTTTTTCAAGATTGGTGCGTAGCAGATCCTGTACCTCCACCATAAATGTCCATGATTTATACATCTTTTTGACATTGATGTCGAGGCTTTGCAATGCTGCCAGTTGTCCGAGTTCTATTTGTTTTGGAGATAGATACCAGTAATTCACACCGAGAAACAAATCTTTTTTCGGGGACAATCTGATCATGTTATTTATCTGAAAAAAGATGCTTTTATTTTCATTGTCTACTGTGTATGGAAGTAATATTTCTGTGATTCCTTCCTGTGGGGCGTAAGTGGGATCTTCCGTCACAGTGCCTTTGAATTTACCATATTCAAGAGAAGTCATATAATTGGTATTCCAGATTCCGTCAAACCAGCTTTTGTTGATACCCAGAGATAAGGTAAGTTCATTTTTATTGCCATAATTTGTTCTGATATATCTCAGAAACCGGGTCTCTTCCATCGTCGCATTGTTGATCTGCACGCCTTGCATAGGGATCTGACCACTGGCATCATTGACTGTCTGATATTGTACGATGGCATAATATGCACTTTTGAACATATAATTCAATTCATGATTGTAATTTTTTGAAGCCAACATAAAAGGATTATTCTGAATGTAGTTTGTAGGTGTGAAATATCTTCGGGATGGGTTCAATTCCCAGAATGCCGGTCTGCGGACGCGGGAAGAGAATGAATAAGTCAGGTTATTTTGCTCATTGATATTGTATGCCGCGTTGACATAGGGCAGGAAGTTTTCATAATTTCTTTCAAATGAATTGTCTTTGTGCAGAATCCGGCCATCACTTTTAGTTGTTTCGAATCTGGTACCTACCTTTCCGGAGAATTTATCATTCAGTGCCAGTTCATAGGTTGCATATAATCCCAGAATATTTTCTTCGTAGATAAAATGATTGGACAAATTAGCGTCATTCACATAATCCTGACCCATAAGATTGTCCTGTCTGGTATCATTGTCGGTATTGGTATGAGTATAACTTCCACCAAATAACCACGTACTTTTACCTTTTGTTTTCTGAACATAATCAATATTGATGCCCTGATTGTCGATATATTGAGGAACCGACTGACGGAAAGCGCTGGCAGGACCTCCATCTGCCGGGATCGCTTCATTGGTGCTGTAACTCACCCTTTCGAATTTCAGAACAGAAACATTGGTAGTCAGTTTACTCCCAAGACTATCGGTTTTGATCTCGTGATTGAGGTTGATGGCATGATTCAGGGTTTGTGCATTTTCAATATTGGTCGTTCTGTTGGTCAGAATTCCATTACCATAATTGAGCACATCCAGTTGAGAACCATAACTTTTGTTGTAGCGGAAGTTATAAGTGATTCCGATCGATTGTTTTTTTGTAATTGCATAATCCGCATTTACATTTCCTCCCAGGTTGTGATTAGGATCAATGGACTTTCCAAAGGTTTCATTTCTGAATTCGTTGTTGCCATTGGAGAGCGTGTAATTCTCCCTTTCTTTCCACAAACTTGCGTTGATACCGGTATTGACAGCCAGTTTGTTTTTTCTGAAGTTAAAATTGAGCCCTGCTCCCGGATTGTTGTAAAAACCCTGATTGTCAGATAATTTTATGGTTCCGTTATAGCCATCACTCTGCTGCTTCTTTAATACAATGTTGATGATGCCGTCATTCGCTTCCACCTGATATTCACTGCCGGGAGTAGAGATCACCTCGATGCGCTGGACCTGTTCCGATGGCATATTTTTCAGATATTCGGTGATGGCTTCCGCATCCATATTGGTCTTGCGACCATTGATGAAAATAATTGCGGCGGATTTACCCAGTATTTTGAGGGAATTTCCATCAGTGCTGGACACGAGAGGTGTTTCCTGCAATAATCCGAATGCATTGTTACCCTTAGCCTTCGGTGATACAGAGACATCGTAAATAAAGCGGTCAGATTTCTTCTGGAAAACTTTCTGGCTGACTACCACTTCATTCAATTCCATCGTTTTTATGTTGATGGAAATATTTTTTACGAGATCCCCCTCCAGCTTGAATGTTTCATCATGTGCTTTTTCGAAATTGTGATTGATGATCAGTTGGTAATCTCCGGTAGTCAGATTTTCGAATTTAAATCGTCCGGCTTCATCGGAAAGATTACTCCATTCCTGTGTTCCGTTTTTGAGGATGATCTCCACCAGATCGACAGGTTTGTTTTCAAGAGAATCACTGATGACGCCCGAGATAGAATGTTGCGCTTGCAAAAACGAAAGCGAAAAACTAAAAATTAAGAGTAGTAAATATTTCATTTTTCATAGTTTTATTTTCGGTCAACTATAAGGCGATTAATAGCTCAACATAGTTACAGATAGTTAAAAAATAATCAATACTTATTTTTACATAGTACTGCAATATTAATACTACTATGTAGTACATAGTACACCTTTCATTACTATTTTCGATTAATGAAAGATTATGTCTTGATGAAACAGATCAAAATCAGGATGAAATATTTCTGAAGCTAAAAACTCCAATCTTTGCGAATCGGGACAGCGGAGGCACGGAGCCTTATAGGGTTTAGCATAATTTTTTGAGGATTTTCGGAATGAATGAGCGTTAAGATTTTATAGAGCCTTGTCCCGAAGCTTCGGGATTGGTTACGTTTTTGTTTCAAGACAAAAAGGTAAAAATAAGAACTCGGTTATTTTGTGATCTTATTTTATAAACTACAATTATTTAGTTATCAATAGATTAATAGAATTAAAATATTTGTGTATAAGCCCTAGCCTCTTGAGGGGGTGCCGACAGGCGGGGTGTTCTTCTTTGCTTCAAAAATTCAACTTCATTCTTCTAAAACAATTAAATCTGATTCCCCTCTTCCACCATTCCCCATCTTAATAATATTTTAATCCCTTTTATCCCTAATAGCTTCCACGCTTGTTACATTTGTGCATAAATCCTGACGCTTACCTTTGAACATGAAAAATTATAAAAACGGATTATTTTATATTTCTACAATTCTTATTTTTTCGCTTCTGATTTATTTCATCATCGATCACGCCCCGCAAATCGAGGCAGGTAGAAATATTAGTATACCCTCGCAGGAAACTGATCAATGGCAGGACTTTTTAACTTCCCTCAAGAATAATCTGAAATATCCACTATCCGTATTGCTGCTGCAGGTCGTGACCATTATTCTGGCAGCAAGAATTTTTGGATGGTTATTCCGAAAGATCGGCCAACCGGCTGTCATGGGAGAGATCGTAGCAGGTATATTTTTAGGACCGTCATTTGTCGGCATGTTTTTTCCGGGTTTTTCAGAAGTGTTATTTCCGGGGGCTTCATTGACCAATTTGCAACTGGTTAGTCAGATTGGGTTGATCCTTTTCATGTTTGTCGTCGGAATGGAACTCGACCTTGGCGTATTAAAAAGTAAAGCACAAAATGCTGTCGTCATAAGTCATGCGAGTATTATCATCCCGTTTTCACTGGGCATGGGACTTTCATTTTTTATTTATGAGGACTTTGCACCGGAGGGAGTAAGATTTGTTTCTTTCGCACTGTTCATGGGCATCGCTATGAGTATTACCGCCTTTCCGGTATTGGCACGTATCCTTCAGGAGAGAAATATGCTCGGCTCTAAACTTGGAAGCCTGGTCATCACTTGTGCAGCTGCAGATGACGTCACAGCATGGTGCATTCTGGCCATTGTGATCGCCATCGTAAAAGCCGGCTCGTTCTGGAGCGCTATCTATTTTATTCTTTTATCGGTGGTTTATGTCGCAGTCATGATCAAAGTCGTTAGGCCATTTCTGGAAAAAGTGGCAGCCAGACAAGCAGACGCTGAAAATATCAGTAAACCCATCATCATCCTATTTTTTCTGACCTTGGTCATTTCTGCTTATGTAACAGAAGCCATCGGAATCCATGCCTTGTTTGGAGCATTCATGGCCGGTGCTGTCATGCCGGAAAATAAGGTATTCAGAAAGCTATTCATTGAAAAAGTGGAAGACATCGCACTGGTGTTACTATTGCCTTTATTTTTTGTCTTCACGGGATTGAGGACACAGATCGGCTTGTTAAATGATGTTTCATTGTGGGGAATTACACTCATCATCATTTTGTTGGCGGTATTGGGTAAATTTGCAGGAAGTGCATTTGCTGCAAGATTTGTAGGACAAAGCTGGAAAGACAGCATTGCCATCGGTGCATTGATGAATACAAGGGGATTGATGGAACTGGTCGTGCTTAATATCGGCTACGATCTGGGAGTGTTATCACCGGAGATCTTTACAATGATGGTCATCATGGCACTGGCGACGACGATGATGACGGGACCGGTACTGAATTTATTAAATAAAATAAACAAAACAAAAACATATTGAAAAAGCCTGAAAATGTAGATCAGTTATTGTCAGCACTGGATCACCCGTTGAATGACGCCGTAAGTGCACTGCGCAAAATCATCCTTGATACCGACCCCAACATTGCGGAGCAGGTCAAATGGAATTCTCCCAGTTATTACTATACCGGAGAGATGGCACCTTTCGATCCAAAGGAATATAAACGGGACATTGTTGTCGTCAACCTGCATAAAAAAGACAGTATTCTGCTGGTATTTCCCACGGGAGCGAGAATTGATGATGCCTCCGGACTTCTGGAAGGGAAATTTACAGATGGGAGGAAGATGGCGAAATTTGGCAGTTTGGATGAGGTAAATGAAAGGGGGGAAGACTTGAAAAAAGTTATTAAAAATTGGATGGACACGGTGGAGAAAGATGTGTGATCTTTGATGTGTGATGTGTGATGTGTGATATATGATGATTTGTGATGTGTGATGTCCGATAGGTTTTGACACCGATCACCGATGAATGATCGCTGCGGACAGAATATTGACTTCTTATTTTTTTTTATATTTGATACAATTTATAATTAATAATTTATCATTCACCATTTATATCAGCCATGTTCGGAATAAAACACATCAAATTTGACTCCATGACCTACGTCCTCCATTTTCAGAATGGAAAGGTCAAAAAAGAAGGTCGCGGACTTTCGTTTTTCTACTTTGCACCCAGCAGCTCGATCGCAGCCATTCCGATGGGCAGCAATGACCTGCCTTTTGTGTTCAATGAATCTACAAATGACTACCAGACAGTGACGATCCAGGGACAGATCAGCTACAAGATCAGCAATCCGAAGACACTTGCCGATGTCCTTGACTTCACTGTGCAGGACAATGGAATGTACAAGAAAAATGACATTGAAAAGTTGAATCAGCGCATCATCAACGAAGCTCAGACAGCTACTTCCGCTTACATTCACGGCATCAAATTAAAAGAAGCCATCCGTTCGGCCAAGTCGATCGAACAAAATATCCTAGCAGGCCTCAAATCCTCTCCTGCAATCACTATGCTGGGCATCGAGATCCTGGGCGCCAATATCCTCGCCATACAAGCCAGCCCTGAAATGGCCCGTGCTCTGGAAACCGAAACCAGAGAACAACTTTCACAGGAAGCAGATACCGCCATCTATGAAAGAAGAAATTTTGCAGTGGAACAAGAACGACGTATACGGGAAACAGAACTCAATACCGAGATCGCTGTCGAGGAAAAACAAAAACAGATCGCAGAAAAGCGAATGGAGACAGAAGTTCAGAAAGCTACCAATGAACGAAAACTTCGGGAGATGCAGGTGGCTGCCGACATCGCCCTGGAAGATCAACGAAAGGCATTTCTTGCTCAGAAAACAGCCAACGATAAAGTAGAAGCGGAGACCCGAGGTTACGTCCTGGAGGAAACATTGAAACCGTACAAGGATATGGACTGGAAGACCCTCACAGCACTGAATAACAACACAGATCCACGATTCAACATCTCCCTGGCATTCAGGGAACTGGCAGGCAATGCCGATAAAATAGGCAATCTGAACATCAGCCCTGAACTGCTGGATTCAATTCTACACGAGAGGAAGCAAGGTAAATGAGTTTTGAATACGCAATTGTAGTCAAAAATAAAACACGTCTGGAGTCATTGATTGAGCGATTCAATACCAAGGCGCAAGCGAAATTTTACATTGAACGGCTTGGTGGAAATTTCGAAGATTATGTTCAGGAAGATGCCATATTTCATGAGGCCCTCAATACCTTACAGACGGGTTTGTCTTCCCTCATCAAGAATAAAACCGTTGAAAGGGAATATGTTCCTTCCTATTTATTTTCAGAAAAAAATCTTATCGTGGTCATTGGTCAGGATGGACTGGTAGCCAATACTGCCAAGTATTCCAAAGGACTGCCCATCGTCGCAGTCAATCCTGATAAAGCCAGATATGATGGCATCCTGCTACCCTTCAGTGTTGAAGATTTTGCCGGTGGAGTATCATCTGTGCTTGATGGTACTTTTCAAACCATTACCAGGAGATTTGCAGAAGCCAGATTAAATGATGGTCAACGTTTGCTGGCATTCAATGATCTATTTATCGGTGCAGATTCACACATATCTGCGCGTTACAGAATTACTTATAATGAGCTTTCAGAAAACCATTCATCGAGTGGTCTTATCGTATCGACTCCTGCAGGATCGACCGGCTGGATCAGTTCCATTTTTAATATGGCATACGGAGTGACCGGAATATTCGAGCAGGGGCTCCAAGCGAAACGTCCTGATATCAAAGAGAGCGAACTTGTATTTGCAGTGAGGGAACCTTTCAAAAGTATTCGGACCGATATAGGCGTGGTAGGAGGCTGGATCTTTGAAGGACAAAAATTAATCATAGAATCGTTTATGCCGTCGAATGGAATTATATTTAGTGATGGTATCGAGAAAGACTTTTTGCAATTCAATTCAGGAGTGATCGCAACCATTGGACTGGCTCCGGAAAAAGCAACGTTAGTTGTGAAATAAATAATTTAAGTTTCGGTAGTGATTAAATTGTCCTAAACCATTGATAAACTTAATTCCGGATATTAAAATTTTGACATCTTCGTTTTTCAAGATGTATTAAAGTTTGACAATTTTCCATTGTTTATTTGAAAATTGCGGTGATAAGATCTACTCAACCGGCTTAATCGACTTTGTCAGACTATCAAAAAATAAAAGTTGTTCTCATCTTCAACTCTCCACTTTAAAAGCGTCGTACCAATCTTTCCAGCCTTTTCGGTTCTTGATCACAGACTCCAGATATTCATCCCAGGCGGCCTGATCCTGCTTGAGGTCTTTGACGATCGTACTGTATAATGATGAAGCTACATCCTCCGCTTCCAACTTACCGCTTCCGAAGTGAATTGAATGCTGAATACCTGTCTGGATCACTGACAATACTTCGGCTGTCGAAAGTGAACTGCCGGGAGATTTGATCTTATTTTTTTTGTCTTCCGTGGCACCATTGCGCAGTTCGCGGAAGATGGTGACGATGTCAGAAAGGTGTTCCAGTGGTATCTTATATTTCTCCAGACCCATATCCCGCTGGATCTGTCCCAGTCTGAAGTGGATGATGTCGATCTCTTCCTGTAAGGTCGCAGGCATGGGGAGATAGACGATATTGAATCTTCTTCTTAGTGCTGCAGAAAGATCATGAACTCCTTTATCACGGTCATTGGCGGTGGCGATTACGTTGAATCCCTTGCGGGCATAGACTTCTTTGTTGAGCTCAGGGATGGACATCAATTTCTCAGAAAGCGCGGTGATGAGAATGTCCTGGACCTCCGTGGGCATACGTGTCAGCTCTTCGATCCTGCAGATGATGCCTTCTTCCATCGAGCGCAGGACAGGGCTTTTTACCAATGCTTTTTCAGAAGGACCGTTTTGCAATAATTCTGCATAATTCCAGTGATACTTCAGTTGATTCTCATCCAGGCCCACTGTGCCCTGGATCATGGAAGTACTGGTACCGGATATCGCAGCCGAAAGGTGCTCAGACAGCCAGGATTTGGCTGTGCCCGGCAATCCCATCAATAATAATCCACGATCGGTCAATAAGGTGGCGATGCATAATTCCAGCAGCTTTTTATTGCCCAGATATTTGGGTTCTATGATGAGTTTGTCTGTTATTTTTCCACCTGTGAGATATGTGATGACCGCTTTGGGAGAAAGTTTCCATCCTTCCGGTCTTTCAAACTTGTCATGTTTGGCCAGTGCTTTTAGTTCTTCACTATATCGTTGTTCGGCGCCGGGCCTGATATTATTGTTGTCCATGAGGAAAATATGATTCAAATTTACTCCTAAAACTAGTCAATTCCCGCGTCCTGGCATTGACCTTCTGATAATTGAGGTCTTCGAGGGAGAAAGCGATTTCCTCACAACAAGTTTTCCAGTCTCCAAGGTAGGCTGAATGCACTGCAAAACAACCACCGGATATGAGTTCTTCCAATGATGATTTATTGGCCGGGATATTTTCGATCTCTTTTCTGATCAATAAAATAAAGGCGCCTGTATTTTTTTTATCAAGTGAAACTGATCCTCCGGTGATCAATTGAGTCAGTAAATTCCACTTGCTTTCTGCAGAATTATTCTGAAGTACATATAAAATTAATTCATTATTAAATACTTGATCGGATGCGTTGATGATATTTAAAATAGTTGTATTTAATTTTAAATTAAAAGCAGCCGACATAAAATTTTCGACAATGCTTGCAATAGAATTTACATCTTTTTTATAAAAATAATTAATGATCAATTCATTCAATATCACTCCCGGATCTTTAAATTCTTTCATGTAATTGTCAAATCCATTGCGATCAGCTACCGTGGTGTAATATTCAGCAAAAGGCTTCACAAATAAGGATTCGCCAACGATCCCGTCACTCTTGGGATCCAGTTCTTTTAAAAGAGGTGATACAAAAGATGATTTATTTACTGAAAAAATACTTCCATTATTTTTCAGAATTAATTGTTCTAATTCCTGAGAATAATTATTCGTATAAATAAATAATAATCGACGCAATGAAGATCTTAATTTACCTTTTTCCAGGTGGAATAAATATAAGATCAGGCCGGTATCTTCCGCTGTTAGAGTCTCTGTGATGATCCGGAGTATCAACCTTCTGGCATCAGTGTTTTCATCAGTCCAGCTATCCTTGATTAATTGTGCGGATTCACCGGGCTTGAAAACTCTCAGGATGCGCAGGAAAAGATATCTCCCACCATCATTTCTGTCCATCCATACATCCTGATTCAGTGATTTATTCCACCAGTTCCATTCTGTGTGCAACGAGGAGAGCCATCTGCCCCGCTCGCGGATGACCTTGACCAGTGAGGTGATGTGATCATCCCACATATTTTTATTTGCCAATACATGGACGATGAGGTCCGGCTGAAATAAAACCTTGTAATGTAAATGCTGTCTGATCAGATAGGAAGTGGCATATCTGATATAACTCTTCCTGAGCCGATTGAACAGGTAGGCGGTATGAATGGAGGCAAACGGATACTTCTCTTCACCGGATACGCTCAATGGAAAATCATACGTGGCCGGAGCTACAGAATAGGTCAGCAATGAATCATTGATCAGAAACTTGTCGATTGGGGTCAGTTGATCGAATATCTCTGCAGGTACTTCTCCCAAATTCTCGAAAGGAACTTCTGCAATTCCCTTTAGTAGTGACCTGTTGAAGTTATCAAGCATATTTTATTCAGACACCGGAAAGCCAAAATCAGGGCTCAATGCGGGCATCAGATCCATTTATTAGATGATCATTATTTCTTTTTCTTTAGCATCTGCAAGTTTGCCTGCCTGATCGGTATGACTGTCGGTCAGTTTCTGGATCTCCTCTTCTTTTTTCTTACCAATATCTTCAGAAAGTCCGTCTTTTACGAGTTTTTTGATCTGCTCCATACTATCACGGCGCACATTCCGGATGCTCACTTTGGCATCTTCAGCGAGATGTTTTGCCTGCTTCACCAAACCCATCCGGCGTTCTTCCGTCAGTGGAGGTATAGTCAGACGGATGACTTCACCATCATTCTGTGGAGTAATACCGAGATTCGCTTCAAACAGTGAATTCTCGATAGGTCGTAACATGTTTTTCTCCCATGGCTGGATGACGATAGTTTTCGCATCGGAAACAGAAATATTGGCAACCTGGCTCAATAAAGTCGGCGATCCATAATATTCCACTTTGATCTCTGCCACTATGACCGGAGAAGCTTTACCGGTCCTTACTTTGATCAATTCGTGGCTCAGGTGCTCCAGCGCATGTTCCATAAGAGTTTTAGTATGATCAGTTATCTTATTTGCTTCTTCGATTGTCATTGTTGTATTGCTTTTATATAAAGTGCAAAAGTATGTTTTCTATTTGAATTTTTAAAATGACTGAAGGAAAAAGGTGAGGGAGGGGTCGGGTGATCGGGTTATCGGGTGATCGGGTGATCAGGTGATGGGTGATGAGTGATGGGTGATGAGTGATGTGTGTCTTGTCCTGATATAAGTTGACAGTTTTTTAAACAAAAATAACTGACAAAAGATGAAAAAAGAACAAGGTATTACAATTCGGTACAGTATTAGCTTTAAACAAAAAG
>Ga0247738_10000320_pt1 | contig 19266 bp, 16 predicted proteins | sample UWRJL013104B2_FD_180936 | JGI IMG/M metagenome (GOLD analysis project Ga0247738, IMG submission 180936) | Plant litter microbial communities from Arlington Agricultural Research Station in Wisconsin, United States - UWRJ-L013-104B-2 | ecosystem: Environmental > Terrestrial > Plant litter >...
CACGGTGGCCATCGAGAACTGCGAGATCATCGGCGCTTCCAAGCACGCCGTGCAGTTGGAGCGTTGCGGCGGAAGCATTGCCGGCTCGCGGATCTCGGGCGCGGCCGATGCGGCGATCTACGCGGTTGAAAACGCGGCACTGTCGATTGCCGGCAACCAGGTGTCCGACTGCGGCAATGGCGGCATCCTGGTGCATCGCTGGACCAAGGGCGCCGACGGCACCATGGTGTCGGCCAACCGGGTGACGCGGATCCGCGCCAATTCAGGCGGCACCGGCCAAAACGGCAACGGCATCAACCTGTTTCGCGCCGACAATGTCATGGTCGACGGCAATCATGTCTCCGACTGCGCCTTTTCGGCGATCCGGGCGAACGCCGCCTCGAACGTGCAGATCCGCGGCAACCAGTGCCTGTCCTCCGGCGAGACGGCGATCTATGCCGAATTCGGCTTCGAGGGGGCGATGGTCAATGACAATCTGGTGGATGGCGCCGCCAACGGCATCCTGGTGGTCAATTTCGACGCCGGCGGCCGGCTGTCGACGGTGTCCGGCAACATCGTCCGCAACCTCAGGACAGAAGGACCCTACAGCCATGACGGCGCCGGCTTCGGCATCGGCATCGCCGCCGAGGCCGATACGGTGATCTCCGGCAACGTTATCGAGAATGCACCGAAATGGGGCATGTCGCTTGGTTGGGGTCCTTATCTGCGTAACCTCGTGGCGACCGGCAATATCATTCGCCGAACGCCCGTCGGCATCGCCGTGTCCGTGGTCGAACAGGCCGGCAGCGCGGTGATCGCGGACAATATGTTCGAGGCAACGCCCAAGGGGGCGGTGATCGGTTGTCGCTGGAACGAGATGGCGACCGGTGAGTTGGTGGCCGGCGCGCCGGGTTATCCGCAACTGGCGGTGAGCGGTAACCGCAGCCTTTAGCATCGGTCACGTACAGGGCTTTGTCGATGCGGGATGCCGTCACCCCCTCTGGCCTGCCGTGTCCCGCGGCAGACCCGTCGTCCGGCCGCCGCTGCGGATCAGCGCCAGCGCGTCTGCCGGCGGGCGGCGCTCCACCCGGCGGTAGGTCTTGCAGTCGGGCGTGCGGGTCAAAAGGCCCTGGTTGAACATCTCCCGGCGCAGCAGGACATGGTCGCCAAAGCCGTTGTTCTTCTTGAGCAGCGCGTTGACCTCCGGCTCACACAGATCGCGCCTGCCCGGAAACAGGCTCCACAGCCGCCAGAGGCAGAGCTGCTGCTGGCGGGTTTTGGCGGGCCAGCGGGTGAGCACGTCGCCATCAAAGCAACGGGCGGCACTTTCGACCCGCCGGTAATCGACCGTCTCCGCCTGTAGCGGGGCCAGCTCCAGCCGTGCCCTTGCCGCCTGCGAGGCGAGCATCTGCTGGTAATTGCGAAAGCCTGTGGCCCGGGCGAGGATGTTCAGGATCTCCACGTGGCCAGGCTTCCGGTCACGGCCGTCCAGTTCGCGCTTCAAGGCGCGGGCGAGCGCCGACACATCGGGCGCGGTATAGCTATGGTGCAATCTCGACATCGTTTTTTCCTCGATATCGTGCCGTCAGAAAACTGAGTACGCCGGTGGCTGCCGACTTCCGACACGGCACGGGGAAAAGGGCTCCGTCGCTGTGCGTGCATGCAGGTTTAGCTCCCCTTGCAAGGGGCGGCAGCGCCTAGGTGATCTGCAGACCTTGGTCGTGCGATAGAAAATCAGGATAATCTTGTCAAGAGCACCGACCGCCGCCGATGCCACTCAGCCCATGAATAGAATTGATGACAAAATCACCGGCTTGCGTCTTCCGCTACACGGTTGCTGCGCATAGGGTTCGGCAAGACAGTGACGGAGAACACCATGCTGACGATTTACGGCGTCTACAAATCCCGCGCCACCCGCACGCTCTGGATGGCCGAGGAACTCGGCATCGAATACAATCACATCCCGGTGATCCAGGCCCGCAAGCTGGAGGCACCGCTTGCCGAAGGCGCCCGTGTCAACACGCATTCGCCGGCCTATACCGCCATCAACCCGATGGGCGCCATTCCGACCATCGACGACGATGGCTTCGTGCTCAGCGAATCGCTGGCGATCAATCTGTATCTCGCGAAAAAATACGGCGCGGCTCTCGGGCCTCAGGACCTTGCCGAGGAATCGCTGATGATCCAGTGGGCGCTGTTCGTCGCCACCGAAATCGAGGGCAATGCCCTGAAAATCTCCACCGCCGCGGCCGAAGGGCGGATGGAGAGCGAAGCGGGCAATGCCGAGGTCGAGGCGGCGGCCAGACTGTTGCGGCGACCCTTCGCAGCGCTGGAGGCAAAACTTTCGCAAAGCGAATACCTGGTCGGCGACCGGTTTACCGCGGCCGATATCAACGCTGCCGAAGTGGTGCGCTACGCCCAGCCCCATGCGCCCCTGCTGGACGCCCATCCGCATGTGCGCGACTGGCTGCTGCGCTGCCAGGCCCGCCCTGCCTTCCAGGCGATGTGGGAAGCGCGCGCAAACGAGGTCGAGTGAGGCTCTATGTGCGCGGGGCTTTTCCGCCCTGCGGACTTGCGTTACCTATTCGAGGCGCACCGATCACCGAGGAGACAGCCATGCGCCCTTTCCATCTTGCCTTCCCGGTCACCGACATAGAGGCCACCCGGCATTTCTACGGAACGCTGCTCGGCTGCCGGATCGGCCGCGAGAGCCCGGGCCAGTGGATGGACTTCGACCTGTTCGGCCACCAGATGTCGGCACATCTGCGCGCCGCGAGGCCGACCGATACCGCCACTGGCGCGGTCGACGGCGATGTCGTGCCGGTGCCGCATTTCGGTGTGATCCTCGAGATGGATGATTTCATGGCGCTCGCCAAGCGCCTGGAGGCAAGCCCGGAGACGCGCTGGGGACTAAAACAGAAACTGCGCTTCGAAGGCCTGTCCGGCGAGCAGCGGACGATGTTCGTGTTCGACCCTTCCGGCAACGCGCTGGAATTCAAGGCGTTTGCCGACGACGCTGCGATATTCGCGGTGTGAGGCTTGCCGGCGCTCCGCCGCCAGCGCCGTCGCGTTCGCTTTTGACGAAACTTATTCAGCGCGGCGTCGGCAAAAGATTATCGATTATTACTGTTTTGGGTTTTCAAACGGATTAAAATTGCGTTAAAGAGCCGGCAATCCTCTTTGCGACACTTTTCATCACCGATTGGAATGACAATGACAGACGCGATCCCCGTATCGCCTGCCGATCCGACTGCGAACAAGGCGCTCAACTCCCCGGCGCGCGTTCTGGCCGCCAGCCTGATCGGCACCACGATCGAATTTTTCGATTTCTACGTCTACGCCACCGCCGCCGTGCTGGTGTTCCCGACCCTGTTCTTCCCCAACAGCGATCCGACGACGGCGTTGCTTGCCTCGTTCGCCACCTTCTCGATCGCCTTTTTCGCCCGCCCGTTCGGCGCCGTCGTATTCGGCCATTACGGTGACAGGATCGGGCGCAAGACGACGCTGGTGGCAGCCCTCCTGACCATGGGAATTTCCACCGTCATCATCGGCCTGCTGCCGTCCTATAACCAGATCGGCGTGCTCGCGCCGTTGCTGCTGGCGCTCTGCCGTTTCGGCCAGGGCTTCGGACTTGGCGGAGAATGGGGCGGCGCCGTGCTGCTGGCGACTGAAAACGCGCCGGCGGGCAAGCGCAGCTGGTACGGCATGTTCCCGCAGCTCGGCGCCCCTGTCGGACTGTTCCTGTCGTCGGGCGTCTTCTGGATCCTGCTGCACTTCATGTCGCAGGAAGATCTGCTGAGCTGGGGCTGGCGCGTGCCGTTTTTGGCGTCGATCATCCTGATTGCCATCGGCCTCTGGGTCCGCCTGTCGATCACCGAAACACCGGCCTTCCAGAAGGCGATCGACAGCCATGAGCGCGTCGCCGTGCCGGTGGTGGAAATCTTCCGCAGCCACAAGCGCAGCCTGTTCCTCGGCACGTTCGTGGCGCTGGCGACCTTCGTGCTGTTCTATATCGGCTCGGCCTATCTGCTGTCCTACAACGTCAAGGTCCTGAAGATTCCCTTCCTCGACGCGCTCGAAGTGCAGCTGATCGGCTCGGTGGCGTTCGGCGTCTTCATCCCGATCGCCGGCAAGCTTGCCGAACGGTTCGGCCGCCGTGAAGTGCTGACGGCCACCACCGTGCTGATTGCGCTGTTCTCCTTCCTGCTGCCCTATCTGATGACCAGCGGCGAGAGCAATATCTTCGTCTTCGCGATCGTCGCCATGGCGCTGATGGGCATGACCTACGGCCTGATCGGCACGGCACTGGCCGCGCCTTTCCCCACCAATGTGCGCTATACCGGCGCGTCGATCACCTTCAACCTCGCCGGCATTTTCGGGGCGTCGCTCGCCCCCTATATCGCCACCTGGCTGCAGGCGAACTACGGCATGACCTATGTCGGCTATTATCTCGGCATTTCCGCTGTGATCACGCTCGCCTGCATCTTCGCCTCGCGCAAGGGTGAGGTCTGATCGTTTAGCTAGCGATTTTGACTGACGCAAAAGCCGCGAAATCCTCGATTTCGCGGCTTCTTTATGGAGTTTGGACTGCACTCACGCGCAGCCGGGCACGTCTTTGAGCCCATACCATACCGGAATGCCGCGTTCGGTGGCGATGCGGACGTCGTTGTCGGCGCCCTTGGAGGCGCCCGGCAACCGCAGCACGCCTTCGCACAGCGCCAGCAGCCGGCCGGCGACCGGGTGGAAGATCTGTTCATAGAGGTCGTCGCCGACCGTTTTGCCGCCCGCCGCCCGCCAGATCGGCAGCGCCACCCATTCGCCGATCATCGGCACATGCCCGGCCGAAAACAGCGCATGCGACGGCGCTTCCAGCACTTTGAGGTTGTCCGCCATCTTTTCCGGATCGTCGCCGGTGCCCGAGCGATATGGCCCGGCAATCAGTATCAGCATATCATTGCTCCTTTCCGCTTCCCGCGTTATGCAGGAATTTGCCGGAGAATGCGGATATTTTCTTGATTGTCGAGTCTTTTACAGGCAAATTACGACTTATCGTAGATAATCGTGCAGGATCGTGCATGTTGACCGACCAGCGCCACACCCATCTCCTCGACCGCCTGCGCCGCGAAGGCCAGATCGTGGCCAAGACGGAGGCGGAAGCGCTCGGCGTGTCGGAGGATACGATCCGCCGCGACCTGCGCGATCTTGCCGGCCAGGGACTGCTGAAACGGGTGCATGGCGGGGCGATGCCGGTGGTGCCGGACCTGCCGGATTTTTCCACCCGCCGCGGACTTGCCTCGCAGGAAAAGCGGGCGCTGGGGGTGGCGTGTGCGGCGATGGTCGAACCGGGCCAGCTGGTATTTCTCGACGGCGGCAGCACGACGGCGGAAATCGCCCGTGCCCTGCCCGCCAACATCGCGCTGACCATCGCCACCCACAGCCCGACGATCGCCACCGCGTTCGAGCACCACGCGAATGTCGAGGTGATCCTGATCGGCGGCCGGCTCTACAAGCATTCGATGGTGGCCGTCGGGACGGAGGCTGCGACCGCGATCGCCCGTCTGCGGCCCGATATCTTCTTCCTCGGCGCCACCGCGGTGCATCCGCTGCACGGGCTGTCGACCGGCGATTTCGAGGAGGCGGCGATCAAGCGACAGATCGCTTCGGCAAGCGGCGAGACCTATGTGCCGCTGACGGCGGAAAAATTCGACCGGGTGTCGCCCTGCATCATCCTGCCTCTCTCCGGCATTTCGGGAATCGTTGTGACCGGGGATGCGGGCGAGAGGATGGCGCCCTATCGGGCCGCGGGGGTGGCGATTATCGCGCGGTGAGTTTTTGGGAAGATCCCGGCGGCGGCGGTAATGGCGCGGGCCGTCCTGCCGCTGCCCCGCGTGCTTGAAGCCAATGCGGCAATCTGTTAATTTTGATGGATGGACCATGGGCTAAAAAGCAAGGCGGTCTGGCGGGCGCTGACGACGGTGAATGCGCCGCTGCCAATCCATATCGACGCCGACACCCTGACGGACAGCCTTCTCATGCGCTCTGCGGACAGGCGGTGGCGGCCGCATATGCGGGCCTTTTTCCGCGAAGTCGGCCTTGAGATCATCATGGATATGGTTGTGGAAGGCACGGTAACATTTGATAGTCTCTCTAAGGCGATCTCGTTCTGGGATGTCGATGAGGATTGTGAAAATGCGCGATGGATACGGGAGATGGCTACCGTCCCAATGGCAAGAGCTGATGAGGCTCACATTGCAGTCGATCGATTCCATCACAAAACACGATGAACCCGCGCCAGCCTGGACGCTTGGAGGCGGAACATCGCTCGCCATCGATCTCGGCCATAGGATCAGCTACGACATCGACGCATTCCTGGATTCGGCAAAGAGCATACAGAACCTGGTTCCGGTCCGAAACACCGCGACGCGCGCCATCTGCTGGAATGATGTGACACAACGGCCGGATTACCAGTATCCCGGCCACTACCTGAAACTCATCATCAAAGGCGTCGGCGAGATCGATTTTCTCACAGCCGCGCCGCTGCTGGAGAACGCGTCGACGATCTTTGAATTCGAGGGCCGTGCTATTTGTCGCGAGCGCCCGTCCGAGGTCATCGCGAAAAAAATCTTTCACCGTGGCTCCACCTTCAAAAGCCGGGACGTGTTCGACCTTGCCGGCCTATACATCGCCTTGCCAGACGAATTGACGGCCGCGGCCGCCTCGCCTTTCCTGACATCGCAGATCTACAGCCGCGTCAGGCTGCGCATGGAAACCAGGCTGCGGGCGCTTGAGGAGGAAATGGCCGAAGAGGTCAATCCGACGGAGTTTGGACGAAGCTATATGGGTGATGCTTGCAGGATCGCCTTCGAAGCGCTCGACTTCTTGGAAAGCAGGCCGCAGCCGACCAGGTAACTTTCCTCCTCGCTGCGCCATACCGTTTGGCTCCCTTGGCGAAGGCAGGCTGCAGCCCATCATCGGCCGTTCGGCACCCACCTCCAGCAAGCGGGCGAGGCGAGAGATTATCCGAACAGCACGTCCGTGACCCTGACATCGCCCACATGCAGGCCGTTCCAGTTGCGCATGGAATGGTTGGCCATTGCCATCAGGCTTGCCTGCTCGGCGCTGTCTTTTTCGAACTGGCGGGCAAGCAGTGCGGCGATCATGGCTTCGGCGGCACGGGTGGCGCCGTCCTCGCATTTGACGGCGATGGAAACACCGGTATCGGGCAGCACGGCGCAGAACACGCCTTCGGCGCCGGTCTTGGCAAAAATCTTGCCGGGCACCGCCTGCATCAGCCGGGTGCAGAAGCGCTTGGTGCCGGCGACATAGAAGGGTTCCGCCATGCAGGCGTCGAGCAGCCGGCGCGACGCCCTGGCACGGACCGGTTCCAGGCCGGTGCCGGTGGCCATTCTGGCGAAGCCGTGGGCAAGGCCCTTGAGCGGCACGGCATAGGTCGGGATTGAGCAGCCGTCGGTACCGCAATTATCGTGGCCGAGGGCGGCACCCGTAAGGCTCTCCATCGCACCGCGGATATCGGCCTGCAGCGGATGGTCGTAGCCGACATAGCCTTTTGGATCATAGCCGATGTGGCAGCAGGCGCAGACGAAGCCGGAGTGTTTTCCCGAGCAGTTGTTGTGCAGCGCCGTCGGGCGCTCCAGGGTGCGGGCCTGGTGGATCAGCGTCGCCTCGTCGAACGACCAGTGGGCGCCGCATTCGAGGGTGCCGGCATCGCGTCCGGCGCGCGAAAGCATTGACGCTGCCAGTTCGACATGGGCATCCTCGCCATTGTGCGAAGAACAGGCCAGCGCCAGTTCGCGATCGCCGAAACCATAGGCGTCGGCCGCACCGCTTTCGACCAGCGGCAGCGCCTGCATGGCCTTGCAGGCCGAACGCGGGAACACCGCGGTTGCGATATCGCCGGCTTCAAACATCACCGCGCCATCGCCGTCGACGATAACGGCCAGGCCCCGGTGGGCGCTCTCGACCTGGTTTCCACGGGTGACTTCGACGGTGACGGGGTTTTGCATGGGGCGATCTCGGCTGATGAAGGTGTTTCGCTCATAGCCGAAAGCCGTCGGCGATGCACGGCGGGAATAGCCAAGGACGCAAAAAAGGGCCGCCCGAAGACGACCCTTTCATGAGTTTGATCCTGTCAAGGACCCGAACCGCCATCCGGCGATCCGCAGGAAGGTGGGATCAGGCCGAGGGCTGCCCCGTCAAAACCGACACCTTAACCAAGCCCATAACACAGATCGAAATCTCATTAGACATTGGATCACCTTCCTTTCGTTACGTTGATAATGAAGAAAAGATAGGCCTGTTCCGGGCGGGTTACAAGGGTCTGGTTCGGAATTGCGACAAGGCAACGAAACGGCGCTCTTCAATCCTGGTTGAACGGCTGCGTGCGCGGCGCAAGCGCCTCGATATCCATATGGTCCGGACCAAGCCCGGCCCTCGCCCGCTCGGCCATCTGTGCATAGGCGCTTTCCAGGTGCCTGGTGAAACGGGCGTTGTCGAACAGCGGGGCGACAAAGCGATTGGTCTCCAGCCGCTGGCGCAAGGCAGACAGAGCCCGGGGGTCCCCGGCCAGCCGCACGGCTAAGGAGACATAGTCGTCATCGTCCGCGGCCACCAGTTCCGGCAGGCCGACTGCCCTGAGCAGGCTGGCCGAGACCCGGGCGGCAAAGCTTTTGCCCTCGACGGTCAGCACCGGCGCACCGGCCCACAGCATGTCGGAAGTGGTGGTATGGCCGCCGCAGGGCAGCGTGTCGAGCACCAGATCTGCAAGCGGCAGGCGCGAGACGTGGTTGGCGTAAGCCGCCCAGCCGGCAAAGATCACCCGATCGGCCGCCACCCCTTCCGCCACAAGGGCCGCCAGCAGGTTGCGGCGGGCGAGTTCCACCGGGCACATCACCCAGAACACCGAACCGGGCACCGCGTTGAGCACCCGCGCCCAGAGCCTGACCGTGCGCGGGGTGATCTTGAAGGTGGCGTTGAAGGAGGAAAAAACGAAGGCGTCCTCCGGCAGGCCGGCGTCGGCGCGCTCCATCGGCTGCGGCAAAGCCCGGCTCTGCCAGTTGTTGGCCTGGTAGGTCTCGGGCAGGCGGCAGAGCTTCTCGCGGTAGAACGGCCGGCTACTGTCCGGCGTCACGATCCGGTCGCTGATGACATAATCGAGATCGACGCCGGTGACGCTGCCGGGATAGCCGAGATAGGTGACCTTGACCGGCGCATCGGACAGATTGACGATGCCAAGCCTTGACCCCATCGTATGGCCCTTGAGGTCGACGAGAATATCGACGCCGCGTGCCGATATCAGGTCGGCGACCGCCTGGTCGTCGAGAGGGCCGACCGGCACGACGCTGTCGCGCAGCGCTTTTGGCCAGGTCTGCTGTTGTGCCGCGGCATGCGGCTCGGTGTAGCAGAACAGCACGATGTCGAATTCTGTCCGGTCATGATGGGCCAGCGCCTCGCCAAACAACGTCATGGTGGCGTGCTCGCAGAAATCGTTCGACAGATAGCCGACGGTGATTTTTTCGCCGGCTTTCGAAAACGGCCGGCGCGGCGCGGTATTGCCAATGCCTGGATAGGTGGCGGCGTAGCTGCCGGATTCCTGCGACGGTCCGGCATTCAACGCTTCGTCCTCGCTCCACAGGATGCGGGCAAGCGCCGATTCACGCGCCAAAAGGCCGGCCGGCCAATGCTCTGCGGGCGCCCGCATCAGTTGGTCGTATTCGGCAAGGGCTTCGAAATCCAACACCTCGCGGGCGACTGCATAGCGGGCGACATTGCGGAACCAGTCGCGCGGGCTGGCGGCGACGGCGGCGGTAAGCTCGCCGTAAAGCTGCTCGAACCGGCCGGCAAGGCGGCGGTGATTGACGACCAGTGACATGTGGCTGTCGACGGAGCGGTCGAGCCGGGCCAGCGCCGGTTCCATCTCGGCGCGGCGATTATGGGAAAACTGCAGGCTGGCCACGAGGAAGGCCAGATCGGCATTGCCGGGATTGAGGCTGACGGCGCGGCTGCCGATCGCCAGGATGCCTTCGACGGCGCCAAGGCTGTCGTAGAGGGTGACCGCAAGTTTCAGGAAATCACCGGCCTTGGCGGGGATGGCGTCGGCCGCCCGCACGAAGGCCGAAGCGGCAGCTTTCTTGTCGCCGAGCTTGAAATGGATATTGCCGATCAGCGGCAGCAACTGCGCCGAGGCCGCACCGCGCACCGCAGCGGCTTTTTCAGCCAGCGCCAGGGCCTGCGGCAGCCGCCCCGCCTGATATTCGCGCAACGCCTTTTCCAGGGTGGCGGCCATCGGTCTACCTCTTCAATACGCACGCGTGACCGCCGGTCGTTGCCGGCGGTTTCGACGGTCGTAGAGCGAGACGATTGCACGAACCTGACCATGATATGCGCGCAGCCGGAGCTTGCGAAAGGGCGGGACGCGCATTGCGTCGATGGGCGCTTAGAAGGTCAGTACGATCTTGCCGATATGCGCGCTCGATTCCATCAGCCGGTGGGCCTCGACGACCTGGTCGAAAGGCAGTGCGGAGTGGATCACGGGAGCGACGGTTCCCGCCGCGAGCAGCGGCCAGACCTCGGCAAGAAGCTCGTCGCGAATGGCGCGCTTTTCTTCCGCCGTGCGCGGCCGCATGGTCGAGCCGGTGACGGTGAGGCGCTTGACCATGATCGGCGCCAGATTGATGTTGTCAGCCACCGCGCCGCCGAGAAAGGCGATGATCGACAGGCAGCCATCCTTCGCCAGCGCGCCCAGATTCTTCTCAAGGTAGGCGGCGCCGATCATGTCGAGCACGACATCGACGCCCCTGCCTTCCGTCTCGGCCTTTACCACCGCGGCGAAATCCTCGTGGCGGTAGTTGATGGCGCGGGTAGCGCCGAGCCTTTCGGCCGCCGCGCATTTTTCCGCCGAGCCTGCGGTGGTGTAGACGGTGGCGCCAAAGGCCTTGGCCAGCTGTATCGCGGTGGTGCCGATGCCGGAGGTGCCGCCATGGATCAGAACGCTCTCGCCCTCGGTGAGCCCGGCCATCTGGAACAGATTGGCCCAGACCGTGAAGAAGGTTTCCGGAAGGGCTGCGGCGCGCACCGCGTCATAGCCTTTTGGGAAGGCCAGCGCCTGGCCGGCCGGCACCGCGCAGTATTCCGCATAACCGCCGCCATTGGCCAGCGCACAAACCCGGTCGCCAATTGAAAATTCGGCAACCCCCTGGCCCAAGGCGACGACCTCCCCCGCAACCTCGAGGCCAAGGATGGGGCTTGCGTCTTTTGGCGCGGGATAGCTGCCCTGCCGCTGGGCCACATCCGGGCGGTTGACGCCGGCCGCCTCCAACCTGACGAGGATTTCGCCGGGCCGCGCCACGGGCAAAGGCCCGCTCGCTATCACCATCACCTCGGGCGCGCCAAAAGACGGCAGATCGACGAAACGCATGGTGGCGGGGAGAGGCATGGCAGGCTCCTGTGCAAGAGATGGCAGGCACCGGACTTAGGGCAGAGCGCGGGATTTGGGAAGGTGGTGTGGTGTCGCGGGGATGGCGGAAAAGCATGCAGCCGGGAAAGCCGGCCGGCATTGCCCGCCGCGGCCCGGGCCGGGCGGGCCGGCGCTGAAGGATTCGCATCCATTTTCCAGATTGCTGTTTACGCCTGCACCGTCGGGCGGACAACAATCTCGTTGATATCGACATCCCCCGGCTGCTCTATCGCAAAGGCGATTGCCCTGCCGATCGCGTCGGGCGTGATGGCCATGCCGCTCATCTGGTTCTGCATGTTCGCCTTGATCTCAAGGTTGGTCATCGAGTCGGCGAAATTCGTCTGGATGAAGCCGGGCGAGATATTCGTCACGCGCAGATCGGCACCGGCCTCTTGCCGAAGACCTTCCGCAATCGTGCGCATGGCATTCTTGGTACCGGCATAGACCGCCATGGTCGGCTTGACGATCAAACCAGCGGTCGAGAGCGTATTGATAACGTGGCCGAATCCCTGTTTGCGGAACACCGGCAGGGCTGCCGCGATCCCATAGAGCGGGCCTTTGATGTTGACGTCGATCATCTCCTCCCAGTCTTCCACCCGCAATTCGTCGAGCAAAGATATCGGACCAATGCCGGCATTGTTGATCAGCACGTCGATCTTGCCGAACGCTTCGCATGCCAGGCCGACAAGGGCTGCGAGGTCTTCGCGTCTTTTGACGTCGATCGAAAGACAGACGACCTGCCCGCCCGCCTCGGCGATGCGCCCCGCAAGCGCTTCGAGGCGGTCCTTTCGGCGCGCGCCGAGCACGAGCTTTGCGCCGCGCGCGGCAAGAATGAGGGCCGTTGCCTCGCCGATGCCGCTGCTGGCGCCGGTGATGGCAACGACTTTACCTTCGATTCCAGACATGATGGTCTCCTTGTTCGCCAAAGGATTGCAGGTCCAGCCTGGATAATCTATGCTTGAGAAACCGAGAAATCGTCGAGATCGTCCAGGAACCATGATTGACCCTCTGTCGGATCTCTTTTCACTCATCGACATACGCAGTGCCCGATGCACGCGTTTTGAAGCCGGCGGGCGGTGGGCATTTCGCTTTCCTGCCAAGCCCGCCCTCAAATTCGTTGCCGTCATCCGCGGCGAATGCTGGCTTCTGCTGCCAGGCAAGCCACCCTTCGCGCTGTCGGCCGGCGATACGTTCCTGTTGGCGAACGCACCCGACTACGTGATCGCAAACGACCTTGGCAGGACGCCGGAAGACGGCATTCTTTCCTTCGACTGGCAGCATTCCGACATCGCCCGGCACGGTGGCGACGAAACGGCTCTGATCGGCGGCAGCTTCGTTTTCGGAGGCGGAAATGCCTCGCTGCTGCTGGACGCCTTGCCTGCCTTTATCCATATCCCGGCGAGCGACCGGGAGGCCACGATCCTGCGCGGCACGCTTGCGGTTCTCGATGACGAGCTCCGGGGCGGGCAAATGGGGGCTTCACTGATGACCCGACGCATGGGTGAAATTCTGCTGGTGCAGACGTTACGGGCCTATGTCGCAAAGATCGGCACAGCCGGTGCCGGCTGGATCGGCGCCCTGACCGATGCGCGCATAGGCGCGGCGATCAGCTTGATGCATCACGATCCCGGCCGCGCATGGAGCGTCAACGGCCTCGCCACCGGGATCGGCATGTCGCGTTCCGGATTTGCGCTGCGGTTCAAGGAACTGGTCGGCATTGCGCCGCTCGACTATCTGACACGCTGGCGGATGCATCTCGCCCGCGACGCCCTGCGCCTGCCGGATGCATCCGTCGCCGGTCTTGCCATCTCGCTTGGATATTCGTCCGAAAGTGCCTTCGGCAATGCATTCAAACGCGTCTTCGGGCGCGCGCCGAAGCGCTATTGGTCGGGTGAGCAGGAACCCGGCAACCGTGCCGCGGACACCCCACGGCGGCGCTACAATCCGGAGCGAGCGTAAGCCTTGCATTCCGGCAAGGCTCCCTGGCATTTTCAATGTGCTCCCGCTGCAAGCCACAGCCGGGTCGCGCCGGTAGTCCTACCCCAGCTCTGCGAACGCCCTGACCACCAGGCCGGTGGCGCTGTCCTTGGCCTGTTTCTTGACCTCGGCGATGCGGGCGCTGACGCGGTTGACGTCGTCCAGCACCAGGCCTTTCGGCAGCCGGAGGACGCCGATCGAGCAGCGCATCAGCGCGAAATCGCGCTCGACGCCCGAGCGGTCGTGGCCGCGGATATGGCCGTTCAGGCGGTCGGCGTCGGAATAGAGCGCGGTGACGTCCTCGTGGAAATCGGACAGCAGCCGGTCGAGGATTTCGACCAGTTCGGTCTCCGTCCAGTCGCTGACGCCGATGAAGAAATCGTCGCCGCCGACATGGCCCAGGAAATCGCCTTCGGAGAAGAAATAGCGGCGCAGGAGAGCTGCAAACAGGCTGATGGCGTGGTCGCCGAGATGGAAGCCGTAGTGATCGTTGAACGGCTTGAAATTGTCGAAGTCGCAATAGCAGAAATAGCGTTCCTCATCGCCATCGCGGCCGCAATCGCGCATGAAATCGCGGATCGCGTGGTTGCCGGGAAGGCCGGTCAGCGGGTTCTGGTCCTGGGCGGTCTTCAACTGCTTCTCGTTGATGACCCGGATCAGCGACGCGGCCGAGACGACGCCGGCATAGCGCATGTTTTCGGTGAGGATGACGCAGTCGCTGCCGTCCATATTGGCAAAGATCGTCATCAACCGCTCGGCATCGGCGTCGAGGCCGACGATCGGGGCACGTTCGACGAATTGCGAGATGGTGCGCTCATAGACCTTGTTCTTCAACAGGTCGCGACCGAAGGGCTGATAGATGTATTCCTTCAGGTGGTACTCGTTGATGGTGCCGCGCGGTTCGCCATTGGCGTTCAGCACCGGGAAGAAGGTCTGGCGCGGATTGCGGCGGAACAGGTCGAAGATATGGTCGATGCTGTCGTTCTCGAACACCGTCGGCAGGTGTTCGATCTGCTTGCGGATGAGGATTTCGTCGAGCGACTGGGACGAGCGCTTGGCCTTGCCGAGGTCCTGCAGATGCGGATAGGACGGCTTGAGTTCCGACAGGAAAGTGGTCGGGCGGGCGATGAACCAGCCCTGCACCAGATCGACGCCGAATTCGCGGCAGGCGAGAAACTCCGCCTCGGTCTCGATACCCTCGGCGATCACCCGGACACCGAGCACATGGGCGATATTGACGATGTTCTTGACCAGATGGCGCTTGCGGGGGCTCTGGTCGAGATCGTGGATGAAATGGCGGTCGATCTTCAGATAGTCGATCGGATAGTCGCAGAGCAGCTTCATTTCGCCGTGGCCGACGCCGAAATCGTCGATCGCCAGCTTGAATCCGGCCTTGCGCATCCTGGCGATCAGCTCGGGAAATTCCGGGACCAGGGTGTTGTCGAAACGCTCCGACAGCTCGAAGCAGATCGACGACGGCGGCACGTTGGCCGTCTGCAGCTGCTGCAGCAGCGACGAGATCAGCTGGTCGCCATGAGCGATCAACCGGACGTCGAGATTGAGAAACAGGGTTGCACTGGAGAAATCCGAGATCGTCGCGAACTTTGCCAGCGCCCGGCTGGCGACCATCTGCTCAAGCGCCAGCAACTGGCCGACGGATTCCGCCTGGTCGAGCATGTCGAGCGGGGATGGGAACCCAATGCGATCCTGGCCGCGCATCAGCGATTCGTAGCCGAACACGACACCGGTACCGACCTCGACGATGGGCTGGAAGGCATTTTCGACAACAAGCTTGGCAAGGGTTATCAGTTGATCGCTGGCAAATCGGCGCAAAACGCCAGGCTCCACCTCCAGCCCCAGGGCCATTGCATATCTCCACGCACGCATTTCACTGCCGGCCACCTTGGCTGCTAATCGTCAAGAAAACCTTTCACCAAAGCGACGGCAAGATGAATGTTTTGTGACATTCGCCCTACCGCAAGCATTTGATAATTTAGGATTTTCTGGCGACGCGGTGCTGAGGTCGGGAACTCTCCTAGGTCCGGCGCAGGGCGATGGCGAAAGCCAGCAGGCTGGAGCCCTGCAGGAACAGGTCGACCGACAGGAACAGGCCGAGGATCCACAGGCTGTTGACCGGCCAGCCGGCGGCTATGACGAAGCCGGCAAGCAAGGTGACGACGCCGCTCAGCGCCACCCAGCCCCAGGAGCCCATACCGCGCAGCGTGAAGCCGAGCCACAAGCGGAAAGCGCCGGCAACGATCAGCGCCGCGCCGATCAAAAGCGTCAGTACAGCCGAGGTCAGCAGCGGATTGACAAAGGCCATGACGCCGGCAAAGGCATAAAGCGCGCCCGACAGCGCCCAGTAGAGTACCCGCTCCCAGGTCTTGACCTGGAAGGCGTGGATGAGATGCAGTACCCCACCGGCCACCATGACGCCGCCAACGAAGAACACCGAGATGACGGTGGCGGCCAGAAGATTGCCGAAGGCGATCAGACCGGCAATCATCATCAGAATACCGAGGCCGGCAAACCAGCCCCATTTCTGCTGCAGGGCAGGAAATCCTATTGTCTTCGCATCGTGTGACGTCGCCATTTTCGCAGTCCTTTCTGAAATGGATAGCCTCTTGAAATACTGCGCTCACTATAGCTGCGGTGGCCCGCGCTGTCATTGGACGAACCTGTGGGATTTGCTCGCGCCGCCGCTCGAATTTTTATTGATTGACGGATCAATCAACTTTAAGCTCACTATCCGTACAGGAGTCCGCATCATGCCGAAACTCGGAATGGAACCGCTACGCCGCAAGGCCCTGGTCGATGCCGCGTTGCGCGCCATCGGCCATCACGGTTCGATGACGGTGACGATGTCGCAGATCGCTCGCGAGGCCGGCGTTTCGCCGGCCCTGGCGCATCACTATTTCGGCTCCAAGGAACAGTTGCTGACCGCCACCATCCGGACGCTCCTGGGCCAGTTGCGGCGCGATGCGATCACGGCGCTGAAGGCGGCTGCAACACCGCGGGCAAAGCTGTCGGCTTTGATCCGGGTATCCTTCCAGGCCGACCAGTTCGCGCCGCAGACGATTGCTGCGTGGCTGGCCTTCTATGTCGAGGCGCAGCGCTCGGAAGAGGTGCGCCGGCTGCTGGTGATCTATGCCCGGCGGCTGCGCTCCAACCTGCTGGCAAGCCTTGTCCGACTTTGCCCGGCCGATGACGCGTTGCGGATCGCCGAGGGCGCGGCTGCGATGATCGACGGGCTCTACATCCGCCAAAGTCTGCGCTCGGCGCCGATCACCATTTCGGCCTCGATCGACCTGTGCGAGGATTATCTTGAGGGGCAGCTGCGGGTGTGCGGTGGGGGGAAGAATGGCTGACCGGTTGCGTGCCGTTACCCCCCTCTGGCCTGCCGGGCGTTCGGCGCTCCAATCGATCCACTGGATCGATTGGAGCGGCAGTCGCCGGTCGCGCCTCACCCCCCACAAGCAGGGAGATCGGCTGGAGCCGCCAGCGTCGCGTGTGCCACGCGTGCAGCGGTTAGGACAGGGCAGAACGACAACACGATTCGATCTCCCCCCTTGTGGGGGAGATGTCCGGCAGGACAGAGGGGGGTGCCACCGACCGGCACGACATTACATATCCGGAGAACCGATCCTGTGACCGCCAAACAGCCCAATATCCTGATCGTCATGGTCGACCAGTTGAACGGAAAGTTCTTTCCCGACGGGCCGGCCGATTTCCTGCATGCGCCGCACTTGAAGGCGTTGGCGGCCCGTTCGGCGCGGTTCAAGAACAACTACACCTCGTCGCCGCTCTGTGCGCCGGCGCGGGCCTCGTTCATGGCCGGGCAGCTGCCGAGCCGGACGCAGGTCTATGACAATGCCGCCGAATATGTCTCGTCGATCCCGACCTATGCCCACCACCTGCGGCGGGCCGGCTATTACACCGCGCTGTCGGGAAAGATGCATTTCGTCGGGCCGGATCAGCTGCACGGCTTCGAAGAACGGCTGACCACCGACATCTATCCGGCCGACTTCGGCTGGACGCCGGACTATCGCAAGCCCGGCGAGCGGATCGACTGGTGGTACCACAATCTCGGCTCCGTCACCGGCGCCGGCGTCGCCGAGATCACCAACCAGATGGAATATGACGACGAGGTGGCGTTTCTCGCCAACCAGAAACTCTACCACCTCTCCCGCGAAAACGACGACCAGGGCCGGCGTCCCTGGTGCGTGACGGTATCGTTCACCCATCCCCACGATCCCTATGTCGCGCGCAAAAAATACTGGGATCTGTACGAGGATTGCGCCCACCTGCTGCCGGAAATCGGCCCCCTGCCCGAGAACGATCAGGACCCGCATTCCAGGCGCATCATCCACTCTTGCGACTACGTCAATTTCGACGTCACGGAGGAGGATGTGAAGCGCTCGCGGCGCGCCTATTTCGCCAATATCTCCTATCTCGACGACAAGGTCGGCGAACTCATCGACACGCTGAGCCGGACGCGGATGCTGAACGACACCCATATCGTCTTCTGCTCCGACCATGGCGACATGCTCGGCGAGCGCGGGCTATGGTTCAAGATGAACTTTTTCGAGGGCTCGGCCCGGGTGCCGCTGATGATCGCCGGTCCCGGCATCGCCCCTACCCTCCACGAGACGCCGACCTCCAATCTCGACATCACCCCGACGATCGCCGATCTCGCCGGCATTTCGATCGCCGAGATCGAACCGTGGACCGACGGCATGAGCCTTACGGGCATGATGAAGGGCGAGGACCGCACCGCACCGGTGCTGATGGAATATGCCGCCGAAGGCTCCTATGCGCCGATGGTGGCGATCCGCGAGGGCCGATGGAAATACATCCACTGCATGCTCGACCCCGACCAGCTGTTCGACCTCGAAACCGATCCGCTGGAGCTTACAAACCTCGCGGCCGACCCGGAGTTCGACGAAGTCGTCACCGCCTTCCGCCGCAAGCGCGAGGAACGCTGGGACATGGGCGCTTTTGATGCCGCGGTGCGCGAAAGCCAGGCTCGGCGCTGGATCGTCTATGAGGCTCTCCGGAACGGCAGCTATTTCCCCTGGGACCATCAGCCGCTGCAGCGGGCCTCGGAGCGCTACATGCGCAACCACATGAACCTCGACACGCTCGAGCAATCCAAACGCTATCCGCGCGGAGAATGACGATGAAAGCTCAACCCAAAGCTTCGCATTTCATCGACGGGGAATATGTCGAGGATACCGCCGGCGCGGTGATCGAGAGCCTGTATCCGGCCACCGGCGAGGTGATTGCCACGCTACACGCCGCCACGCCAGCCATCGTCGAAAAGGCGATTGCGTCCGCCAAGCGGGCGCAAAAAGAATGGGCAAAGCTCAGCCCGATGGCCCGCGGCCGGATCCTCAAGACGGCCGCCGCGATCATGCGGACCCGCAACCGCGAACTGTCGGAGCTGGAGACGCTGGATACCGGCAAGCCGATCCAGGAAACCATCGTCGCCGACCCGACCTCGGGCGCCGATGCGCTGGAATTCTTCGGCGGCATTGCGCCATCGGCGCTGAACGGCAGCCATATTCCGCTGGGCGCCGACTGGGCCTATACCAAGCGGGTGCCGCTCGGCGTGGTCGTCGGTATCGGCGCCTGGAACTATCCGCAGCAGATCGCCTGCTGGAAGGCGGCGCCGGCGCTGGTGTCCGGCAATGCCATGGTGTTCAAGCCGTCCGAGATGACGCCGCTCGGGGCGCTGAAGATCGCCGAGATCCTGATCGAAGCCGGTCTGCCGAAGGGGGTGTTCAACGTCATACAGGGCGACCGGGATACCGGGCCGCTGCTTACCAACCACCCCG
>Ga0247738_10000321_pt1 | contig 19263 bp, 15 predicted proteins | sample UWRJL013104B2_FD_180936 | JGI IMG/M metagenome (GOLD analysis project Ga0247738, IMG submission 180936) | Plant litter microbial communities from Arlington Agricultural Research Station in Wisconsin, United States - UWRJ-L013-104B-2 | ecosystem: Environmental > Terrestrial > Plant litter >...
GGGCGACAACGTCACGGTTGAAGTCGAACTGATCGTGCCGATCGCGATGGAAGAAAAGCTGCGCTTCGCCATCCGCGAAGGCGGCCGCACCGTCGGCGCCGGCATCGTCGCCTCGATTATCGAGTAATCGAGAGACGGGTCGAAAGCTGCCGACGCACTATAAAGTGTTCGAATGGCGCGCAAGCGCGATTTGAACACGGCGCCGGCATCGCCGCCTCTATTATCGAGTAAGTCCTTCCGCAGGGAGGATCGGAAGCCCCGCTGGTGACAGCGGGGCTTTTTGTCGAGGCGATCCTGCCAGCATGGCGGCCGGCCCATCGAATGCTCGTGTCGCGAGCGTTCTGGAACACTTTTCAAGCGCCTATGCTGCGCTGCAGAATTACCGTTTGTCAGATTCTCCAGATAATGATAATGCTGAACAACAAGTGCTATACGCCGCGTGGCAATTTGGCTGCGCAAATTTGGGTCGATTGAATCCACGGTTTTCAGTATGAAGATGTTGCAATGCGCGGCTCCAGCCGTCGCAGCGGTATTTCTTTTTGCATGCCCTGCGGTTTCCACCTCGGCGCACGCCGACGAGCAGCCGCTGATCTGGAACGTCGCCAGGATTGGCGGCAATGCCTACAGTTTTCGTTCCGGCATCAGGTGGGACGCCTCGCTGCCGGTGAGCGCCGGTACCGAAGCGGCGATCGTCGCTTCCCGGGAGGGGGTGCTCGATCCGGCGGCCATGCCGATGAGGCTGTGGGGCAATGTCGAGCTGCGCGACGAAAGGCTGCCTTCCGCCACCAGCCGCGTGGCTATCAGCGGACAATATGAAGCGATGACGCGCACATCGGCGCTCTCGCTGACAAAGACGAGCAGCTGGATCGCCACGCCCTCGCTGGACATGCAGAGCAGCCACAGCTACTCAGCCCGCCTCCGCGGCGGCGAGAGGGTCGGCCTGGTCACCAGGCAGACCTTGCGGCTATCGCTGCCCGACATCCGGACCTCGATGTTCACCGAGGCGGCGATGGACACGGCAGGGCGCAGTGTCAGCGGCAGGATGGGCATCGAGCGCAGTCTGTTCAGGGGTGTGACCGTGTCGGCCAGCGTGGCGTCGCGCAATTCCGGACGTTCGGCCAGCCTGCGCGCCAGCATTTCGCGCAAGTGGTAACGCCGCCGGCGCCGCCTGCCATCGCCCGTATTTGACGCCTCTGGCCGATGCGTGGCCGACCGGTCGTCCGGCGGGTCGCCCATCCGCCGCCGGCAGCCGAAAATGTAAAAAACAGGCTTGCCAATTTCGCCGCCCCGCCGTAAAGGGTGCCCAAGCTTGCAGTCGCCGCTCGGTCGGAAACGATGAGAACGGTGGGGCAGGTGGCCTGAAGGGGTATAGCTCAGTTGGTAGAGCGGCGGTCTCCAAAACCGCAGGTCGTAGGTTCGAGCCCTGCTGCCCCTGCCATACCATCCTTGAGGAACGGGCGCGACATGGTCGCTGCACGCTCATCGGGGCATCCTCGGTTTCCGGGGGAAAATTCGCGAACGTCCGCATTCCCTCTTGTGAAATAGGGAATCGGTGTTTATGTAGGGTTTAATCAGACACGCGGTGCGTGGAGCTGGAGTTTCAGCTTTACGTGCCGTAATTGCGTGGGCATTAAATGGCATCCAAGACAAATCCGTTTTCGTTTCTGCAGCAAGTGCGCTCCGAGACGGCAAAAGTAACGTGGCCTTCGCGTCGCGAAACCATGATCTCCACGGCGATGGTTTTGTTCATGGTGTTTTTTGCCGCGATCTTTTTCTTTGCGGCGGACCAGCTGATCGGCTGGATTATCGGCCTGGTGCTGAACGTTAGCATATAATCGGGCGGAGACGAACATGGCGGCACGTTGGTACATCGTCCACGCATATTCTAATTTTGAAAAGAAGGTTGCAGAGGATATCGAGAACAAGGCGCGTCAGAAAGGCCTCACGCATCTGTTCGAAAAAATTCTCGTGCCTACTGAAAAGGTCGTCGAAGTGCGTCGCGGCCGCAAGGTCGATAGCGAGCGCAAGTTCTTCCCGGGCTACGTGATGGTGCGGGCGGATCTGACCGATGAGGCATATCACCTCATCAAGAATACTCCGAAAGTCACCGGCTTTCTCGGTTCCGACAACAAGCCGGTGCCGATTCCTGATTTCGAGGCCGATCGCATTCTCGGCCAGGTCCAGGAGGGCGTCGAGCGCCCGAAGTCTTCGGTCACTTTCGAGATCGGCGAGCAGGTCCGGGTATCCGATGGGCCGTTCGCTTCGTTCAACGGCACCGTCCAGGATGTCGACGAAGAACGCTCCCGCCTGAAGGTGGAAGTCTCGATTTTCGGACGGGCAACCCCCGTCGAACTCGAATACGCTCAGGTCGAAAAGGTCTGAGTGGAGCCGGGGCATTTGCCCCGGGAACGCGTGGGAGAATGCGGGTCTTTAGCCGGACCTTCAGGCGTACCACGCAACCGCAGCCGCCGGAGTGTTCCGGCATATCGCGGTCGGGAAACCGGTCGCATGAGAAAGGCAGAGAGAAATGGCTAAAAAAGTTATGGGCCAGCTCAAGCTGCAGGTGAAGGCTGGATCGGCGAACCCGTCCCCGCCAATCGGTCCTGCACTTGGTCAGCGCGGCATCAACATCATGGAATTCTGCAAGGCGTTCAATGCCGCCACGCAGGAAATGGAAAAGGGCATGCCGATTCCGGTCGTCATCACCTATTTCCAGGACAAGTCCTTCACGTTTGCTATGAAGCAGCCGCCGGTCACTTACCTGATCAAGAAGGAAGCCAACATCAAGTCCGGTTCCAAGACCCCGGGCAAGGGCGGCACTATCGGATCGATCTCCAAGGATCAGGTTCGCGCGATCGCTACCGCAAAGATGAAGGATCTGAACGCAGCCGATATCGACGGCGCGATGGCTATGGTCGAGGGCTCCGTGCGCTCGATGGGCCTGGAAGTGGTTGGTTGATCATGGCTAAGCTCGCAAAACGTATTGAAAAGATCCGCGTCGGTGTTGATCCGACCCAGCTTTATGGCCTCACCGTCGGCATTTCGATGGTCAAGGAACGCGCCGTCGCCAAGTTCGATGAAACCGTCGAAGTGTCGATGAACCTCGGCGTTGACCCGCGCCACGCCGACCAGATGGTCCGCGGCGTCGTCAATCTGCCGAACGGCACCGGCCGCGACGTTCGCGTTGCGGTATTTGCCCGTGGCGCCAAGGCTGATGAAGCCCGTGCTGCCGGCGCAGATATCGTCGGCGCCGAAGACCTGGTCGAAATCGTCCAGAACGGCAAGATCGATTTCGACCGTTGCATCGCAACGCCGGACATGATGCCGCTGGTCGGCCGTCTCGGCAAGGTTCTCGGCCCCCGCGGCATGATGCCGAACCCCAAGGTCGGCACCGTGACCATGGATGTCGCCGGCGCCGTCAAGGCGTCCAAGGGTGGTGCTGTCGAGTTCCGCGTCGAAAAGGCTGGTATCGTGCACGCAGGCATCGGCAAGGCCTCGTTCGACGCCAAGGCTCTTGAAGAAAACATCAAGGCTTTCGCCGACGCCGTGATCAAGGCAAAGCCGACCGGCGCCAAGGGCAACTACGTCAAGCGCGTGGCGATTTCGTCGACCATGGGCCCGGGCGTACGCATCGACCCGACGACGGTCACAGCCTGAAATCTTTCGCCGGCGCTTTCTTGAAGCGCCGGCATCTAGAATTTCCGGTCCTTCGGGACCGGGAATGTCCGGGGCAACCCGGATTTCCTGTCCGAGATTGTGGGAGGCTTCGGCCTTAATATTTCCTGCATGAGACGGGTAAGACCCGAATTTCTTGAATGGCGCAGACGCGCTTTAGAGGGTCGGTTCGAGCCTAGTGTGCCTTGTGCCTGAAGCCCCTGTGGCGACAGTGCGAGGGGACAGGATCCTCAAGCGTCGCTTGGGATCTGACTTTAGAAGATCCCTTGAGGCAAAAGGCAAACCCGGCAGGATCGTGTTTTGATCCTGCCAACTGGAGACAGACAGTGGAAAGAGCGGAAAAACGCGAATTCGTCACGGAACTGAACGATGTCTTTGCGACATCCGGTTCGGTTGTTGTGGCCCACTATGCTGGCGTCACGGTTGCGCAAATGAACGATCTTCGTTCGAAAATGCGCGCAGCCGGCGGCACCGTCAAAGTCGCGAAGAACCGCCTGGCCAAGATCGCTCTTCAGGGCACGGAGTCGGAAGGGATGTCCAATCTCTTCGCCGGACAGACACTGATCGCATTCAGCGTCGACCCGGTAGTCGCTCCGAAGGTCATCGTGGATTACGCCAAGGGTAACGACAAGGTCGTCATCCTCGGCGGGACCATGGGGGCAACCACGCTCAACGTGGAAGGTGTGAAGTCGCTTGCGACCCTGCCTTCGCTCGACGAGCTGCGTGGCAAGTTGTTGGGCCTGTTGCAGGCACCGGCCACTCGCGTCGCAACGGTTGTCGCAGCACCGGCAAGCCAGCTTGCCCGCGTGTTCGCAGCCTATGCCAAGAAGGACGAAGAAGTCGCCTGAGGCGGTTTTTCGCTGTTCATACCCTAACCAGTTCGTTTCGAACCGAACACCTATAAGGAACTAGTAACATGGCTGATCTCGCAAAGATCGTTGAAGAACTCTCCGCCCTGACCGTATTGGAAGCTGCGGAACTTTCGAAGCTGCTCGAAGAAAAGTGGGGCGTTTCCGCTGCTGCTCCGGTGGCTGCTGCTGCCGCTGCTGGCGGTGGCGCTGCTGCTGTCGTTGAAGAAGAAAAGACCGAATTCGACGTTATCCTCGTCGACGTCGGTGCCAACAAGATCAACGTCATCAAGGAAGTCCGCGCCATCACGGGTCTCGGCCTGAAGGAAGCCAAGGACCTCGTCGAAGCCGCTCCGAAGGCTGTCAAGGAAGGCGTCAACAAGGCTGAAGCCGCCGACCTCAAGAAGAAGCTGGAAGACACCGGCGCCAAGGTCGACGTCAAGTAACTTTCGAACTTGCGTGTGGGGGAGGGCGTTTGCCTTCTCCCACGCGCTGTTTGCTGAACGGATTACCCAAAAGCCTGAAAACGGCTTTTGGGTAATGGGTTCTTCAAGAGGATAGTTTCGCACCGATCCGCACCGGCACTCCGGCCGGGCCGATTGGAAAGCGAAACGAGATTGAATGAACGCATTATTATGACGGAAGCGCCTGGCCAGCGTCCTCCGTCTGTTGCAGGCCCGGATGCAAATTGACAAGGAGCTACGATGGCTCAGACCCTCTCCTTTAATGGACGCAGGCGCGTACGCAAGGTTTTTGGAAAAATTCCGGAAGTCGCCGTAATGCCGAACCTCATCGAGGTCCAGAAGGCTTCCTACGATCAGTTCCTCATGGTCGACGAACCCGTCGGCGGCCGTGGCGACGAAGGACTTCAGTCCGTCTTCAAATCGGTATTTCCGATCACCGATTTTTCCGGTGCGTCGATGCTGGAATTCGTCTCGTATGAATTCGAGCCGCCGAAGTTCGACGTCGACGAATGCCGTCAGCGCGACCTGACCTATGCCGCACCCCTCAAGGTGACGCTGCGCCTCATCGTGTTCGATATCGATGAGGATACGGGCGCCAAGTCGATCAAGGACATCAAGGAACAGTCGGTCTACATGGGCGACATGCCCCTGATGACCAATAACGGCACCTTCGTCGTCAACGGCACCGAGCGCGTCATCGTCTCCCAGATGCACCGTTCGCCTGGCGTGTTCTTCGACCACGACAAGGGCAAGAGCCACTCCTCGGGCAAGCTGCTGTTCGCCGCTCGCGTCATCCCCTATCGCGGCTCCTGGCTCGACATCGAATTCGATGCCAAGGATGTCGTCCACGCGCGTATCGACCGTCGCCGCAAGATCCCTGCGACCTCGCTGCTGATGGCGCTCGGCATGGATAGCGAAGAGATCCTGTCGACCTTCTATTCGAAGTCGACCTACACCCGTGACGGGGATGGCTGGCGCGTGCCGTTCAACCCCGAGACGCTGAAGAACTCCAAGACGCTCGCAGCGCTGGTCGATGCCGACACCGGCGAAGTCGTCGTCGAGATGGGCAAGAAGCTCACCCCGCGCCTGCTGCGCACCCTCGTCGACAAGGGCGTCAAGGCTCTCAAGGCCACCGACGAAGAGCTTTACGGCAGCTATCTGGCCGAAGACATGGTCAACATGGCGACCGGCGAGATCTACCTCGAAGCCGGCGACGAAATCGACGAGAAGACGCTCCCGCAGATCCTGGAATCCGGCTTCGGCGAGATTCCGGTCCTCGGCATCGACCACGTCAATGTCGGCGCTTACATCCGCAACACGCTGGCCGTCGACAAGAACCAGAACCGCCAGGACGCGCTGTTCGATATCTACCGCGTCATGCGTCCGGGCGAACCGCCGACCATGGATTCGGCCGAAGCCATGTTCAACTCGCTGTTCTTCGACAGCGAGCGCTATGACCTGTCCGCCGTTGGCCGCGTCAAGATGAACATGCGCCTCGATCTCGACGCACCCGACACCATGCGCGTCCTGCGCAAGGAAGACATCCTGGCGGTCGTCAAGATGCTGGTCGAGCTGCGCGACGGCAAGGGCGAGATCGACGACATCGACAACCTCGGCAACCGCCGTGTGCGTTCGGTCGGCGAACTGATGGAAAACCAGTACCGCCTCGGCCTGCTGCGCATGGAGCGCGCCATCAAGGAACGCATGTCGTCGATCGAGATCGACACCGTCATGCCGCAGGACCTGATCAACGCAAAGCCGGCGGCTGCCGCCGTTCGCGAATTCTTCGGCTCGTCGCAGCTGTCGCAGTTCATGGACCAGGTAAATCCGCTGTCGGAAATCACCCACAAGCGTCGTCTCTCGGCGCTCGGCCCGGGTGGTCTGACCCGCGAACGTGCTGGCTTCGAAGTCCGCGACGTGCATCCGACCCACTACGGTCGTATCTGCCCGATCGAGACTCCGGAAGGCCCGAACATCGGCCTGATCAACTCGCTTGCCACCTTCGCCCGGGTCAACAAGTACGGCTTCATCGAAAGCCCGTACCGCAAGATCAATGACGGCAAGGTCACAAGCGACGTGGTCTATCTCTCGGCCATGGAAGAAGCCAAGTACTACGTCGCGCAGGCGAACTCGGAGCTCGACAAGGAAGGTTCCTTCGTCGAAGAATTCGTCGTTTGCCGTCATGCCGGCGAAGTCATGCTGTCGCCGCGCGATACCGTCAACCTGATGGACGTTTCGCCGAAGCAGCTGGTATCGGTCGCAGCCGCGCTGATCCCGTTCCTGGAAAACGACGACGCCAACCGCGCTCTGATGGGTTCCAACATGCAGCGTCAGGCCGTGCCTCTGGTACGCGCCGAAGCGCCGTTCGTCGGCACCGGCATGGAGCCGATCGTGGCCCGTGACTCCGGCGCTGCCATTGCTGCCCGTCGTGGCGGCGTGGTCGACCAGGTCGACGCGACCCGTATCGTTATCCGCGCCACCGAAGACCTCGATTCGTCGAAGTCCGGCGTCGATATCTACCGCCTGCAGAAGTTCCAGCGTTCCAACCAGAACACCTGCATCAACCAGCGTCCGCTGGTCAATGTCGGCGACATCCTGAACAAGGGCGACATCATCGCCGACGGCCCGTCCACCGATCTCGGTGACCTGGCGCTCGGCCGCAACGCGCTCGTCGCGTTCATGCCCTGGAACGGCTACAACTACGAGGACTCGATCCTTCTGTCCGAGCGCATCGTCCGCGATGACGTGTTCACGTCCATCCACATCGAAGAATTCGAAGTGATGGCCCGCGACACCAAGCTCGGCCCGGAAGAAATCACCCGCGACATTCCGAACGTTTCGGAAGAAGCGCTGCGCAACCTCGACGAAGCCGGCATCGTCTACATCGGCGCCGAAGTGGCACCGGGCGACATCCTGGTCGGCAAGATCACCCCCAAGGGCGAAAGCCCGATGACGCCGGAAGAAAAGCTTCTGCGCGCCATCTTCGGTGAAAAGGCCTCGGACGTTCGCGATACCTCTATGCGCATGCCTCCGGGCACCTTCGGCACCATCGTCGAAGTTCGCGTTTTCAACCGCCACGGCGTTGAAAAGGACGAACGTGCGATGGCGATCGAGCGCGAGGAAATCGAACGCCTTGCCAAGGACCGCGACGACGAACAGGCGATTCTCGACCGCAACATCTACGGCCGTCTGCTCGACATGTTGCGCGACCAGACCGCGATTGCCGGTCCGAAGAACTTCAAGAAGGGCGCTGTTCTTTCGAACAACGTCGTCAGCGAGTATCCTCGGTCGCAGTGGTGGATGTTCGCCGTCGAAGACGAGAAGATGCAGACCGAGCTGGAAGCGCTTCGCGGCCAGTACGACGAATCCAAGTCGCTGCTCGAACAGCGCTTCATGGACAAGGTCGAAAAGGTCCAGCGCGGCGATGAAATGCCTCCGGGCGTCATGAAGATGGTCAAGGTCTTCGTCGCTGTGAAGCGCAAGATCCAGCCGGGCGACAAGATGGCCGGCCGTCACGGCAACAAGGGTGTTGTCTCGCGCATCGTGCCGATCGAAGACATGCCGTTCCTCGAAGACGGCACCCATGTGGACGTGGTTCTGAACCCGCTCGGCGTGCCTTCGCGCATGAACGTCGGCCAGATCCTCGAGACCCATCTGGGTTGGGCTTGCGCCGGCATGGGCAAGAAGATCGGCGCCATGCTCGATGCCTACAAGGCGGGTGCTGAAATTCAGCCGCTGCGTGACGTCATCGACAGCGTCATCGGTTCCGGTCCGAAGGGCGAGCCGATCAAGGACTACGACGATGAGTCGATTGTCCGCCTGGCAGAGCAGACCCGTCGCGGCGTGTCGATTGCAACGCCCGTCTTCGACGGTGCCGTTGAAGCCGACATCAACGTCATGCTCGAGCAGGCAGGCCTGAACGTTTCCGGCCAGTCGACCCTGTATGACGGCCGTACCGGCGAACAGTTCGACCGCCAGGTAACCGTTGGCTACATCTACATGCTGAAGCTCAACCACTTGGTCGACGACAAGATCCATGCCCGTTCGATCGGTCCTTACTCGCTGGTCACCCAGCAGCCGCTCGGCGGCAAGGCCCAGTTCGGCGGACAGCGTTTCGGGGAAATGGAAGTCTGGGCGCTCGAAGCCTACGGCGCCGCCTACACCCTGCAGGAAATGCTGACGGTGAAGTCCGACGACGTGGCCGGCCGTACCAAGGTCTACGAGGCGATCGTCCGAGGCGACGACACGTTCGAGGCCGGTATTCCGGAAAGCTTCAACGTTCTGGTCAAGGAAATGCGCTCGCTCGGCCTCTCGGTCGAACTGGAGAATTCCAAGCTCGACGAGCAGAACGCCGCAGCCGCCCGCTTGTCGGACGCAGCCGAATAAAAGATGGACAAGGGCGTGCGCTGAAAGCCAGCGCGCGCCGTCCCCGGCGGTTCCGGATGATCCCGTGGAGCCGGCAGGGGAATTTCGCCGCATTTTGCGGTTATTGTCGTATTTTAGGCATTGGGGCGGCAGCCCGGGAATTTGCCGCATCCGATGCCAAGCCGAGGGCTTAGCCCCATGAAGGAGACAGGCATGAACCAAGAGGTCATGAATCTTTTCAATCCGCAGGTTCCGGCGCAGCACTTCGATTCCATCCGGATCTCGATCGCCTCGCCAGAGAAGATTCTTTCCTGGTCGTACGGCGAGATCAAGAAGCCGGAAACGATCAACTACCGTACGTTCAAGCCGGAGCGCGACGGTCTGTTCTGCGCCCGCATCTTTGGTCCGATCAAGGATTACGAATGCTTGTGCGGCAAGTACAAGCGCATGAAGTACAAGGGCATCATCTGCGAAAAGTGCGGCGTCGAAGTGACGCTGTCGCGCGTTCGCCGTGAGCGCATGGGCCATATCGAGCTCGCCGCTCCCGTGGCCCACATCTGGTTCCTGAAGTCGCTGCCGAGCCGCATCTCCACGCTGCTCGACATGACCCTCAAGGATGTCGAGCGCGTTCTCTATTTCGAGAACTACATCGTAACCGAGCCGGGCCTGACCTCCTTGAAGGAGAACCAGCTGCTCTCGGAAGAAGAGTACATGATCGCCGTCGACGAGTTCGGCGAAGACCAGTTCACTGCCATGATCGGCGCGGAAGCGATCTATGAGCTTCTGGCATCGATGAATCTCGACAAGATCGCCGGCGACCTGCGCGTCGATCTGGCCGAGACGACGTCGGAGCTGAAGCAGAAGAAGCTGATGAAGCGTCTCAAGATCGTCGAGAACTTCATCGAATCCGGCAACAAGCCGGAATGGATGATCATGAAGGTCGTTCCCGTGATCCCGCCGGACCTGCGTCCGCTGGTGCCGCTGGACGGTGGCCGCTTCGCGACCTCCGACCTCAACGATCTCTATCGCCGCGTCATCAACCGTAACAACCGCCTGAAGCGCCTGATCGAGCTTCGCGCCCCCGGCATCATCATCCGCAACGAAAAGCGCATGCTGCAGGAATCCGTGGATGCGCTGTTCGACAACGGCCGTCGCGGCCGCGTCATCACCGGTGCCAACAAGCGTCCGCTGAAGTCGCTGTCCGACATGCTCAAGGGCAAGCAGGGCCGCTTCCGCCAGAACCTTCTCGGCAAGCGCGTCGACTATTCCGGCCGTTCGGTCATCGTGACCGGTCCGGAACTGAAGCTGCACCAGTGCGGCCTGCCGAAGAAGATGGCGCTCGAGCTGTTCAAGCCGTTCATCTACGCCCGCCTCGACGCCAAGGGTTACTCCTCGACCGTCAAGCAGGCCAAGAAGCTGGTCGAAAAGGAAAAGCCGGAAGTCTGGGATATCCTCGACGAGGTCATCCGCGAGCATCCGGTGCTGTTGAACCGCGCACCGACGCTGCACCGCCTGGGCATCCAGGCCTTCGAACCGATCCTGGTCGAAGGCAAGGCCATCCAGTTGCACCCGCTCGTCTGCACGGCCTTCAACGCCGACTTCGACGGCGACCAGATGGCCGTTCACGTGCCGCTGTCGCTCGAAGCCCAGCTTGAAGCCCGCGTGCTGATGATGTCGACCAACAACATCCTGCACCCGGCTTCGGGCGCGCCGATCATCGTGCCGTCGCAGGACATGGTCCTGGGACTGTACTACCTGTCGATCATGAACCAGAACGAACCGGGCGAGGGGATGGTCTTCTCCGATCTCGGCGAACTGCACCATGCGCTGGAAAACAAGATCGTCACCCTGCACACCAAGATCAAAGGCCGCTTCAAGACCGTCGATGCCGAAGGCAAGCCTGTTTCGAAGATCTTCGAAACGACGCCTGGCCGCATGCTCGTCGGCGAACTGCTGCCGAAGAACGTCAATGTTCCCTTCGACACCTGCAACCAGGAACTGACCAAGAAGAACATCTCCAAGATGATCGACACGGTCTACCGTCACTGCGGCCAGAAGGACACGGTCATTTTCTGCGACCGTATCATGCAGCTCGGCTTCGCCCATGCCTGCCGCGCCGGCATTTCGTTCGGCAAGGACGACATGGTCATTCCGGACACCAAGGTGAAGATCGTCGGCGATACCGACAACCTGGTGAAGGAATACGAACAGCAGTACAATGACGGCCTGATTACCCAGGGCGAAAAGTACAACAAGGTCGTCGACGCCTGGGGCAAGGCTACCGAGAAGGTCGCCGATGAGATGATGGCCCGCATCAAGGCCGTCGAATTCAACCCGGAGACCGGCCGCCAGAAGCCGATGAACTCGATCTACATGATGTCGCACTCCGGCGCCCGCGGTTCTCCGAACCAGATGCGCCAGCTGGGCGGGATGCGCGGCCTGATGGCCAAGCCTTCGGGCGAAATCATCGAGACGCCGATCATCTCGAACTTCAAGGAAGGCCTGACCGTGAACGAGTACTTCAACTCGACCCACGGTGCCCGTAAGGGTCTCGCAGACACCGCCTTGAAGACGGCGAACTCCGGCTACCTGACGCGTCGTCTCGTCGACGTCGCCCAGGATTGCATCGTCAACTCGGTCGATTGCGGCACCACCACAGGCCTGACCATGACCGCCATCATCGATGCCGGCCAGGTCGTAGCCTCGATCGGTGCCCGTGTTCTGGGCCGTACCGCGCTCGACAACATCGATCACCCGGTGACCGGCGATCGTATCGTCGATGCCGGCCGGATGATCCTGGAAGCCGATGTGATCGAGATCGAAAAGAGCGGCATCCAGTCCGTTCGCATTCGCTCGGCGCTCACCTGCGAGATCCAGACCGGTGTTTGCGGCGTCTGCTACGGCCGAGATCTGGCCCGCGGCACGCCCGTCAACATGGGCGAGGCCGTCGGCGTCATCGCCGCGCAGTCGATCGGCGAACCCGGCACGCAGCTCACCATGCGTACCTTCCACTTGGGCGGCACGGCCACCGTGGTCGACCAGTCGTTCATGGAAGCCTCGTATGAGGGCACGGTTCTCATCAAGAACCGTAACCTGCTGCGCAACTCCGATGGCAACCTGATCGCCATGGGTCGTAACCTCGCCATCACCATTCTCGATGAGCGTGGCGTCGAGCGTTCGTCGCAGCGCGTAACCTACGGTGCGAAGGTCTTTGCGGATGACGGCGACAAGGTTCGTCGCGGTCAGCGCCTGGCCGAGTGGGATCCATACACACGTCCGATCATGACCGAAGTCGAAGGCATCGTGCATTTCGAGGACGTCGTCGACGGCCTCTCGGTTCTCGAAGCGACCGACGAGTCGACCGGCATCACCAAGCGTCAGGTCATCGACTGGCGTTCGACGCCGCGTGGCGCCGATCTGAAGCCGGCGATCGTGATCAAGGATGCTGCCGGAAACGTGCTGAAGCTTGCCCGTGGCGGCGAAGCCCGGTTCCAGCTTTCGGTCGAGGCCATTCTCTCGGTCGAGCCTGGCAACAAGGTCTCCCAGGGTGACGTGCTTGCGCGTTCGCCGCTGGAAAGCGCCAAGACCAAGGACATCACCGGCGGTCTGCCGCGGGTGGCCGAACTGTTCGAAGCCCGTCGTCCGAAGGACCACGCCATCATCGCTGAGATCGATGGTACGATCCGCCTGGGCCGCGACTACAAGAACAAGCGTCGCGTCATCATCGAGCCGGCCGAAGACGGTGTCGAACCGGTCGAATACCTGATCCCGAAGGGCAAGCCCTTCCATCTTCAGGAAGGCGACTACATCGAAAAGGGCGAGTACATCCTCGACGGCAATCCTGCACCGCACGACATCCTGGCGATCAAGGGCGTGGAGGCACTCGCTTCCTACCTCGTCGACGAGATCCAGGAAGTCTACCGTCTGCAGGGCGTTGTGATCAACGACAAGCACATCGAAGTGATCGTGCGTCAGATGCTGCAGAAGGTGGAAATCACCGATGCGGGTGACTCGCATTACATCGTTGGCGACAATGTCGACCGCATCGAGATGGACGACAACAACGACCGCCTGATCGAAGAAGGCAAGAAGCCGTCCTACGGCGATCCTGTACTCCTGGGCATCACCAAGGCGTCGCTGCAGACCCCGTCCTTCATCTCGGCCGCGTCCTTCCAGGAAACGACCAAGGTGCTGACCGAAGCGGCGATCGCCGGCAAGACCGACACGCTGCAGGGCCTGAAGGAAAACGTCATCGTCGGCCGTCTGATCCCGGCCGGTACCGGTGGTACGATGACCCAGATCCGCCGCATCGCCACGTCGCGCGACGAGCTGATCCTCGAGGAGCGCCGCAAGGGCTCCGGGGCAGCGATCGCCACGCCGATGCTGCAGGACATGGCTGCTGCCGAAAGCACGCCGGCCGCCGAGTAATCGGGCGGCCGGGCACGGGCGATCTTTTCGCACCGCGCCATTTGACAAATGCAAGACGCCCGGAGCAATCCGGGCGTTTTTGCATATACTGCGCATCGTTGCGGCATGCGCAGTTGATCTGGCGCAAGGCTACAGTTTGCAATCTTTCTAGACTTGCTTCCGTCCACTATAGAACGGAGGCTAGAATGAGATATTTGTTAAGTTCAGTCGCGGCCATATTGCTGGCTACCACTGCCTATGCTGCGGACCCTGTTCCCGCCGACTTGCGCGCCTCGGCGCTGGAGATTTTCAAGCCGCTGCCCTCGACCACGCCATCGGTCAGTCACAACCCGATCACACCGGAGAAGATCGCTCTGGGCAAGGCGTTGTTCTTCGATCCGCGCATGTCGGCTTCCGGGGTATTTTCGTGCAATTCCTGCCACAATCTCGGCACCGGCGGCGACGACAACCTGGAGACCTCGATCGGCCACGGCTGGCAGAAGGGGCCACGCAATGCCCCGACCGTCTTCAACGCCGTCTTCAACATTGCCCAGTTCTGGGACGGTCGCGCCGACGACCTGGCCGCGCAGGCCAAGGGTCCCGTCCAGGCCGGCGTCGAAATGGCCAATACCCCGGCCCAGGTGGTGGCAACCTTGAATTCGATGCCGGAATATGTCGGCTGGTTCAAGGCGGCGTTTCCGGCGGACAAGGATCCGGTAAGCTTCGACAATTTCGCCAAGGCCATCGAAGCCTTCGAGGCGACGCTGACGACGCCCGCTCCCTTCGACGCCTTCCTGAACGGCGACGACAATGCCATGACCCCGGCTCAGCTCCAGGGCTTGGCGCTTTTCATCGACAAGGGATGCTCGTCCTGCCACAGCGGCATCAATGTCGGCGGCAACGGCTATTTTCCTTTCGGGCTGATCGAAAAGCCTGGCGCCGATGTCCTGCCCGAAAAGGACAAGGGACGTTTCGCGGTCACCGCGACGGCCGACGACTCCTATGTCTTCCGCGCAGCACCCCTGCGCAACGTCGCGGAAACGGCGCCGTATTTCCACTCCGGGAAGGTATGGGATCTGAAACAGGCGGTCGGCATCATGGCGGCGTCGCAGCTGGGCGAGAAGGTGAATGAACAGGATACCGACCTGATCGTCGCCTTCCTGACCTCGCTGACCGGCCGGGTGCCCGAAGTCACCTATCCCATCCTGCCGGCCGAAACGGACGCCACGCCGCGTCCGAGCGGTGTCATTGTTAAATAGCTTGCGGTAGCGCTCCATAAAAAGGGCCGCTCGCCAAGGCGAGCGGCCCGATGATGGAGGATGCAGCAGCAGCCGGGCGCTTACCCGAAGCGGATGATGGCCACTTCGCCGGAAAGCGCGCCTTGATAGGCGGAGGCATGCGGCTCGTCGACCGGGACTTCGCTGACCAGCCCGATCTGGTCGAGATCGGCCTCGAGAAAGCCTTCGTCGGCCAACGCATTGAGGGCGCTGCGCACGGCGGAATCGTCGTCGGGAGCGGCCAGCATGATGTGAAGGTCGATGCCTTCATCGCCATCTTTCTGGTAGGCTTTGGCGATGATGATGAAAACCATCGGCCCGTCGTCATTGTTGTCGTTGTCTGGGCTGGTGATCATGCCTGCGTTCCTTTCTGCCAGCGATTCTCTCTCACATAGGCGGGAAACGACTCGCTACAACCGCTGCTGCGCCACGGCGACGTGATGTCAGCGAATCTTTAGGGTGATTTCGGCCAAAAGCCCAAGGCAAATTTGGTTTCCGTCGATAGTTTCATTGTAACCTGCCGAAACAGGCGCTAAACACCCGTCGATCGGGCCCATATCTAGATAATTTTCAATACACCCTTGACGCAACAGGGCGAAAACAGTAGTACCGCCCTCATCAGAACCCATGTGAGGCATGGCCGTTCGGAACGACACGTTCTGAAGTTCACCTCAAACAAGGTTCGAAACGCACGTTGACGACACGAATGCTGCACGCATGACGCCCGAATTGGGCGTCCTCTGCTTTTAGTGGTCCATCCGCGACAAGCGGGTAGGGCCACATTCGCGCATGACGATGACTGTGTGATCGCCGCCGGAAACGGCAAAAAACATGGGTCCGCAAGGGCTTAGAGACAAGAATTGCAAGGGATGGTTATATGCCTACCGTAAACCAGCTGATCCGCAAGCCGCGTCAGGCACAGGTAAAGCGCAACAAGGTTCCTGCTCTGCAGGAAAACCCGCAGAAGCGTGGCGTTTGCACCCGCGTTTACACGACGACCCCTAAGAAGCCTAACTCGGCTCTTCGTAAGGTTGCCAAGATCCGCCTGACCAATGGCTTCGAAGTCATCGGCTACATCCCGGGTGAAGGCCACAACCTTCAGGAACACTCGGTCGTGATGATCCGTGGCGGTCGCGTAAAGGACTTGCCGGGCGTTCGTTACCACATCATCCGTGGTGTTCTCGATACCCAGGGCGTCAAGAACCGCAAGCAGCGTCGTTCCAAGTACGGTGCCAAGCGTCCGAAGTAATCTCGGGCCTTATCAAATTGTTTCGGCGCTGCGCGAGGTTCTCCGCGTGTTAAGGCGCCCGTTGAAAATTGAGAGACAAAACTATGTCACGTCGTCACAGTGCAGAAAAGCGCGAGATCAATCCGGACCCTAAGTTCGGCGATCTGGTCGTCACCAAGTTCATGAACGCCATCATGCTTCACGGCAAGAAGTCGGTCGCTGAAAACATCGTCTACGGTGCTTTCGATGCGGTCCAGGCAAAGCTGAAGCAGGAGCCGGTCACCGTGTTCCATTCGGCGCTGGAAAACATCGCTCCGCACGTCGAAGTGCGTTCGCGCCGCGTTGGTGGTGCTACCTACCAGGTTCCGGTTGACGTCCGTCCCGAGCGCCGCCAGGCACTTGCCATTCGCTGGCTGATCACGGCTGCCCGCAAGCGCAACGAAACCACCATGGTCGATCGCCTTTGCGGCGAGCTGATGGATGCCGCCAACAACCGTGGCAGCGCCGTCAAGAAGCGCGAAGACACCCACAAGATGGCCGACGCCAACCGTGCATTCTCGCATTATCGCTGGTAATCGACGAACTTTTCGAAAGGCAGTCCATCATGGCTCGCGAATATAAAATCGAAGACTACCGCAATTTCGGTATCATGGCGCACATCGACGCCGGCAAGACCACGACCACCGAGCGGATTCTGTACTACACCGGCAAGTCGCACAAGATTGGCGAAGTGCATGACGGTGCTGCCACCATGGACTGGATGGAGCAGGAGCAGGAACGCGGCATCACCATCACGTCGGCTGCGACCACGACCTACTGGAAGGGTCGCGACGGCAAGATGCGCCGCTTCAACATCATCGACACCCCAGGCCACGTCGACTTCACCATCGAAGTCGAACGTTCGCTGCGCGTGCTCGACGGTGCGATCGCTCTGCTCGACGCCAATGCTGGTGTTGAGCCGCAGACCGAGACCGTTTGGCGCCAGGCCGAAAAGTACAACGTTCCGCGGATGATCTTCTGCAACAAGATGGACAAGACCGGCGCTGACTTCTACCGTTCGGTGGAAATGATCAAGACCCGTCTCGGCGCCATCGCCGTTGTCATGCAGCTCCCGATCGGTGCAGAAACCGAATTCAAGGGCGTCATCGACCTGATCGAGATGAACGCGCTGATCTGGCGCGACGAATCGCTCGGCGCCCAGTGGGACGTCGTCGAGATCCCGGAAGACATGAAGGCAAAGGCTGCGGAATATCGCGAAAAGATGATCGAACAGGTCGTCGATATCGATGAGACCGCCACCGAGAACTACCTGAACGGCGTCATGCCCGACAACGACCAGATCCGTGCCTTGGTTCGCCGCGGCACCATCGACGTCAAGTTCCATCCGATGTTTTGCGGTACCGCCTTCAAGAACAAGGGCATTCAGCCTCTGCTCGACGCCGTCTGCGATTACCTGCCGTCGCCGCTCGACATCCCGTCGATCGCCGGCATCGACGTCAAGACCGGTGAAGAAATTGCCCGTCATCCTTCCGACGACGAGCCGCTTTCGATGCTCGCCTTCAAGATCATGAACGACCCCTTCGTCGGTTCGCTCACCTTCGCCCGCATCTATTCCGGCAAGCTCGAAAAGGGCACGTCGGTCATGAACACGGTCAAGGAAAAGCGCGAGCGCGTCGGCCGCATGCTGCAGATGCATTCCAACTCCCGTGAAGACATCGAGGAAGCCTTTGCCGGCGACATCGTGGCTCTCGCAGGCCTCAAGGAAACCACGACAGGTGACACGCTCTGCGATCCCCTGAAGCCGGTCATCCTCGAACGCATGGAATTCCCCGAGCCGGTCATCCAGATCGCCATCGAACCGAAGACCAAGGGCGACCAGGAAAAGATGGGCCTCGCGCTCAACCGCCTGGCGGCTGAAGACCCTTCGTTCCGCGTCAAGACCGACGAAGAATCCGGCCAGACGATCATAGCCGGCATGGGCGAGCTTCACCTCGACATCCTGGTGGACCGCATGCGTCGCGAATTTAAGGTCGAAGCAACCGTCGGCGCGCCGCAGGTTGCCTACCGCGAAGCGATCACCCGCGAGCATACCGAAGACTACACCCACAAGAAGCAGTCGGGTGGCACAGGCCAGTTCGCCCGCGTCAAGATCGTCTTCGAACCGAACCCCGATGGCGACGACTTCAAGTTCGAGTCGAAGATCGTCGGCGGCTCGATCCCGAAGGAATACATCCCGGGCGTCCAGAAGGGCATCGAAAGCGTGCTGTCTTCCGGTCCTCTGGCTGGCTTCCCGATGCTCGGCGTCAAGGCAACCCTGATCGATGGCGCATACCATGACGTCGACTCCTCGGTCCTCGCCTTCGAAATCGCCTCCCGTGCCTGCTTCCGTGAAGCGGCAAAGAAGGCCGGCGCTCAGCTTCTCGAGCCGATGATGAAGGTGGAAGTCGTTACGCCTGAAGATTACGTCGGTGACGTGATCGGTGACCTGAACTCGCGTCGTGGCCAGATCCAGGGCCAGGAAGCCCGTGGCATCGCCGTGGTCATCAACGCCAACGTGCCGCTGGCCAACATGTTCAAGTACGTCGACAACCTGCGCTCTATGAGCCAGGGACGTGCCCAGTACACGATGACCTTCGACCACTATGCGCCGGTTCCGAACAATGTCGCGGCGGAAATCCAGGCCAAGTTTTCCGGCCAGAAGTAATCGCCTTTCGGGCTTTTGAAACGAAATTGAGAATAACCCCCTCGAGGGGCCAGAGAACGGAGAGCCGAAAATGGCAAAGAGTAAATTCGAACGCAACAAGCCGCACGTCAACATTGGCACCATCGGCCACGTCGACCACGGCAAGACGTCTCTGACGGCGGCGATCACCAAGTATTTCGGCGAATACAAGCGTTACGACCAGATCGACGCTGCGCCGGAAGAAAAGGCCCGCGGCATCACCATCTCGACGGCGCACGTCGAATATGAAACGCCGGCCCGCCACTACGCCCACGTC
>Ga0247738_10000322_pt1 | contig 19261 bp, 15 predicted proteins | sample UWRJL013104B2_FD_180936 | JGI IMG/M metagenome (GOLD analysis project Ga0247738, IMG submission 180936) | Plant litter microbial communities from Arlington Agricultural Research Station in Wisconsin, United States - UWRJ-L013-104B-2 | ecosystem: Environmental > Terrestrial > Plant litter >...
CCCGCACCGCCGAAACCGCCATGAACCCAGCTTCCGCCCCCACCCCTTCCTACGCTCAGGGCCCGCAAAGCCCGGCCCTGCACGACATCACCATCGGCGAGGCACTCGCCCGCGCCGCCCACCAGTGGGGCGAACGCGAAGCGCTCGTGATCCCGCACCAGAACGTGCGCTGGACCTGGCGCGAGCTGCTGCAACGCAGCGATGCCGTGGCCGCCGGCCTGCTCGCGCTGGACCTGCAACCCGGCGACCGCGTGGGCATCTGGGCCCCCAACTGCGCCGAATGGACGCTCATGCAGTTCGCCACCGCGCGTGCCGGCCTGATCCTGGTCAACATCAACCCCGCCTACCGCGCCAGCGAACTGGCCTACGCGCTCAACAAGGTCTCGTGCAAAGCCCTGGTGCTCGCGCCCGCGCTCAAAACCAGCAACTACATCGAGATCCTGCGCAGCCTCGCGCCCGAACTCGACGCCAGCACCCCCGGCCAGCTGAATGCACAGGCCCTGCCGCACCTGCGCTGGGCTCTCCGCCTCGGCCGGGAGAAAACCGCCGGCATGCTCAATTTCGACGACCTGACCGCCAAGGCCAGCGAAGCCAGCCACGCGCAACTCGCCTCCATCGGTCCCCGGCTCGCGCCCACCGACCCCATCAACATCCAGTTCACCTCGGGCACAACCGGTTTCCCCAAAGGCGCCACGCTCACACATCGCAACATCCTGAACAACGGCTTCTTCGTCGGCGAGGCCATCCGCCTCACGCCCGACGATCGCCTGTGCATTCCCGTGCCGCTGTACCACTGCTTCGGCATGGTCATGGGCAACCTGGCCTGCGTCACGCATGGTTGCACCATGGTGTATCCGTCCGAAGCCTTCGACCCAGCCGCTGTGCTGCAGACCGTGGAAGCCGAACGCTGCACCGCACTCTATGGCGTGCCCACCATGTTCATCGCGGTGCTCGACCATCCGCAGTTCGTCGCCACCGACCTGTCCAGTCTGCGCACCGGCATCATGGCCGGCTCACCCTGCCCCATCGAGGTCATGAAGCGCGTGCAGTCGCAGATGAACATGCGCGAAGTGACCATCGCCTACGGCATGACGGAAACCTCCCCGGTCTCCACCCAGAGCGCGGTGGACGATCCGGTGGACCGCCGCGTGTCCACCGTCGGGCGCGTGCAGCCCCACCTGGAAGTGCAGATCGTCGATGCCGACAACCGGGCCGTGGCGCGCGGCCTGGTGGGCGAACTCTGCACGCGCGGTTACTCCGTGATGCAGGGCTACTGGGACGATGCCGAAAAGACCCGCGAGGCCATTGACCCCGAAGGCTGGATGCACACGGGCGACCTCGCCACCATGGACGCCGAAGGCTACGTCAACATCGTCGGCCGCTTGAAAGACATGGTGATTCGCGGTGGGGAAAACGTGTACCCGCGCGAGGTCGAGGAGTTCTACTACCGCCACCCCAAGGTGCAGGACGTGCAGGTGGTCGGCGTGCCCGACACCCGATTTGGTGAGGTCCTATGCGCCTGCGTGGTGCTCAAGGCCGGGGAGAAAGCGACGGTGCAGGAGCTGCAGGATTTCGCGCGCGGCCAGATCGCGCATTACAAGGTGCCGGCCTACATCGAGTTCGTCGACGCCTTCCCCATGACCATCACCGGCAAGATCCAGAAGTTCTTGCTGCGCGACGCCATGGTCAAGAAGCTGGGGTTGAAGGCGGCGGCAACGGCGTGATGCGCGACACGCCACCGTCCCGAGGAGCACCGCCATGTCCACCGCACTTCAGGTCATCCTGATCGTCGCAGCCCCACCTGCCGGCGTTCACTTTGCGGTCCAGGTGGGGCGCGATGAACTCCTGCAGCCGCATGCATCCACAGGCGACGGCGTGTCGTTCGCCTTCACCCTGCAACTCGGACCGGCGCTGGCCGACGGATCGTTCAACTTTCGCGGTCCGTGTGCGCAGGGCACACCCGCCGACCGCTTCGTCTACGTCAACTCCGGCACCTACGCGGGTCAGCCCGATACACGCTGGGAGCGCAGGGCAAAGATCAAATTGGCCGGCATTCCCCGGCTGCTGGTGGAGGCTGCGGCGGGCGATCCGAACGGCGCGGTCGAGGCCCGCTTCCTGGGCACGGCACGTGACGGCGGGCCGGTGTGCGCCACCGTGCCACCCGATGCGATCACCTGGCGCCGGGTAAGCCGCAGCGCGGCATAGCACCCTCGCCCCTGAAACCCAAGCCCTACCAGAGCCTCAGTCCCAGGCCCGCGAGCGCGCACACCCCCAGCAGCGGCATCACCCCCCATTTGAATCGGAACAGCGCTACCAGCGCCAGCAGCGTGATGGCCGCCGAAGGCGCGTCGAACGGCCCGCCAAAGCCCTTGGGCCACCACACGTGGTACGCGAAGAACAGCGCGAGGTTGAGGATCACGCCCACCACGGCGGCGGTGATGGCCGACAGCGGTGCGGTGAAGCCCAGCCTGCCGTGCGTGGCCTCCACCAGTGGGCCGCCCGCGAGAATGAACACGAACGACGGCAGGAAGGTGAAGAAGGTCACCACGCAAGCGGCCAGCGCCGCGCCAAGGAACAGCGCATCGGGCCCCAGCACGGCTTTGGTCCAGCCACCGACGAAGCCCACGAAAGCCACCACCATGATGAGCGGGCCGGGCGTTGTTTCGCCCAGCGCGAGCCCGTCGATCATCTGCGCGCCGGTCAGCCACTGGTGCGCATCCACCGCGCCCTGGTACACATAAGGCAGCACCGCATAGGCACCACCGAACGTGAGCAGCGCCGCCTTGGTAAAAAACCAGCCCATCTGCGCCAGCGTGGCCTGCAAGCCCTGACTGGCCACCAGAGCGGCCATGCCAAGCAGCCACAGCGCCAGCCCCATGCCCAGCACTTTCACCAGGTGGCGCTTCGAGAAGCGAGCGTGCGGCGGCGTGGGCGTGTCGTCGTCGATCAAGGCCGGGCCATAACCCGCCACCTGGGCGCCGTGTCCCCCGCCCAGTGCGAACACCTGCGGCCAACGCCGCGCACCGTAGTGGCCGATCAGGCCGGCGGCCAGCACGATGGCGGGAAACGGCGTGTCGAAGCCGAAGATGGCCACGAAGGCGGCGGCAGCGATGCCCCACATCCAGCGGTTGCGAAGCGCACGGGTGCCAATGCGGTGCGCCGCGTGCAGCACCAGGGCCGTCACGGCCGGCTTGATGCCGTAGAAGATGCCCGCCACCAACGGCACATCGCCAAATCGCAGGTACACCCATGAAAGACCGATGAGGATGAACAAAGACGGCAGCACGAACAAGGCGCCGGCCACGATGCCGCCCCAGGTGCGATGCATCAGCCAGCCGATGTAGGTGGCAAGCTGCTGGGCTTCGGGGCCGGGCAGCAGCATGCAGTAGTTCAGCGCGTGCAGGAAGCGGCGCTCGCTGATCCAGCGGCGGCGCTCCACCAGCTCGGTATGCATGATCGCGATCTGCCCGGCCGGCCCGCCAAAGCTGATGAAACCCAGCTTGAGCCAGAAGCGCAGGGCTTCAGTGAAGCCAACGGCGGCGGGGGATTCAGCAGCAGTTTCGGACATGGGCATGGATGTGGGGTGACCGCCCGCAATGTAGCGCAGCCCCTTGAAACCGCCGTGACGGCTCCCCTATTTCGCCAGCATCCAGGCGACTGTCTGACTCACCACCTCGGCTTCGATGCCGTTGAAGCCATGGTGGCTCGCCGCCTCGCAAGGGTCGCCCCGCGTGAGACCGCCGGTCATGCCGATGGCCTGCACACGCGGTGCGTGAGTGAGCTTGCCCAGCAGCGCAGGCACCTCGCTGTAGGGGCACAGCGGACAGGCATCCAGCTGGTGGTGCACCACCAACACAGGCACGCGCACGCGCTCCAGTGCCATCGCGGGCACGGGCCGACTGCGGGGATCGTTGAGGATGGTCGCGGTGAGTACCAGGCCATCAGGACCCAGCGGGGTGCCCAGGCTGATGGCCACGTGAGCCGCCGACTGCGTGCCCCGGCTCGTGCCCACCAGCCACACCGGCACCTTCGCCGTCTCGCGCAGCCAGGCAATGACCGCTTGAATATCGACCACATGGTCAGGTTGTTGGCGAAAACCGCTCAGGTGCGGGGGGCTCTGTTTGTCCGAAGGTGCATCCACCACCGCAACCGCCACGCCCTGCATTGCAAACAATGCGCGGGAGCGAACCAGAAAGTTGCCTTCACCCCAGCGGATGGAACCGTCGTTCTGGACCTGCAGGCCGCCGTGCCCACCCGCCAACAGCACCACAGCCGCCCTTGCAGCCGGCACCTCGGTGAACAGCACGCGCTGCGTCACGCCCGGGCGGGTCGGCAAGTCCACCACCCGCTCCACCCCTTGCGCATGCAAATCTGTGTGCCACAAGAACGCGCCAATGATCAACAGGGGGATGCGCATGAAGTGCCTCCTGCAAGGGAAGTGATGTTGCGGGCGGACATGCCCCATATCGAGTGATTTTTCACACAAAACGCGTTACAAGCTCTGATACCCTGCCGAGGCGCCTTGCAACAAAGGACCCCATGACGACCGCTGCGCCCCGCGACCGAGTCCTGACCTGGATATTGCCGTTATTGCCCGCAGTGGTGGCCCTGGTGTTGCTGATCCTCTCACTGCTCTCGGCCGAGATCATCGTGGCCAACGAACTCGCGCGGCGCGCAGGCGCCCGGGTCGAACAGGCTTCACAGCTGTATGCGGAGCAAATCTCGCGTTCGCTCGCGCGCCGCACCGTCGAACTCCAGCTGCTGGGCGAAATGGCGCGGGCCGACATCCGCACCGAGACCTGGCGCGATCAGATGCAGCGCCTGAAGATCAGCACCAACAGCTATGTGTGGATCGGCGTGACCGATGAACATGGCCAGGTTGAGGTGGCCAGCGACGGCCTGCTCGAAGGCGTCTCCATCGCCAATCGCGGTGTATTCACCAACGGCAGGGACGGCCTGTGGTTCGGCAGCCTGCACCCGCCGGTGGCGCTGCGCGACCCCCTGCGCAAGCGGGGTCTCAAGGTGCCAGACGAACTCGCCGACATCGCCATGCCCATCTACGACACCCAGGGGCTGACCCGTGGGGTGATCGCCGCGCACCTTGACGCCCGCTTCTTCGAGCAACTGCGCGAGCAGGTGTTGGGTCCTCAGGAGGACCGCCGGTTCCTGAACCTGGCCTTGGTCGATGCCGACGGGCGCGTGCTGCTCGGGGAGCGGCCGACCGTGACCGACAGCGAATGGAGCGTATTTCTGGCCGGCCCCGAGGAACAGTCCCGCACCGTGCAGGACGACAAGGGCGAGCCCCACATCCTCTCGCGCATCGCCATCCAGCCCCGGGACTCGGAGCTCCGCACGCCATGGCAAGTGGTCGGCTCCCAGCCGCTGAGCGCGGCCGTCGAGCCCGTGCGCCAGCTGGAGCGCAGCCTGCTGACCTTGGGCGGCATCACCACGCTGCTGCTGGGCCTCGCCGGTTTCGCGGTCTCACGCTACCTGTCCCGGCCCTACAGCCAGTCCGAGCAGCACCTGCGCGAACAAGGTGAGGTGCTGTCTGCGGTGATCAACTCGGCGAGCGATGCGGTCATCAGTGTGAATCTGGAGGGGCGCATCAGCCTCTTCAATCCGGCTGCCGCGCGCATCTTCGGCCACCCCGCCAGCAGCATGATCGGGCAGCCGCTGGACATCCTGCTGCCCCACTTGCAGCGCGACCAGCATCTCGGCCATCTGCAGCGTTTTGCGGAATCGCAGACCACCACGCGGCCCATGGGTGTGGGGCGCGTGACCGGCCTGCGGGCCGACGGCGAGACGCTGGACCTCGAAGCCTCGATCTCGCAAATCACCGTGCGCGGCCAAAAGCTGCTCACCGCCATCCTGCGCGATGTGACCGAGCGGGTGCGGGCCGAGCGCGCCGTGGCGCAATACCAGCTCGAACTCTCCGAACTCACCCACCGCCTGCTGCACCAGGAAAAACAGACCACGCGCCGGTTGGCTCAAGTCCTGCACGACCACCTCGGCCAGACGCTGGGCGCGATCCGGCTGTCGTTCGACGCGCTCACGGGCATGATCCCGCTCAACCTGCCCGACAAGGCCAAAGAGCGCGCAACCAAGCTGGGCAACATGATCGACACCGCCAACAAGGAGGTGCGCCAGGTGCTGGTGGAGCTGCGCCCACCGCTGCTGGACGAATCGGGGCTACAGGCGGCGCTGGAAAACGAGGTTCACACGCGCACCCTCGATGCGGAGCCGGTCGAACTCAAGCTGAAGGTGGCCCCCACCGCGACCCATGTTCGCTGGCCTGCCGACGTGGAATATGCCGCCTTCATGGTGGCTCGGGAGGCCTTGGCCAACGCCGTGATGCACGCCAACGCAAGCGAAGTGGTGGTGCGCCTCGATGGCGAGGCCGACTGGCTGCACCTTCAAGTGAGCGACGACGGCAAGGGATTGACGCCCAAGATGGCTGCCGGCCGGCCGGGACACCTCGGCATCGTGGGCATGCGCGAACGCGCGCTGGCCATCGGCGCGCGCATGGAGGCCAAAGGCCTGACCACGGGCGGCACTGTGATCTCACTCACATGGGGAAGCCAACCGACCGTCCCAGCCGGCGAATCCCCCCTTCCGGAGACAACACCATGAGCGACATTTACCTGGTGGACGACCACGCAATGATGAGGGACGGACTGCGCGCAGTGCTTGAGGCTGCAGGGCACCACGTGGTCGGCGAATCGGACCAGCCCACCCCTGCGCTCGCCGACCTCGTGCGCCTGGTGCCCACCGTGCTGCTGCTCGATCTGCACCTGTCCCACCGCTCCGGCTTCGAGCTGCTCGAACAGCTGCAGCGGCGCAAGCTCAGCACACGCACCATCCTGCTGACCATGTCGGCTCAGCCAAGGCATGTGGCCGAGGCCATGCGCCTGGGCGCCTTCGGCTACGTGCTCAAAGGCTCGCCGTCCCGCGACGTGATTGATGCCGTGGAGGCGGTGAGCCACGGCCGCAAGTATCTGGGCACCGGTGTGGCCGAGCTGGCCGTTGAAGGCCTCATGGGCGACTCCGCACCCAGCAGCATCGAATCGCTCTCGGCGCGCGAGCAACAGGTCATCCTGCTTGTGGTGCGCGGCCTGACCAGCGTGGCCATCGGCGAACAACTGCACCTATCACCCAAGACCGTCGAGTCCTACCGCAGCCGCCTCATGGCCAAGCTGGGCGTGAGCGATCTGCCTGCGCTGGTGCGCCTGGCCATCCGGGAAGGCCTGATCAGCGCCGACGACGACTGAGCAATTTCGCACACGCCACCTGTGCTCGCGGGTGATCCCCGCGCCCCTCCATCCAGTTTTCCTCGCATGCGCGCACCCTGGTGCGCGGCACAGTCTCTGCAAGGCGGCGCGGTTTCTCGCGCCCAGCCGACAGGAGCCCGAGATGACTGTTTCCCGCCCCGCAACGCTCGACACCCACCCACTGCAGGTGCTGGTGGTGTGCCCGCGTGGCGAGTACCTGGACACGGTGCGAGACCTCGCCAGCCACTGGATGTGCAGCACCCAGATCCATTGGACAGCCGACCCTGTCGCCGCCCTGCAGCGCGCCCAGCAGTCACCGCCGACCCTGGCCATCGTGGACGCCCGCATCGATCGCGCCAGCGGCTGCATGCTCAGCCGCGAGTTGACGCTGGGCAGATCCGACCTGGACGTGTTGAGCTTCGACGATCCCGGCATCAACAGCGCGCACTGCCACCCCAGCACGTGGCACTGGTCGGAACTGCCGCGCGCCATCGCCTGGTGGGTGCAGCGCCACCTGCCTTCCACGCACCCGGCCCACTGAGTCCGCGCCGGCACAGGCCGGCAACTTGAGGGCCTCCCCCGCACTAGACTGCGGTATGCGCAGCTACCGGGTGTTGGTGACAGGGGGATACGGCTTCTTCGGCAGCCGCCTCGTCGAGCGCCTGGCGCAACTCCCCGGACTGAGCATCGTGGTCGCGGGCCGACGCGAAGCCTTCGCCCAAACCCTCGTTCAAGCACTTCGCCCCACCGCCAGCGCCGAGCTTCACCCGGCGGCGCTGGACATCCACACCCCCTCATTCGAACAAGCCCTGGCACAGTGGACCCCGGATGTGGTGGTGCACACCTCGGGCCCCTTCCAGGGCCAGAACCATCAGGTCGCCGAGACCTGCATCCGCCAGGGGGTGCACTGCATCGATCTGGCCGACGGGCGTGAATTCGTTGCGGGCATCGGCACCCTGGACGCCCCGGCCAAAGCCGCCGGCGTGGTGGTGCTCAGCGGCGCCAGCTCTGTACCGGCGCTGTCGGGCGCCGCAGCGGACCACCTCACCCATGGCATGGTGCTGGTGCGCTCCATCGACATCGGCATCAGCCCCGGCAACCGCACCGAGCGCGGGCTCTCGACCGTGCAGGGCATTCTGAGCTACTGCGGACAACCGATCGCGCACGCCGACGGCCGCAGCGAGATCGGCTGGGGGCGCTCGTACCCTCACCGGTATGGCGCGCCGGTCGGGTCCCGGTTGCTCTCACCCTGCGAAGTGCCCGACCTGAGCCTGTTCCCCGCGCGCTACCCCGGCTCGCCCACGGTGCGGTTTGGCGCTGGCCTGGAGCTGGCGTTCCTGCATCGCGGCATGAACCTCATGGCACTGGCCACCCGCCTGGGCCTGGTGCGCGACTGGGCGGCCCACGCCAGACTGCTCACCCGGGCGGCGGACCTCTTCAAGACCTGGGGCAGCGATGCCGGGGCCATGCACGTGCGGGTAAAAGGAATGGACCACCAGGACCGCCGCATCACGCGCACCTGGGAGCTCATCGCCAGCGGGGGGCACGGGCCTTACGTGCCCACCCTGGCGGCCTGGGCCCTGGTGAAAAAGCTGGCGGCCGGTGAGCCCCTGCCCCGGGGCGCCCGGCCGTGCATCGGCATCCTGTCCCTGCAAGACTTTGACGAAGCCGCCACCGGCCTGCGCATCACCACGCGGGTCGAGGAATGACGGCGCCCGCCTCAGCGGAACACGCTCACCGCCTCCACCAGCCTCTGCGTCTGCTGTTGCAGGCTTTGTGAGGCGGCGGCGCCCTGCTCCACCAGAGCCGAGTTCTGCTGCGTCACCTGATCAAGGTGGCCCACGGCCTGGCTCACCTGCTGGATGCCCCCGCTCTGCTCGATCGTGGCCGCGCTGATTTCGCTGATGAGGTCCGACACGCGCCGCACCTGCTGAACGATCTCATCCATGGTCTTGCCCGCGTCGTCGACCAGGCGCGTGCCGGCCTCCACCTTGACCGCGCTGGCGCCGATCAGCTGCTTGATCTCCTTGGCCGCCTCCGCGCTGCGCTGAGCCAGGCTGCGCACTTCGCCGGCCACCACTGCAAAGCCCCGCCCCTGCTCGCCGGCCCGCGCCGCCTCCACTGCGGCATTCAGCGCCAGGATGTTGGTCTGGAACGCGATGCCATCGATCACACCGATGATGTCGCTGATCTTGCGCGAGCTCTCCGTGATCTCGCTCATGGTGTGCACCACCTGGGACACCGCATGGCCGCCCCGCGAAGCCGCTTCGCTGGCCGTGCCCGAAAGCTGGTTGGCCTGGCTCGACGTCTCGGCGTTCTGCCGCACGGTGGCCGTCATCTGCTCCATGGAAGCCGCCGTCTCCTGCAGGCTCGAAGCCGCCTGCTCCGTGCGCTGGCTCAGGTCGTTGTTGCCTTGGGCGATCTCGGTCACCGCCGTCTGCACAGTCAGCACCTGCTGGCTCACATCGTCGATCAGCCAGCGGAACATCAAACCCAGCTGGCTGATGGTGCGCATGGTCATGCCGATCTCGTCCACCCGGTCCATGTGTGCCACCTTGTGTGTGTCGCCGGTGGCCACGCGCAGGGCCTGCTCGCGGAGGTACTCCAGCGGGCCGGCCAGCTGCGATTCAAGGAACCAGCCCGCCAGGGCCACGCCCACCGCCGACAGGCCGGCAAACTGCGCCCACTCCATGCCCTGCAGGCCCAGCGCCCAGGCGCCGCCCGCCAGGGCCGTCAGCAACACCGCCAGCGGCAGGCGGATGCGGCTGCGCACTCCCATGGTCTTGAACACCGTGGTAAGGCCCATCAGGCCGGTGCGCAGCAGCAGGCCCTTGTACAGCCTCAAGTGGCGGGCGCGGCCTTCGCGCATGTCGGCGTACAGGCGCTCAGCGCCGGCAATCTCCTCGCGGCTGGCCTTGGTGCGCACCGACATATAGCCCACGGTCTGGCCGTTGCGGATCACCGGCGTGGCGTTGGCGCGCACCCAGTAATGGTCGCCGTTCTTGCGGCGGTTCTTCACCAGCGCGGTCCAGGGTTCGCCGCCCTTGAGCGTGGCCCACATGTCGGCGAAAGCCTCCTTGGGCATGTCCGGGTGCCGCACCAGGTTGTGCGGCTGGCGCTGAATCTCCTCCAGCGTGAAACCGCTCACGTCCACAAAAGCCGCGTTGGCATAAGTGATGTGGCTCTGTGTGTCGGTGGTCGACATCAACGTGGCGTTGTCGGGGAACTCGTATTCACGCTGGGTGACGGGAGAGTTGACGCGCATGGCAGAAACCTCGCATGGTTGAACGGTATGTCTGCTGTATCGACGCCCCCCGGCCCGCCTTATGTAGGGAAACCATGTCACTTTCGCGCCCCACCCGGAGCCACCGGCTTGCGCTAAGCTCCGCACAACCACCCCCCAAGCCAGCCCAAGGAGACCCCCATGAGCCCATCCAGCTTGCGCACGGTCCTGGTGTTCAGCGCGGAAGACCAGGCCTGGATTCGCCGCACCCCCATCACCGTTCCCTCGTTCTGGCAAGGACACTCGGTGCAACCGGCCCAGGGCGACCTGGTGCGCCTGGGCGGCCGGCAGTTCCTCATACGCGGACGCGTGTGGGAACACGACGGCGAAGGCCCCATCCTCAAGCTCTACATGGGTGACGCCCACGCCCAGAGCGACACCACCCTCGGCTCCGTCGAGTAAGCCCATGCCCATTGAACTCTGGCTCGCCTTCGTCGCGGCTTCGGCCGTCATGCTCGTCATCCCTGGCCCGACCATCCTCACCGTCATCAGCTACTCCATGGCCCACGGCCGGCGCGCCAACGTGCCGCTGGTGGCCGCCGTGGCATTGGGTGACTCCACCGCGCTGGCGGTCTCGCTGCTCGGCCTGGGCGCGCTGCTGGCCACCTCGGCCTTCTGGTTCACCCTCATCAAATGGGCCGGCGGCCTCTACCTCATCTACCTGGGCATCAAGCTGCTGCGGGCGGGCATCTCGTCCACCGAACTGGCCGCGCCGCCCGCACCGCAATCGCGCTGGCGCCTGTTCGCCAACACCTACCTCGTGACCGCGCTCAACCCCAAGGGCATCGTGTTTTTTGTGGCCTTTCTGCCTCAATTCATCAGCCCCACCGTGCCCGTGGGCCCGCAGCTCTGGGTGCTCGCCATCACCTTCGTGGTGCTGGCCACGCTCAACGCCACGCTGTATGCCGTTTTCGCCGCCTCAGCCCGCAAGCTGCTGGCCTCGCCGCGCGCGCAGCGGCGCTTTCACCTGGCGGGCGGCTCACTGCTGACGGCGGCGGGCGTGTGGGCCCTGATGGCCCGGCGCGCGGCCTGAACCCGGCGCGCTCAGGCCGCAGCGGCGATCGACTCCGTGTAGATGAAGTTGTTGCAGGCCGCCACAAAGGCCCTCGGCGTCTGCCGCGCGCCGAAACCGTAAACCCGCAAGCCCTCGCGCCGGATGCAGTAGGCCAGCGGCGTGAGATCGCTGTCCGACGACGCGAGACAGACACCATCGAACTGGCCCGTGTTCACCAGCGCCATCGCCTCCAGGCTGAGCAAGATGTCGGCCGCATTCTTGCCCTTGGTGTACGGGAACAGCTGCACCGCCTCGATCGCGTTGTGGAGCAGCACATTCTTGAAGCGGCTCATGGCGGGCTGGGACCAGTCGGCATAGGCGCGCTTGACCGCCAACACGCCATAACTCGCGGCGCGCAGCAGGATCGGCCGGGTGAGTGTGTAGGAGACGTTTTCCGCGTCAAACAAGACGGCGAGTTTCTGTTGCTTGTGCTGCAGCCGAGGCATGTGGTGGCTTCCCTGTTCGTTGGTGAACAGCCGCCGCCCTGGATAAGGGCGGCGGCCTGAACGGGGTGAGAACCGGAAACACTCGGCAAACCGGTAGGCCTTGCGGCCTCCCGTCCAGGCCGCCAAAAAAGCATAGGCCTAGAACGACAGAGGCCATTTTCCTTGTCAGGTTCACAGCCTCCACCGATGTTTGCGGGTTCTCACACCCGGCTCACCTTTTTCGTGAGCGAGGAAGACTTTATCCCAGGCCGGACAGATGCGGTGGCCTGTTTCTTTGCCAGATCATCTGCAACTGAACGTTCGACGAACGACCCTTGGCAAGCATCTTGACCCATCAAGCGTTGCGTCCCTCGGCTAGGATCACGATGACTTTCCACCCTCTGATCAGGTCACCTGAAACGCCATGCCGTTGTCTTCATGATTTCCCTCCGCGCCATTGCCCTCGACGAGTGGCCGCTTTACAGAGACGTTCGCCTGCAGGCGCTTCTCGAATCACCGGATGCGTTTGGCAGCACCTACGGCGCGGAGGTGGACAGGACCGACGAGGCCTGGTCGTCTCGCGTCTCGGCGGCGCTCACCTCTGGCAATGACCGGGCGCTTTTTGCGCGCAGCAACGGCGAGGTTTGCGGTTTGGTGTGGTGCAAGCTGTCTGCGCTTGAACCTGAGAGGGCGGACATTTACCAGATGTGGGTTGCACCGGCATCGCGGGGCCAAGGTGTGGGCCGGGCTTTGCTCGGTGAAGCAGTCGCGTGGGCAACCGCCAACGGCGCGAAGCGCATCTGTCTGGGCGTCACCGTCGGTGACACCCCCGCAATGCGCCTGTACCGTGGCTTCGGTTTTGTTCCCTCGGGCCCTGTGGAGCCATTGCGCGAGGGCTCCACGCTCATGTCGCAACCCATGGAACGGCGGCTTGCCATGGCGCCAGACAGCCGCAGCACGCTTCGAACGGGATGAGCACCGGTCAACCTGCGGTGCTTTGAGCAGCGCAGTGCTGCACAGACAATGCACCATGCCCGACGCCCAGCCCGATCCCGATCTCGTCCCCACCCACACGACGGCGGCCCCCGCCTCCATCGCACGATGGGTGGCGCGGCACCACGGCATCGAAGTGCAGCAATGCCACCTGATCCGCCGTGGCCTGAACGACAACTACGCACTGCGTTCAACCGATGGCAGCCGCTATGTGGCGCGCCTCTATTCCATCCGGCCGCGCGGCGACTTCAACGTCGAATTCGAAATCTCGCTGCTGGCACACCTCGACAAACAAGGTGTGGGCGTGGCCGCGCCGGTGCCGACGGCGGATGGGCGCACGCACATCCCCTTGCAGTTTCCCGAAGGGCCGCGAGCCTTGGCACTTTTCCGCCACGCCGAAGGGGTCGTACCCGACACGCTGGAAGACATCGAACTGACCGGCCGCGCGCTGGCGCATATCCATCAGGCTGCACGCGAATACGCCGGCCCACCCAGCCGCTACACGCTGGACGGCCACCACCTCGCCGGCCGAACCCTGGGCTACCTGCAGGCCTACCCCGACCTGGACGCAGGCCTGCTCGACACCTACAGCCAGCTGGTGCACCGCCTGCTGGTAGAACTGGCCGCAGCCGAAGGCGGACTCACCCGCGTTGTCTGCCACGGCGACACGCACGGCTTCAACAACCACGTGCACACCGACACGACCGGGGCTCGAAAAACGGTGTTCTTCGACTTCGACGATGCGGGCCCGGGCTTTCTGGCCTACGACTTGAGCGTGCTGCCCTGGTCGTACCTGGCTCGCAAAAGCCTCAAGGAACCCGACGACACCCTGCGCGAGCGCTGGACACACTACCTGCGCGGCTACCGAGCCGGCGGTGGCGAGGTGAGCGAAAACGATCTGGCAGCGTTGCCGCTCTTCCTGCAACTGCGGCACCTCTGGAACCTGGGCGAAGCCGCCGGACGGCTGCACCACTGGGGGACGAATTCCATGCCGGTGGATTGGATGCAGAAGCAGGGCGAGGTGTTTGAGGCCTGGAAAGGGCTGGACTTGCGAGGTGGCAAATGAAGGAACACGTTGATATCCACTGCCCGCTGTGCGAGTGGCGGCCGGGTCCGGAGGACCGCTGGGAATGCATCCCGTCTTGCGGCACGGTCTGGAACACCTTCTGGACCCGAGGCGTCTGCCCAGGCTGCTCTTTCAAATGGCCAAAGACGCAATGCCTGGCCTGCGGGGAGCTTTCCCCTCACGAGGCTTGGTACCACTATCCGCCAGAGCAAACCGAGTCGAACTCCACGGAGGCCATCACGCCAAGTGTTGCCTGACCCTCTTCAATGCATATTGCAGGGGAGTGAATTGCAACCTACCTCAATTACGATGGCGGCCATCGGCCAACTGCAGACGCTCAGATGCTCAGATGCTCAGATGCTCAGATGCTCAGATGCTCAGTCATCGTCCCCATGGGATGCGATTGCTCCTTAGCATCGACTGGACAGGGGACGGTTTAAGTACGAGCGCTCCCATAGTTGTGCACGCGGTACATCTGTGCCCGCCGTACGATGCTCATGGCTTGTAACTTTTCCGGTGGTCAACATGTGTGCTGCTCGTTGTGTCTATTTCTCACTCGCGATTGCCCTGGCACTCGGTAGCAGCGGCGCTCTTTCAGAGGTGTACCGCTGGAAAGATAGCAGCGGCAGAGTCCACTTTGGCGATCGACCAGATTCCACCGATCCGCGGGTGGTAAACGAAGTCGTCGTTCCGAGCCCCAATCTGGCAACTGGCTTCAAAGGCATGCCTCCCACAAGTGTCGATGGCCAGACCAAAGCAGTTCCTAACGGAAAGACCACCATCCCGGCAGCCCCAGTGGGAGCAGCGGAAGGTTCCACATCCAAATCTGCACCCACGCGCGGCATAGCTGCGCGAAGCAAAGACAGTTGCCAAGCTAAGGTGGCAGCGTTTCGAGCCAGCAGGGAGTGCTTCGGCGCTTGCGGCAGCCCCAATGGGAGCCTCGGCAGAAACAACGCCGGTTGTGAGCATTGCGTCGAGCAACCGATGCCCAACTGTTGAAGCACACAGATGTGAGCGCAGGCAGTTGGCGAATTGACGATGTTGTAATTTCGGGGCACGAATCGGCAGCCAAAAGCGGACGTAGAGTATGAGCACCTCCACGACACATGCCCTTTATCTGCGCGATTTGGGCTATCTCCTTGAGAGCGCGCTGAGGAGGCCGTGGCGAAGGCTGAGAACGAGCCTCAAAGTGACTTTGCTGCCGGTCGAGCTGCGGCTAACTTTGAGGTTGTTGGCCTGATGCTCAGTCAGACAGTCGGTTTTGAAATTCCTGCCGAAGACCTTGCACTTGCGGGGGTTGATCCTGGGCGAGATCTCATACCGCGCACTGTTTGAGATGTCTGCTGTGGGCCCGGTTCAGCCCGAGCTAGTATGGCGCTATCGGCCAGCAGCGGACGCTACCCGCGGACTCGAAAATCTCAAATGAAAGTGTCTCTTCGGCTCTTCCTCATTGCCCTGCTCGCACCGGCACTGGCACACCTGATTGCAGCTTTCATCGCTCCAATGTTGGTGTTCACCGCGCTATTGAGCTACCCAATCTGCGTACTCGTCGCGGGGATTGCTGTTCCTTCGCTTCACGCGTTTCTTCTACGCCGCCCAAGACGCGCGGCGCAACAGTTTGCGCTTGCCGTCCTCCTGGGCGCGGCACTCGGGGTGGTCGTGTACGGAGCGCTTTTTTGGGCAGCCGAGTGGTCAGGAATCATGGCTGCTGGATATGTGGCATTCGGAGTCCTGAATGGCATCCTATGCTGGTTGCTATACAACTGGGGCCCTCTGAATGTTTCGGGAGGTGCGCATCTTGTGCGGAACGCTACGCCCCAATAGGCCACCTACCGGTGAGTCCAACCGGCAGCTATGGGCCCGGAACGGCTGTACGACTTGCTCCGAAGCCGTCATTCAGGAGTACTAAAAATACGGCGTGAGCCAACCCCATACCGCTAAGCCCACGGCCAACCACAGCGCCACAACGAGGAGCGCCCCGACGCGGCTGCTTGGCTTCGAACCCTTCGTCTGCATCCACTCTTCTGCTTGACTGCGGCATTCCGCGAGGACTTCGGGCGGCAGCAGCCTGACTGCAATCCAAATCAGGACGGGGAGCAACAGAACGTCATCGACGTAGCCCAGCACCGGGATAAAGTCTGGAATCAGATCGATAGGGCTCAGCGCATAGGCCACCACAAAAACACCCAACGCCTTCGCGTACCAGGGCGTTCGAGGGTTTTTGCTCGCAAACCAAAGCGTCACGCCGTCGCGTTTGATCCGCTTGGCCCAGGTCTTCAAGTTGTCGCTGATTCTCATGGGCGCAAGCAAGTCAGGTCTCACGTGGACAAATTCTGTCCCCGGCATGGAAGGTCAGCTCCTGGCCGATCGCCACCATCCTAGCTGAGGTGAAAGGGCCTCGTGGTGCGCCATGCCTGATCAGGCAGCGGGCAATTTTGACTTTAGTAGCACGCACGCGTGCCGAAAAGAAGATGGGCAAGTCTTGCTTGTCACGCTATCGCCCGATATGGAACGAGACTCGCTGCAGGTTCCATGTGTCGGCCAATGGAGGCCAGAACCGTCATGACAAAGAAGGACATGCCTGGGATGCGACCATCAAGACGAGCTCGCCGGCAGGGTGCATTTTTTCGCTACCGGCGCTCTCACCTGTCCACGGCGGTACTGGCGCTTGCCTGCGCGGCCCTGGCGCCTCGCCTCGCACTGAGCCAGTCCGTCACTGGCGTGGGAGACGTCAACCCGGGCCCCTTGCCGGTGCCATCGCCGAACTGGGTCGAGGCCGGGGAGATTTACGTGGGCGACACGGGCGGCGTGGGCACTTTGACCATCCAGGACGGCGGCACGGTCACCAGCGCAGAGGGCACCCTGGGGTACACCGGTGGCACGGGCACAGTGATCGTCACGGGCAGTGACGGCAGTGGCAATGTGTCGAGCTGGACCATGCCAGGCCAACTGAGCGTGGGCTACGGCGGCACTGCCTCGATGTCCATACTCAATGGCGGCACGGTGAGCAATGGGTTCGGCATCATCGCGAATGGCGGCGGCACAGCCTCGGTTACCGTCTCGGGTGTGGACGTGCATGGCAATGTCTCCACCTGGATCAACAACAGCACGCTCATCGTGGGCAGTGAGGGCGCAGGCTCGCTTCTCATCGAGAACGGGGGGCTGGTGCGCAGCGTCCAGGGTGCCATCGGGGGCAACACCGGCGCGGTTCCCGGTCTCTCCTCCGGCACGGTCACCATCTCGGGCAGCGATGGCAATGGCAACGTCTCGACCTGGGAGCTCGGCAACAACCTGTACGTGGGTTTTACCGATCCGGGCAATCTGTCGGTGGATGCAGGCGGTGCGGTCACTGGCCATACGGCCTACATCGGCTATGAGGGCAGTGGCAACGGCACGGCCGTCGTCTCGGGCCGCGACGTGGTCAGCGGCCGCGCATCGAGCCTGAACTTCTCGGCTCAATTGAATGTGGGCTATGAAGGCATCGGCGCCCTGACCATCGAGGACGGCGGCACGGTGCAAACGGCGCTGACCCGGATTGCCGTGCAGGCGGGCTCCACAGGCACGCTGACCCTCAATGGCGATGCGGTCAGCCGCGGCCTGCTGGAAACGGGTGTGGTTGTCCGCGGCGATGGCACCGCCACCCTCAACCTGAATGGCGGCATCCTGCGCGCGACCCAGAACGAGTCCGATTTCCTGCGAGGCTTCACCACGCTCTCGGGCGGCGCCGAGGGCATCTGGTTGGACACCAACGGACATGAGGTCGGCGTCGGCACCGCGTTCACCGGCGCAGCCGGTTTCAACAAGCTGGGCGCGGGCTCGTTGACGATGTACGGCCTCAACACCTACGCGGGCACCACGGCCATCACCGCTGGAACCCTGCGCGCCGGTGTGGCCGGCGCCTTCAGCGCGGCCTCCGCGCACACCGTGGCCACCGGCGCCACGCTCGACACCGCAGGCCTGAACCAGACCGTGGTCAGCCTGGACAACGCGGGCACCGTTTCGCTGCTGGGCGCAACCGCCGGCAGCCGGCTGACCGTCACTGGCGCCTATGTCGGCCAGAACGGTGTGTTGAAAATCGGCACCGCGCTGGGCAACAGCAGCAGCCTGAGCGACCGGCTGGTGCTCGATGGAGCCAGCGCCAGCGGCAGCACCAGCCTGCAAGTCACCAACCTGGGTGGCCTGGGCGCGCAAACCACCGGCGACGGCATCGAAGTCATCAGCGCGCTCAACGGCGCCACCACCACGGCCCAGACCACCCGCAACGCCTTCAGTCTCGCGGGCGAACACGTCGACGCGGGTGCCTACGAATACCGCCTGTTCGCCGCAGACGCCAACGGCGCGGGGGAAAGCTGGTTCCTGCGCTCCAGCACACTCGCCGCCGGGCCCACCACGCCCGCCTACCGGGTGGAAGTCCCGCTGTTCGCCGCACTGCCCGAGCAACTGCGTCTGAGCAACGCCATGATGCTGGGCAACCTGCACCAGCGCATCGGCGATGGCGCCAGCAGCGGTGTCGAGCGCCAGAGCTGGGCTCGTCTCATCAGCGGGGAACGCACCGTCACTCAGAGCGGCGACGTGAGCCCGCGCAGCCAGGGTCGGCTCACTGGCCTTCAGGCTGGTATCGACTTGTGGGCACAGCCAGGCTGGCGCGCGGGTCTGTACGTGGGCCAACTCAACGGCGACATGAACGTGCGCGGCTTCGCCAGCGGCATCGCGAACCAGGCAGTGGGCGGCAACCGGCTGCGCAGCCACTACCTCGGCGCCTACGCCACCTACCACCACCCCGACAACTTCTACGTGGACACGGTGCTACAAGGTGGCCACCATCGCTACGGCGTGTCGCCACTCACGGCGTCGGCCAGCCACGGCAAGGGTGACAGCCTGCTCGCGTCGGTGGAAGTGGGGCGAGGCCACCGGCTCGCGTCGGGCTGGATGCTGGAGCCGCAACTGCAGTTCATCCACCAACGCATCGAACTCGATGGCGTGGGTATCGCGGGCGCCGACGTTCAGCAGAACACCCACAGTCGCTGGGCCGTGCGTGCCGGCCTTCGCGTGAAAGGCGAACTGTCCACCACCGCCGGCAAGCTGCAACCCTACGCCCGCTTGAACCTGTACCGCAGCAGCAAAGGCTGGGACGTGACCCGCTTCACCGGTCCCGCCGGCGCCACGGACGTG
>Ga0247738_10000323_pt1 | contig 19246 bp, 16 predicted proteins | sample UWRJL013104B2_FD_180936 | JGI IMG/M metagenome (GOLD analysis project Ga0247738, IMG submission 180936) | Plant litter microbial communities from Arlington Agricultural Research Station in Wisconsin, United States - UWRJ-L013-104B-2 | ecosystem: Environmental > Terrestrial > Plant litter >...
ACGCCTTTGCGCCGATGATAGTGCGGGTTCCCGTGTGAAAGTAGGTCATCGTCAGGCTCTTACCAGCCCCCCAAACCCCCTCGTGTCTCCGACACCTGGGGGTTTGGGCCTTTCTGGGCCGCTAGTTTCTGTGAGACGTGGTGTCAGCAGTTGGACGGTCGATCTGCGTTGTCTCTATCGATTGATGACCATCTCGCCGTTTCTGAGCAGAGCTTGGCTTCGTTCGAGTTCGCCCAACAATTGACCCAGCCATTCGCGGGTGCGCTCTCTGTCCAGGCGTACCGCCTCCGGCATAGTGTTGAAGAAGTAGCTGGTCGCGAGTACCCAATCCAGCAAGGCATCCATCGACACAGATTGCCATTCCAGCAGCTTGAATTTGATCAACACCTTCAGAGCATGGCGCCTGTGCTTGTCGGGTTGGCTGACAAACTGCTCCAAGCGGCTGCGCGCGCGGGCAAGCGCTCCTTTGATGTCTTTGAAGATTCGGCCATGTCCCGGAAGCACGGTCGTGGGGGCGAGCGCTTCCATTAGGTCCAAGGTGTCCGCTACCTCATCAAATGCTGAGATTCCCTCGAGTTCTGGAAAGACAATGCCGAAGCCGTTCTCCCAGAGTGCATCCGCGGAAATCAGCAACCGATGCTCGGCCTGAAATAGGACGATTGAATGGGGGTCGTGCCCTTTTGCTGCGTGGATGTCCCAATTCAGGGAGCCCAGGCGAATGGACGTGCCTGGCATTAGCACACCCTGGTGCGTGAACTGTAAGCAAGTCTGCCCCGTGGGTTCAAAGGTCAGGGCGATCGGGTCCCACTTCGTGACGGAAGCGGCTTGGCCGGGGGGAATGAGGGTTGTCAGGGCGGGATAGGCTTGCTGCAGTTCGGCATTGCCGCCGCAATGGTCGCTGTGCAGGTGGGTGTTCAGGAGCAGGTCCAGCGGTGCGCCGTCGAGGGCGGCCGCTACGAGCGCCCGAGTCTGCAAGGCATGCGACGAGTAACCTGAGTCCACCAGAGCCGTGGGGCCCTCGCCTCGAATGATGATGTTGTTGGCTGACAGCCAGCCCCGTTCCAGACAGCTGACGCCGACCTTGGCTAGCGTTGAAGTGGTGTCGTCGATCGGTGCTGGCGAAAGAAAGCTTGACATGCAAGGGGACTGGTCAGTGGGCAGCGGGCGTGCGCAAAGCGCGCCGAAGTATTTTGCCCACGTTGCTCTTCGGCAACTCGTCCCGGAATTCAATAAGTTTGGGGCGCTTGTATCCGGTCAGGTTGTCCTGGCAATAGCGTGCCACGTCTTCTTCACGCAAAGTGGGGTCCGAGCGCACCACAAACACCTTGACCGCTTCACCCTGTTTGTCGTCTTCGATGCCAACGGCCGCACATTCGAGCACACCAGGGCAGAGTGAGATGACGTTCTCCAACTCACTGGGGAACACGTTGAAGCCAGAGACGAGGATCATGTCCTTCTTCCGATCGACAATGCGGGTGAAGCCCTGCATGTCCATCACGCCCACATCGCCTGTTCGCATGAACCCATCTGGCGTGAAGGCTCGTGAAGTCTCCTCCGGTTGCTCGTAATAGCCCGACATGACGTTCGGGCCCTTGATGCAGATCTCACCCGTTTCGCCTAGCGGCAGACTACGGCCTTCCTCGTCCTTGATCGCGATGTCGATGCCCGGCAGGGGCAGGCCGATGGTGCCGCTGAACTGCTGGCTGGTGACGGGATTGTTGGTGCCGATTGCGCAGGTCTCGCTCATGCCCCAGCCTTCGATCATGGTGCATCCGGTGACGGCCTTCCATTGCCGCGCAGTGCCTTCCGACGCCGCCATGCCCCCGGCTTGCGAAAGCGCGAGGTTTGAAAAATCCAACTGACGGAATTGAGGGTTCTGCAACAGCGCGTTGAACAAGGTGTTCACGGCGGGCAGCACGTGGAAGGCGCGACGTTTGAGGGTGTCCACCAGTTGTGGAATGTCGCGCGGGTTGGGAATCAGGGTCATGTGCGCCCCCCAGCGGACGGTGAGAAGGCTCAAAGTCAGCGCGAAGATGTGATACAGCGGCAGCGCTGCGATGCCGTTGACCTGTCGCATGTCGCCCACCTTGTGCAGTGCGGGCTTGAACCAGGCTTCGGCTTGCAGGATGGCGGCAATGATGTTGCGATGGGTGAGCACGGCGCCCTTGGACAGGCCGGTCGTGCCGCCCGTGTACTGTAGAAAGGCCACGGAGTCCAAGGTGTCGTTGGCCGGCTGGAGGCGCATGCCGCTGCCTTCGGCGATGACGTGGCGGAAGTCCACGATGGTGCGCTCGCCCAGCGGACCCGTTCGGGCCAGCTTATAGGCCGGCACCATCTTGGCCAGATGCCGCACGGCAAATGTGATCCATCGCCCGTACCAGAAGCCCAACTGATCGCCCAGGCTGGCAATCACCACGTGCTCCACCGCAGTCTGATCGATCACCTGTTCGAGTGTGTGGGCGAAGTTTTCCAGGATGACGATGGCCTGGGCGCCGCTGTCCTTGAGCTGATGCTCCAGTTCCCGAGCGGTGTAGAGCGGATTGACGTTCACCACGGTGTAACCGGCGCGCACGATGGCGGCCATGGTGATCAGGAACTGGGGCACATTCGGCAGCATGATGGCCACGCGTGCCCCGGGTATCAGACCTCGACCCTGAAGCCAGGCGCCCATGGCCGCACTCAGGCCGTCCAGTTCGCCATAGCTCATCCACTGTTCCATGCAGACGCTCACGGGTTGGCGCGCATGTTGTTTGAACGATTCCTCGAGCAGCGCGGTCAATGAGCGGTAGCGTTCGGGCGCTACGTCATGTGCAACGCCTTCGGGGTATTGGTTGAGCCAGGGTCGGGTCATGGGGTTCGCTATGACGAGGGTGGAATGGCCATTCTGGCAAGTCGACGCGAGGGTGGGTATCGGGCGAGCCCTAAGACGCTGTCACCCAAAGCACACGCGGTATTCCCGGCCTCAATCGGCAATAGGCGCTCGAGCCAGTTCTGCGGCGAGTGCCGCGTTGCAAGCGGCTTCGCTGTCGTCGAACAACGTGCTGATCCATTGCAATTCCCTTGCGCTGATGGTGTCGAGGAAGTTCCGCGCATTCCCAAGCGAGGCGAAGGCGTCAAAGCCACTTTCGAGGAAGTGTTGTAGGGCATCAAGCCCCGCCGCGCGTGCCGGGTTGCGCATCATGCGCAAGGCCAGTCGCAGGGGCTTCATGCGGGTGAGGCGCTGCAGCTCTTGTCCCATGTGTTGGACGACCGCAAGCTGGCGCGCGCGCGCCTCCCGCTCGCCGGTCAATCGCCAGGCGCGGGTGTACCGCAGGGCTGGAGAAAGGATGGGGTCCTGAGGAAGCCAATGTGTGGCCATGTGGTGATCCAGCATCTCGGTCAAGGCGTGGGCCTCGGCGAGATCGACCGCGAGCTGGGCCACGGCCTCTGGAAACAGGCGTTCCAACGCGCCAGCTATGCGGGCGAATTGCGCATCGCGCCTGGCGAAGTCGTGTACGCCATACAGCTCCTCCAGAAAAAAGCGGGTTGCAGACGCGTAGACCGGGTGCTCGAGAAAGTCGGCGTAGGTAGCTCGAAAGCGCCTGGCCTGCAGATGCTTTACCTCGTTGACCGCGCGGTCGAGGCCTGCGGTGCGGGCTTGCTCGCGCAAGCCGCTGACGCGTTCCAGGTGCGTGCGGATGCGGTCGGCGGCGCTGGGGTTCTGGGTCATGGCGGAGTCAGGCTGAGGCGACGTGTCAGTCTAATTCGGACGGCCCACTCCGTGAGATAGTTCGACCATGCCCCTTCCCACGCAAACTCCTACCGGGCCGGTGCCCCGTTCGAAGCTGGCCCGCTTGCAACAGTCATTGGTGCTGGGCACGTTGGCATTCGTGGTGGCTTGGGTGTTCTTCTGGTGGCCGCGATCGCCGGCGGTGGCTGTGATCGGTGCTTTTTTGTCGGTGGGCGGTTATGCGCTGGTGCTTGCACTGGAAGGTCTGGCGGCCGCCCGACTGAACCGGAGCGATGTCGCGCCACAGGCGGGTTGGTCGGGGGTGGCAGGCGCTTGGTGGCAGGAAGTCCGCGTTGCGCCGCAGGTGTTTGCGTGGCGCCAGCCATTCCGTTGGGCGAGCTTGCCTGACGACATTGACCCGTCCGATGGCACCGTGCCTGCCGTGGTTTTCGTGCACGGCTTCGTGTGCAACCGGGGGTTGTGGTTGCCCTGGATGCGACGTTTGCGCAGCCAGGGTGTGCCCTATGTGTCGGTCAACCTGGAGCCCGTGTTCGGTGACATTGACAGCTACGTGCCCCTCATGAGCGATGCCGTCCGGCGCGCTCAGGCACTCACGGGGCGTCCCCCGGTGTTGGTGTGCCACAGCATGGGTGGTCTCGTGGCGCGTGCATGGCGCGCGGCTGAGCCGGACACGCCTGTACACCACGTCATCACCATCGGAAGCCCGCATCGGGGCACCTGGCTGGGACGCTTCAGCCGTGTGGCCAACGGTCGGCAGATGCGGCAAGACGGTGACTGGCTGGCGGCCCTGTTCCGGCGGGAAGCACACGTCAAGCCGCAAGACACCTATGTCGACTTCGTGTGCTGGTACTCGAATGCCGACAACATCGTGTTCCCGGCTTCTACGGCCACCTTGCCCGGGGCCGACAACCGGCTCGTGCCCGGCGCGGCCCACGTGGCGTTGGCGTTTCACCCCAGGGTGATGGCCGAATCGCTGGCGATTGTGGCGTCGGCCGCCAAGTCGCCGAGCGAACGCACCGCTTCGTAAAGCGGCGCGAAGTCGGGTGCGGTCATCTCGAACAGTTGGTCGAAGCCGTCGATGACAAAGTACGTGGCCTGATAGTCGTCAATCTTGTAGCGTGTGCGCATGCAGCGCAGCAGATCGAGTGCGATGCGCTGGGGTTGCGGGCTGGTCACGCTGTGGCGCAGTTCGCCAGAGGAGCTCAGGATGCCGGCGCCATACGCGCGCAGTCCGTCCGTTTGGCGGATCAGGCCGAATTCGATCGTGTACCAGTACAACCGGGAGAGCAGTTCTCCTGCGCCCAGATCGTGTGCCTTGAGACCGCCGGCCCCGTAGCGCTGAACGTAGTCGGCGAACACCGGGTTGAACAGCAGCGGCACGTGGCCGAAGAGGTCGTGGAATACATCGGGTTCGACGATGTAGTCGAACTCGGCCGGTGTGCGGATCCAGTCGGTGACCGGAAAGCGGCGGTTCGCCAGCAAGTCGAAAAACGGCCGCTCGGGAATCAGACCCGGCACGGCCACGATTTCCCAGCCAGTCGCAGGCTTGAGGCGCTCGTTGATCTCCTCGAAGCGCGGGATGCGGTCCTTCACGCCCAGTGAGGGCAGGGCCTTGATGAACGCGTCGCAGGCGAGGCCTGGCAGCAACGCGGTTTGGCGCTCGTAGAGGCGGTGGTAGGTGTTGTGGTCTGCCTCGGTGTACGAGGTCCAGTTCTGTGGGCAGGTGTAGTCGCCCAGCGCGCGCGAGTAGTCGCCACGCGGCGGGCGGTCGCTGGCCCCATAGACAACAGGCTCAACAGCCATCGCGCGTGCCCTCAGGCCTTGAGCACGCCACGGCGCACCTGATCAAGCTCCATGGTTTCGAACAAGGCCTTGAAGTTGCCCTCGCCAAAACCCTGGTTGCCCTTGCGCTGAATGAACTCGAAGAAGATCGGGCCCAACTGGTTCTCGCTGAAGATCTGCAGCAGCAGCTCACCCGGCACGCCGTCCACAAGGATGTTGCGTTGTTTCAGCGCCTCGAGGTTCTCGCCATGGTTCGGGATGCGCCTGGGCAGCAGCTCATAGTACGTCTCGCTGGTGTTGAGCAGCTTCACGCCGCTGAGTTCGAGCGCGTCCACCGTGTCGTACAGGTTGGTCGAGCCCATCGCGATGTGCTGGATGCCCTCGCCGTGGTATCGGTCCAGGTACTCCTGGATCTGACCCGACTTCTCATTGCCCTCTTCATTGATCGGGATGCGGATCTTGCCGCAGGGGCTGGTCATCGCCTTGCTCTTCACACCAGTGGCCTGGCCTTCGATATCGAAGTAGCGCACCTCGCGGAAGTTGAACAGGCGCTCGTAGAAACCTGCCCACTCTTCCATGCGACCACGATGCACGTTGTGTGTGAGGTGGTCGATATAGGTCAGGCCGTGACCGACGGGGTTGAGCTCTGCGCCTGGCAGGGGCTCGAAGTCCACGTCGAAGAAGCCGATGTTGCCAATGTCGCCCGTCTTGGCGCCGTTCTTGCCGCGCCATTTGTCGATGAAATAGATGATCGAATCGCCAATGCCCTTGATGGCTGGAATGTTCAGTTCACCCGGGCCGGCCGACTGCGCATAGCCCCATGCACCGAGCGAGATGGCACGCTCGTAAGCGGCCTTGGCATCGGCCACGCGGAACGCGATCGCGCACACGCTCGGGCCGTGAAGGCGCGCAAATCGCTGGGCGAAACTGTCGGGTTCGGCGTTGATGATGAAGTTGATCTCGCCCTGGCGGTAGAGCGTCACGGCCTTGTGGCGGTGTTTCGCGATCGCCTTGAAGCCCATGCGCTCGAACAGCGCGCCCATGGCCACGGGATCGGGTGCTGCGTACTCGATGAACTCGAAGCCGTCGGTGCCCATGGGGTTGTCCCACGTTGTGGCGGTGGTTTGGGCGGTGGCGGGCAGGGGCGTGTTCATGGCAGTCTCCGTTGTGTGTGAGCAGAGAGTCACTGTATCGGCGCAGGGTGTCACGATTCCAGCGTTTTAGGGCGCGCCACTCGTCCAAATTGCAGGAATCTTGCAGAATGCTGAGCATGGAAGCACTCGATAAGCTTGATCGTCACATTCTGCGCAGCCTTCAGGCCGATGGCCGCGCCACTTACGACCAGATCGCGGAGGCGGTGGGCCTCTCGGCCAGCGCCGTGCTGCGCAGGGTAAAACGATTGGAAGAGGCGCACGTCATCGACCGATATGTGGCGCTGGTGCGGCCCGAGGCAGTCGGGTTGGGACTGACCGCCCATGTGAGCGTGCGATTGGAGAAACACTCGGACAGCGCCAAACGCAACCCGATGGACCTGTTTCGCGCCAGCGTGTTGTCCTGGCCTGAGGTGGTGGAGTGCGCCGCGCTCACTGGGGACATGGACTTCCACCTGCGGCTGGTGGTGGCCGACATGGCCGCCTACTCCCGCTTCATCATGGACACCCTGCTCAAGCATCCCAGCGTGCAGGACTGCAAGACCAGTTTCGTGATGGACCGCGTGAAAAGCACCACGGCATTGCCTTTGTGACGGTGTTTTCGCGCCCGTCCGTCGGGTTCCCACGGGTTTAGGGGTTTGCGTCCTTGTCGTTATAGGGATAACCCGTACATTCGTGCCCATGGTTGATCCCACCCGCTGGTTCAAGTCGACGCCGCTGCAGGCGCAGGCCGGGGTGCGTGCGTCGTCTTCCACCGGCGGCACACTCGAGCGAGCGGACAAATCGAGCCCCGTGATGGTGCCGATCCGGTCGATCGGCCCCGGGCAGATCGACCGCATCGAGGCGCACCTTTTGGAGCTGGATCAGCAAGACCGCTACCTGCGCTTTGGCTATGCGGCAAACGACGAGCAGATTCGCCGTTACGTGGCCCAGCTCAATTTCGACCGGGACGAACTGTTCGGCATCTTCAACCGCCGGCTCGAACTCATTGCCATGGCCCACCTCGCGTTCTCCCTGGACCCGAAGTACACCAGTTGCGCCGAGTTCGGCGTATCGGTGGCCAAGAGCGCGCGCAGCCGGGGTTACGGCGGCCGCCTGTTCGAGCGCGCCGTCATGCACGCGCGCAACGAGGGCGTGCAGATGCTGTTTATCCATGCACTGTCGGAAAACACCGCGATGCTCAAGATTGCCCGCCGCGCTGGCGCGGTGATCGAGCGCGACGGCTCCGAGTCCGAGGCGCACTTGCGCCTGCCGCCGGCGGACTTCGACTCGCGAGTGACCGAGTTGGTCAGCGAGCAGGTGGCCATCACGGACTACCACCTCAAGGCCCAGGCCAAGCAGTTCTGGGGCTTTCTCTCGGTGTTGCAGGACATTCGACAGGGCGTGCGCGAAGCGCGCGAACGCGTCCGGGGCTGAGCGGCCGTGCCGGCCAGGCCGGCGCGACTTTGCGCGCGGACACCCGCTTGGGGTATCCTTTCGCCCTGTTACAACCTCCCCCCAACCTTCAGTGGCCGACTCCCCTCCCAGTAGCGGGCCGCAGCGCAGCCTGCGGCATGCCGATAAACGTGGTTTTCTGCAAAAGCTTGCGGAGTTCATCCATCCCGGACCGGACTCCAAGGACGAGCTGATCGAAACCCTCGCCGAGGCCGAGGACAACGACATCATCAATGCCGAATCGCGCGTCATGCTCGAAGGTGTGATCCGCATCGCGGACATGACCGCAGGCGACGTCATGGTGGCCACCCCGCGCATGGATGTGCTGGACATCGATGCGCCCTTCGACGAACTGCTGCATCTCGTCATCGACACCGCGCACTCGCGCTTCCCGGTGTTCGAGGGTGAGCGCGAGAACATCATCGGAATCCTGCTGGCAAAAGACCTTCTCAAGCTGCAACGGGCTCCCGCGCTCAACATCCGGGCGCTGCTGCGCCCGGCCACCTTCGTGCCCGAGAGCAAGGGCCTCAACGATCTGTTGCGCGAGTTCCGTGGCAACCGCAATCACCTGGCCATCGTGATCGACGAGTTCGGTCGCGTCGCTGGCCTGATCACCATTGAAGACGTGCTGGAAGAGATCGTCGGCGAGATCGAAGATGAGTTCGACGTGGCAGAAGACGATGGGGACATCTTCGCGCTGGCCGACGGCACCTGGCGGGTGAGCGGCGATACGCCGATCGAGCGCATCAACGAGTCCTTCGGGCTGAAACTGTCCGAGGAAGACTTCGACACCATTGGCGGCATGATCGCCCATGCCATGGGCCACGTGCCCAAGCGGGGTGAAGTGCATGAGCTCGAGGGCCTGCGCTTCACCGTGTTGCACACCAAGGGCGGTGCCGTGAAGTGGTTCAAGGTCATGCCCGTGCCGGGCGAGGCCTGACCCGAGCCATGCGCAGCCTCTTCGGGTCACTCCACACGCCGTCGAGCTTCAACCCGATGAGCCGCCGCCCGCCGGGGCGCCATGCTCGTGGCAGCGGTTTCGCCTGGTTCCTCGTGTGTGTGTTGGGCGGGGCTCTGCAGGCCGCGTCCATCGCGTGGCCCTTCTCCGGCTGGAGCCTGCCGGGCATGGTGCAAGGCCAGCCCCAGGGCTGGTGGCAGATTGTCTCGCTGGCGCTGCTGGTGCTCGCGCTGCAGTACGCCACCCGCGTGGGCCAGGCGGTGTGGCGCGGTTGGGTGTTTTCCACCATCTGGCTGGCGGGCACCTTCTGGTGGCTGTTCATTTCGCTGCACACCTACGGGGGTCTGCCCGCCTGGCTGGCGGTGTTGGCCGTGCTCGCGCTGGCCGGGCTGCTGTCGATCTATTACGCGGTGGTGGTGGGCTTTCTGTGCGCATGGGCTCCGGTATCGCGCACCGCGCAGGCGCTGATGTTCGCCTCGCTCTGGACGCTGGCCGAGTTGGCGCGCGGCCACTGGTTCACGGGCTTTCCCTGGGGCGCGGGAGGGTACGCGCACGTCGACCTGATGGCGCCCTGGGCGCCACTGGTGGGGGTCTATGGCATGGGCTTCCTGGCGGCTGTGCTCGCCTACTCGGCGGCCTCCATCGTTTCCGGCATTTGGCGGCGTTTCAGCGTCTGGATGCAGTCGCCGGTCAGCCGTCCGGGGGGCCGCACGGCGGGGGGTGCGCGCATGGTGGCACCGGCACCTCGCGTGCAGGCGCGGTTGGTGCCGGGCCTGGCCGACGGCTGGCCCGGTGTGCTGCGTTCGCTGGCGCTGTTCCTGGTCGTAGGGATGCTGGTGGCAAGCCTGCTCGGCGGCGGGCCAGCGTGGCGAGGTCTGGGGCACCGGGACACCGCCGGCTCGGGCGAGCTGCGGGTGTGGCTGCTGCAAGGCAACATCGCTCAAGATCAGAAATTCGAGCCCGGCACCGGCGTGGCCCAGGCACTGAGCTGGTATCCCCAACAGATCGCCGAGGCGGCTCACGCTTCACGCAGCTCCACCAGCGGCCCACAGCTCGTGGTGGCGCCCGAGACCGCCATTCCCCTGCTGCCCGGCCAGCTTGGCCCCGACTTCTGGCAACCGTTGCTTGGGCAGCTCGCCGAGCAGCCCGCAGGCACGGGTGTTGGCGCTCTGGTGGGTCTGCCGCTCGGCAGCATGGAGCAGGGTTACACCAATTCGGTCTGGGGACTGAACTCGGGCTCGGCCAACCGCCTGCAAGGCCATGCCCGGCTGGACACGCCGGACAACGGCCTCTACCGCTACGACAAGCACCACCTCGTGCCCTTCGGTGAGTTCATTCCCCCGTTGTTCCGGTGGTTCACCGACCTCATGAACATCCCCTTGGGCGACTTCAACCGGGGTGCACTGGCGCAGCCTGCATGGGCCGTGTCCGGGCAGCGCGTGGCGCCCAACATCTGCTACGAAGACTTGTTCGGTGAAGAGCTCGCGGCCTCGTTCCGCGACCCCACGGCGGCGCCCACCGTGCTGGTCAACCTGAGCAACATCGCCTGGTTTGGCGACAGCATCGCGATCGACCAGCATCTGCACATTTCGCGCCTGCGCGCGATCGAGCTGGGCCGGCCCATGCTGCGGGCGACCAATACCGGTGCCACGGCGGTCATCGACTATCAAGGCCAGGTCACCCACCAGCTACAGCGGCTCACACGCGGTCGGCTGGAGGCCACGGTGCAGGGTCGCAGCGGCCTCACGCCGTACGCGCAATGGACGGCGCGCTGGGGCCTGGTGCCCCTGTGGGTCGGCTGCGCCGTTCTGGTGTTGCTGATCGCCTCCACCCGCAACCTGGGCCGACGAGGCGGGCGCACCCGCCGTCGCTGAGCGCGCCCGTAAAATCGGGCACTTGGGGCATTCCTGGCGCAATGCCGTGCCACGCTCCCACCCAGACCATCCCTTGGCGGGGCTTCGTTCCCGGCTTCTTTCCCATGTTGACCTTCCAGCACATCATTCTGAAACTGCAGTCCTATTGGGACGCCCAGGGCTGCGCGTTGCTCCAGCCTTACGACATGGAGGTGGGTGCGGGCACCAGCCACACCGCCACCTTCCTGCGCGCCCTCGGTCCAGAGCCCTGGAAGGCCGCGTATGTGCAGCCCAGCCGCCGCCCCAAGGACGGCCGCTACGGCGAGAACCCCAACCGCCTGCAGCACTACTACCAGTACCAGGTCGTGCTCAAGCCCGCGCCGAGCAACATCCTCGAGCTCTATCTCGGCAGCCTCGAAGCGCTCGGGTTCGACCTGAAGAAAAACGACATCCGCTTTGTCGAGGACGATTGGGAGAACCCGACGCTCGGCGCCTGGGGCCTGGGCTGGGAGGTCTGGCTCAACGGCATGGAGGTCACCCAGTTCACCTACTTCCAGCAGGTCGGCGGCATCGACTGCAAGCCCATCACAGGCGAGATCACCTACGGCCTGGAGCGCCTGGCGATGTACCTTCAGGGTGTGGACAACGTCTACAACCTGAAGTGGACGGACACGCTGAGCTATGGAGACGTCTACCTGCAGAACGAGAAGGAGCAGTCGGCCTACAACTTCGAGCACAGCGACGCCGACTTTCTGTTCACCGCCTTCAACGCACACGAGAAACAGGCCAAACACCTGATGGAGCAGCAGCTCGCTCTGCCCGCGTACGAACAGGTGTTGAAGTGCGCACACAGCTTCAACCTGCTGGATGCGCGTGGCGCGATCAGCGTGACAGAACGCGCCGCTTACATCGGGCGCATCCGGAACCTGGCGCGTGCCGTGGCGCAGAGCTACTACGAAAGCCGCGAGCGCCTGGGTTTCCCCATGGCGCCGCGCGAGTGGGTGGAACAGATGGTGAAGAAGGCTGCGTGAGCGCCGGGTGAAAGAACAAGAATGACTGCACAGAATTTGCTCGTTGAGCTGTTTGTCGAAGAGCTGCCGCCCAAGGCGCTGAAGAAGCTTGGCGATGCTTTTGCTGCCGTGCTGGGTGACCAGCTCAAGGCTCAGGGACTGGCACCGGCCGAAGCGGCCGTGACGGCCTTCGCCTCGCCGCGCCGTCTCGCCGCGCACGTCACTGGCGTGCTGGTGCGCGCAGCCGACAAGGCCGTGTCGCAAAAGCTCATGCCCGTGAGTGTGGGCCTGGATGCCAACGGCCAGCCCACGCCCGCGCTGCTCAAGCGCCTGGCCGCGCTCGGCGCCGACGCCTCGGCGGTGGCCGGCCTCAAGCGTGCGCCCGATGGCAAGGCGGAGGCCTTGTTCCACGACAGCATCGCCCCCGGTGCCGAGCTGGCCGCCGGCTTGCAGAAGGCCCTGGACGAAGCCATTGCCAAGCTGCCGATCCCCAAGGTCATGAGCTACCAGCTCGAGTCCGATTGCGAGTTGCCCGGATGGAGCAGCGTGAACTTCGTGCGGCCTGCGCACGGCCTGGTGGCGCTGCATGGCAGCGCCGTCGTGCCCGTCAAGACGCTGGGGCTGACGGCAAGGAACAGCACGCAGGGCCACCGCTTCGAAGCGGCCGTCTCACCCGTGGTGTTGAAGGACGCCGACAGCTACGCGACCACGCTCGCAAAGGATGGCGCCGTCATCGCCTCGTTCGCCGAACGCAAGGCCGAGATCGCGCGCCAGCTCGCGGCCGCTGCCGTCAAGGTGGGGGGCGGCTGCCAGCCCATCGACGACGACGCGCTGCTCGACGAAGTGACCGCGCTGGTCGAGCGGCCGAACGTGCTCATCTGCGAGTTCGAGACACAGTTCCTCGATGTGCCGCAGGAATGCCTCATCCTCACGATGAAGGCCAACCAGAAGTACTTCCCCCTGCTCGACGCGCAAGGCAAGCTGACCCACCGTTTCCTGGTCGTCAGCAACATCAGCCCGACGGACGCGAGCGCGGTGATCGGCGGCAATGAGCGCGTGGTGCGTCCCCGCCTGGCCGACGCCAAGTTCTTTTTCGATCAGGACCGTAAGAAGACGCTGGCCTCGCGCGTCGAAGGCCTGGGCAAGGTGGTCTATCACAACAAGCTGGGCACGCAGGGTGAGCGCATGGAGCGTGTCCGTGCCATTGCGCGGGCCATTGGCCAGCAGCTTGGAGGCGAAGTGCTTGCGCAACAGGCCGACACCGCCGCGCAGCTCGCCAAGACCGACCTGCTTACCGACATGGTGGGTGAGTTCCCCGAGCTGCAGGGCATCATGGGTGGCTACTACGCGCGCCACGACGGCCTGACCGACGACATTGCCTTCGCGATCGAAGACCATTACCGTCCGCGTTTCGCCGGCGACGAGCTGCCGCGCAACATGGCGGGTGTGGTGGTGGCGCTGGCCGACAAGCTGGAGACGTTGGTCGGCATGTTCGGCATCGGCAACCTGCCCACCGGCGACAAGGACCCGTTCGCGCTGCGCCGGCACGCGCTGGGCGTGGTGCGGATGTTGGTCGAGAAGAACCTTCCGATCGATCTGAGCGCCCTGCTGCAATCGGCGGTGCCCGCCTTCGGCACCCTGATCACCGACCCCAGCGCGGCCTTGTCCGACTTCATCTACGACCGCCTCGCCGGTGGCCTGCGCGAGCAAGGCTACAGCGCCCAGGAGGTCGATGCCGTGCTGGCCCTGCGTCCGTCCCGATTGGGCGAGGTGGCTCGGCGTCTGCAGGCCGTGCGAGCTTTCGCCGCGCTGCCCGAAGCCCCCGCGCTCGCGGCCGCCAACAAGCGCATCGCCAACATCCTCAAGAAGGCCGAAGGCGAGGGCGCTGCGGTGCAGGAAGCACTGCTGGCCGAGGTTGCGGAAAAGGGGCTGTTCGCCGCCATGAAGGCCACGGTGCCCGCCGCCAATGCGAAGTTCGATGCGGAGGACTACACCGCTTCGCTGCAGGCCCTCGCTGCGCTGCGCGCGCCGGTCGACGCCTTCTTCGATGGTGTGATGGTCAATGCCGACGATCCTGCCCTCAAGGCCAACCGCCTGGGCCTCCTGCGCCAGTTGCACGAGGCCATGAACCGTGTGGCCGATCTGTCCCGCCTCGCAGCCTGACACCCACCATGAAGCTGCTCATCCTTGACCGCGACGGCACGCTCAACCGCAGCCGCGACGACTACGTCGCCTCGCCGGATGAGTGGGAAGCGCTGCCCGGTGCGCTCGAGGCGGTGGCGCGCCTCAACCAGGGCGGCTGGCGCGTGGTGCTGGCGACCAATCAGTCCGGCATCGGGCGTGGCCTGTTCGACATGGCTTCGCTTAATGCGATTCACGCCAAGATGCACCGCCAGCTCGCCGCCGTCGGCGCGCGGGTGGAGGCGGTCTTCATGTGCCCGCACGCCCCTGAAGACGGGTGTGCCTGCCGCAAGCCCGCGCCCGGTCTGTTCCTGCAGATTGGCGCGCGCTTTGGTGCGCCACTGGCCACGGTGCACGCGGCTGGCAACGCCATGCGACACGTGCATGCGGCTGCCGCCGCAGGCTGCCGCACCCATTTGTTGATGACCGGCAAGTCCGAGCATCTGAGAGGACGTCTGGGCTCAGGGGTGGACGTGGGCCTTGCCGCCCTTGCGCCGGGCCTGCCTCCCGGTACGCACCCTCACGACGACCTCGGCGCCTTTGTCGACTGGCTGCTCGCGCAGCCCACCACCTGACTCCCCACTCCCATGATCCTCATTCATCTGCTGCGCTCGGTCCTGCACACCCTGTTCATGGCTGTGACCGTGGTGCCCTGGGCGCTCGCGGTGCTGGTGGCGGCCCCCTTTCTCAACAGCACACAGATCTACTGGATGTGCGCGGGCTGGCTCAAGCTCGCGGTCGCCAGTGGCCAAGTGATCCTGGGCATCCGCAACAAGGTGATCGGATTCGAGAACCTGCCCGTGGGCAGCACCGCGCCGGCGGTGCTCTTGCTCAAGCACCAGTCCACCTGGGAAACTTTCTGCATGCCTGCGCTGATGCCGCATCCGCTGGCCTACGTGTTCAAGAAAGAGCTGCTTTACGTGCCGTTCTTTGGCTGGGCCATGAGCCGCATGGACATGATCCACATCGACCGCAGCCGGCGTGCACAGGCTTTCAACAAAGTGGTCGATCAAGGCCAGCGGCTGCTCAACCAGGGCACCTGGGTCATCATGTTTCCCGAGGGCACTCGCATTCCGCGCGGCCAGAAGGGCCAGTACAAGAGCGGTGGCACGCGACTGGCCGTGGCCACGGGCGCGCCGGTGATTCCGATCGCGGTCACCTCGGCCAAGTGCTGGCCACGCAAGGCCTTCATCCGACGGCCCGGCACGGTGGAGTTCTCCATCGGTAAGCCGATCCCGAGCCAGGGCCGTGAACCCGACGAACTGATGCGTGAAGTCGAGGCCTGGATCGAAACGGAAATGCGCCGCCTCGACCCCGAGGCTTACCGCGCCGCCTGAGAAACCGCCATGCAGCGCTTCGTGCAATTGGCGCTCGATTTCCTCGGGGGACCCGCGCCTGAGCCGCAACGGTCCGTGCCACCGCCACCGCCCCTGGTGGCTGCTGCTGCACCGCCGGCCTTGCCCATGAGCCAGGTGTTCCAGCCCGCAGCCTGGCACCACCCGCGCGCGAACCGCATGCTGCGGCTGGGGGCCTGCGAGGTGGCCTACGAATTCAAGCGTGGCAAGCGCCGCACCATTGGCTTGTCGGTCAGCACCGAGGGCCTGAGCGTGAGTGCGCCGCGCTGGACACCGGTGGGCGAGGTCGAGGCCTTGTTGCACGACAAGTCGGCCTGGGTGCTGGAGAAGCTGCAGAGCGCCCGCCAGCGTGCCGGCGAAATGGAGCAGGCGCGCATCCGCTGGGCCGATGGCGTCGAGTTTGACTACCTCGGCGAGCGCATGCGCCTGCTGCTGGACCCCACGCACACCTTCACGCAAGTGGGCGCGGTGTTCGAGCCCGCCGCCGAACCGGGTGGACTGGCAACGCTTCGCATGGGGCTGGCGCGCAATGCGCAGGAAGCGCAGATCCGCGACGCCGCACAGGCCTGGCTGATGAAGCGAGCCAAGGCGCTGTTCATTGAGCGCCTGGACCACTTTGCGCCGCAACTGGGCGTGCATTACAGCAAGTTGCGCCTGTCCAGCGCAGGCACGCGCTGGGGCAGTGCGAGCGCCGACGGTTCGATCCGCCTGAACTGGCGGCTCATCCATCTCAAGCTGGAGATGATCGATTACGTGGTGGTGCACGAGCTCAGCCACCTGCACCACATGGACCACAGTCCCCAATTCTGGGACGTGGTCGCCAGGGTCCTGCCCGACCACGCCCAGCGCCGCCGCGCGCTGCGCGAGGCGGCGGTGCCGCTGGACGGTTAAGGGGCGATGGTCTTCGCCGGCGTGCCCTATGCCGGGCGCGTCGACCCATCGCTGGGAGTTCTTTGGGGAGGAGTTGTATGCCGTTGAACCTGAGCCGCTGGCTGATTGCGGTCCTGTTAAGCCTGTTTGTCGTGCCTGCGGGCGTTTTTGCGCAAGCGGTGGATGCACCGTTGCAGGAAATCCAACCCGCATCGGGGGCTTTTTCCCGAGGTGCTCCAATCCCCGACTGGGCGCGCCTGGCCCCGGTGCCGGCTCTGGACGCCGCAGGCCGGGCGATGGTTGTGCATCTCTCCGATGTTCACTTGCGTGTGGCCCCGACGCCGGCGTGGGTCAGCAACCGCGTGGTGCAAGCCAACGACGCCAGCATGCTCGGCGCGCTGGGCCAGGTGTCCCTGCAATTCAATCCGGCCTACCAGACCGTGAAACTGCATCGGTTGGCAATATTGCGCGGCGGGCAGGAGATGGACCACACCGTTTCGGTGCCGGTGAAGTTTCTGCAGAGGGAAACGCAACTGGAGCAGGGCGTGTACAACGGGGTCATCACTGCGTCGATGACCTTGCCCGATGTTCGGGTGGGCGATGCGTTGCACGTCGTGTACAGCGTGGAAGGCAGCAACCCCATCCTGGGTCCCAAGTACTCGGATGGCGCCTCATGGACGGAAGTGCATCCGGTGCTTCACCGCAAGGTGACGCTGATCTCGCCCATGGACCGCAAGATTGCCTGGCGCTGGGTCGGCGATGCGCAGGACATGCCCGAAACCGCCCCTCGTGAGCACGTCGAGGGCGCGGTGCGACGCACGGTGTTCGAGGGCAGGGCATTGCCTGCGGTCAACCTGGAGCCCGGCATGCCCGCTGACTCGAAGCCCTTCCGCTGGCTTCAGTTCAGCGAGTACGCCCGGTGGGAAGAGGTCGGGCAGTGGGCGACGGATCTTTTCTCCAATGCAGATGCGCTGCCCGCCGGGTTTGCCCCGGTCATGGCGGGGTTGCGGGCGCTGCCTGACGATGCGGTGCGCGCCGCCGAAGCCTTGCGCTGGGTGCAGGAAAACATTCGCTACCACTCGGTTCAGCTGGGGGAGAGCTCGCACCGGCCGCAACCAGCCGCCAGCGTTCTGGAAAAGCGCTACGGCGACTGCAAGGACAAGTCCTTGTTGCTCGTCGGCATGCTCCGGGCCCTGGGTATCGAGGCCGATCCGGCGCTTGCTTCGCTGCGAAGCCGCAAATCCATGAACGGTTTGCTGCCCAGCCCGGATGTGTTCGACCATGTGGTGGTGAGGGTGCGACTGAACGGGGTGAACTATTTCGTCGACCCGACCCGTGGCAAACAGGCCGGGCCGATCGATCGAATGGGCCAGCACCTGGAAGAGGCCGAAGTGCTGGTTGCAAAGCCCGACAGCGCGGGAGCCGAGATCGTGCGGTCCACCCGGCGCAGTGAGGTGTTTCGCAATGAGTTGACCGAGGCGTTCGCGCTGGACACCTTCGGTGAAGACGGGCAACTGCAGGTGAATCTGACGGTCAATGGTCTGGAAGCGGAAGCGTTTCGGGCGGCGTTGCCGCGCATGGATGAGGCCGCGCGTGGTCGCTGGGCGCTGGAAGGGTACGAAAAGCGATACCCCGGACTGCAGCTGATCGCGGGACCAACGTTTGTCGACGAGCCGACGCTGAACCAGATTCGCATCGCGTCAAGCTTTCGCATCCCCAGGCTCGCGCGTGAGGTGAATGGCGATTGGATCGTGCGCTTCATGGCCGAGAATTTGCGCGGCAGTGTGACGATTCCCGAGCGTCTTTCCAGGCGCTCGCCCGTGGCCATGCCGTCCTATCCCGCCACGCTGGTGTATGAAGTGCGGATGCGGTGGCCAGAGACGGTCAGCGTGATCACCGATCCGGGGACGCGAACGGTCGATTCCCGGTTTTTCCGGGCCCGCATGGATGGGGCGTTCAGGGGGCGCGAGGAAATCCGGAAAGTGCACTTCGAGCCGTTGCTGCCGGAAGTGAAGCCGGCGGAACTGTCTGCGCTGGTGGAAGACGTGCGCAAGCTGGACCGGTTGATTGGCGGCGTGCTCGTCGTGCAGCGCCGCGACATCAAGCGGACAGGGATGCTGGGCCTTGGCCGTCAATCTTTCATGGACAAGTTCCGGGAGCGCTCCAACGCCACCGTGCAAAGCACCGGGCGCGCTCTGGCCAACAGCCAGCTCAGAGGCGAAGACCTGGCCGAAGCCCTGTGTATGCGCGCGGAGGCCTGGTCGGATCAGGGTGATGCGTCAAAGGCGCTGGTGGATGCGGAAGAGGCCGTCAAGCAGGTACCCGAGTCCCCGCGTGCCTGGAACTGCCGCGGGAACATCCATTTCAATGCAGGCCGATTCGAGGCTTCTGCGTCCGACTACAGCCGGGCGCTGATCATGGGCGACGATGCCCCCAACAACCTTTACCGTCGAGGTATTTCACGGTACTACCAAGGCCGGCTGGAGCTGGCTGCCGAGGATTTTGCGCGGGCCACGGCCTTACAGAAGGACGAATCCCACAAGGTGTATGTGCAGATGTGGCATGCGTGGACACTGGGCATGCTCAAGCGCCCCCTGCCTGCGGATCTGGAAGCGGCCGCGCGTGCGACCGCCTCGGGCGACTGGCCCCGCCCCGCCCTGGCGTTGCATGCCGGCCTGTGGTCACCCGAACAGATGATGGCTTTTGTCGAGAAGAAGGCTGGCGACGATCTCCACATGGCGCAGGCTGAAGCGTGGTTCTATGTGGGCCAGTACCACAAGGTGCGCGGCGAAAGTGAGCTGGCGGCGGCTGCGTTCAGGAAGGCGGTCGACAAGGGCGTGACGATGTACATCGAACACGCTGCTGCCACTTTCGAGCTCCAGCGCACCGAGGCTCGATGAGCGAGGTGAACGGCGGTGTCGT